>Ga0256405_10002262_pt1 | contig 45396 bp, 42 predicted proteins | sample RumenRJG_02DNA_FD_189096 | JGI IMG/M metagenome (GOLD analysis project Ga0256405, IMG submission 189096) | Bovine rumen microbial communities from Lethbridge, Alberta, Canada - RJG_02 | ecosystem: Host-associated > Mammals > Digestive system > Stomach > Rumen | place: Canada: Alberta... | reverse complement strand
CCTCCAGCTCCTGAGTAAATGCTACGCCGAGAGGGATTACCGAATAATCCCATAACATAATATGGACTTTTAGATTCACTACGCTCCCTTAAAAAGTCCCATTATGCTCTCCGAGGGTTGAACCACACCTGCAAGCTATGCCGACAGACCAAACTAACACCAGTAGCCAAGTGGCATCTGTGAGGGAGTGACTCTCTCCCTCAACCCTCCACTCAGGTTCCACCCGAGACCCGATAAACATTTATACATTAACTTTATAACAATAGAATTAAATGAGTAAATCCAGATACAACGTCCCCCGTGCCGCCATCCATGTTGGCGCACCAGCCAAGTCCTTTTCAGCTGCTGAAGGCTACGAGCCTGAACGTCGCGGATGGGATGAGAACACCTATCGTCTGAAGAACCAGGACACCAACAACCATTACGATTTCTCACGCAAACATCTCAACTTTGAGATTAACAACAAGGGTGAAATCGTTCCCCTTTGTTCAGATCCCGTGCCACTTCACGAACGCTTGCAGAAGCGTCTTGATGAACTCGGTTTCAAACCCTACATGGACAAGAACAATCCTTTGGGAATCTCAGACAACAGTCCGAACTGCACCGTTGGCATTATCGTTAGTGGTGACCATCGGGTATTGACACGACTCGCCTTTGGTGACCAGGATGTGGACTTTACCCTGCAAAAAAGCAATGCCCATGTCGTGCTGAAACAAGGTATCAAAGATTGGGCATTGGACACCTACCATTGGGCATGTGACCGTTGGGGAGCTGAGAACATCATTGGTTTTGATGTTCATCTTGACGAGACCACACCACACATCCATATCCAGACCATTCCTGTGGCAAAGACCAAAGCCAGAGGTCGTGTATCTGTCAAGTATGTACACAAGGATGACAAGTCGAAGGTACTCTCCCATAAGGAATGGAAGAAACTGCCTGAAGAAATCCGCTCGGACTTCGTAAGAACAGAAGTCGAACGGAGGGAAAAGGAATGTGTATCGTATGCCCGTGTATGGGGCGAGGACAAATATGCCGTGGGAGATACCTACTATCAGATGCATACTGACTACTATAACGAGGTGGGGCATAAGTACGGTCTGGAGCGTGGCGATGATATTGCCATGCTGCCAAGTGAGGAACGGCGTGAACGTGTCCATAAGAGCAAGGCTGTACTGGAGGCAGAACGCCAAGCTAAGGATGCCATCGTCAGGACCCAGATGGAAAATGAACGTCTGGAGGATCAGAAGGAAAAGATGGTTGGTGAGGTGCAGGACATGAGAAAGCAGAAGGATCACTTGGAAGAACAGAAGGATAAGTTAGAGGGTGAGATAGAAAATAAGGAGCAGCATAAGGAGAAACTGGAAGGCAGTATCTCACAACTGGAAGACTATGCAGCGGCATTGGACATCAAGGAAGAAGACCTGATTGTACCAACCTTGAAGACTGACCCACTTGTAAAGAATGCTTGGGATGCCATAAAAACCGAACTTGAAAAGCCAATCCCTGCTTTCGGGCAGAAGGAATGGAGAGAGGAACGGCGGAAAGCGATAAAGGTTATCCTTACAGAAATGCAGACTGCACTTATGCAAGCCAAGGATGTCCAGAAGCAGGATATACTGAAACTGGGGAAGGCACTCTACAACAAAGCTATGCAAAATGTGAGAGCCATCATAGAGCAGAACAAGCAACTGATAAAGGAGAATGGTCGATTGACTGAAGAAAACGATGTCCTTAGAAAGCGGATTGCCTCGATGGACGAGAATGCCATCTCTCGACTTCGGGACAAGAAGGATGCAGAAATCAAGGAACTACAGGAGCGAGTTGGCAAAGCTGAGTCCGAGGCTGTACGTTCAGGCAACAAGGCGTATAGTGAGCATCAGCGTGCCGAAAACGCAGAGAGCCAAGTCCGAGAAATGCTGGGCATCCCTGAAATCAAGAAAATCTGGGAGAGCATACAACAGAACAAGGAAGCCTTCTCGAAGCAGATTGACAAATGGATTGAAGAAGGTGTCGCAGCCATCAGGAATTATGCAGATGGCAAAGACAATGACTTCCAAGCAGAGCAGGGCAATGCTGTTGCATGGGGCATCATTGCAAAAGCATTTGAGTATGGTCTTGACCCAACTGATGAAAAGCAACGCAAGATGGCTGCCGCCTATCTGTTAGAGAAGGTGTCGTGGACTGGCATCTCATCAGATTTCAAAATTAGTCTCACAGCTTCACGTACCCAACAACTTTGCGATGCAATGATGGTCTCCAAGGATATGATGGCAAATTTACTCCTTGCCGCTGGCGGTAGAGGCGGTGTCAGTACAGGTGGTGGAGGTTCCACAAGTGAGCTTACTAACTGGGACGGTACGAAAAAGAATACTGGCTGGGGAATATAAAGTAAAACCTTACTACCAGATAACTGGGGTTTACCAAAATGGAAAATATCTATTAAGCCACATTCGTAAATCGCGAATGTGGCTTAATTACTTCCAGATAAAAGGGTGTGTCAGTACTTGAGGGGTACTTTGATGCAATCAGAAAAAAAACAGGAACCTACCACCATCATGATCTTCTTCTTGAAATTCTGCTGAATCTTTTTAAGTGATTGATACACAGTATAGTTTCTTAACCAAAACACACAGAAGAAACAAACTGGAAACAAAAAATCGGAAAACTCCAAAATGAAAACATCTGCTTAACAAATCTTAACGTGGAAAACAACGGCAATTTCCCGATTTTGGCATTTGGAGTTGTCACACAAAGCATCAAAATACACAAATTCTTCCATAAGGTTGCGTTATTAATTTATAAAATCGGCAAGAAGTGAGAAAAAATCACTATCTTTGCACCCAGTAATTAAAATTAATCATATGGAAGATGTAAACAGACTTAAGTTGGTACTTGTAGAAAAGAAAAGAACAAGTAAATGGCTTTCAGAGCAACTGGGAGTAAACCCATCAACAGTCAGTAAGTGGTGTACTAACACATCACAGCCAGACCTTGCCTGTATCGTCAAAATTGCAGAACTTTTAGAAGTTGACATACGAGAATTGTTCGTCAGTGAATACAAACAGTATCTTCTTTCCCAAGAATTAAAATAGTATTATGGCTAAAAATATGAAATTACAGGCCTTCCCTGAAGAAATCACCGAGGATGGCTTGAAGATATATGGTGAAACTTCGTTTGAAAACCAGATGGCAGTACTTAGCCACTATCTGCATAACAATGAGGTTAAGGTAACAAAGAAACGGAAAGAAGAAATTATCTTCTCTGTCCGTGAGTTCCTTTCACGAAAACAATTTCGTCAGGGCATAAATGAAAGTGAATTGACTGATGATGAAGTTTGGCAAGTTGCTGAGGATGCCACGCAGTACAATCTTTTTTCTGATTTCTTTGATGTTCCATTTCCTGCTCCAGAGAATCCCAAATTTACATTTATAGATTTGTTTGCTGGTATCGGAGGTTTCCGTATTGCCATGCAAAACTTGGGTGGCAAGTGCGTTTATTCGTCAGAGTTTGATGCGAAAGCACAAGAATCATATTTGGCTAATTATGGGGAAATGCCTTTTGGAGACATCACCAAAGAATCTACAAAGAGCTACATTCCCAAGAAGTTTGATATTCTCTGCGGAGGCTTTCCCTGTCAAGCTTTTTCGCTTGCAGGTCGTCGTCTCGGTTTTAAAGATGAAACCAGAGGAACGCTGTTCTTTGAAATAGAAGCGATTCTGCGCAAGCATCAACCAAAAGCTTTTTTCCTTGAAAATGTAAAAGGATTAGCCATACACGACAAGGGACGGACACTTAAGACAATATTGGAACATCTTGATGATGCCGGATATGACGTTGTGCCGCCACAAATACTCAATGCCATGGATTATGGAGTCCCGCAGCATAGAGAACGCATCTATATAATTGGGTTTCGTAAGGACTTGGGGATAAATGTTGGAGATTTCCATTACCCAGAACCAACAACCCCAGGGGAATTGCGCCCAAAATTCAGGGACGTAATGGAAAAAAACGAAGTGTCTGTCAAATACTATCTATCAACAACATATGTTGAAACTCTTATCAGACACAAAGCACGCCACGAAGCAGCAGGCCACGGCTTTGGCTATAAAATTATTGACCTTGATGGTGTAGCTAATGCCATCGTTGTAGGTGGCATGGGACGTGAATGCAATTTGCTTATCGACAAACGCTTGACAAATTTTACACCGATAACCCATATAAAGGGAGAAGTTAACCGTGAAGGCATCCGTAAGATGACTCCTCGAGAATGGGCAAGACTTCAAGGTTTTCCCGACTCGTTCCGAATAGTTGTTGCAGATGCCTCTGCATACAAGCAATTTGGCAATTCTGTAGCGATACCCGCTGTTCAGGCAACAGCTGAGCAAGAACTTAAAATGTTGAACCTAATTTAGAGAAGTATGGTACTTAGTGGCAATAAAGGAGAATGGAGCGAAATTTATGTATTTCTCCGTTTGTTAGATACAGGTAAACTGGATGTTGCAGATGAAAACCTCAATGCAATACCCAATGAGTTTTATCGTATTTTGGAAATCATCCGCAAGGAGACAGAAACGACTAACAACTATGTTCGCGAAGATGACATGGTTACTATCAATGTTGTCAACGAGCAAACAGGTGAAACTGAGCAATTCTCATACCCCATAACTGTTTTCGCAGAAAAAGCTGAAAAATTACTGTCTTTGATAAAGAGCACAAGTGGTAGGGCCTTTCAGTTGCCTCCTATTGCGGCTTTTCTAAAAGAGCTGAGAATTGGAACAATTAAAGATGTCGGGCATAATCGTGATATAACGATAACTATTGAGGATTTTAGGACAGGAATGCCACAAACCTTGGGATTCAGCATTAAATCTTTCCTTGGTAGTGACTCCACGCTTTTCAATGCAGGGACTGGAACAAATTTTATTTATGAGGTTGTTCTACCCAAAGGAAAGTCACTTGATTGCGATGAATTCAACAGAAGCACATATCCTATAACTGGTCGCATAGGTGCCCGACTCAAAAAATTGCGCGATGATTATGGTGCAACGTTTGTCTTCAAACAAGTGCAATCCGATTGTTTGTATCAAAATCTCTTAGCAATAGATGGGCATATGCCTCTTCTGTTGGCAGAGTTATTGCTCATCAAATCGGAAATGGGATTCAATGACATAAAGAGTTGCACTGAAGAACTAACTAAGAGAAATCCCCTTGGCTTTGATACCTCCACACACGGCAATATCTATGAATATAAGATAAAACGATTCCTTCAAGATTGTGCACAGGGAATGACACCAGAAAAACCGTGGTTGGGTATTTATGATTCTACGGGCGGACAAATTATCGTAAAAGAGGATGGCGATATAGTATGTTACCACATTTATGAGTTAAACAGGTTCCGCGATTTCTTGTTCAACTCAACTAAGTTCGAAGGAGCATCAACAAGTGAGGATGCTGAAAATCCAGGTCATCCTCGTTCAAATGCGAAGAAAAAATTCTTCTATGGATGGTTATACGAGGAAGATGGGAAATACTACATTAAAATAAACCTGCAGGTTAGATCAAAGTAGCAATGAACGATATCTTGACCATAGAACAACGTCATCGCTGTATGAGCCATGTTAGGGCAAAGAACACGAACCCTGAGATGGTGGTACGACGTTATCTGTGGGGTCATGGCTACCGCTATCGTCTGAATCATCCAAGACTTCCAGGGAAACCAGACATCGTGTTGCGGAAGTATCGAACATGTATCTTTATTAATGGTTGCTTCTGGCATGGCCATGAAGGATGTCGTTACTATACTATACCGAAGACCAATACGGAGTTTTGGGTCAGCAAGGTACGGCGCAATAAGGAGCACGATATAGAAGTACTGCATAAACTGTCAACAATGGGCTGGCACTCCATCACCATATGGGAATGTGAGTTGAAGCCCACCAAAAGAGAAGAAACATTGAAGTCGCTGACATATACGCTCAATCGGATATTTCTGCAAGACAGGACCGTCAAGCGCTATGAGATACCAGATGATGAGCCGATGATGGCAGCAGAGGACTTCTGCAATTGTAATATGTAGAACAGTGAAATTTACTGGTTAAAGAATATGGATTTGTTTGAAATTCAAGAATACACAATAGATGACATTAATAGCCTTATTGCCAATGAGGTTGAGGAGAATATTCACCTCGACTTCAAGGCTTCTGGGGCATTGGGAAAGAAAGATGAAAAAAGGTATGAAATAGTGAAAGATGTTTCCGCTTTCGCCAATTCAGATGGTGGCATCATTATATATGGGCTAACTGAAGAAAATCACAAGCCAAAGGATTTTGATTTCGTTGATGGAAATGTTTTTACTAAAGAATGGCTGGAAAACATTATAAACCAAGTTCAACCACATATTGAAGGACTCATAATATATCCAATTAGAAATGATGGTAACATCGAACAGAGTATTTATGTTGTCAAAATACCACGAAGTGAAAAAGCTCCTCACATGGCAAGAGACCATAAATACTATAAGAGGTTCAATTTCAAGTCCGAACCAATGGAAGATTATGAGGTAAAGGATATTCTTCACAGAAAATATAGTCCTACTCTACAAATTGTTAATGGCACACTTCAAGACGAAGATGTAGAAGAAGGTGATGAGACTGTGACTTTTTCATTCAAGGCTTGGATTCGTAATACAGGCAGAGTTATTAGCAAAGATTACAAATTTAGTGCCTCGTTTTTCAACCTCCCAAAGGGAACAACGGGCAACTATCAGCCATATGAAGGAAAGGTATTGTCTATGTATGTGTGCGACTATTGTTGGAAAATGACATCACCCAGCAAAGAACCCTTATTTCCTGGAGAACTCATAGAAACAGGACACTATAAGTTCCAAATTCCCATTACCAATGCACCAGATGAGATTTTCGGAAAAGTGTATATTAAGATGACCCTTTTGTATGAAGATGGCGGGAAAGACACAATGTTGGTCAATCTTGACGAGAAAAATAAAATCGAACTTTATGGAGAGGAAGATATAATAGACTTTGTAAAGAAAGACCATCCTGATTTTAGCCTAACAGATATATTATAAGATTTGTATTGAAATAACAGATACGTAGTTTTATGAAAAAAGTAGTGTATTATTTATTCATGTGCCTTTGCACAATCTCTTGTGGAGGAAATTCTCATTCACCCATTATGACGAGAGAAGATTCAATTCAACAAGTAAAGGATAGCTTCTCCAATACGATTGTAAATCTTTCTTACAAAGGATTGGAAATTGGTGCCAAAGCCGATAATATTGATAGTTTATTTAAGTTTCGCAAGCTCAACTTTTGAGGGGCAAGGGGCAAGGAGCGGGGGGCAAGAGGAATGTTCTGTTCGCTTGTTTGCCATTTTTGTATGTATGAGCAAGGTATCCTCTTGCTCCTTGCTCCTCGCTCCTTGCTCCTTAACTCAACTTGCGAAAGTTGAGTTGTTAATACTATTTCAAGAGCCCTTCTATCTGTACAAACGAGACTTTTCACCCCCTTGTTACACAAAAAGCAATATTTTTTTGCAAAGATACGATTAAGCGAGTACAATACAAAGGAAAAAGAGATTTTTTACTTTCATTGTCGAGCGTGAGTAACTTCGGCGTAGCCAACGTTACGATCTGCCTCCAAGCCGATGATTTTATGGATTGGAAGCGGATTGGTATGGGAAAGTGGAATGTAGAGGTTGCAAAGTGGGAGGACCTCCCACTTTGCAACTGGACACTATTCGAGATGGTAAAAATGGATGATGAATTGTGCGATTACAGTACCTTGATGTCTCAAGTTCTTAATGGACAATACCGCCTCCTTCTTGACTTCTTCATCTTCGTGCTGAGCATGATTGTTGAGCAAATACAGTTCGTATTCAGGTGTGTATTCAGGATGACCCTGAAAAGTCAGGATGTAATTCCCTATTCGGAACCCTTCGTATTGACAAAATGAGCTTTGGGCTATGATGACGGCATCAGCAGGAAGCTTGGATACTTGATCATGATGGTTATACAAGAGGCGGAGATAACCGTCAGAAAAATAGGGGCGCATGACTCCATCTAGAATGAAGGATTCCCGAATGCCAACACCCCATCCTCCCGCATATCGCTGTACATTGCCGCCTAATGCCTGTGCTATGGCTTGATGACCGAAACATATGCCGACCAGCTTGATGTGAAGCGTCGCTGCATTCCTAATCCACTGTAGCAACTCAAGAATCCAAGGTTCTTTGTCGTAAACAGAACTGTTGCTTCCCGTTATCAGGTATAGTTCCTCCTGGTTCAATTTAGGAGGGAAGACACCTTTCATGACAGGAAAGACTTCAAATACAACAGATTCGCTGACAGAATGGAACAAATCCCCGAACATGGATGCATACGAGGGAATGTTTGGCGGCAATTGCCCTGGGAATGTGTCGCATAAGAGAAGATTTATCTTTGGCTGTTCGTTCATCATATCACATGTATCATGAAAAGCAAGGCGTTTTGGAACACCACAGGACGGTGGTGGGCAAAGAACACTGTGCCTTCGGCTGTTGCCTTGATGTCGCTGAGGATTTGACCGTTGTACGGGTCGATAATGTGGGCAAGCGATTCACCTGAAGCAACGCGGCTGCCTGCATCCACCAGACGATAGAAGATGCCCGCATGACGTGCCTTGATATGCTGGAGACTTGCCTCGTCGATGCAAATGGATTCATAGGCAGCACCAAGAGAGCCGTAATTGATGATGCCCGTCCGCGTCATCATGCGGAAGATGGCGTCGATGGTCTCGCCGCTGGTGTTCAGATCAATCCTATCGGTCTGTCCAGCATAGACGGAGAACGCCTTGGTGCTCCATAATTGCCAGTTATAATTGAGCAGAGTGGTGTCGAAGGGACGCGGTTGGTAGGTTGTGACGTATTTCATGCCGAAAAGGCGCGCGGTCTCTACATCCTCATAGCCTGTTTGCAGCATCCGCACATGGGGGATGAAGTCGCCAGGCACATAGTAGCTGGCCAACTGTATGCCGTACTCGAAGCCGTTGAGGGCCGAAAAAACTGCGGAGGCAATACGCTGTGTCGTCTCACCTTGGTCGTAACCAGGGAACATGCGATTGATGTCGGTGTTGTCCATTGCCCAGAAACGCCGATTGACGTTCATCGAGAACGGGTTGCACGAAGGGATGATCAGAATGCTTTTCCCTTCGGCTATGCCTCCACGCTGTTCAAGCATCGTCAGACGATTCACCAACTGCGAGCAGATATATTGTTGCTGCACCTCATCACCTCGCATGGCACCCACGATAGCCAATGTCTTTTCGCCCTCTCCAAAGCGGTAACCCTTGACGCGGAAATTGTCACGGCAGGGCGATGTCATCTCAAATATTGTCTCTTTTCTCATGCTTCTTCCGTGTTAAAGATTCGTGCCATCAGCGACCCTTCGTAAACGATGGGATAGGCACGTATGGTGAACAAATAGCCATCAACGGGCGAACTGACCGTACTGAGCACACGACCTCGAAGCGGATCAACAATCTGGCCGATGGTTTGTCCTCGGCTGACATTGATGCCACATTTCAATTCTGTCAGGAAGACACCAGAGGTCTCGGCATTGAGGAATGTCACACGATCACCTTCACAAACAAGCGGTTGGGGCAATCTGTCCTTAGGACTTTCCTTCCACATTCCCATCGTCTGCATCAGATGCAGAATGCCCTCCACGAGCCGTCGGCACATCTTGTGGTTGATGCGCTGACCGACCCCCATCTCCACCACCAGACAGGGAGTGCCAGTAGCATTGAGTGAGTGAGCCAGCGTAGCCTCCAGCACTGTGGCAGCACCATGCACCCATACAAAGTCCATGCCCAGCCGTTCTGCAAAGGGAACCAGCCACTTGGAGTCCTGCACATTGATGCGCACCTGCGGCGTCTCACGCAAATAGAGATTGCTGGAGTGAATGTCAATCACCATATCTGCCCCCTTGATGTCCTCAATAATGGCATGCGCCGTCTGTTCCGCCATTGTACCCTGCGGATCACCAGGGAAGATACGGTTCATGTCGAGGTCGAAATTGGGAATGCCACGCTGAATGGTGTCGATGCCCAGTGGATTGAGGGCTGGATAGATCTCGAGAGTGCCATCCAAAGAACTGATACGTTCCGAGACGATGTGAGCCAGTTCATAACACACCATCTGACCCTCCAGTTCGTCACCGTGTGTACCTGTCACCACACAGAAGCGCAGACCGTCATTCCGTCCGTTCTGAATGACATTCTTGCGAATGCGGAACTGCTCGTCAATGGGAAGTTCCGTAGATACTATTGTCTTAATCATATTTCTTGCAGTGTAACGTGAATCGTGGTTTGCTGGGCGGCTTGCCCTGTGTAGAGCCCGCGGCTGACAGAACAGTCGCGAACATCTCGACCATGCGCCAACTTAACGTAGCCATCGCTGATGCATCGGCCGTGGGTAGGGTCGAACCCCAACCAATTGTAGCCGTCAAATATCTCCACCCAGGCATGGGTCTCGCCCTCCCCCGTCAGGAATCCATTGACGTAGCGGGCTGGTATGCCTCGCTGGCGACAGAGGGCAATCATGAGATGGGCGAAGTCTTGACATACACCCTTCCTCCGTTCCAGCACCTCGGCAGCTGTGGTCTCAACGGTGGTGCACAAAGGCTGATAAACGATGTTTTCAAACAGCCAGTTGCAAATAGCGTAGGCTGCATCTATGACATTGTCAGGTGTCGTTAGCACCGCTTCCTTGACCGTGGTCAGTGCTGTAGGCTGCTTGAATAGGAACAAGTTTTCGCCGCGATACTTGATGAGATAAGTATCTGTCGCCACAATGCCCGTGCTTACATAAGCGAAAGTCTTATGCGGTTCAGTGGCACCACCGAAAAGGATGCGGTTGTAGAACGCATCGTGCCCTGCCTGTAGCCAGTAGTCAGTGGACACCACCAAGTGCTCCTGCTCCACCGTCTGACAGGCATTGCTGACAGGCTGACAGCGCAGCATCACCGCATGGATGGGCACAGCTTCCGAGAACTCGACAATGGTCTGGTAGTTATACAGATATCGTTTCACACCCTCACCAATTGGTTGATAAATTTCAGTAACTTGTTCTTGTATTCCACATCCTTGAGATTGAATCGTTCCCGAGTGATGAGCCGGTTGAGTTCTTCCTCAATGTGGTCATCGACAATACTGGGCATGTGACGGAAGTAGTGCTTCACAGAATCGTATGCCAAGGCCACCCGTTCGAAGTCGTAGTCAAAACGCAGCAGCATATCCAGATTCTCGATGTTGCGACCAATCATCATGATGTAGAGTGCCTTATGGTTCTTCAGCCGTTGCTCAGCTGAACCCCAAAAGGCCAGCGACCAGTCAATGACGGGTTGCAGGCAAATGATATTCTTTTCCTGCTTGTTGCGGCATTCTTTCAGCAGCGCCAGACTCATTTCCAGATAACTGAGCGTTTCCGACAGGATGTCCTCACGGAGAAGAATGGCATTGTCCATTGCTCTCATCTGAGAAGACATCACAGTGCCAGGATTGATATCGTCATACATGATGCCGAGTATAAACTCCTCGTTGGTTTGATAGACGCCCGCCGTGTCCAAATTCTGCCAGATGGGCCAATAGTCTTCTAACTCACCATCAATCATCTTGTCATGACACTTCCGTAACAAATGCAGGGTAATATAAACCCGCTCCTCGTATCTCCCCAGCCAGTAGAGGCTGTTGGCCTTCTTAGCCGATATGATTGTATGTTTAACCATAGCTCAAAATCCTTTTAACCTTTAACTTTTAACCATTTTCCTCCAACACCCAGGTGTCCTTAAATCCACCTCCCTGTGAAGAGTTCACCACGAATGAATCAGGATTTCGTGAGAACCGCGTCAGTCCACTCGCCCATACCTTGGTCTCTTTTCCGCTAACCACGAAGGCTCGAAGATCTGCCTTGCGTTCCACAGGCTTATCATCCTCCAGTATCTCAAGATCCTTGAAGTCGATGACCTCCTGAGCGATCCAACGTCGTGGCTGGTCGATGATCAATTCCTTCAATTCTTTAAGCTTCTCTTTCGACAAATCCTTGCCGAACACCACTCCATAACCACCAGCCTCGCTAACATCCTTGATGACCAGACGCTGGATGTTCGCCAGCACATAGTCATAGTCTTTCTTGAAATACGGCAGATAGGTTGGGGCATTCTGCAGGATAGGCTGCTCTCCAAGATAATATTCCACCATCTTGGGAACGAAGTAATAAATCCCCTTGTCGTCAGCTACACCATTGCCGATAGCATTAAGAAGTGCCACATTGCCAGCCTTGTATGCCTGCATCACATTCGGAATGCCCAACAAGGAAGAAGCCTCAAAAATCAATGGGTCCATGTATTCATCACTCACACGACGGTAGATGCAGCCCACTCGGGTCTTTTCCTTGTAAATGCCCGCATAGTAAACCTTATTGTCCTCTACAAAGAGGTCGCCAGGATATGCCAACGTGGCACCAGTCTTCTCTGCAAAATAGCTGTGCTCAAAGTAAGCAGAGTTGTAGCGACCTGGAGTCAGAATGACAGAGATACCCCTGCCGTTGTTCATCTCATCCATCATCGTGGAGAGCAATTTGGAATAGTTGCGATTTTCAGCCACAGCATTCTGGGTGAAGGTCTGAGGCGACACCTTACGGGTAATCTCTCGGGCAATCATCGGATAGCTGGCACCAGAGGGAATGCGCAAATTGTCCTCCAGCACATACCATTGGCCGTCCTTTCCTTCCACAAGGTCGATCCCGGCAATGTGGGCATACACCTCCCCTGTTGGGCTAATTCCTTCACATTCTGGCATATAACCTTTTGAGGAGTACACAAACTCTTCAGGAACAATGCCATCCTTGATGATGCGCTTGTCGTGATACACATCCCAAAGGAACTTGTTTAATGCTGTCACACGCTGCCTGAGACCATTCTCCAGATAAGCCCAATCACTACCTGAGATGATTCGGGGGATGGAGTCAAAGGGGAAAAGTTGCTCATTGAAAACCCCGTGCTTATACACTCCGAATCTCACGCCATATCTTTCCATCCATTTATTGACAGTGTCTCGGCTGTCAATCAGCTCATTAATCCTGATATTCATATTTATCCTGTGTTGTGTTATAAGTTTGTGTTTGTGTCTCAAAGCTAATAACAATTATACTCCTTATTAATTCTCACATTGGCAACTTTATTCTCTTTCACAGTGCAAAGGTACATCATTTTGAATAACTGCCAAAACAAACAAGAAGAAAATTATCAATAATGATACTATTTTAACACAAAACAATTCTTTTTGAAACATTTTATGCGAAATACATTTCAAATTGAAAGCATTTAAAAGTATTTACTTTCTATTTGAAACCATCAAAGAATTCTTCATCTTGCATCAAAGCGCTACCTCATTCCTACACAAAAATCCACCTCAAATGCCTTTTTTTGCAAAGATACAAAAAAATCTCCCGTATTCCATCAGAACACGGGAAACTTTTCATTTATCATTTTTCATTTATCATTTAGCGCAGCGCTTCTCTTTGCTCTTTTGTGCATTACAAACCAAAAGGAACGCAAAACAAAATATACAATAAGACACGTTTCATATATCTTTTATTCTTTTCTTAAAATGCCCCACGATTCTCACGAACAGCGAGGTGAACCTACATATTAAAAGGCTCCACGAGGTGGAGTTGTTGCTTTAGTCGGCCAACTATCTACGACCTCTCAGGGAGAGGGATCACCATATTTGTTCGATTTATGAGATTCGTGTTCGACCATATCAAACGAAATCACCTTCTCTCCTTCCCATTCATCTTCAATTTTTATGGTGATTCGCAAGGTCGCCAAGCGAATATTCTCTTGAATTCGTGTGTAAAGTGGGTCATTTTTAGCTTCTGGAATGCGAGTTGTGAACTCATTTACCTTAGCTGAAAAGCGAGAAATACTATCGGTTGATGCCTGAGAAAGCCCCTTTGACTCCTCAAAATAACCCTTCAAGACCTCATTTTGAGGGTATTCGTAGGACTCACAACTGGCAAAAATGAGGGTGGATAGCATCAGACATAGACAAAACAAAGCCCTGCTCATACGACAAGATATCGTATGAAGCAGGGCTGGTGTTGCGGACCTGAGAGACTTGTTGTTTATCCTACACGACGTAATAGGGTGGGGGTAATAACTCTCTTGTAATCAACGCGTTATATGTATCACTTTGTGTGTTGGTCATGTAAGTTATAGGTTTTGTAGTTGCAAAGATAGTACTATTTTTCATAACCAACAAAATTCCAACAATTTTTTTACATCAATGTCAAAATGTCAAAGTCAAAATCGGTCATTTTCGTTTTGAAAAAAATCGAGTTCGACTCACTATAAAATAATATTTAAATATTATTATTATAGTGGCGTTTTTCACAACTAAAATCGATTTTGACCGATTTTGACTTTGACATATCATGACATCGCTAAACCCTAAAATTGAACCTTGAACCATGAACCTTGAACCAAAAACTGACCGTGCTTTTTTGCGTGCTTATTTTGACCTTAAATTTGGTGACTCCTCCAAAACACCGTAACTTTGCATCGCGAACCAAGAGAGAAATTTTGTAACCCTTAAGCGTAACAAAATTTTCCCTATAGGGAAGCAGAAAAACGAGGAACGAAGTCTGAGGTCTGATGGCTGAAGAACGAGATGAGATTTGGTACCATCTTTAACTCCTTTAACTCCATTAACTCCTCTAACTCCTAACTCTAAAACCTTAACCTTTAATCATTAACCTTTAATCTAAATTAGTTATGGCAATTAAAGTAAATGCAAGAGAGACCGAACTCAAAATCGGTAAGAACCCAGGGTACTACTACGTGATGACTCCAGATCTGTACATCGCCCTGAAGACTCAGAAAGTGATTCGTGAGGCAGCCCTCCGCTCGGGTGTGAGCCAGGGTGTGATGCAGGCCTGCTGGGACGCAGCTGGCGAAGTGATCAAGGCATGGGCGACAGAAGGTCACTCGGTGGCAATCCCCGGACTCGGCACCATGCGATTCGCACTCCGCTCCAAGGCAGTAGCCAACGTGGAGGACGTGAAGGCAAACCTCATCAAGAGCCGCCGCATCGTGTTCACCCCATCCGTTGACCTGAAGACCGAACTCGCCAACACCAGCGTGCAGATCACCTGCTACGACCGCAACGGCAACATCGTCAAGCGTGTCACCTCCGATGCCGGCGAAGTGGAGGATGGCGAGGACGAGAACGAGGGTGGTGAGAACAACGGCAACACTGGCGACAACGGTGGCAACAACGGCGGCGGCGGTGGCACGCTGGTGGACGACCCTGATGGAGATTAAAAGACCCTCTCCCCGACCCTCCCCCATAGAGGGGGAGGGAGCCATTCGGGGTGTGCCTGATGAGAAACCAAACAGGTATTAATGATTGAAGTTTCGGGAGTTATTTTTTCAACAACTAATTTTCCGAATGTGGCGAATCGTTTTTAATGGGCAAGCCCGACGAATGAAATCCTTCTGATTTCTCCGAATGCGGAACGCTCGCCATTCGTTTTCCTTCGTTGCCGTCCCACGGCATTGAAAAGAAAATAGATTCGTTTCATTCGTTATATTGGCTACGCCGAGCTAAAGGTTCGTTGTTAAAGAAATCTGTAAGTGGTTTTTATAACTTCCGAAATTTGAGATAGTTTATTATTAAGCTGCGGAGTTTATTCTACTAAAAGTGATGGTCATTTTATACAAGGAAGACATGAAATTGCTTATGTGGATAAGAACAATGAAGAGTTGCGCAGCTGGGTAAAATTGCAGGTTGACACAATCCATAATAGGATTGCAAGAGTATCTTTGCTTGGTCAATCTTATAAAATAGCAGATTTTTTTGTTCAAACATTTAATGACCGCTATTATGAAGAGGAACCAGTTGAAACAAACAAAATGGGGGCTTATGAAAAACACTATAATTGGTTTTTTAAGAATGGGAATATTCATATAAGCGACCTGTATCACATTGATCCAGCCTCTGGAATCTACCATGTTCATGATGCAATATTAGTAGAATATAAAGACATGTCTTTAAGTTCTGAAATAGATAGCATAGAATCACGAAGGAAGGAAGCTGAGAACGCAGCTTTGGAAAAAGAGAAGAATCTAAAAGCCGAGAAGCTTAGGGAAGACATCTAAAAGTTTATCTTTTTAATAGTTCTATCAAATAGGCTTATATTATCGACAGGAATCATCTTATCAAGATTGACAACGAAATGAACAACCCCACTGATTTTCAGCAGCAATGCAGAATGTTAGTGGGGTTGTTGTTCCCAAAATATTCCCACTTATCCATAGCGTGAGAGATGTCTATTTGGCGCAGTATGCTATGAATAAATTTCTTGAACTCTCAAAAAATCACATTTAATTTCAAAAGGTCACTTAAAGGTCACTTTTACCTCTCTATGTTCACCTCATGTTCACCAAGAAAAGAAAAAGCACCTACAAAATCTTTGTAAGTGCTTGATTTTCAGTGTGGACCAGCCAGGGCTTGAACCTGGGACCTCCAGATTATGAGTCTGTTGCTCTAACCAACTGAGCTACAAGTCCAACAGAGAGAAAAAATGACACCTTTGGTACTTTGGGGAACCTTGGATGCCTTTTTCCTTGGGTTGTGCTACCAGGATTCGAACCTGGAATGACAGAACCAAAACCTGTAGTGTTACCATTACACCATAGCACAATCCTCATTGAAGCGTTCGGCGAGGAAAGACAAGGAAAGACTCGTTGACGAGGCTCGTCTTTTGCCGAATGCGGGTGCAAAGTTAGGGCTTTCTTTTGGATTTCCCAAAAACTTTTGTGGAAAAATGTGGAAAAGTTCCATTTTGTTTGTGTTTTTTAAGAAAATATCTCTACCTTTGCATAGTATAAGCGATATTATCATGGCGAAAGAGAAACCACTGATACATAATAAACGAAGAAATAAAATCCGCCTCCACCATGAAGGAAAGCACACGTTGCTCTACACGGGCTGTTTGGGTGCGTTCATCATTAGTCTGGCCTGGTTTGCAAAAGATTCGTTGTGCTGGGGCTCGTATGTCATCATTACGATTGTGCTGGTGGTGTACGGCATTTTGTTGAATTTTTTCCGTTGTCCCATCCGTATGTTCAATGGACCGACGAACAAGTCGGTGGTTGCACCTGCTGATGGGCACATTGTGGTAATAGAGGAGGTGGAGGAGACGGAGTACTTCCATGATAAGCGTCTAATGATTTCCATTTTCATGAGTTTGACGAATGTGCACGCGAACTGGATTCCTTGTGAGGGAACGGTGGTGAAGGTGGGGCATCAAGATGGCAATTATCTGAAGGCTTACTTGCCTAAGGCGAGCACCGAGAATGAGCGTTCGATGGTGGTCATCCGCACGGCGCATGGCGTGGAGGTGATGGCTCGTCAGATTGCTGGTGCATTGGCGCGTCGCATTGTGACTTATCCGAAAGTGGGTGAGGAGTGCTACATTGACGACCACATGGGTTTCATCAAGTTTGGCAGTCGTGTGGATGTGTATCTGCCATTGGATTCGGAGGTGCTGGTGAAGATGGGGCAGGCGACAGTGGGCGACGAGACGTTGATTGCCCGATTGAAATAATCAATATTGTTTACGTTTAGAGATGAAAAAGCATATACCCAATATCATCACCTGTTGCAATCTCATTTGTGGATGTGTCGCCACGTATGCGGCATTCTATCATGGTTATCAGATTGCTTTTCTTTTTATTCTTCTGGGAGCCTTCTTCGATTTCTTTGACGGGAAAGTGGCCCGCGCCCTTGGTGTCAGCGGCAAATTGGGAGTGGAACTTGACTCTTTGGCTGATTGTGTCACGTTTGGTGTGGCTCCTTCGGCTATGTTGTTCACATTGTTCAATCATGTGGCTTATCCTGCTTTCATGGGTGATGAGTTCTTCTTTCGCGTGATGCCTTTCACGGCTTTCCTGATGACGGCTTTCTCTGCTATGCGGTTGGCCAAGTTTAACATCGACGAGCGTCAACATACGGAGTTTATTGGTATGCCGACTCCTGCAAATGCCATCTTCTGGGGTGCTTTGATTTCGAGCAGTGAAGCCTGGCTAACAGGACCGCGCTTCAACGCTTTGTTCCTCTTCTTGTTCATGATTCTGTTCTGTTGGTTGTTGGTGTGCGAGGTGCCGATGTTTGCGTTCAAGGGCAAGTTGACATGGCAGAGTGATAAGATGAAAATCATTTTTGTGTCCTTCTCGGTCGTGATTCTGATATTGGGCGGGTTGTTGTTTGGCGAGGTTCCATGGATTGGCCTGAGTCGTGCTGCTGCTGCCTGCATCGGACTTTATGTCGTATTGTCTATTGTGGCATCATATTTGCCTAAGTATGAGGATTAAGGAGACTATTCTCCCCTTCATCCAAATGACTGCACAGATATGGAAGCATTCTTTACAGCCTTATTTATCGTTGTTTTCTTTGCGTTAGTATTCATCTTCATCGGTTTCTTTCTTATCAGCCGATTGGTGGGTGGCTTGGGCAATCTGAAGGCTCTGTACCGACTCTTCACGGGACATGGAAAGCAAAATGCCCGACAGGGGTCTGCCAAATCGTCATCATCTGGCGGTTCTTCACATACATATAATAATAAAGGAAAGGCAAGTGGAGGTGATGCTCAAAAGGACGGAAAGATGTTTGGGCAGAACGAAGGAACGTATGTGGAGTTTGAGGAAGTGAAAGAATAAAAGCGAGGAGTCAGATTTGGCTTCTCGCTTTTATTTTGACTTATCAATATAGCGTACCCCTCGACTACGAAATGCCGTAGTCGAGGGGTACGGTTTTTGAAAACACAAATGACTTGCTCGTGAACAAGCGGTTTTATTGGGGGCGTACTTGTCCGTTACCTTCAATCAACCACTTGTATGTACAGATTTCTTCGAGTGCCATAGGTCCACGTGCATGGAGTTTCTGTGTCGAAATGCCAATTTCTGCACCAAGCCCGAATTGGGCGCCATCGGTGAAGGAGGTTGGTGCGTTGTGATAAACACAGGCTGCATCTACTTGGGCGAGGAACTGGTCAGCCGTGGTGCGGTTTTCTGTGATGATGCACTCGGAGTGCCCAGAACCGAAACGACGGATGTGACGGATGGCCTCGTTGGCTGAAATGACAGTCTTGATAGCCATCGTATAGGCTTGAAACTCGGTGCCGTAACTCTCCTCGGTGGAGGGTCTCAAAAGGTCTTGGGGATAGTTGTCCTTGAGTACAGCGAGGGATGGCTCATCTGCGTAAATGAGTACGTTGCTTTTTTTCAGAGGTGCGCAAAGGGTGGGGAGGTCGGCGAGGCGGTCGGCATGAACCAGTGTGCAGTCGAGGGCATTGCACACGCTCACGCGGCGAGTCTTGGCATTGTTGATGATGCGAGCCCCTTTCTCAAGGTCGCCATCTTTGTCAAAATAGGCATGGCAGACACCGGCACCTGTCTCGATGACAGGCACTGAAGCCTCTTGGCGCACGAAGTCGATGAGGCGTTTGCTGCCGCGGGGAATGACAAGGTCAACATATCCGTTGGCATGCAGCAGGGCACCTGTCGCCTCATGGGTGGCAGGCATGAGGGTGATGGCATGCTCGTTGATGCCAAAGTCCTTGAGCACGGACTGGATGAGGCTGACGATGGCGCGATTGCTGTCGTCGGCATCTTTGCCGCCTTTCAGGATGCAGGCGCTGCCCGCTTTGAGGCACAGGGAAAAGACATCGAACGTAACATTGGGACGTGCTTCATAGACAATACCGATGACACCGAACGGAACGCTGACGCGCTTGATGTCGAGACCGTTAGGAAGTACTGCATGCTTCAGCACTTTGCCCAGCGGAGAGGGAAGCGATGCCACGTTGCGTGTGTCGCCGGCGATGCCTTCGATGCGCTGGCGAGTCAGTTTCAGACGGTCATACATGGGGTTGGCTTCGTCCATGCGGCTAAGGTCTTTGGCGTTGGCTGCCAAGATGGTGTCAGTTGCTTCGATGGCTTTGTCTGCCACAGCCAACAGCACCTTGTTGATGGTGTCGTTGTCGAGCAGGGCAAGGTCTATGCTTGCCTCCTTTGCTTGCTGAAATATTTCTTCTAACATAAAAATTCTGTGCAGGGTGTGTTTCCCCTATCGTTCATGAGTTTCATCAATATGTCCTCTCTCTTTCCGTTGGCAATGATGACGCTGATGCCAGCGACTGCTGTTTGTGTTGCCACATTCGATTTGCTCTGCATGCCACCACGTCCAGCACTTGATTTTTTCTCTTGGATGTATTCGTCCAGATTCTTGCCTGGTTCAATCGTGCGGATGAGTTTGGATGCAGGGTTGGCTGGGTCGCCCGTATAGATGCCATCGATGTTGCTCAGGATAATGAGCATCTGCGATTGGGTCATGCGTGCAATAAGTCCAGAAAGTTCGTCGTTATCGGTGAACATCAGTTCCGTCACCGACACGGTGTCGTTCTCGTTCACGATGGGCAAAACCTGGTTCTCCAGCATCACACGCATGCAGTTCTCCTGATTCTTGCGGTGTTCGGAGTCAGAGAAGTTCTCCTTGGTGGTCAGTACCTGCCCTACGGGGATGCCGTACTCTCTGAACAACTCAAAATAGCGGTTGATGAGTTTCGCCTGTCCTACGGCTGAAAAGAGTTGCCGCTGGTCAACCGAATCAAGATCGTGCTGGATGTGTTTGAGTTCGCTCCTTCCGCTTGCCACAGCACCGGAAGATACGAGGATGATTTCATGTCCTTGGCTGCGTAGTTGCGCAATTTGGTCAACCAATGCTGACATGCGGGTCACATCTAATGATCCATCTTGCCTCGTCAACACGTTGCTGCCAATTTTAATTGTTAATCTCATATCTTTATAATAGGTGTTAAATCTTTCCTTTTGATGCGCATCGTTGCTTCACCCTCCAATCTTCGTGTTCAGCCCGTGCGCTTGCATGATGTCGAGTGCCTTTTGCTGCATCTCCTCCGAAGGGGCTTCCATCTCGATGTTGTCGGGGTTGTATGTCGTGCCCAGTCGTGCATGCTTGCCGATGCCGACATCGTGATAGACCAATAGATTCACCATTTGGGGTTTGGTGGGCAATGTGGCGAGGAATTCGGCAGAAGCGGTCAGGTTTTCCTCGTCGGCGTTCACTCCCGCAATGAATGGAATACGAATCCAGAACGGATGTCCAATCTCGCTCAATAGTCGGATGTTCGACAGTATTTGCTCGTTCCCGACCTGGGTGTAGAATCGGTGCTTTGCACTGTCCATCAACTTCAAGTCCACCAAGAAGAGTTCGCAGCGTTCCGCCACCTTCTTGACCTTCTCTGGTGATGCAAACAAGGTCGTATCGACAGTTCGGTGAAAGCCTCTTTTGCCCAACTCGTTCAGCACTTCGCACAGGTAGTCTGTATGCATCAGTGGCTCTCCTCCGCATATCGTCACCCCACCACCGCTCTCTTCCATCACTTGTCGTTCCTTCTCCACTTCAGCCATCAAGTCTTCCATCTTCCACTCCTTGCCAGCCATTTCCAAGGCAAGGGTGGGGCACTCGTTTGTACATTTGCCGCAAGCGGTGCAATGTCCCAAGTCTTTGATGCCCTCAGTCGTCAGCACCAGATTCTTCTGCGGACATACTTCCACGCATGTCTGACAACCAATGCATTTTTTCTTGGTGTACATCTTGACGGGCTTCTCATCAAATCCTTCTGGGTTGTGGCACCACACACAGCGTAATGGGCACCCCTTCATGAAGAGGGTTGTCCGTATGCCAGGCCCATCATTGATGGCAAAGCGCTTGATGTCAAAAATCAGTGCCATGGACGTCCTTCTTGCTGAAAATCTTTGCAAAGTTACGACTATGCGAAGGAATAAACAAATTTATGGTTTCTTTTTTGCGTTTCTCGCAAACTCGAACAGCTCCACAGGCAGGTGGCAGTAACCAGCAGGATTCTTGTCGAGGTAGTCTTGGTGCGACTCATCGGCGGGATAGAAGCACTGCAACGGCTCCACCTCTACGGCGATGGGGGCATCCAGTTTCTTCTGCTCTTCGGCAAACACCTTCTCGATGACGGGCAGGTCGTCCTCTGAGGTGTAATAAACCCCAGTGCGGTAGCGTGTGCCTTCATCGTGTCCCTGCTTGTTCAGGCTCGTGGGGTCGATGGCACAGAAGAACATTTGGAGCAGGAACTCCAAATCGACCACTGCATCGTCATACTCTATGCGCACGGTCTCGGCATAGCCAGTCGTGTCGGTATAAACCTCTTTGTATGTAGGGTCGGCGGTATGTCCGTTGGCAAAACCCACCTCGGTGTTCACCACCCCTTCTATCTGCTTGAAGTAATGCTCGGTGCCCCAGAAGCAGCCACCAGCAAGGAAAATGTCTCGTGTCATATTCTTCGTCTTTTAGAATTCATCGTTCTCCGTTCGTGCGATGATTTCGTTCTGCAACTGCTCCGTCATGTCGTTGAAGTAGTCGGAGTAGCCCGCCACGCGGACGAGCAGGTCTTTGTAGTCATCAGGCTGCTGCTGGGCATCGAGCAAGGTCTGCGTATCGACAATGTTGAACTGGATGTGGTGTCCTCCCATTGAGAAGTAAGCGCGGATGAGCGAGACGAGTTTCTTCAAGTCTTCGTCGCGCTTCAGGAGTGAAGGCACGAAGCGCACGTTGAGCAGAGTGCCGCCCGACTTAGTCTGGTCGAGTTTGCCCAATGACTTGATGACCGCCGTCGGGCCATTCGTGTCGGCACCATGAGCAGGTGATGTGCCGTCGCTGATGGCGAAGTGAGCCAGACGGCCATTGACCGATGCACCACAGACAGAGCCGAAGTAGTTGTGGCAGGTGGTGGAGAGCATGTTCAGTTGTGTCTTGCCGCCACGGGTGTTGGGGTGTCCCTCGATGGCCTTCACGAGGTCGTCATACACCTTCACGGCAATGGAGTCGGCATAGTCATCATCGTTGCCAAAGAAAGGAGTGCGGTTCATGATGAACTGTCGCATCTTCTCCAGTTGAGAGTTGACAGTTGAGAGTTGACAGTTTTCGTCGCGGCCCCAGTTGGAGGCAACGGCCTTCAGCAGTTCGTCCATCGTGAACTTCTTGTCCTCAAACACATGCTTCTTCAGCGTGGCGAGGCAGTCGGTGATGGTGCCGAGGCCCGTGCATTGGATATAAGTGGTGTTGTATCGTGCACCACCGCTGTAGTAGTCGCGTCCGCGAGTGATGCAGTCGTCGATGAAGAGCGAAAGGAAGGTGGCTGGTGCATAGAGCGAGAACATGCGCTCGATGTAGTTGTTCACCGCCAGTTTCATGTTGACGAAATAGAGCATCTGCTTGTGGTATGCCTCGTAGAGTTGTTCATACGAAGTGAACGTGCGTGGGTCGCCCGTCTCCAAGCCCAACCGTTTGCCCGTCATGGGGTCGATGCCGTTGTTGAGCGTGATTTCCAGAATCTTGGGCGTGTTCAGATAGCCCGTGAGGATGTAGGCCTCCTTGCCGAAAGCACCCACCTCGATGCAGCCCGAACAGCCGCCTTCGTTGGCATCCTCCTGCGTCTTGCCCTGCCGCACCAGTTCCTTCGTGTAGATGTCGGGATTGAAGACGGAGGGATAGCCGTGACCCTGACGAATCACCTTGGCACCTGCCATCACGAACTCGTCGGGCGTGACCTTGCTCACATGGATGGAGAGCCCGGGTTGCAGTTCGTGCAGTTCCTCCTGAATCTCCAGAATGATGTAGGAGAGTTCATTCACGGCATTCTTCCCTTCGCGGTCGATACCGCCTATGTTGATGTTGGTGAAGTCGTTGTAAGTGCCCGACTCCAAAGCCGTAATGCCCACTTTGGGCGGGGCGGGCTGGTTGTTGAACTTAATCCAGAAGCAGGACAGCAGTTCCTTTGCCTTCTCACGCGTCATCGTACCGTCGGCCAGTCCCTTCTGATAGAACGGGAAGAGGTGCTGGTCAATATGGCCCGGATTCATGCAGTCCCATCCGTTCAGTTCGGTCACGGTGCCCAGATGCACAAACCAGTACATCTGAATGGCCTCCTGCATATCCCTTGGTGCATGGGCCGGAACCCAACGGCACACATCGGCAATCTTCAGCAGTTCTGCTCTCCGCTGCGGATTGCTTTCTGCGTCCGCCATCTTCTCAGCCAACTCCGCATGCCGCTCCGCAAACAGGATGGCAGCATCGCACGAGATGTCCATGGCCTGCAGTTCCTGCTGCTTGTCGGTGGCTTCGGGGTCGTTGATGAAGTCGAGTTCGGCGAGGGTCTTGGCAATGAGTGCCTTCACATCGAGCAAGCCACGACGATACATCTTGCCGTCCATCGCCGTATGTCCACCTGCACGCTGTTCCATAAACTCGGTGAACACGCCCGCATGATAAGCCTCTTCCCACTCCTTGCTCACATGGCTGAAGATGCGCTCTCGTTGCGTGCGGCCTTCCCAATAGGGAATCACCTCGCGGGCATAGGTGTCAATGTCTTCCTGGCTGATGTGGTAGGGCTGCAACTCACGGGTGTCCAGCGTGTGGAGGTCTTCCACCGAGTGGCACGTCAGTTCGGGGAAGGTGGGCACCGCCTTGGGCACAGGTCCACGCTCACCCACAATCAGTTCGTCCGCACCGATATAGATGGTCTTCTTCTTGCAAATCTCATAGAAATTCTTGGCACGCAGGATGCAGTTGGGCATCTTTCCATAGTTCTCCTTATAGAATGCCGTCTCGATGAGCGCACGTTCGATGGTGAGCGTGGTGGGCGTGTCGATGCTCTGCTGGTGCAGCCGCTTCACACGGTCATTCATTCCCCCCTCGTTCTCGGGGTGCTGTAAAGCATAATTCATTTTGCTATGCGGCTGGCGCATAGCGATGGTCATTGTCATATAGTTAATCTAAAATATAAGTTGTACAACAATAGAATGCAAAGGTAAGGATTTTCAGTGAAGGGTGAAAAATAATTGGGTGAAAAGTGAAAAGTAAATAGTGAAAAGCCTCCTGAAGAACTTGGATTTCTTACTCCTAACAGCTTGTTTTGTGTTCTTCGCAAAGCCTCACTCCCTCATCATTCGATTCAGCAATGGTGAGATACATGCCAAGGCGATGGCGGCAACGCCAGACAGGACGACAAACATCATGAAGAAGTCATGGAGCGAGGCGATTTCAATGATGCCGAAGAGGCTCTTGCTGCTGCCGTCTGGGTAGAGGGTCGCTAATTGTCCTGCCAGCATATTGCTTACTGCGGTGGACATGAACCAGATACCCATCATCAGACTCGCCAGATGCTTGGGTGAGAGTTTGCTCACCAACGAAAGCCCAATGGGGGAAAGGCTCAGTTCACCTAATGTGTGGATGAAGTACAGCCCCGTCAGCCAGAGCATACTCACTTTGACATTCGGACCTAAGTCCTTCACGCCGAATGCAATCAGCATGTAGCCTATCGAGAGAAATGCCAGTCCGATGGCTTGCTTCATCACCGATGATGGTTCATGTCCGAAACGTCTCAAGACTTCCCAGACCAGGTTCATGAAAGGTGCCAGCAGCACCACGAAAATGGCTGGGAAGGACTGGAAATAACTGGTGGGCATTTCCCATCCAAAGATGTGCCGGTCTGTTTGCTGATCAGCAAAATAGGTGAGCGACACACCCGCCTGTTCGTAGGCAGCCCAGAAAAAGATGACGAAAGCGGCGATGATGAAAATAACGACAATGTGCTGCTTCTCCTTTCGTGTGAGTTGCTGTCGCTCTGTTTTTTCTTGCAGTTTGGGCTTCGTGCCGATAGCATTCCCTTCGTAATCCATTAAATATTTGTTCTTCAGCAGATAGAAGATGAGTGTAGATGCCAACATGGCGATGCAAGCGCATAAGAATGCCCACTTGAAGCGCATGGGGTTCAGGTAATCACCCTCGAAGATGCCGCAGGTCAAGGGTCCCAATGTGGCACCCACGTTGATGCCCATGTAGAAGATTGTGAAAGCTGAGTCCTTCCGTTGGTCATCAGGGCGGTACAGGCTTCCCACCATGGTCGAAATGTTGGGCTTGAAGAATCCGTTGCCCAAGATGAGAAAAAAGAGACCTCCCATCATACAGATGATGGCTAACTGGTTGTTCACTGTTGGGTCAATCATTCCCTCTGCCTCCTTGATGGCTGGTTGCACAAACGATGCACTGAGGAACATGAGGAATTGTCCAAAAGCCATCAGCATGCCACCGACGATGATGCTTCGCCGATTGCCCCAGTATCGGTCTGCAATGTAGCCTCCCAACAGTGGAGTGAGGTACACCAGTCCTGTGTAGTAGCCATAAATCTCACTGGCACTCTCCATCGTGAAGAGTGCAGCCACCATATAGAGCGTGAATACAGCCCTCATGCCATAATAAGAGAAGCGTTCCGCCATTTCAGTGACGAAAAGTAGATAGAGTCCTTTGGGGTGTCCTTCTTTAGCCATAGTGGTTCATGCTTTTGTTGCAAAGATAGTTTTTTTCTCGCACATCTACATGACAGGGCACACTTTTTTATGATATTCCTTGTGAAAACCGTTGGAAAGTTTTACCTTTGTACATTTTTATTAGCAGTCTGCTATTTTTGTAAAAGTACAAACAAACTAAAGATGAAAAACTTATTTTGTCGTGCTGGCAATTGGGAGGGTTGGCGGCACGGGCATGAAAGCACCAAATGCAGTGACGTCATCGAATCATATACATGGAAAAATTTTTGCGAGAACAAATCATAGACTTAGTCAAGAGTGAGGTGGTGCCGGCGGTGGGTTGTACAGAGCCTATCGCCGTGGCATTGTGCGTGGCTAAGGCTGCTGAGGTTTTGGGTACCAGCCCGGAACAAATCGATGTGTTGTTATCAGCCAACATCCTCAAGAATGCGATGGGGGTGGGCATCCCTGGTACAGGCATGATTGGCTTGCCCATTGCCGTGGCATTGGGTGCTCTCATCGGGAAGTCTGTCTATGGACTGGAAGTGCTGAAGGATGTGACAGATGAAGCAGTGGAGAGGGGCAAAGCGATGATTGCGGCGAACTGTATCCATATTGGACTGAAAGAGAACATCACGGAGAAACTGTACATAGAAGTGATGGTGAAAGCAGGCGCCGATACAGCCATCGCTGTCATTAGTGGTGGGCATCAGAACTTTGTGAAGGTGAAGCGGAACGATACCCTATTGCTGGAGAAGAAAACCGAAGAAGGTCATGAACAGGAATGTGAATGCAGTTGTTTGAACATGAGGATGGTGTACGACTTCTCCATGACGGCTCCTTTGGAGGAAATTGTTTTTATTCGTGAAGCACAGCAACTGAATGAAAAGGCGGCAGAGGAGTCTCTGAAAGGCAACTATGGGCATTTGTTGGGCAAAACGCTGTCCCGCCCCTTAGGCAAGGGTATTTTTGGTGACACGATTTTTGCCCATATCATCTCGGCAACGGCATGTGCATGCGATGCCCGAATGGCAGGAGCGACAATCCCTGTCATGTCTAATTCTGGAAGTGGTAATCAGGGAATCTGTGCAACCCTGCCGGTGGTGAAATATGCCGAGGAAAATCACAATACCGATGAGGAATTGACTCGCGCTCTGATGTTGAGCCACTTGACCGCCATCTACATCAAACAGTCCTTAGGAAAACTTTCGGCACTCTGTGGTTGTGTGGTGGCATCAACGGGCTCAGCCTGTGGCATCACCTATCTGATGGGTGGTGGTTACGATCAGGTCACTTATGCTGTTAAGAACATGGTGGCAAATCTGACAGGCATGATTTGCGATGGGGCAAAACCTTCCTGTGCGCTCAAATTGGCGTCGGGCGTGAGCACGGCAGTGCTGTCTGCCATGTTGGCGGTGCAGCGCAACTGCGTCACCTCCGTTGAAGGCATTATCGAAGACGATGTGGACCGTTCCATCCGCAATCTCACCCGTATCGGAAAGGATGCAATGGATGAAACAGACCGATGCGTGTTGGAAATCATGACGAAAAAAGTTTAGAGCTCCCTCCAACTCTCCCAAGGGTTAAGGGTTTAGAGTTAAGGGTTTAGGGCTAAGGGTTTAGAGTTAAGGGTATAGAGTTTAGAGTTAAAGTTAAAGAAGATGAAAAAACGCACGTCGAATGACAAATAATTCCTAATTCCTAATTCCTAATTCCTAATTCTTCATTATCTTTGCAACTTGAACAATTCTGAAGCAAAATTAAAAGTAACAATATGGCACTGAAAACATTGATAGTAGGAAGCGGACCTGCGGGTTACACGGCAGCGATCTATGCTTCAAGAAGTTCGTTGAACCCTGTGCTCTACGAAGGCATGCAGCCCGGGGGACAACTGACTCAGACCACCGAAGTGGAGAATTTCCCCGGCTACCCGGAAGGCACGACGGGGCAGGAACTGATGGATGACCTTCGCAAGCAAGCCGAAAGGCTGGGCACGGACATCCGTTTCGGTATGGTGACAAAGGTGGAGTTCTCCAAAGACGGCTCTACCCCACACAAGGTGACGACCGACGATGGCACCGTGTTGGAGGCGCACACAGTCATTATCTCAACAGGTGCTTCTGCCAAGTATCTTGGGCTGGACGATGAGAAGAAGTATGCAGGGCAGGGCGTGTCCGCCTGTGCCACGTGCGACGGTTTCTTCTACCGCAAGAAGGTGGTGGCAGTCGTAGGCGGTGGCGACACAGCCTGCGAGGAAGCGCAATATCTGGCGAGCCTCGCCAAGAAAGTCTATCTGATTGTCCGCCGCGATGTGTTGCGTGCCAGCGATGCCATGCAGCAGAAAGTGAAAGATGCAGAGAACATAGAGATTCTTTGGAACACACAGACGGAAGGTCTCTTTGGTGACAATGGTGTGGAAGGCGCTCATTTGGTCGAAAATAAAGGAAAGGAGAATGAACGTCATTACGATTTGCCCATCGACGGATTCTTCTTGGCAATAGGCCATCATCCCAACAGCGAGGTGTTCCGTCCCGATGTGGAGGTGGACGAACAGGGCTACATCAAGGTGCAGCATCCCACCACAGCCACAAACATCCCTGGCGTATTTGCCGCAGGCGATGTGGCAGACCCCCTCTATCGTCAAGCTATCAGTGCTGCAGGCAGCGGATGCCATGCAGCGATTGACGCCCTGCATTACCTGCAGGAGAAAGGATTGTGAGAACAGAAAAAAGCAGAGAAAGAAATATGAGAAAAATACTATCAGCAGTGTTGGCACTTTGTTGTTTTGCAATGGTGCACGCACAGTATCTGAAACCCGTGAAGGTGGAGACCTCCCTGAAGGAGACCTCCCCCACAGAGGCAGTCATCACGTTTGTAGCGAGCATACAGCCAGGATGGCACATGTATAGTACAGAGGAGGTTGATGGTCCTATCCCGACCACCTTGACCATCGAAACTATTTCAGGAGCCAAACTGGAAGGCGCGTTGAAGCATGTCACCCCGCCCATCAAGAAGTATGAGGAGATGTTTGGCACCGATGTCTATTATTTTGAGAAAACAGCCACCTTTACCCAAAAAGTGAAGTTGCTGGGAGGAAAGTATGTGGTGGAAGGATATTTGAAGTATGGTGCTTGCAACGACCAGAACTGCACGCCTCCCACATCGGTGGATTTCAGTTTTAAGGGTGAGACGGCTGCACCGAAAGCGGAGGAACAGTCTGCTGCTGCCGAGGAGGTGAAAGCTCTTCCTGCCGAAGAGGTGGCGGCTTCTGCCGACTCCGTGTCTTCAGATAGCAATGTTGTCACTGCTCCCGTATCCTCCGAGGGTTCCATTTGGACACCTGTCATCGACCAACTCTCGTCTTTTGAGGAAGGTGGCAACGGAAATGCCGCTGATTCCTCCTTGTGGCAAATCTTCCTCCTCGGGCTCCTTGGCGGTCTTGTGGCGTTGGTCACTCCTTGTGTGTGGCCCATCATACCGATGACCGTCTCCTTCTTCCTGAAACGTGGAACGACCAAGAAATCGTCAGACGCAGAGAAAGCCGCAGCCAAGAAACGTGGCATCCGCGACGCCATTCTCTATGGCATCAGCATCATAGTCATCTATGTGACACTTGGTCTGGTCATAACAGCGATCTTCGGAGCCTCGGCGCTCAACGATTTGGCGACTAATGCAGTGTTCAACATCCTCTTCTTCCTCATGCTGCTCATTTTCGGCATCTCCTTTATTGGAGGATTCGAAATAACACTACCCTCCAAATGGAATACGGCAGTTGACAATAAAGCCAACAGCACCACAGGGTTGCTCAGCATTTTCTTGATGGCGTTCACCCTCGTGCTGGTAAGTTTCTCCTGCACAGGTCCCATCATTGGATTCCTCCTTGTGCAGGTGGTTACTTCCAGCATTGCAGGTCCCGTCATAGGTATGCTTGGCTTCGCCATTGCACTGGCATTGCCGTTCACACTCTTCGCCCTCTTCCCTCAGTGGCTGAACTCCGTGCCGAAGAGTGGAAACTGGATGAATGTGGTGAAGGTGACGCTTGGCTTTGTCGAACTGGCGTTTGCCCTCAAGTTCTTCTCAGTGGCAGACTTGACTCACGGATGGGGACTGCTCGACCGTGAGGTGTTCCTCTCCCTTTGGATAGTCCTTGCAGCCCTGTTGGGTGCCTATCTTATTGGCTGGATTCGTTTCCCGCACGATGAAGAGGAATACGACGAGATAGGCAATGTGGTGTTGCATCCGAAGACATCAGTGCCCCGTTTCTTTATGGCATTGATATCCTTCGCTTTTGCCATCTACATGATTCCAGGTCTTTGGGGTGCGCCCTTAAAGGCGGTCAGCGCCTTTGCTCCTCCGATGAAGACACAAGACTTCAACCTTGCCCCAGAGCAGGAAGTGAAGCCCATGTTTACCGATTATGAGCAGGGTATGCAGTATGCGAAAGAACACCGCATGCCTGTCATGATAGACTTCACAGGTTATGGATGTGTGAACTGCCGTAAGATGGAAGCCGCAGTATTCACCGATCCGGTTGTGGCAGACATCATGACCAACAAGTATGTGCTCATTCAACTCTATGTGGACGAAAAGACGCCACTACCCGAACCTATCGTCGTGAAGGACGGCGAAGAGAATTCGATGATCAGCATTGGAATGACTGCTGACGTGAAAGTGGCTGTATCAGATGGGAAGAAAGACTATCAGTACGAAAACACCTACGACAGCAACACGCGCAAACTTCGCACCGTGGGCGACAAGTGGAGTTACCTCCAGTCTATGAAGTTCGGTGCCACCGCCCAACCGTTCTATGTGCTGCTTGACAACGAAGGTAATGTGCTCGAAAAGAGTTATTCCTACGATGAGGACATCCCTAAGTTCCTCGAATGGCTCAACAACGGATTATCTCACTATCAAACCAAATAAACCCTCAACTCTTAACTCTCAACTCTTAACTCTCAACCAATATGTATTTAGACGGTAATCTCTATATCGCGCATTGCGCTGATGGTCCCATCAATTTGACGGGTAAAATGTGTAATCGTCATGGTCTCATTGCCGGTGCAACAGGAACCGGAAAAACCGTGTCGTTGCAGGTGCTTGCCGAAACTTTCAGTCAGGCAGGTGTGCCTTGCTTCATGGCAGACATGAAGGGCGACCTCTCTGGCATCTCTCAAGCAGGCAAACTTTCGTCCTTCATTGAGAAACGTAAGGATGAGTTCGGTGTCCCCAACCCTGAGTTCAAAGCCTGTCCAGTGCGATTCTACGATGTATTTGGCGAGCAGGGCTATCCCATGCGCACCACCGTGTCGGCAATGGGGCCTCAATTGCTTAGCCGATTGATGGGGCTGAGCGATGTGCAGAGCGGTGTGCTCAACATCGTCTTCCGCATTGCTGACGACAAGGAACTCCTGCTCATCGACCTCAAGGACCTCCGGCTTATGCTCGACTTTGTGGGGCAGAACACAAGCCTTTTCACGACCGTCTATGGTAACATCTCTCCAGCCAGCATCGGAGCCATCCAGCGTGCTGTGTTGGAAATTCAGAGTGAGGGGGGCGACAAATTCTTCGGAGAGCCAGCATTCAATGTGGAAGACTTGATTGATACGGAGAATGGAATGGGTGTAATGAATGTCCTCGCTGCTGACAAACTGATGCTCAATCCCAAACTCTACTCCACGTTCCTTCTTTGGCTCATGACAGAACTCTATGCCACTCTGCCTGAGGTTGGTGACCAGGAACTGCCTAAGCTTGTCTTCTTCTTCGATGAGGCTCACATGCTCTTCGATGGTACCTCCAAAGCGATGGTCGATAAGTTGGAACAGGTCATCCGACTTATCCGTTCCAAGGGAGTGGGCATTTATTTCATCACTCAATCACCTTCCGATATTCCAGATGCCATCTTGGGACAGTTGGGTAACCGCATCCAACACGCTCTTCGTGCTTATACTCCGAAAGACCAGAAAGCGGTGCGTGTGGCGGCTCAATCCTTCCGTGCCAACCCTGATTTCAGCACTGAACAAGCCATCATGGAACTTGGTACGGGCGAAGCGCTTGTCTCCGTGCTCGATGAGAAAGGTGCGCCCACCATTGTACAATGTGCCAAGATTCTCTTCCCGCTCAGCCAGATTGGTGCCATCACCGAAGGTCAGCGAATCGACATCCAGAATGCTGCCCCTGACCATATTAAAGACTATGCCAACTACTATGATCGCGAAAGTGCTTACGAAGTATTGATTGCCCAAAAAGAGCAGGAAGATGCCGAGGCTGCCGAGATGCTGCGCCAGCAAGAAGAAGCCAAGCAGCAGAAGGAGGCTGAGAAAGAGGCCGAACGTTTGCAGAAAGAGCAGGAACGCCAGATGCGTGAAGAAGAGAAAGAAGCTGAGCGTCAACGTAAAGCTGAAGCTGTAGAAGAACTGCGTCGTCAGCGTGAACAGGAAAAACTGGAACGCGAGGCAGCCCGTGAAGCCGAACGCCAGCGTCGTGAAGCCGAGCGTGAAGCCGAGCGCAAACGTAAGGAAGAAGAGCGTCTTGCCAAGGAGAAAGCCAAGTCCTCAGGCATGTGGAAACGCACCATTTTCGGCACCCTTATCGGAGCCGTCCTTGGTAGCGTAGGTCATCAAGTGGGCACTTCCGTTGGCAAGAAAATCACAGGCAACACTTCTTCCACCAAGAAGAAGACCGCCACGACCAAGAAAAGTTCCTCGTCCGGTTCCATCCTCGGCTCTGCAGCCAAGACTGCAGCCAACACTGCCACTCGACGGGTGACCAACGAGATTCTGAAGAACATCTTTAAATAAGTCGTACCCCTCGGGTTCGACATGCCGTACTCCTCGACTACGATGCTCCGTAGTCGAGGGGTACGTTAATTTAACGTGAATTCGACGAAAACCACAAATAATTAAATTCATGAAAAATTAGCCACGAACCTTCAGCTCGGCGTAGCCAATTTCTCATAAATTTAAGTTTCGGAAGTGTTTTTCCACAACGGATTGCACGGATTATACGGATTTTTGAGCCTCGGCGGCTCCTGCCATTCGGATTGTTCTGCATCCGGCCATCGTCGCCTCTTGCGACGAAAAATCCGTATAATCCGTGCAATCCGTTGTAAAAATATATCCGAAATTTGAGTCATAAATTATTTTTGTTGGAATTCATCGAACTGACGTTAATTTAGTAGAAATAAAAAAGGGAACGCACTTTAGCAAGCGCGTCCCTTTATCTTTTTGTGATTGCTTTAACCCGAATCGTTCATTAGCGTTTTGATGATGGCAACTTCTATTTTTGAGCAGATGTTTTGACGCTTTGAAGGCGCAATGGGGGTTCCATTGTAACTGAAAAGCGGTAAAACAGATGACAAAAAGAAAGTTTGTCAGCGCATTAACAATCTAATGACCGATTAGGGTTTAATAACTCAGCACTGGTTCCAATTCCTTTGCCTGAGCAATCATCTTCTCCAATTCTGCCACGCTGGGCACACGATTGCAGAGGTTCTTCTGCTCGTTCACTTCCACGAGTTTGGGCTGGAGGTTAGCTGCCACGCGGTGGCGGAACTCCTTCACTGTGTCCACACCGGCTGCTTCGAGCAGTTCGGCGAACTGGCTGGCGATGCCGTTGATGCGGAATAGGTCAGCGTGGTTTGCCCATTTGAGGATGAGTTTGGGACTGATGTCTGTAGCCTCGGCCAAAGCCTTGCGACCGGCAGGGGTGGCGCACTTTTCCAGATATTCTTCTGTGGTTTTGATGCCAGCAGTTTGCAACTTCTCTGCATACACGGGACCAATGCCCTCTACGTCAATGATTTTGTAGGCCATAGTAGTAAAAGTTTTAGAGTTGATAATATGGTTTTCTGCATTGCAAAGGTAACTTTTTTCTTATTATGCTCCAAACAAATTGGAAAAGATTTAGAAAAAATCCGTTCTTTTGAGGGTCTTTCTTGTTTTTTTCATTCGTCACTTCATTTTTTCATTTTTTCAATTCCTTAATCTTGTAAAAATTCCTATCTTTGCAACGCATAAGAAAACACAATATGGAGAAATTATATCCATTCCTTTTTGAACCGAATCTCCACGCGATTGTGTGGGGGGGTAAGCGTCTGCGTCCCTACAAGGGTCTGGAGGCTTCAGATGAGCCGATTGGCGAAAGTTGGGAGGTGAGTGGGGTGCCTTCGAGCACAAGTGTCATCAGCAATGGCGCTTATGCAGGCGAAAACCTCAATCATGTGATTAGCCAGTCGCCAGCCCGCATCCTTGGCGGGAAGGTGGCAAGGAATTATGGAGGGAAATTGCCGCTGTTAGTTAAGTTTATTGACGCAGAGAAGGACTTGAGCATTCAAGTGCATCCCAACGATGAAATGGCAAAGCGTGAACATGGAAAGTTTGGCAAGAGCGAGATTTGGTACATCATCGACGCAAAACCAGGAAGTTATCTCTATGCTGGTTTCAAGGATGAGATTACGCCAGAGGAATACAAGCGGAGGGTGGCAGAAGGTACGATTGTCGATGTGTTGGCAAAACACATGGTGAAGGCGGGGGATGTGTTCTATCTGCCTGCAGGGCGGGTCCATGCCATCTGTGGCGGCATCTTGCTGGCAGAGGTGCAGCAGTCATCGGATGTCACCTATCGCATCTTCGACTACAACCGCCCGGGCATGGATGGAAAACCTCGCGAACTGAATACGGAACTGGCATCGCAAGCCTTGAATTTCCATGTGGAGGAAGAGTACCGTACACAATATAACGATGTGGCAGGACGTGCCAACCGCATCATCGATTCTCCTTATTTCAGTGTTCGTGTCACGGAGATGATGGATACTTTCCACCGCAACCTCATCAAGTATGACAGTTTTATCATCAGCATGTGTATCCAGGGTGATTGCAAGATTCGTATGCGCACCACGGGCGATGAAATCCTGCTGCGTGAAGGACACAGCACGCTCATTCCAGCCTCAATCGCAGACTATGATGTCATTCCGTTGCATGGCAAGACCCGCATCCTCGATGCTTATATCGACAATATGGATCGCAGTGTGGGCAGCATGATCACACGCTTCTTGCACATCACAAGCAAATAGAGAACGAAAGAATGAGAGAATGAAATTTGCTCCATCATCCAGGAGGACTTTTTCATTCTCTCATTCTCTCATTCTTTCATTTTCTCATTTTCTCATTCTCTTATTTCCCTTTATACCATTCCTGCAATACATAGAAGGCTTTTTTCTTCTCGCCGGCATCGCTCACGAGCCCTTTGCGGTTGTAGTATTGCTGAATGTCGGGCAGCACACGACGGGGTGAACGGAAGTCTTTGAGAATCCATGGGGTAGTGCCGGAAAGTCCTTCAATCTTGTCAATCATGGCGATGTTTTCACGATAGAGGTTCTCTTGGAACTCTTCTGTCCATCGCTGGTTCTTCTCGCCATGATAGCCAGCCTTGGCACCACCACCAAACTCGCTGATGATGACGGGTTTGTCGTAAGGAATCTCCCACTTCATCTTGGGTGCATCGTTCACATCGCGATACCAACCGATGTATTGGTTGAAACTCACCACATCCACGTATTTATTCATGTTGTCGTTCAGACGATTCACATAGTTGGAAGCGCCTGTCACCTCCATCGCCATCGAGATGAGGCGGGTGTTGTCCTGTGTACGTGCATACGTGGCGAGTTTGCCGAGGAAAGAGTCACGCTGGGGGGAGTGGGGTGTCTCGTTGGCGATGCTCCAGATGATGATGTTAGCACGATTCTGGTCACGTGCAATCATGTCGCGTAATTGCGCTTGTGCATTGTCGAATGTCTGGGTGTTTGTCCATGCGATGGTCCAATAGACAGGAATTTCCGACCATACGAGGATGCCCATGCGTTCAGCCTCACGGATGGCGTATTCGTTGTGAGGATAGTGTGCCAGACGCACGAAGTTACATCCCAGTTCCTTTGCCCATGAGAGGAGTGTGTGGGCATCTTCTGTGCTGTTGGCACGACCACCTCCGTTGGGTTTCTCTTCATGGATGGAGATGCCCTTGAGGAAGATGGGTTTGCCATTCAGCAGGATTTGTTTGCCGCGTGTCTCGATGGTGCGGAAACCGATTTCATCGGTCAATGTCTCACCATTGAGCGTGAGGTTGACACGATAAAGTTTGGGGTTCTCCGGCGACCATAACTGAGGCTTTGCCATGAAGTGCCATGCCGCCTTCCCTTCTGCATCGGTGGTGAGTGTCTTGCTGAATCTCAGTTCTGGAATGCTGAGTGTCACCTGCTGTCCTGCTTCAGCCTTGTTCAGCTTCATCTGGAACTGTAGCTGCTGTTGTACATTGAGTTTGTCACCCTTCATGGAGAAAGGCTTCTGGATGTGCAGGGAGTAGTTCTCGATATAGAGAGGAGCCACATCAATGAGGAGCACGTCACGGGTGATGCCTCCGTAGTTCCACCAGTCGAAGATTTGTGTGGGTACATCTTCTGCATGGCGCTTGTTATCTACTTTCACGATGACGGTGTTCTCGCCATCCTTCAGTTGTTGGGTCACATCGAAATTGAAAGGTGTGAACCCACCGATGTGGTGTCCTACTTTGGTGCCGTTCACATAGACGTGGCAGTCATAATTGACAGCGCCGAAATAGAGCAGGGCGTTGCGTCCCTCTGCAGGATGCCAGTCAAAACTCTTCTTGAACCATACCGTACCTTCGTAGAAGAACAGGCGTTCGTCTCGGGTGTTCCAGTCAGACGGGATGGGCATGGTGGGTGAGGTGTCAAAGTCATACTCCACCAAATCCTCTGGACGCTGTGGTTTGGCATTGCGGAAGAAGCCCCAAGGTGTCGGGTTCATGCGGTAGTCGTAGTAGCCTTCTTCCTGCACATCCACGATGTAGTTCCATTCGCCATTCAGCGAGGTGGTTTTACGTGCCCAAACATTGCCTACCAATGGGAGTGTGTCTGCTTGTACAAATGTGGGGAGAAGTGTCCCCAAAGTGAGTGTCAAAACAAGTTGTAAAAATCTTTTCATGTCAGTAATAAAACAATAGGTTTGTGATAAACTTGGGACAAAGGTAGAAATAAAAACGAAAAAAAGCATGATAGAAGGAGGCAATTCTGCATTTTTTCTCCCATCAACTTCATTTTTCTGTTTTTTCCGTTCTTTTATCCTTCAAAAAACTTATCTTTGCACGTCACTCTCCTGATGGTGCGAGGTGCAAGACCTTCGTTAAAAAAAGCATAATATACATATGCCTTTCTTTACCTCGAAAGGGAAAGGGGGTCAATAAATGGAGAGAAAAAGGACATGTTTATTTTTATGAGGAAAGTTTTTTTGTCGTTTTTGTTGTTGTGCATGACAACGCTGTGTGTATGGGCACAGGATGCACGACGGTTTACGATTAACGGTCATTTGACGGATGTGGATTCAAAAGAACCGATGGAGCATGTCTCCGTCCAGTTGTTTGTGGCTGCCGACAGTTCTTTCGTGGGGGGAACCATCTCCAACGAAAGGGGTAATTTCTCAGTGGATGTGCCTTCGGTAGGCACGTTTCGGCTGAAGATTTCAGAAGTGGGGGGGCCGTGACAGGTGAAATAATCTTAACCCTAACATTAACTCTAAACTCTAAACCCTAAAATAATTTGATAGAAAAATGAAGGATTTTAACTATTATGCGCCGACAGAAGTCGTGTTCGGCGAAAAATCGGAAGAGCAGGTCGCTCGTTTAGTCAAGAAGTATGGTGGAACGAAAGTGCTGGTGCATTATGGTGGGCAGAGTGCCATTCGTTCGGGGCTCTTGGTGAAAATCATAGGTTTGCTTCAAGAGGCAGGTATTGATTTCGTGAAATTGGGGGGTGTGGTGCCCAATCCGCGTCTTTCGCTGGCTCAGAAAGGCATCGAACTGTGTCGTAGGGAAGGTGTTGATTTCATCCTTGCCGTGGGAGGCGGTAGTGTCATTGACTCCTCCAAGTGCATCGCCTATGGAGTGCCATACGAGGGCAATGTGTGGGATTTCTATCAGGGCAAGGCAAAAGCGACTGCCATGTTGCCATTGGCTGCTGTGCTCACCATTCCTGCCGCAGGCAGCGAGATGAGCGAGTCCAGTGTGATTACCAACGAGGACGGGGATGTGAAACTCGGCTATTCCAACAACCTTTCCCGTCCCAAATTTGCCATCATGAATCCTTGCCGCACCTTCACTCTGCCCCCTTATCAGACAGCGGCAGGTGTGACTGACATGATGATGCACACGATGGAGCGTTATTTCACTAAAGACGACGACATGGACTTGACAACAGATTTGGCTGAAGCCCTGTTGCGCAGCATGAAGAACGCCGTGTTTGCTGTCCTTAAGAATCCCGAAGACTACCGTTATCGTGCCCAGATTATGTGGGGCGGCAGTTTGATGCACAATGGCTTGACAGGTTGTGGTGTGAGCGATGATTGGGCTACCCATCAGCTGGAACATGAACTCAGCGGTATGTTCGATGTGACGCATGGTGCAGGGTTGGCTGCCGTGTGGCCCAGTTGGGCACGCTATGTGATGCACGAGAACGTGAGCCGTTTTGTCCGCTTCGCCGTCAATGTGATGGATGTCCCCAACGACTTCACAGACCCCGAAGGAACTGCCCTCAAGGGTATTGAGGCAATGGAACGTTTCTATCATGCCATCGGCATGCCCATCAACATCAAGGAACTCATTGGACGTGACATCACCGATGCCGAAATCAAGGAGATGACGCGCAAGTGTAGTCGTGACCATCATGCCACTTGTGGTTGTCTGAAAGTGTTGGAAGCAAAAGACATGGAGGCTATCTATCAAATGGCAAGAGGATGAAAAAGTTAATGATTTATGTATGTTGCAGCCTGATGGCGATGGGCAGTTTCGCTCAGCAGCAATTGGGGCAGCGTCCCCGGGTGCAGTCACCTGTGGTGAATGCAGATGGTACAGTGACTTTCAATTTCTATGACCCCTCGGCACAGCGTGTGAGTGTCAGCGGCGATTTCGATGAAATTCGCAACCAGCGGCTCAATATGACTAAGCAGGAGAATGGAGTGTGGACGGCAACGACCAAGGCTTTGAACCCCGAGTTGTATTCTTACAGCCTTTCAGTTGACGGGCAGCGTTTCATAGACCCTGCCAACAGTTACGTCAATCGTGACATTTCCACGTTGAGCAATATTTTCATAGTGACGAAGGGAAATGATGATAAGGGACACCTTTATTCTGTCAATGATGTGCCACATGGCACGTTGAGCCGTGTGTGGTACGACAGTCCCACATTGGGACAACAGCGCCGCATGACAGTCTATCTGCCTGCTGCTTATGATGGCAAGAAGGTCTTCCCTGTGATGTATCTGCTTCACGGACATGGTGGCGACGAGACTGCTTGGGGTGACTTGGGACGTGCCTCGCAGATTATGGACAACCTCATTGCTGAAGGCAAATGTGTGCCCATGATTGTGGTCATGCCCAATGGCAATCCCACCTGCAATGCCGCTCCCGGTTGGTGGCATGAGGGTATGTACACCCCCGATGGCAATGCCTTCAATCAGCGTGGTGCCAAGGCTTCGATGGAAGAGAGTTTCATGGATATCGTCAACTATGTGGATAGCCACTACAAGACCATCAAGAAGCGTTCGGGACGTGCTGTGACAGGACTCTCAATGGGAGGTGGCCACACGTTTGGCATCTCGCGCTTGTATCCTGAAACGTTTGATTACTATGGTCTGCAGTCAGCAGCGGCTCGTGTGCAGCAGAACGATGCGAAGTTCAACGAGCAAATGACTCGCCTTTTTTCCTCCAAACCTAAGCTCTTCTGGATTGCCATCGGTAAGGAAGACTTCCTCATCCAGCAGAACAACGGACTTCGTCAGTATTTGGATGAACACAACTATCCATACGAATACTATGAGAACGATGGAGGTCATATTTGGCGCAACTGGCGCATCTACCTCACCATGTTTGCCCAAAAGATTTTCCGTGATTAAACCATTGAAAGAGACATCCCCAATACCTATACCAAAGACAAATGAAACACCTGTTATCTTTCGTGCTCCTGATGGCGACTACTCTCAGTTATGCACAAGACTTACAATTGAATGACCGTGAATATTTTGAGCGTCAGGGCGTGAACGTGCTGGTGTTCAGCAACAGTTTCAATGGCGGTTTCAACGATGAGAAGAATTCCGGCATTGAGATCATCCATCATGGGGTGCTGCCCGTCCCAAGCAGGTGTTCTATGGCAATAACCGTGCCGACTTCTCCTTCATCCCAGGTAATGTGGCTCCAGGCTTGCTGTTTCGTCGTCCCGACCACTTCGAGAACTACGATGACTGGCCCTTCCTGTGGGGACAGAACGAAGGAACCATTGCTGGAAACACACAGTACATCATCTTCGGCTCGGCATTGAAGAATATTGTGAATGGTAAATAAATGAATCCGATGAGAAAGACGTTATTATCTGTAGTCGCTTGTCTGTTGTCTGTAGTTTCCTCTCTGGCACAGATTCGCTACAATCAGGTGGGATGCTACCCCACACAAGAGAAAGTCATTGTTGTGGAGGGAACAAATCCAGAAGGAAAGGTGCGCGTGAAAACACCTAAAGGAAAGGTGCTGACTCCCTCGGTGATGCGTGAAGCCGTTTCGCCTTGGTCGGGCAAGACACGCTACATCGTGGACCTTGGGCAACTCTCCGCCACAGGACATTATCAAGTGAGTGTGGGCGACCAGCAGTGCGATCTGCTGGTGGCAAAGCGTCCATACCAAGACATAGCCAAGGCTTCTCTGCGCCTCTTCTATCTCATCCGTTCAGGCATCGCCATTGAGCAGGGTGGGGCATACAACCGGCCTGTGGGACATCCCGATACCCATGTGCTGGTGCATCCTTCAGCCGCCACAGACCATCGTCCTGCCGGTACTGCCATCAGTTCACCCTATGGCTGGTATGATGCAGGCGACTACAACAAGTATGTGGTCAATTCTGCCTTCAGCATCGGGCTCATGTTTGCTGCCTACGAACAGCAGCGTGGCTACTTTAACAAACTCAACACCGACATCCCCGAAAGCGGAAACCATACGCCCGACCTCCTGGACGAGATGATGTTCAACCTGAAATGGTTGCTCACCATGCAGGATCCCGACGATGGGGGTGTCTATCATAAACTGACTACACCCAATTTCGAGGGCTTTGTCATGCCTGCCGACTGCCACCAACCCCGCTATGTGGTGGCAAAGAGTGTCACCGCCACGCTCGACTTTGCTGGCGTAATGGCAGATGCGGCACGTCTTTTTGCCCCCTGTCAGAAAGACTACCCCGATTTTGTGACACAGGCTACCGAGGCGGCTGAACGCGCCTACCAGTGGGCAAAGGAACACCCGACCGCTTTCTACCGCCAGGAGCAACTCAAAGACCCATCAGTCAGCACAGGCACCTATGGCGATGGCAATGCGCGCGACGAGTTCTTTTGGGCATCGTCGGCACTTTACCGCTTGACTCGAAAAGCAGTCTATTTAGAGGATGCCCGTCAGTATCAGTCCCAACGGTTTTCCACTCCTTCATGGGGCAATGTGTCAGCCTTGGGCACCTTCGAATGGATGGCAGATGATGAACTGCGGGCGACGGATGACGGGCTCCTGATGCAGACGCAGGTGCTTGCCTATTGCGAAGATGCTGTGAAGGAAGTGGGAACATCGTGCTTCCAGTCGCCCTTTGGCAACAATCCCCGTAACTTCGGCTGGGGCTGTCTGGCAGAGAACTGCTGCTGTCAGGCATTCGTACTTCTCTATGCCGATCTGCTTACAGGCACGACAAAGTACCGCCGCTATGCCTTGCAAAATGCCGACTATCTCTTGGGACGCAATGCCACAGGCTACTGCTACGTGACAGGCTTTGGCGACAAATCACCCATGCATCCCCATCACCGCATCTCAGAGGCTGACCAAGTGGAAGCACCCTTCCCGGGCATGCTCGTGGGAGGTCCCAATCCTGGGCAGCAGGACAAGCGCGACATGAAGGCAGCAGTCTATCCCTCCAACTATCCCGACGAGTCCTACATTGACAACATGGAATCCTATGCCTCCAACGAAATCGCCATCAACTGGAATGCCTCCCTCGTCGCCTTCCTTTGCTACCTCGATGCCCTCAAGATGTGATATCCAACTCTAATCTCTAAACCCTAAACTCTAATCTCTAACCCCTACCCCCCCAACCCTCAACCCTCAACTCTCAACCCTCAACCCTCAACTCTCAACTCTCAACTCTTAACCCTTATGAAACTCTTTCGCATTGGCATCATCGCCACAGGCTGGATAGCCGAAAAGGCAGCCATCACCTTGAATGGGCTTGCCGACTGTGTACCCTACGCTGTAGGTTCACGGACATTGGAAAAAGCACAAGCATTTGCTGAGAAATGGAACATCCCCAAGGCATACGGCTCCTACGCCGAACTGATTGCCGACCCCGATGTGGATATGGTGTATATCGGCACACCGCATTCCCACCACTACGATGTCACGAAGGAGGCGATACTGGCAGGGAAACCCTGTCTGGTGGAAAAAGCCTTCATGGCAAATGCCAGACAGGCAAAAGAAGTGCTGGATTTGGCTCATGAGCGCAAGGTCTTTCTTGCCGAAGCCATTTGGACCCGTTATCAGCCAGCCGTCCAGATGGTGCGCGATCTCATCAGCAGCGGGCGCATCGGCATTCCACGCATGGTTACAGCCACCCTCGGTTACAGCATGGGCGACAAGCCGCGCATCATGCGCCCCGACCTTTGTGGTGGCGCTTTGCTCGACCTCGGTGTCTATGCCCTCAACTTCGTCCGCATGTTCTTCCCCGCAGACATCGTCAGCATGGAAAGCCAGTGTGTGAAGAGCGACACCGGCATGGACTTGACCAATGCCATCAGTCTTGTGCTGTCAGATGGCATCCTTGCCAACGTGCAGAGCAGTGCTGCCTGTGTGGGTGACAACATAGGTGTTATTGCAGGCACCGACGGAAATTTGATCATCGACAACATCAATAACCCCCAGCGCATCACTGTCAACACCCACGACCGTGAGTTTGTCGAGGACATCCATGTGCCCCAGCAAATCACAGGCTACGAATACCAATTCCTTGCCTGCCGTGATTCCCTTGCTGAGGGACTCCTCGAACCACGTGAGATGCCCCATGCTGAAACCCTCTATATCATGCAGTTGATGGATGGCTTCCGAAAGAAGTGGGGCGTTCATTACCCATACGATGATTAATGTTCCTGTTGTCCTCCCTGAAAGGTTGGACAAGCTTCCACGTGTCAGTAAGAAACACCCTGCGCAACTTTTTCAGGTGATCCTCAATTCTCATAACTCGTTGACCCCCAATCATCGCCTTCCAGCACGAAATATTACGCGCTGGAAGAACGAAATATTTCGCGCTGACAGCGTGAAATGTCACGCGCACCGTGCCGATAAATTCCAACAAAAATAATTCATGAAGAATTTGTGGCTAATTGGCTACGCCGAGCTAAAGGTTCATGGTCATTGGTTACGCCGAGCTAAAGGTTCGTGTTTTGTTTTAAACATAAATTAACGTCAGTTCGATGAATTCCAACAAAAATAATTCATGACTCAAATTTCGGATATATTTTTACAACGGATTGCACGGATTATACGGATTTTTCGTCGCAAGAGGCGACGATGGCCGGATGCAGAACAATCCGAATGGCAGGAGCCGCCGAGGCTCAAAATCCGTATAATCCGTGCAATCCGTTGTGGAAAAACACTTCCGAAACTTAAATTTATGAGAAATTCGTGGCTAATTCATGAGAATTTATGTCCCCAATAAACACGAACCTTTAGCTCGGCGTAGCCAATTAACCACGAATTTTTCATGAATTTAATTATTTGTAGTTTTCGTCGAATTCACGTTAACTTAACGTGAGTTCGACGAATTCAAAACAGTGCAAGTTGTGTGTCCACAACTCTTTCACATGCAATGCATGGTTTCTTTGGGAAGAAGCAGTAAGCGGCTAGCGCCCCCAGCATGTTCACGATGAAGTTGTCAAATGACCTGTGTCTTGAGTGCTCCACCTGTGCAATGTTCTTCAACTCATCGTTGATGGTTTCAATGATGGCACGTTTCCTTGTCAGCAGCCTGTCCGACATGCTCATGACGGCTCCCTTCATGTTGCTCTTCAACTTCGTTATCAGCTGGATTCCGTCAACGAACAGCCTTTGGAAGAGTTCCTTGCCGATGTATCCCTTGTCACCGACGAGCCTGCCGTAGAGGAACTCCACGAAAGCCTTGTGGTCAAGCGGCTTGCGGTCATCAACGTCACCGGGGGTGATCATGAAATTAAGGAGCTCGCCCTTCTCGTTGCAGATGAGGTGAAGCTTGAAACCGAAGAACCAGCCCATCGAGCACTTGCCCCTCTGGGCGATGCCTTTGAAAGTCTTATGAATATGGATGCGCTGATTCTTGCACACCCTAAGTGGTGTGCTGTCCACAAAGCTGATGCCGGTGCATTTGCCCAGAAGCACCTTCTTGATGAAAAGGGCCAGAGGGACTGCGACATCCTTCTCCAGCTCCACGAAGCGGTTGTAGGACACCACCTCGGGGAACAGGTGGCGGAGCCGTCTGCACACGTGCTCCAGATAGAAATGTTTCAGACACCGGTAGCCGGAATTGTGGAACAGGATCATGATGACCATCACCTCCGCCTTGGAAAGAGTGCCGTTCCGGTGATATTCACGCTTCTTTTGCTCCTTTATCGTGTATTTTGCCATCATTGTATCAAAAAACTTGCAAAAATCATCTGCCATACAGAAAATTTCAGTAACTTTGTCCTCGGTAAACATTAGCGATACGTTTTAGTGAATGCTTGTGGTTTGGTCACTACAAAGTTACTAAAAATATCGCTAATGTGCTAATAATTAAACAATTATTTTTAATAAATTTTCATCGAACTCACGTTAA
>Ga0256405_10002261_pt1 | contig 45403 bp, 36 predicted proteins | sample RumenRJG_02DNA_FD_189096 | JGI IMG/M metagenome (GOLD analysis project Ga0256405, IMG submission 189096) | Bovine rumen microbial communities from Lethbridge, Alberta, Canada - RJG_02 | ecosystem: Host-associated > Mammals > Digestive system > Stomach > Rumen | place: Canada: Alberta... | reverse complement strand
CAAGAGTTCCGGGTACTACAGTGATCTTGATGTTCGTGTAGTTCTCGGATGTTGCACTGAAATCAGCTGCGCTCATCGCCATCGTGTAGGTTCCGACGTTGGTTCCCTTAGCGGTTGCCTTTGCATCGTCCTGTGCGATTCCGGTGAATGTGATAGTTGAGTCATACTCACTTACAGTGTAGCCGTTCACGCTCTGTTCCTTGGTGTTGTATACCTTGGTGTCAGAGTTTCCGGTTACTGTGATCTCGTACTCTTCTGTGATCGGTGTGATCTCAAGAGTTCCGGGTACTACCGTGATCTTGATGTTGGTGTAGTTTGGTGATGTTGCACTGAAATCAGCTGCGCTCATCGCCATCGTGTACTCACCAACATTGGTTCCCTTTGCGGTTGCCTTTGCATCGTCCTGTGCGATTCCGGTGAATGTGATCGTAGGATCGTACTCGCTTACAGTATAGCCGTTCACGCTCTGTTCCTTGGTGTTGTATACCTTGGTGTCAGACTTTCCGGTTACCTTGATCTCGTACTCATCTGTGATCGGTGTGATCTCAAGAGTTCCGGGTACTACAGTGATCTTGATGTTCGTGTAGTTCTCGGATGTTGCACTGAAATCAGCTGCGCTCATCGCCATCGTGTAGGTTCCGACGTTGGTTCCCTTAGCGGTTGCCTTTGCATCATCCTGCGCGATTCCGGTGAAGGTGATCGTAGGATCGTATGTGCTTACAGTGTAGCCGTTCACACTCTGTTCCTTGGTGTTGTATACCTTGGTGTCAGACTTTCCGGTTACTGTGATCTCATATTCCTGTGTGACAGGATTGATAGTCAGGGTTCCAGGGTTAACTACAATCTTGATGTTCTCGTAGTTGTCAGATGTCGCTGTGAAGTCTGTTTCACTTAATTCCATCTTGTACGTACCCTTGTTGGTTCCTTTTGCAGTTGCAACGTCCGCATCCTGTTCAGGTCCATTAAAAGTAATCGTTGAATCGTACTCGCTCACAGTATATCCGTTCACGCTCTGCTCACTTCCATTATATGTCTTGGTCGCAGAGTTTCCGGTTACTGTAATCACATATTCTTCAGGGTTTTTGTTAATTGTAAGTACACCCGGCGTTACGTGGAACGAGATGTTCGTGTAATTTTCAGATGTTGCTGCAAAATCACCAGCGCTGAGTGCCATTTTATAGGTTCCCTTATTGGTACCCTTTGCAGTTGCTACAAGCGCATCCTGTTCAGGTTTTGTCGTGATAGTAATTGTCGAATCATATTCTCCAAATTTGTATCCGTTAACACTCTGTTCGCTGCCATTGTAGGTCTTGGTTGCAGAGTTACCAGTTACTTCAATTACATAAGGATCAGTAATGGGATTAATAGTCAGAGTTCCGGGTACTACAGTGATCTTGATGTTCGTGTAGTTTGGTGACGTTGCACTGAAATCATCCTTTGTCATCGTCATCGTGTAGGTTCCAACGTTGGTTCCCTTTGCCGTCGCCTTTGCATCATCCTGCGCGATTCCGGTGAAGGTGATCGTTTCGTCATACGCACTTACAGTGTAGCCGCTTATACTCTGTTCCTTGGTGTTGTATACCTTGGTGTCAGACTTTCCGGTTACTGTGATCTCATACTCATCTGTGATCGGTGTGATCTCAAGTGTTCCGGGTACTACAGTGATCTTGATGTTCGTGTAGTTTGGTGATGTTGCACTGAAATCATCCTTTGTCATCGTCATCGTGTAGGTTCCGACGTTGGTTCCCTTAGCGGTTGCCTTTGCATCATCCTGTGCGATTCCGGTGAATGTGATCGTAGGATCGTATGTGCTTACGGTGTAGCCGTTCACACTCTGTTCCTTGGTGTTGTATACCTTGGTGTCAGACTTTCCGGTTACTGTGATCTCATATTCCTTAGTGTAAGGGGTAATCGTCAGCTTACCGGGTACATATGTTATGTTATAGTTGTTGTTAAGCGTTTCAGGTCCTGTTACTTTAATAGCGTATTCGCCAACGTTCTCACCAGTATCACGGCTGAAGGAATAAGTAACTGTATCCTCACCAACAAAACCATCTTCGCTTACGGTTGCTGTCCATGTAGGATCAGGATCTCCGTATACCTTTGTTTTGTCATCTGCTGTAATCGTAACTTTTTTTGGTTCAATCGTTAGCTTGCCTGCTGTAGTTGAAATCGTATAGTTTTCAGTTACCGTCTCGGCTGCTTCTTCACTGCTTGCCTTAATAGTAAAGGTTGCTTTATCAAAGCTTCCATTATTATAAGGAGCTGTGCTAGCATTTGTTCCCGATGAAGGAGTGTAGCCCTCAATAGTCAGAACCTGACCCTCTGCAAGTCCTTCGATTATATATTCATCAGTTGTAATCGTTGAACCTGTTCCTGTTATCGCTTCTTCAAATGTATAGCCATACTGCACTTCACCATTATAAGTAGATGTCTTATCATTTACTGTAATGGTAAGCGTTTTATTGGTTACAACCAGATCTCCATATGTTGCAGAGATTGTGTAGTTATTAAGGTTAGTTCCATCTTTAGCAGTATATGAGAAAGTGTTCTCCTTCTTTCCCTCGCCGCCAACAGCAATTCTTGCTCCATCAAATGTTACATCTACACCTTCTCCGTCTACCCAGCCAGTATTTTCTTTGAGAGGTGTTTCCCCATTCACAAGGGCAGTTCCATCGTAAACCTTAGTAACAGTATCACTCTCAAGAGTTGCTTCCTTAGGAAGGATCTGCAATCTTCCCTGACGAATCTGGAAGCTTACGCTGTAGTTAGCATCTTCAGGAAGGTCGCTTGCGCTGTAATTGATGTCGTATGTATACTCGCCGGCATCTTTCTCTGCTTTAAAGTATGCTCCCAAGCCTGCTCCATCAGTTCCAATTGCTTGCGCTTTGATAGCGTTCCAAATCTGATCACCATATTTATCCTGATAGATCTGATCACTTATAGCGATGTACCAATTATTATCAGTTTCGCTATTCTGGAAGAGGTGCTTTGCCGGATTTGTAAATCCTGTCTTCTTTTCAGTTCCATCATAAACATTTCCTGTCCAACGGTCAGGCTCGACTCTAACAAGTACGTTACGTTTTGTTACTTCGAGATTTCCTGTAATATAACGTACTTTGTAATAGTTCGTATTTTCATGTCCAGAAATTACCGCTTCGCTTGGAGTAACGCTAACAGATCCTGCATTGATACGACCCTGTTCAGTTCCTGATGTTTCAACGTTCTCACCATAAGTAAGGGTTACAGTTGTTAACCTGTCTCCATTAAGCAGTCCCTCTACTTTGACCTGGCCATTGACATCAGAAGGTAACGCGAGGATCTTTCCATCATATGGCTTGTTCAATGAATTTACAGTTACCGTAGCCTTCTTCTGATAGAAGAGTGTGAATACAAGGTTTCCTTCTTCGGTTATCTTGTATGAGGTGCCTGCCTCTTCTCCGGAGTACTCGGTTCCAGTTACAGCCTTATTGAGCTCCCAGCCGGTTATTGCTGCACGGTTAAGAGTGAACGTTTCACCGACTTTGAGAGTCTTGTTAACAGAGCTGATTCCTTCGATAGAATCTCCGTCCATATCAACGTAGTTCACGGTTACCTTTGTACTCTTGAACTTAGAATAGTAGAAAATGAGCACATTGGATTCTACGTCAGCACCGAGAACCAGTTCCTCTTCATCCAGCAGAGGATAATACTTTTCTCCATTGAGTTCAGGATGTTCTGCATAAAGCGAAGTATAATCTACCGCTGCAGCCATCTCAATTACTGATAAAGTATCTCCTGACAATTCAACGGTCTTTTCTTCATGAACAGGAATTTCAGTTCCTTCAATTAAGTATTTAACTGTGTAGCTTGTCGTTGCACTCTTTTGGCTATATACGAAAGTAATTTCGTTGTTTTCAAGAGCTAACTCAAGTTCTTTGCTTCCTGCATCAGGACGATATCCTGCAACAGTTACAGCCTTCTCTGTTACTTTATCCCCAACCTCCGCGTTAGGATCGGTTACAGTTTTGTCAGCTGCAAGCTTATTGCCATCCTCATCCATATAGTGAACTGTATAGCTAAGCGGGTTCTGTGTCCAGTGTGCATAAAGCGTAGTATTCGCAGCTATCTGCGTCTGCCAGTCAAAGAGGTCTCCTTCAGAATCATACCAACCATCGAAGGTGTATCCTGCCTTGGTAGGATTCTCTGGCTTCTCAACCTTGCCACCCTTTGTAATAGTCTGTGCTTCTGCTGCAGGGGCACCACCATCCATGTCGAATGTTACTGTATAGGTAGGTGCATTCCATTTAGCGTAAAGTTCCAGATCATGACCAGGCATTGTTGCGAATTCATACTTCTGAGCAAAGGCTGCATCCGCATACCATCCATCAAAAGTATAATCACTATCAAGTTCTGTAGGTCTAGTTGGTGTGAAATTGTATGTTGATCCACTGATATCAGCTTCAAACAGTATGTCTGCTTTTTTATCTACCTGTGTTCTCTGAGAATTCTTATTAACATAATAATATGTGATGTCGTAGTCCGCACGATCATAGTAGAAATTGTAGACATGCTTTAAAGTTAAATTGTAACGCTGTCCATAACTAAACCAATATTGGCTTGCATAATAGTGTCCATCATATTCATAGTAAGTTATATAATCTTCATATTGTCTACTGTCGTCTCTTCTATAGGCGCCATTGTTGTTCGCAGTTACTGCAGTAACTTTCTCGCCAGACTCAGGATATGAATTATCAGGTCTTGTTGCGTCGCCATTATGCTTGGAATACCCGTCTATATCTTTTGGCGAAAGATTTGTGGTATTTAAACCAATTTGAGTATACTGATCATCAATCTTCCAAGTTCCATCCGCTTGCTGCAGCCAATAATATGCATCTCTATCATTAGAGCTACCTTGCCAATTAGCTGTCCATGTTACTTGGTGACTGCTATTTGCACCTTCAAAATATGTATAGTCTACTGCACCAACTTTAGTAAGCTGTTTCCAATTATGGCCAGAATAGCCATCGGTCCATCCTGTAAAATACTGCTTATTATAGGTACGTGTATCGTATATTTCTGTTGAGGATGCTGGCCATACGCTGGAAAGATCCTGACCAAGTACAACATTCTCAATCTTATACTGAGAACCTGTGTAGTTACGGCCTCCCATTGTTATACGCCCATTGTTATTGTTTACATTAAACACGAACGTATAGCGGATCAGGCTGTAATATACTTTCAAAACTGTACTACCATCAGCTTTTACTTCAACGGCTGTTGATTCTCCGGTTCCTCCAGATGTAGCGGTGCCGTTCATGGCGTTGTTACGTTCGTATCCGTTCGGGAATGCTTTGCCATTGATGCTTGTTAAGTTAGGAGCGCTTGCGGCATAGACGGTATTTCCAACAACACCTCTTCCAGTACCGCTGCTTTCATACTCCCACTCAAAAGCTTTTTTGGAGTTATTATATACTTCCTTCATGTAAATGATAGTGTAGTTTACTTCTGCACCATTCCATTTAGCATAAAGAGTAGTGTCATTCTTAACTTCAACGGATGTGCCAGCAGCTTCAGTCAGTTCCTCGTCTAAATACCATCCGCCGAAAGTGTATCCGGTTCTAGTCGGTGCAGATGTGGAAACTGCAACAGTAGTACCATAAGGAACAGTTGTACCAGCTACATAAGTACCGCCATTGGATTCATAGGAAAGTGTGAAGTTCTTACGTGTATAGTAAACTTCCAGTTCCTGCCCTGATTCCTGGCTGATTACTTCTGCTTCCGTTCTTTCAAATTTTGCATAATCGAAATCTTTAACAGTAGGTGTAACCGTGCTGCCTAAAACGCCTTCAACATTAGACTCTCTTGCAATTTCGGAATACCCATCACCCTCAAGATTTTTGAGTAAATATACGAAATTGTAAGTTGCTGTGAAAGGTACATACTCTACCTCTACCGTACACTTGCCATCAGCAAACATATCCGCAGTTACTTCAACCGTAGGAGTTTTAGGATAGTAGACTAATCCGTCTGTTACATCCTGCTCACTTGTCTTGGTTGAAGCAGGAGCCTCGATCGTGTACGGAAGGTCTTTTTCACTGTCTACGTCAAAGACCTGAGTTTCGAAGTTAACTCTATCGCCGCCATGCGCTTCATCCTTATAGTAATAGAAAATTGCGGTAATGGTGTCGACTTCCATATCGTGGAACTTGGCAACTGCAGTGATATCACCTGTAACGATAGTATCTGCCGTTACCTCTGTATCAGTTCCGTCGAGTACCCATTTGTCGAATTTTTTACCTTGTACGAATGGAGCCTGCGGTATAGTGCCAATAGGCTGTCCCTCAGTTCTGGTAAAGTACTGAACAAGAGATTCTCCACCTTCTCTGTTAAGGAATGTTACTTTATACATTCCGGTAAACTTCGCATAGAGAGTGAGATCTGAATTAACTTCTTCACCGCCAACATACTGCGTTGCACCTTCTCCTTCTCCGTCGAACCATCCAATGAATTCATTTCCGTCAACGACCGGAGCTGCAGGATGTGTGATTGTATCTCCAGCGTAATATGAATCAGTATTGTATGTTTCTCCGTTTACCATGTAGTTAACAGTAAATACATTCTGATTATACGCAGGATATACGTCCGTATCCGCACTGATAACAACAGTATTGCTGAAGTCTTTATCCTTGTTCTCACCGTATACCCACTTTGCAGTAGATCCATCCTTTGCAGGTACATTAGGGATATCGTTAACGCAGTAGTTTGAGTTTGCACTTACTACCTTGATATCCAAAACAGAACCTTCTTCCTTGTGGAATGTTACTGTATAGGTAATCAAATCGTAATCGGGAACAATAGTTGTGTCTGCCGCCGGAACAAATGTGCTGTCAATTCGTTCGCCGGTAACCTTTATTGCTTTTCCTTGACCGCCATCTACGATTTCGCCAATTGCCCAGTAAGCATTATAATCCTCACGTGCAATGGTGGTAGGAAGTTCACCGATAGCTTCTCCTTTTACAACATTGATGGTTGTAGATACTTCAGCATCTCTGTTATAGAAGGTTACTGTCCATGTCTCGGGCTCTGCTTCTCCTGTCGCTTCTTCGCCATCCCCTGCTGCCTTGATTGCAGGCTCTGTAAGTGCAAGTGTGGTGGCGCCATCAGCATTGATAGTCACTGTACCATCGTCAGCTTTGGTTGCGTCTGTGACTTCCTCGGCATTTTCAACATCGACGACTTTAAGGTCTGCGTCGCTTGATAATGTGGTGGATGCCAGGCTGACCGTCAATGTCTTCTGAGGATCCACATCGTTGCCTTCTGCGTCTTCAAAGGTGATCTCAACCGCCCTGAATTTAGCAGGTGCTTCGCCGAGTGCTTCGTTTACAGCACCGGATGCATCTTCTCCTCTTATCTTGCGGACATCCACGTCTGTTCCTTCAGGGAACGTTCCGGGTTCGGCAGTTACCGTTACTGTAACTCCGTTAGCTCCGCCATTGAGGGTCATTACTTCTGTATTGAGCGGGGTCTCTGCCTGAGGTTCATCAGGAGTCTCCGTCTGAGCAGGCACAACGGGCGTTTCGCTCGGTGCGGGCTCTTCTACTACCTCTTCAGGAACCTGCTCTTCAGCAGCATCTTCTCCGGAGACTTCCCCTGTCTCTTCGGTTGCGGGCTGCTGTTCTTCCTGTACAGGTTGTTCAGCTGCGGCTTCTTCAACAGGCGCAGGTGTTTCTTCCTGTACTTCCGCTGGGGCTTCTTCAGTTACCGCTGTCTCAACCGGTTCGACAGTTTCCGCTGCTGCAGGTTCTTCCCCAGCAAAGGATACTCCCGAGAAGGTCGGAGTGCAGAACTGGAAAGTCATGAGGATCGCTAAGGTAAGCACTAAAAGACGCTTGCCCATAGTGTCCAGACCCTTTCTGTTAAGCCCGGGTTTCTTGTCTTTCTTGTCCATAATTCCTCTCCCTTTTGGCTTTAATAAGCCAGACTATAACTTATTATTTGAAAATTTATGTGAAACTTAGTAAGTACAACTAAGGATGTAATGATTCGGGGCTTGAAAGAATGTTGCTAAAGCGCTTCAGAAAAAACTAGAAAAAAGCAGAAACAAAGAGGTCGTAGAGCCTTGGCAATTCTACCATTCAAGCCATTATATTATACTATATTGTGAGCAAAATTTGTACTAAAATTTCACAATTTATGGCATGAATTTATATTCACAAGAAGCCCTTCGGAGGGTACTATATGTGCGTGTTTTGTGCCCTTTTTTAACAATAAAACACAATCCGCGAATGTTTATTCCCGTGTACGCATATAAAGACATGCGTTTTCTGAAAAACACTGATTCTTCCTGATATTTCAGATTTATAAAACACCCTTTTTCATACGCTGAACCTCATCTGAAACACCCTCTTCAAACCGCTTCATTCCGTCATGGTCCCATCCCCACGTTTCCCCCTTGCCCCGTGGCTCAAAGGGTGATATAATATCGTCCGTTGCATATGTTTTGGGGACCATGCGAACGGGTATAAAGTATACGCTGCATAACGCGGCCCCGGTCATGCGACATGACTATACAGAAAAGAGGCTTGAAAATGAAAAAAGGCAATCCTAAAGCTTTGCTCCCGATACTGGTCTTCCTGGTGCTTTACCTTGGATTCGGTATCATCTTCGAATACGTTCTCAAGATCCCCATGGGATTCTATAACATACCCATCGTGGTAGTCTTCCTGGTGGCGCTCCTGGTTGCATGCATCCAGAACCCCAGGCTCGACCTTAACCAGAAGATCGCCCTCATGGGAAAGGGCGTCGGCGACCCTAACATCATGACCATGATCCTCATCTTCATGATGGCCGGCATCTTCGTAGGCGTGGTAGGCAGGTCCTCCGCCAACAGCGTGGCTTACTTCATCCTGTCCATCATCCCGCCTCAGTACGCTGCTGCCGTTCTCTTCGTCATCAGCTGTCTGGTATCCATCGCCATGGGAACCTCTGTGGGAACCATCACCCTCATCACCCCCATCGGTGTTGCGGTAGCTCAGGCTTCCGGCTTCGGAGTTCCCATCTGCATCGGTTCCGTAATGGGCGGCGCAATGTTCGGGGACAACCTTTCATTCATTTCAGATACCACCATCGCTGCCTGCCAGGGACAGGGCTGCGAGATGAAGGATAAGTTCAGGGAGAACTTCAAGATCGCTCTCCCCGCTGCAATTGTCACCCTGGTGCTCACCTTGGTGCTGTCACTCAGTTCCTATCAGGGAGGCGCAGTCGTTGAGCAGTACGACCTCATCCAGATCATTCCCTACGTGCTGGTACTTCTGGGCGGAATCATCGGAATCAACGTTTTCGTTGTTCTCCTCATCGGTATCGTATCCGGCGCAATCATCATGATGGCTACAGGAGCTGTGGCTCCCACGGATCTTCTCAGCAACATGGGATCAGGTGCCGCCGGCATGTTCGAGACCACAATGGTTGCCATCCTGGTATCCGCCATCTGCGCTCTTATCCGTGAGTACGGCGGCTTCGATGCTTTGCTCAGCTGGATCAAGTCCGTGTTCAAAGGTAAAAAAGGCGGCCTCCTCGGAATGGGCCTTCTGGTCGGCGCCATGGATATCGCTACAGCGAATAACACAGTCGCAATCGTAATGGCCAACCCCATCGCAAAGGAGATCGCAACCGACTACGGCATCACATCCCGTAAGACCGCGTCCATCCTGGACACCTTCTCCTGCGTCTTCCAGGGAGTCATCCCCTACGGCGCGCAGATGCTGGTCGCACTTTCTGCTGCAGCTACCCTGGGCTTCGAGGTAAGCGCCTTCGACGTAATGCCTTTCCTCTTCTACCCTTACATGCTGCTCCTGAGCTCGCTGGTGTTCATCTTCCTGATCGGCGACAGAAAGAAAGCAGAAAAATAACATAGCAGAATCACACAGGGCCTTCACAAAAGGCCCTTATAATTTTGATATAATCCTGAAGAAGGAGAATCGATGTTAAAGTACGCGCTCATTGTCATCTTAATACTCAACCTGATCAGCTTCACGCTGATGGGTATAGACAAGCGTCTGGCCATAGCGGACAAGCGCCGCATCCCGGAGAGCTCTTTGCTTTTCTGGGGTTTTCTTATGGGCGGACCCGGGCTGCTTCTTGGGTCTCTGGTCTTCCATCATAAGACCAGGAAGTGGAAGTTCAGGCTTGGGATACCGGCTGCCCTCATCGTGAATGTGCTCATATCGGTGTTCCTTCTGAACGCTTACGTCTGGTATGAGGCGAAGGACGACATCGCGTACAAGGTCGGTTACGACTGCACCGTTGACTCGGCGACTGCAGCTGAACTTAAGGACGGCGGCTACCAGTGCGCTCTGGTCCTGGGCTGTGCGGTCTACGCTGACGGCGAACCTTCCGCCATGCTCCGCGACAGGCTGGACACAGGCATCATGCTCTATAAAGAGGGGATCGTTCCGAAACTTCTCTTATCCGGCGACCACGGCCAGGTGGAGTACGACGAGATAAGCGTCATGTACAACTACTGCCTGGAAGCAGGCGTCCCGTCCGATGACATCTTCCTGGACCACGCAGGCTTCAGCACCTATGATTCGGTTTATCGTGCGCAGAGTATATTCTGCGTAGAGAGCATGATCGTGGTCACCCAGACCTATCACGAGTTCCGCGCGCTCTACACCGCTGAGCATCTCGGTATTGACGCGGTCGGCGTCTCATCCGACCAGCAAAGCTACGCCGGCGCCACCTACCGCGAAGTCCGCGAGGTGCTCGCCAGGGACAAGGACTTCTTCAAAGTCCTCGTGAAGGCCCCGCCGGTCTACGGCGGCGACCGGATCCCCATCACCGGGAGCCCGGAAATGAGTCACGTATGATTTTTATAAAAACTTTTGCATATTAGTGCAGTGGTGTGATATAATATATCCAAATATCAGGGTGGTGAGATATTTTGCTGCCCTCAGGGCACACCCACCTTAAGGGCGCAAAGCTATAGACCATAGAAATTCATAGGAGGAATAAAATGGGATTTTTTAAGAAATTATTCGGCGGAGTTGCCGCAGCAGGCGGAGCTGTAGCCGCAGCTAAAGTTGTTCAGAAAGTAAAAGAAAACAATCCTGACGGTATCGGCGACGTTAACGAAGACGGCCAGGTAGATTACAAGGACTACATCGAGGAGACCAAGAAGGCTGCTCAGGAAGTTTACAACGAGGCTTCCGACAAGGTAAAGGAAAAGGCTCCCGAATATACCGATAAGGTCGGCGCATTCGTAGACGACGCTAAGGACAAGGTTGCCGACACATACGCAAACGTATCCGAGAAGGTAAAGGCTGCTGCTCCTGATCTCAAGGACAAAGTTACAGATTTCGTTGATGACGCTAAGGAAAAGATCAACGCTGCAGCTCCCGGAGTCATGGACAAAGTTTCTGATTTCGTAGACGACGCTAAAGAGAAAGTCGGCGGCTTCGTAGACGACATCAAGGACAAGGCTGCTGATGTTATCGACGGCGACCCCGTTGAGGAAGCAAAGGCTGAAGTCAAGGAAGCTGTGGAAGAAGTTAAAGAAGCAGTTGAAGACGCCGTAAAAGAATGATATTTATCCCCCGGAACCAAGGGTTCCGGGCACAGAAAGACCCCGCGCACGAATACGCGGGGCCTTTTTTATTTACTTATTCAGTTCTTCCCACTCTTCGCGGGTGATGGAGTAAAACCTGCTGTCCCGGTCTTCTCCCGTGTAGATGTGGTATGCCTTTCTGAGGGTTCCCTCATACTTGAAGCCGCACTTTTCGATGACCCTCTGGGATCTCCTGTTCACCTCGGATGTGCGGATCGCCATGATGGCCAGCTCATACTTTTCAAAGGCATATTTCATGAGAGCTTTGGCAGCCTCGGTCATGTATCCCTTTCCCCAGCACTCCTCAGCCAGGGCGTAGCCCAGTTCCATGGATCTCACTCCTTCACGGGCGGTATCCGGATAGACAGAGATATTTCCTATGATCTTGTCCGTATCTTTTTCACGGATGGCGTAACCATCGCCGCCGGGAACGAAGAGTTCTCTGAGGATCGTCCTGGATTCCTCCAAAGACGCATGTGGTTTCCAGCCGGCGTTGGGTCCCACGTTGGGGTTGGACGCCCAGCTGTAGAGGCCTTCCGCATCCTCGTCGGTGTCCTGCCAGGACGTCAGTCTCAGTCTCTCCGTTTCGATAACGTTATATTCGTTCATTTTTCTCACCCCTTGTTTTTCAAGGCTTCCGCGAGTTTAGCATACTCGCTTAAGTTAAGGGTCTCTCCCCTTCTCACGGGGTCTATTCCCGCGGTTTCAAGGGCAGAATGGATCTCTTCGCGAGTCACATCGCCTAATACCGATAATGAGTTCGATATGGTCTTTCTCCTCTGCGCAAAACCCGCCTTTATGACCTTGAAGAAGTATTCTTCATCATCCACAGCCACGGGTTTCTCTTTTCTCACATCCAGCCTGAGCACGGTGCTGTCCACCTTGGGCTGGGGTATGAAGACGGTCTTCGGTACCTTCACGAGCTCTGTCACTTCTGAGAAGTACTGCACCATAAGGGATATGGCTCCGCACTCCTTCTTTCCAGGGGCAGCCTTCAGCCTGTCCGCCACTTCCTTCTGCATCATGACCGTGATGGTCTCCGCCCCTATGTCCTCTTCAAGGAGTTTCATTATGATGGGCGTCGTGATGTAGTAGGGCAGATTTCCGATGACCCTTACCTTCCCCGAGAAATCTTCCTTAGCGATGACTTCCCTGAGGTCTGTCTTGAGGATGTCCTGGTTGATAACTTCCACGTTATCCAGGTCTCCCAAAGTATACTGGAGCACGGGAAGAAGGTCCGTATCGATCTCAACAGCGATCACCTTTTTAGCTGCCTGAGCGGCTTCACGGGTGATCACTCCGATCCCCGGTCCTATCTCGATCACCAGATCGTCGGGTCCTATCTCCGATCCCTCGATTATCCTGTCTATTATGTTTTTATCCGTCAGGAAATTCTGTCCCAGGCTCTTGGAATTTCTGAATCCGAACCTATTCCTGATCTCCTTTATCTCGGATGGCGAATATAGCTTCATAGAGTTCCTTTCTCTTTATCCCGAATCCCCTGAGCTTGGTGAGAAAACCTTTGGAATTGGCATAGCCTATCCCAAGAGCCTTTCCCGCCTCCTGTCTTAATTCCCTGGACCCAGTTCCGCCTGAAAGTCCCAGCTCGTCCAGGTCCTTCATGGTGATCTCTTCACCTGAAGAGCCATCGTCTCCCTCTTCAGGAGCCTTCCTCTTCATGAGTTCCTGCGCTTTAGCGAGGGCTTCCCTGATTACTTCGGGTTCAGCGTTCTCCACGCCTACGTCCCCCTTCTTAAGGGCGTCGCGCCTTGCGATGTAGGCCTGTCCCGCGTCGGGGAACTTCTCCGTGAGCTTCCTTCTGATCTCCTCCCCGGAGTGGTCCGGATCCGTGAATATAATTATTCCGCGCTCCCTGTAAGCCTTCTCTATCTGCTCCCAGGTCTCCCGTTTTATGCCGAAGCCGTGGGTCTCAATAGTGAAACAGTCCACGGCTCTCTTTAGATTTATGGTGTCATCTCTTCCTTCGACGATGACGGTCTCTTTGATCCTGATCAGATCAGCCATTGCCTTCTCCTGATCCTCCTTCTGCGGCTTCATCTCCGGAAGCCTCTCCTTCGCCTGCCTCAGCGTCTCCTTCGGCATTATCCTCCTGGGCGGCCATGGCCTCCTGGACCTTGCGGTTCGCTTCAGCCTCTTCCACTGCCTTCTCGGTGCTTCCCTTGAAGATGGTCTCGTCCCCCTCGCTGTCCGCCCTTATCTCAGGCAGGATGAAGAGGATCTCGTTCCCCTTTATGAGTCGAAGCTGTCTTCTTGCCAGGTTCTCCATGTACTGGTCTGAGTCGATGGTCTCCTGCTGGAGTTTCAGGTCTTCCACCGTCTCCTTCAGCTTCTGGTTCTCCTCCTCCAGCTCAGCCTTCTGCTTATTTAGCTCCAGGATCTTCACCGCGGACAGCACAAAATATGCCACCACGGCGATCAGAACCAGAAGCATCGCCAGCTTCCATATGTTAAGTTTTCTCTTCCTGGACTGTATCTGTGCCAGTTCCCCTTTTCTTTCTGCCATTCTTAGATGTTCCCCTTTTTATTGTCTAACAGTTTACAGGAAATCCAAAGGATTGTATGCTACTCCGTCGATCCTGATCTCGAAGTGGCAGTGAGGTCCGGTGGACCATCCCGTGCTTCCTACAGCAGCGATGGTCTGTCCCTGGAATACCTGCTCGCCTACAGATACGTAGATGCTGGAGCAGTGACCGTAACGGGTCATGTATCCGCCGCCGTGGTCGATATCAACGCAGAGTCCGTATCCTCCGTTCCAGCCGGCGGTTATTACGGTACCTCCGTCGGATGCATAGATGGGAGTTCCGGTAGCTGCACCGATATCGATACCTTCGTGCATCCTTCCCCAACGCCAGCCGAAGCTTGATGTGTCTACGCCGCCGTTTACGGGAAGTATGAAGGTGCCGGAGCCTACTGTAGGCGGTTTCTCCTTGGTTCCCTTTATGGTTACCTTATTTACAGGCTGTATGATCACCTCGGTCTTGATGTCCTCGCGGTCTGTGATCTCGCCGTTTACTCTCGTCACTCTGGCGGTAACGGCGCGCTTGCCGTTTGATCCCCAGGTCTGGACGAACTCGTCACCCTCGTAGTAATCGTCGGACTCTATTACTTCCTCCTTATACTCGATGGTCTCAGTGAAGGTCTCCTCTCCTATGGTCTTGACGGTCATGATCGGGACTTCTTCTTTTACCAGGGTCTCGTTTCCTGCGGTATCTGTGGTCCTGTATTCGTTTATCGTTCCCTGATCGATGATCTTAAGAAGGGCTTCCTTGCTGTTTATCTGGGTAAGGGATGCGTCCACTTCGCTTATACGGACGTTCTCGTTTATACCTACAAAGTCATAGTCGTCCGGACTCTTGCCGTTCAGATACTTGTTGATAACAGCCTGAACAACGCTGTTTCCTACTTCTTCGGACTGTACCGTGCCTATCCTGATGCCGTTTACGAAGAAGCCGTAGGCCGATGTCTGGATATCGCCCATGTAGGTGAACTTCTTGAGAACGTTATCGGGCTTGTCGATCTCCTTCTTGAAGGAAAGCACGGGCTTAAAGGAGATATCGGTATCTCCGTTGATTGCTACCTTCATGCCGTACTCCTGGGTGAGTTCTTCGGATGCCAGATCCAGTACTTCCAGCACGTCCTTCTGCTCCCTTACTATACCCATGGTCCTGCCGTTATATGAGTAGGAGTAGTTGATATAGTGCGAGAAAAGGAAAGCGATGGCCAGTCCGGACACGATGAAATATAAGGCTCCGTTCTGGATCTGTCTCTTGTACTTAAGCAGCGACATTCTGGTATCGTGCGCCCTTCTCAGGAATTTGATGCCGAAATAGGTGATACCCCATGAAATGTGGTCAAGGATCCAGTCAATAAGCGTGACTAAAGAACCCGCCAGATCCATTCCTCTTTCGGCTCCCACCTTAAGGATATCTATGGATTCATCAAGTATGTCGTCAATCAAGTCTACCAATATGGCACCGATCGTCCAAAGTTTTTCGATCACAGTTTGCCATTTTGCCATAGTTCTGCTTCTCCCATTCTTTCTCTTGCACAGCTGCAGCGCCTTCCCTTCTCATCGATACCGGTGTCGCTGCACTTCGGGCAGAGATATTTTATGTCTGTATAATCAAGGGCAAAATTATTCTCCGTGAGCAGGATAGCCCTTTCCTTCTCGAGGTCTCTTATCTCCTTCTTTATGGAATCCATGTCGCTTACAGTGGATCCTCCCAGAAGTCCTCTTGATATTTTACTAGATAATGACTGAAGATTTATGTCGATTTGGCGAATTTCAGGTAATTTATCGTACACTTCCCGTCTCCGCCCCTCAGCTCTCACTTCAGCCTGGTTTCTCAGATACTCGTAATATTTGTTGAGGGTGTTCTGTGAAACGTTGACCCTCTGGTTCACGTCCCTTCCCCAGCTGTCGGCTTCCTGCTTCCAGTTTTCAAGGACCTTGTTCACGTATCTCAGGTTGGGGCTCTGGGTGAAACCTGCCTTTTCGCAGGCTTCCAGTATCCTGTCCATGGAGAAGTGCATGTCGTCCAGCCAGCCGTCCACCATGCGTTTCTCCGCTTCGGTTATGTTTCTCTTGAGTCCCAGTGAATTCAGGATCCTCCTGTAGGAGCCCTGTCTTTCGGAGGTCTTCTCCAGATAGGCTTTGACCATGTCTCCCGTCTTAAGGCCTTCCTTCGCCCAGGCGAGGACTACCTTGGAGATGTAGTTTATGCCTGTCTTTCCCATCTCGCTGCAGTAGTCGAAGGCTTCGAAGATGACTTCGCTGGTCACTCCCAGCTCTCTGGTCCAGGAGCCGATCTCCTGGAGTTCTTTGCCGTTAAGGGGCCTTCCCAGCATGTCCTCCGCTGCGTTGGTGAGTTTCCTGAAGTCCTCGTCCGTGCCCGCGGCCGGAATTGCGGCCTCTTCAGTTACAGGTTCCTCCGCCTTTTCCTCCTCATGCTCTCCCGAGTAAAGCTGCTCCCTGAGATTCCTGAAAACGACGGTGTAGCCGTCTTCCTCCTCCGTGATGTCCACCACGTTCATCCTCTCCCAGTATTCCCAGGCTTCGCGAAGACGGTCCTCGTCCATCCGAAGGACCTCGGCCAGAAGAGCCGGCTTCAGTTCCATGCCGTATCCGGAGCAAAACAACCCGTAGAGATACGCTTTCACGTAGTCTCCGGGGGCTTCTGTCATATATTCGTTTATGAAAACGTTTTCAACATCGGTGGTAAAAAGGTAGTAGTCCTTTATTTTACCTTTGTCAAATCTCATTCTTGGTTTACTCCCTTATGCCATATCGCTGAACTTGGTATACCTGGCCACCCAGGTGAGTTCCACCGTCTCCGTGGGACCGGAACGGTTCTTGGCTATGTTTATCTCGCAGACTCCGGGTTTCTCGGAGTTTTCTTTGTTATAGTATTCGTCTCTGTAGAGGAACATTACCACGTCGGCGTCCTGTTCGATAGCTCCGGATTCACGGAGGTCAGCCAGGTTAGGCCTGTGGTCTGTTCTCAGTTCCGGCGCACGCGAAAGCTGCGAAAGGGCGATGACCGGGCAGTCCATCTCTCTTGCGAGAAGCTTGAGATTCCTGGAGATCGCGGAGATCTCGACCTGACGGTTGTCGCTCTTTTCAGGGGATGACATGAGCTGGAGGTAGTCTATAACTATGAGGTCCAGACCCTTCTCAGCCTTGAGCCTCCTGCACTTGTTCCTTATCTCGATGAGGGTGATGCCGGGGGTATCGTCGATGAATATCTTCGCCTTCTGCATCTCGTCCAGGGCAAGGTTCACCCTGTCCCAGTCCTTCTTGTCCAGATTCCCTCTCTGGAGCTTGGATGATTCAACCCTTGCCTGGGCTGACAGCAGTCTCTGGCCCAGCTGCTCCTTGGACATTTCTAAGCTGAAGATCATTACGGTGGAGCCTTCCTTAACTGCGCTCTGCTGCGCGATGTTAAGAGCAAAGGCAGTCTTTCCCATGGCGGGACGGGCAGCGATGATTACCAGGTTGGACTTCTGAAGTCCGTTCAGCTTATCATCAAGATCCCTGAATCCCGTAGGCGTTCCCAGGACCTTACCCTGATTCTTTGCGGCTTCGTCTATGTCCGCTATGTTTGTGAGGAGGACTGACTGAACGTCGCTGTAGTCGCTCCTCTGATTGCGCTGAGCTATGCTGAATATGCTCTTTTCAGCGTAATCGAGTATCTCATGGGCATCCATGTTTGCCCTGTAACCCTTGTCGGTTATGTCTTCGGATGCCGTGATCATCTTTCTCAATGTCGCCTTTTCGGCAACGATCTTGGCGTATTCCACAGCGTTTATGGTGGAAGGCACGTCAAGAGTGAGCTGCGCCACGTAGGCTCTTCCTCCAACCATCTGGAGAACGCCTCTCTTCTTCAGCTCTTCGGCCACGGTCAGCACGTCAACAGCCTTGTTTTCCTTATATAGTTCAACTATCGCCGCATATATCTCCTTGTTTGCGGAATCGTAAAAGTCGTCTTCCTTTACCTGTTCCAGCACGTCAAAGAGAACTTCTCTGTTAAGCATGACGGCGCCGAGCACCGATCTCTCGGCCTCTTCATTATGAGGAGGGATCCTCTCTGCCATTTTCTTACCTCCGGTCACTACTCAGAGATCACGTTTACCTTTACTTTTCCTGCGATTTCTGTGAAAAGTTTAACGTTTACGTCTGTTGTGCCTGTAGCCTTGATGGGGCTGTCAAGCTGTATCTTCTTCTTGTCGATATCAAAGCCCATCTCCTTCAGGGCATCGGCGATGTCCTTGGATGTGATGGAACCGAAGACTTTGCCGTCTTTTCCGGCCTTGGTCCTTACTTCAACGGTGACTTCCTCCAGTTTCTTCTTAAGTTCAAGAGCTGCAGCCTTGTCCTCTTCAAACTGCTTCTTCTGAGCTTCCTTCTTCTTTTCCAGCTGCTTTATGTTCTGAGGAGTAGCTTCCACCGCGAGTCCTCTGGGGATCAGCATGTTCCTTGCGTATCCGTCTGATACGTTTGCCAGATCTCCGGCCTTTCCTGTTCCTCTTACGTCCTGTAATAATATTACTTTCATACGTCCATTTCCTCCGTTATCTCCATTATTTTCCTGATCGCGCCTTCAACCGACAGATCCACCTGGGCACCGGCGTTGTTGAGGTGTCCGCCGCCTCCCATTCTCTCCATTATGACCTGTACGTTCACATCCCCAAGGGATCTGGCGCTGATCACCGTTCGTCTTTCCATGTTCCTGCCGCAGGCAAAGGATGCCCTTATCCCCTTAAGGGTGAGCAGCCTGTCTGCAAGCTGTGCACAAAGAAGCTGCGCGTCGCTTCTCGTCTCATCAAAGGACGCGAGCGCTATGCCGTTTCCCATGAAGACCGCTTCCGAAAGGGCTTTCCCCTTCATCTTTGCGTAGTCCGGAGCTTCCTGGAAGAATCTCTTGACTTCCGTGGGGTCTGCTCCCTGGCGTCTCAGCCAGGCTGCGGCCTCGAAGGTCCTCACACCGGTCCTCGATGAGAAGTAGTTGGTATCCACTATGATACCCGCAAGAAGAGCTTCCGCTTCCAGCTTGTTTATCTCACGTCTCGGCAGCATGTATTCCAGTATCTCGGTCACAAGTTCTGATGCCGATGACGCGTAGGATTCCATGTAGTTAAGAAGCGGGAACTCGATGGATGGCACCATCTTCCTGTGATGGTCGATGACCACCTGCTTCTCCGATATATTAAGGAGTTCAGGGCACTGAACTATGTCAGGCCTGTGTGTGTCAACAACGATTATGAGGCTGTTGCTGTCGCAGATGTCTATGGCCTTTTCGCAGCCTATGATGTTGTATCTTTCGCTTTCCCTCGCCTGCTCCAGAAGGTCTTCCAGCGATTCGTTGGGATTCTCCACCACGATGTAGGGGTTCTTTCCGCTCACCATGCAGAGTCTGGCTATTCCGAGGGACGCTCCGAAGCTGTCCATGTCGGAATACTTGTGTCCCATGATGAATATCCTGGATGACTGACTTATGAGAAGGCTGAGGGCGTGTCCAACGATCCTGGACTTACCCTTGTTTCTCTTCTCCACGCTCTGGAGCTTGCCTCCGAAGTACTCGGTCTTGTTTATATGCTTGATGACCGCCTGGTCTCCGCCTCTTCCGAGGGCCATGTCCAGGGCTCCGTCCGCATAATCCTCAGTGATGTCCATGGTTTTTCCGCCGACTCCGATGCCTATGGAAAGGCTGGCGGGGAAGTCCATGCCGGAGTTGAGTTTTCTCACCTCATCCAGTATCTCAAACTTCCGGAAGCCTTCTTTTTCAAGGTTTCCCTGTGAAAACCACATCATGTATTTATTGTTCTTGATCCTGCCTATGGAGGCATTCATCCCCGCTGCCCAGTCTCTGATGATTTTCTCTATTGAAGCCCTGAGGTCGGAGCCTCCGTTCTCGGCCTGCGCTTCGATTATTTCATCGTAATTGTCTATCTGGATCTTGGCGACGCAAGGTCTTTCATCGTTATATCTGTCCTTAAGTTCCTCAAATCCCGTCACGTCAAGAAAGACAACAGCCAGAACGTCTTCATCCTCCGTCTCATGGTAGGGAACGACCTTGAACTTCTTGTCGTTCCTGCTGAGTATGGGATGCTGACCGTTTTCTGCTATGTCAAAGAGCTCCTGGACTTTCAATCCCGTCAGGGTGAAGATGTCGGCTCCTACGATGCCCTCGTAGAGGAACACTTCTCCCATGTGCGAATTGGCGCTCAGGACCTTGCCCTGTCTGTCTATGGTAACGTGTGGAACAGGCACATTTTTTATGTTTCGCTTAATGTCTTCCATCTCTGTTTTCTCCACATGGTCACAAAAACTCAAGTTAATTATATCACATAATTTATTTTTCTGCATCTACAAGATGTAGTGGAAAACAGGCGCTTTATCCCGCTTTCTCTACTATTATATAGATATGGGTTTTCTAATTTCTTCTTTTTTCTCCGTCCGTTCCTGTTTTCAGAGCAAAGCAAAGAGAGTGTTTCACGTGAAACACTCTCTTCGTTCTTTCCTTTTTCTAATCCCCATTAACCTGTGTCGCCTCTGCTATTTCCCGAGGCTTTCAAGCATTTCTATGAGCCTTTCAAGTTCATCCCTTGAAAAGAACTCAATTTCTATCTTTCCTTTCCTGCCGGTCTTCCTGATGCTGACCCTTGTTCCCAGGGCCTCCTTGAGATCGGCCTCGACCTTTGCCACGTCAGGATCCTTAGGCTTTCTTCCGGCTTTCTTTCTCATGGCAGCCGGTTCTTCGGAAGCGAGCCTTTCGGTCTCTCTTACTGAAAGGCCTTCCTTCAGGATCATATCGGTGAGTTTCTTCTGCCTCTCTTCGTCCTCCACGCTTAAGAGGGCTCTTCCGTGTCCTGCGCTTATGGTTCCTTCAGAAATGAGAGCCTTGATATCCTCCGGCAGTTTGAGCAGCCTGAGAGAATTGGCTATGTAAGGCCTGCTCTTTCCTACGCTCCTGGATACCTGTTCCTGCGTGAGTCCGTAGGTCGCGATCATCTGATTGAGTCCTTCAGCCTCTTCCAGAGGGTTCAGGTCCTCTCTCTGCATGTTCTCTACTATGGCGAGAAGCATGTTCTGCTCGTCGTCTATATCCCTTACGATGCAGGGAACTTCCTTGAGTTCAGCCTTGACGGACGCTCTCCAGCGCCTTTCTCCTGCGACTATCTCGTAAGCTTTTCCCTTTTTTCTGACTATGAGGGGCTGGATTATGCCGTTTTCCCTGATGGAAGCGGCAAGTTCCGCTATCTTTTCCTCGTCAAAGGTCTTTCTGGGCTGATTGGCGTTCGGTCTGACGTCGTGTATGCTGATATATTTAACGGATTCAGCCCCTTCACCCTTATTTTCAGACGGCGCTGCACCCGTCGCAGCCGATATCTGCGCCTCTGCGGCACGGCTCACCGGTACGGAATCCGCAAATAAGGCGTCAAGACCCCTTCCAAGGCCGCCCTTTTTCGTTCCTGCCATTTACTCTTCCTCCAGTTCTAAGAATTCATCAGCAAAATCTCTGTAAGCCTCTGCTCCTCTGGACTTAGGGTCATACTTGATGATCGGCAGGCCGAAACTGGGCGCTTCAGCCAGTCTGACGTTTCTGGGAATAACTGTTGAATATACTTTGTCTCCGAAATATTTCTTGACTTCCTGAACTACTGCGATGGAAAGGTTGGTCCTTCCGTCGAACATGCTCAGGACTACTCCCTGGATCTCGAGCTTGGGATTCAGGCTCTTCTTTACCAGTTCGATGGTGCTTACCAGCTGGCTTACTCCTTCCAGAGCGTAGAACTCGCACTGAATGGGGATAAGTACCGAATCAACGGCTGTAAGCGAGTTGATGGTAAGAAGTCCCAGCGAAGGAGGGCAGTCTATGAAGATATAGTCATAGTCGTCCCTTACCTTGTCCAGCCCGATCTTGAGGGTTTTCTCCCTCTCTTCGATCTGTACCAGCTCCACCTCGGCTCCGGCCAGGTCAACGCTGGCAGGGATAAGGTCCAGATTCTCGGTGCTGGTATGCATGATGGCCTTCCTGGGATCGTAGTTCTTATCTATCAGGATATTATATACCGTGTTCTTAAGGTTCCTCTTGGAAACGCCGATTCCACTGGTAGTGTTCCCCTGAGGATCGATATCCAGTATCAGAACTTTCTTACCTTTCATGGCAAGGCATGCGGCAAGATTGATATTGGTAGTGGTCTTTCCAACTCCACCCTTTTGATTAAATATTGCTATCGCTTTTCCCACTTTGATCCTCCTTAATTCTGATAGATATATTATACTACAAACCGATATAAATTACTATATAAAATGCAATAAAAAACGAAAAAATAAAGAGATGTTTCACGTGAAACATCTCTTGTTTATCTGTTGTTATTATTTTAACAATATCATGCTTTCCCCAGGGGTTCCTTAAGCGGCGTGCCCGCCTTTCTGGGGTAGGTTTTAGGGGTGTTCCTAACCTTCTCGATCACCAGTATCCTGTGGTCCAGACCGTACTCCTCCATGGTGGTCTCACGGATACCGACAAGGCGTCCGCCCAGTATTTTCAAGGCTTTTGCCGCATCTTCAGCTTCCTGTTCAGCCCCCGGTCCCTTATATGCCAGAAGATATCCTCCCACCTTTATAAAGGGGAGGCAGTACTCCGAAAGGGTCGCCAGATTCGATACCGCGCGGGAAACGCAGAGGTCGTACTTTTCCCTGTGTTCCTTAGTCTTCGCAATATCCTCCGCCCTTCCGTGCACCAGCGTTATATTCGATATATCCAGGCTTCCTGCAAGCTCATCTATGATCTTAAGTCTTTTGTTCAGGGAATCCAGCAGAGTGAAGTTCTTGTCAGGTGCGTATACCGCAAGGGGTATCCCCGGAAATCCCCCGCCGGTACCTACGTCTATCACGTTCTTTGCGGACTGAAATTCGGGGAAATCCACGCACATCAAAGAATCCGCGTTGTGTTTTATCCTGAATTCCGCGGGATCGGTGATGTTTGTCAGGTTCACCTTCTCGTTCCAGGAGAGGATCCCCTCCATGTACTTCTCAAGTTTTAAGTTCTGTTCTTCTGTGAGCTTCAATTCTTCTCTCTTCTCTTCTTTTCAAGATATACCATTAGGACGTTGATGTCCGCAGGCGAAACTCCGGAGATGCGGGACGCCTGGCCGATGCTTAATGGCCTTACCTGGCTCAGCTTCTGTCTCGCCTCCAGCCTTAAGCCGTCTATCGCTTCGTAATCAAGATCCTCCGGGAGCTTCCTGTCTTCAAGCCTCTTGTATCTCTCTATCTGACGGAGCTGCTTATCGATGTATCCTTCGTACTTGATCTCGACTTCCAGCTGGGTCTTCTCGTGATATGTAAGGCCCGGTCTGGTCTCGTCGTCTATTTCAGCGAGGTCGTCGTAGCTTATCTGGGGACGCTTCAGGAGTTCCATGAAACTGGTCCTTCCCTCCACTTCGGAGGTCCCATGTGAAACGAGGAAATCCCTTAGTTCATCGGATCCTAAACTCTTTTTCTCAAGTCTCTCCTTCTCACGTTTCACGGCTTCCATCTTATGGAGGTACCTCTGATACCTCTCCTCGCTTGCGAGACCTATCTTATATGCCTTTTCGGTAAGACGCTGGTCTGCGTTATCCTGCCTTAAGAGCAGCCTGTATTCAGCGCGGGACGTCATGATCCTGTAGGGTTCGTTGGTTCCCTTGGTCACAAGGTCGTCGATCAGGACCCCGATGTACGCTTCATCGCGTCCCAGTACGAAAGGATCCTTGCCCTCTATCTTAAGAGCAGCGTTTATTCCCGCCATAAGTCCCTGGCAGGCGGCTTCCTCATAGCCTGAGGATCCGTTGAACTGTCCTGCGCAAAACAGATTCTCCAGACCTCTGTACTCAAGGCTGAGCTTTAGATCCTGCGGGTCTATGGAATCGTACTCTATGGCGTAGGCCGGTCTCACGATTCTGATGTTCTCAAGTCCCGGGATGGTCTTATAGAAATCCCTCTGAACGTCCTCGGGAAGGGATGACGACATTCCCTGGATGTACATCTCGTCGGTGTCCAGGCCTTCAGGCTCCACGAAGAGCTGATGGCGCTCCTTGTCCTTGAAGCGGTTGACTTTATCCTCTATCGACGGGCAGTATCTGGGTCCGATACCCTCGATCTGTCCTCCGAAGAGGGCCGATCTGTGGAAGTTCGCCCTTATGACCTTGTGAGTCTCCTCATTTGTGTAGCTTAACCAGCAAAGTCCCTTGTTCTCGCCGATATCGTCATCCATGAAGGAGAAGGGTACGATCTCCTCGTCTCCCCTCTGCTCAGTCATCTTATCGTAATTCAGGCTTTGTCCCAGACATCTCGCAGGTGTTCCGGTCTTGAAACGCCTGAGTTTCATGCCTTTTTCCCTTAAATTGTCCGCGAGTTCCACGGAAGGCGCCAGACCGTTGGGTCCGCTCATGAAGGCAGCGTCTCCTATGAAGATCTTTCCTCTCAAGAAGGTGCCGGTGGCGAGGATAACGGCTTTCGCCTTATAGTATGTATGCGTTCTGGTGATGACTCCGGTGACTTTACCGTCTTCAACGATGATATCCGTCACCTCTCCCTGCCTCATATCCAGGTTCGGAGTGTGCTCCAGGGTCTTTTTCATCTCCAGATGATATCTGTTCTTGTCGGCCTGGGCCCTCAAAGAATGGACCGCGGGTCCCTTTGCGGTATTCAGCATCTTCACCTGGATGAAGCTCTTGTCGATGTTCCTTCCCATCTCGCCGCCGAGCGCGTCTATCTCACGCACGAGATGGCCTTTGCCCGTTCCTCCGATGGAAGGGTTGCAGGGCATCATGGCTATGGCTTCCAGATTTATGCTGAACATGAGAGTGCTGTGCCCCATGCGCGCGGAAGCAAGGGCTGCTTCGCATCCCGCGTGCCCCGCTCCGATTACTATGACGTCATATTCTCCCATGTAGATGTGTTCCATAATTTCACCTTTATTTACCCAGGCAGAAGCGCCTGAATACTTCGTTTATGATGTCGTCCCCTACTTCTTCTCCGATTATGAGACCGAGGGACGCGTAAGCCTGGTTAACGTCTATCTCGATCAGTTCCAGTGGTTCTCCCATTTCGGTCATGCTGACGGCGTCCGTCAGGGACTGCTTTGCTTCCTTGAGAAGGGCTTCGTGCCTTGCGTTTGTAACGATGGTGCTTGATTTCTGGGAAACTTCTCCACCGTAGACCATGTCCTTTATGGTCTCTTCAAGTTCCGATATACCTTCGTCCTTAGCGACTGAAGCTTCTATGAAGGTAGCGCCGGGAAGCGCATTCCTGAGCTCTTTCTCATCGAGCTTCCTCTCAAGATCGGACTTGTTCAGGAGGCAGATGACTTTGCGACCCGCGGCTGCTTCGAGTATCTCCCTGTCCTCTGCGCTGAGCTCCCTCGAAAGGTCCGCGATGAATATGATGAGGTCGGCCTTGTTGAAAGCTTCCTTGCTCTTTTCTATTCCTATCTTTTCTATGGTATCATCGGTCTTTCTGATACCCGCCGTATCCGTGAGGATCACGGGGATGCCGCCGATGGAAAGGTCTTCTTCTATAACGTCCCTGGTGGTTCCGGGAATCGCCGTTACTATGGCTCTGCTCTCTTTGAGCAAGGCGTTCATCAGGGATGACTTGCCGACGTTCGGCTTTCCTATAATGGATATTCTGAGGCCCTCTCTCATGACGCGGCCGGTGTCAGCTGTATCAAGGAGTTTCGCGATATCGTCCCTTATCCCGGTAAGCCCTTTTTCAAGCTTGTCGTAGGTCACTTCCTCGATATCCTCGTCGGGATAATCGATGTTAACAGTGAGATCCACCAGCACGTCCACAAGGCGCTTTCTCAGATCCTTTATCTTCTCGGAAAATCCGCCCTGAAGCTGGTCGAGAGCTACTTCAAAGCTCTTGTCAGTCTTTGATCTGATGAGGTCTATTACGGCCTCCGCCTGGGAAAGGTCAAGCCTTCCGTTAAGGAAAGCCCTCTTGGTGAACTCTCCTGGCTCAGCCATTCTCGCCCCGTTATCCAGGCAAAGTGAAAGGATCTTCTTTAATGATACGACGGATCCGTGGCATTGGATCTCGCAGACGTCTTCAGCGGTGTAGCTTTTAGGACCCTTGAAACAGCAGGCCATGACTTCGTCCACGGTCTCACCTGTCCTGGGATCTCTGATGTGGCCGTAGACCATCTCGCGCTCCCTGAGTTTTCCGGTGAAGATCTTTTGGACAACGCTAAAAGCCTCGTCACCCGAGACCCTGATGACGCCTATTCCTCCCTCACCATATGCAGTTGAGATAGCAGCTATAGTATCTTCTCTCATATCTTTACCTGTTTAACAAAAACCTCATCGACATTATATATTAAATCGATGAGGTTTAAAAGACTATTTTAATTCGATGATGACTCTTCTGTAAGGGTCCTCTCCCTCTGACCTTGTGGTCACGTGAGGGTGATTCTGAAGAGTAGCGTGTATTACCTTTCTCTCGTAAGGGTTCATGGGCTCCAGCTTAACAGGTCTTCTGCTTTTGGAAACCTTGGTAGCCAGGCGGTATGCCAGGGCTTCAAGGGTCCTTTCACGCTTAGCTCTGTAGTTCTCTGCATCGACTACAACTCTGGTGTACTTGTTCTGATCCTTGTTAACTACAAGGCTTACAAGATACTGGATGGAGTCGAGCGTCTGACCGCGCTTTCCGATGATGGTTCCGGAATCCTTTCCCTGGATGTTCAGGTAGATGGTCTCCTTTCCCATTTTGCCGGATACTTCACAGTCAAGACCCATTTCTTTGATGACTTCTCTTAAGAAGGTAATAGCCTTATGGTCTTCCAGGACTGTCAATTCCTCTTCAGGTTCTTCCCTGAGGACTGACAGTTCGGGCTTCTTCGTCTTGTTTTCTTTAGTGGCTTTCTGTCTGTTCTTTTTTTCTTTATTCTGCTTAGGTCTTGCTTCCTCCTTTACGGTCTCCTTGACGGGTTCCGCAACGGGAGCTTCATAAACAGGCGCCGGCTGTTCCGGCTCAGGTTCTTCTTTTTTCTTCTTTTCTACTCTTACCAGAGCAAGCTTGGAACCGATACCAAAGAATCCTCTGGAAGGTTCCTCAAGAACAGTAACATCCACTTCATCTATGGAGACTTTCAGATCTTCGAGAGCCAGTTTCACGGCTTCGTCGACGTCACGTCCCCACTTCTCGGAATAATCCATGTAAGCGTTCCTCCAATGTTACTATGATGTCAGATTATAATGTTATTTCTTTTTCTTTTTGCTCTTCTTGTCTTCTTCTGCCTGCTGTTTCTTCCACTGATTGAACCTTAAGTTGTAGAAGATCTGGATTACCTGGCTGCCGAACCAGTAAATAGCGAGTCCGGCGGGATATGTTCTTGCGAACCAGAGGATCATGATAGGGAAGAAATACTTCATCATTTTTCCCATCATATTTCCCTGTGCGGGATTTCCTGCTGCTCCCATGGACGCTGAGTTCATCTGCTGTGCGGATGACATTGAGAATGATACGAAGGTGGCAGCTGCAGCCGCAAGAGGAAGGATCCACTTATCGGGCTGTGCAAGGTCGGGTATCCAGAGGAAAGTTTCGTGGATAGCATAAAGCATGTTCTCATCGGTAAGGTACTTCATGGGAGTTCTTAAGAGTGCGAACAGACCCATGATAACGATCATCTGAACGACCATGGGAAGGCAGCCTCCGTACATGGACGCTCCTTCTTCCTTATAGAGTTCGGATACCTTCTGCTGGTAAACTTCTCTGTCTTTTCCGTATTTCTGCTGAAGTTCCTGCATCTTAGGCTGAAGTTTACTCATCTTCATGGTAGACTTCATGGACTTGGCATAAACGGGATAGAGGCAAAGCTTGATTATTACCGTGAGGATTATGATCGCTATACCGTAGTTTCCAACGAGATTGTAAAGCAGGGTAAGCAAATAACTCAAAGGTGTAGCTAATAAACTCATTCTTTCAGTTTCCTCCAAGTTTTTTAAGGTACGGGATCATATCCCCCTTCACTCCAGGGGTGGCACCTTAAAATTCGTTTGATTCCCAGATAACTACCTTTAAATACTCCGTATTTCTCTAAAGCCTGGATGAAATACGTCGAACAGGTAGGATAGTACCGGCACGTAGGCGGGAACAATGGAGATATGAACTTTTGATAAAACCTGATCATCAGGATCATTAATCTCTTCATATCTTTTACTACTTGTCCTTAAGGAGTCCGGCCCTCTTAAAGGCGTTCCTTATGGACTTATCCACTTCAAAAAACTTTCTGCCGGTAATTGTGTTTCTGGCTATGATTATCACGTCATAACCTACGGGAAGCCTGTCTTTCATGAGCCTGTAGCTCTCTCTCATGAGGCGTCTGGCTCTGTTTCTTCTGACACTGTTTCCCACTTTCTTGCTTGCTAAAAAACACGTCCTGTTGATGTCCCTGTTATTTTTTATATAGAAGACAACAACATATCTGTCGCCGACCGATCTGCCTCTCTTATAGACGTTATCAAAGTCCGCTTCTTTTCTTAAAACATTATTCTTTAGCATGGTCTTCCTTAGGCGGATAATTTCTTTCTGCCCTTAGCTCTTCTTCTCTTTAATACGTTTCTGCCGTTCTTGGTGGACATTCTCTTACGGAAGCCGTGCTCCTTCATTCTCTGTCTCTTTTTAGGCTGTAAAGTCATTTTCATGAGTCAATATCTCCTTTCTTGATTTATTTCATATCGATCTGAATTTCAATCGACACATAGACTAAAGTATTATAATAAAATATGATAGTTTTGTCAATTGAAATACATAAAAAAACAAAAGTTATCCACAGAATTTTTTCTTGCCTGTGGATAACTTGTTCGTTATAATATACGTATACACCGTTAAGGAGATATGCATGGATAATTACAATGAAGTGTGGAAAGCAGTTTTGTCTCTCATAAAGGATCAGGTTACCCCTGTATGCTATGAGACCTGGTTTCTCAACCCTTTAAAAGTAAAAAAAATAGATAACAGACTCAATATGGTCTATATGGATGTCAATACCACCATGGACCCTGAGTTTTTTGCGGATATAATCAACAGCAGGTATCTGACCCTTCTTCAGGACGCTTTCAAGGAAGTTCTGGGAACCGATTACAGGATCATCGTAAAGAGCGGATTAGATGTGGATAACCTTGTGGATAATGGGGATAATTCCGAGAAAAAACCCGCAAAGAAAACCAGAAAAAAATCAAAGGAGACCCTGCTTGCGGAGAAATTCCTGAACCCCAAGTATACCTTTGATAACTTTGTAGTGGGACCGTCCAACAGCTTCGCTCAGGCAGCTGCCAAAGCAGTCGCTGAATCCCCCGGTATAGCTTCAAATCCTCTTTTTATTTACGGAGGATCCGGCCTGGGGAAAACTCATCTCATCCAGGCTATAGGAATAAGGATATTAGAGAATAATCCGGATACGAATCTTCTCTATACATCTTCTGAAAACTTTCTCAATGAATTCGTTACGGCAATCAATGAGAACAAGATGCCGGAATTCAAGGCCAAGTACAGAAAAGTTGACGTTCTGATCGTCGACGATATCCAGTTTTTAGAGGGAAAAGAGGGTGTACAGCAGGAATTCTTCTATACTTTCAATTCACTTTTCCAGAACAATAAGCAGATAGTAATATCTTCAGACAAGGAACCAAACAGTCTTAACGGACTTGATGAAAGACTGGTTACGAGATTTCAGTGGAATCTCATAGCTGATATCCAGCCTGCGGATTACGAGACCAGAGTTGCTATCATGCTCAAATATATAATATATAAAGGAATAGTTCCGGATGATGACTGGCGTGAAGTAATAAACATCATCGCTGAAAAGATAAAGGATAACATCAGGGAACTCGAAGGAGCCATAAACAGGATAATTTTCTGGTCAAATACCTTTAATGAAAAACCTTCAAAGGCTCTCGCAAAAAAGGTATTGAAGGACATCCTTTCAAATACTGAGACCATGATAACTCCTGAAAAAATCAAAAAAATAGTCTGCAAATACTATAATATAAAGGTCGCTGACATAGAATCAGCCAAGAGGACCAATAATATAGCGTTTCCGAGACAGGTGGCCATGTATCTTATAAGAGAAATGACCGATACTTCCTTCCCTAAGATCGGAGATCTTTTCGGAGGAAGAGATCATACTACCGTTAAATATGCCTGCAGCAAGATAGAAGATGAGATAAAGCAGGACAGCAATTTCGCATCAATAATAGATCATCTTAAGAAAGAAATAAGAGACTGATCTGTTATTATAAAAGTTATCATTTTGACAGGGATAACTTTTAAAACTTATCCCAAGAAAAAAATAATAACTTTTCCATATTTTTCAAGGCTTCAAACGGGTTTTCCACATTATCAACAGAGCCTATTACTATTATTACTATTTTACCTATATATAATTAAATAATTAAGCTTTTTTCACGGAGGATTAAAATGAGATTTTCTTGTTCGCAGAGCACTCTTGTCAAAGCTCTCAATATCGTTTCCAAAGCAGTGACTTCCAGGACTACGATTCCTATTTTAAAAGGTATCCTTATAAATGTAGATGAAAATGGTTTTGTTACCATGTCATCTTCAGATCTTGATATATCAATAGAAAATAAATTCGAAGTAGTTGATTTTGAACCCGGTGAGATCGTAGTTCAGGCTAAACTTTTCGGAGATATAATAAGAAAACTTCCTTCTGACATCATATATATAGAAGAAAAAGAAGGAAATCTTCTCATTAAGTGTTCATCATCTGAATTCAATATCATAGGAAGTCCTTCTGATGAATTTCCTAAGATCAATTTGGGAGAAAACGGTGAAAAACTCGTTTTTGATAAGGAAGTCTTAAAGGAAATGATCAAAAAGACATCTTTTGCTGCATCTGTTGATGAAAGCAGGGGAGTGATCACCGGAGTCTTATTTGAAATAAAGGAAGATTCCTTCAACATGGTAGCTCTTGACGGATTCAGGATGGCTGTAACAAGAGAATTCATAAAGAACGCTGCTGATCAGAGTTTCATCATTCCTGCAAGAACTCTCAATGAAGTCCAGAAGATCTTATCAGAAACAGATACAGAAAAGGAAGAAGTTGAACTTATCTTAAATGAAAAGAGAGCTCTCTTCATAATTGATAATATAAAGGTAGTTATCAGACTTCTCGACGGAGAATACGTAAGATATAACGATATTCTTCCCAAGGAAAGTCAGCTTAAGGTGGTTCTTAACAGATCAGACCTGATGGAAGCCATCGAAAGAGCTTCGTTATTCGCAAAAGTAGGAAAAAACAACCTCATCAAACTCAATATCCAGGAAAATGAACTTGAGATAACTTCAAAATCTGAAGAGGGTAACGTAAGAGAAAACGTATATATCTCAAGAGAAGGAAAAGATCTCGTGATAGGATTCAATTCCAAATATCTCATTGATTCATTAAAGGCAATTGACGATGAGAATATAGTAATGCTCTTCAATACTCCTATCAGCCCTTGTCTCATCACACCGGTCGAAGGAAATGAATATGAATATCTGGTTCTTCCTGTAAGGATCACGAATATCTAAAAGAGATTTTTTGCACTTAATAAATGTATATAAAGAATTTAAAAATCAAGGATTTCAGAAATTATGAAGTCCTTGATTTGGAATTTGACAAAAAAGTTAATATAATCATAGGTTCGAACGCTCAGGGAAAGACTAATCTTCTCGAATCTATCTACATATCATCTTTAGGAAGATCTTTCAGAACTTCCAGGGATACGGATATGATAAGATTCGGAGCTGAAAGAAGCATGATAAATATGGTCTATAACAAGGATATGGGTGATATGGAGATAAATATCATCATAAACAAGGACCATAAAAAGACCGTAAAGATAGACGGAGTCAAGATAAAAAAGACTTCGCAGCTTCTCGATAACGTATATATCGTTATCTTCAGTCCGGATGATCTCAAGATAGTAAAGGATGAACCTGAAAAGAGAAGAAAGTTCATCGACAAGGAACTCTGTCAGATAAAACCTTCATATTATGATAATCTTTCAAACTACAAAAAAGTACTTCTAGAAAGAAATACATATCTGAAGGAAATAAACGTGGATCCTGTAATGCTGGATATTTGGGACGAACAGCTTGCTGATTACGGATCAAAGATAATGATCCAGAGAAAAGCCTTCATAGATGAGATTTCAGAGATCAGCAAAAGCATCCATACCGGGATAACGAATAATAAGGAAATATTATCCCTGAAATACGATCCCAATATAGAATATAACGATGATCTTAAAACTCAGAGAGATATATTCTATAAAAAATTAAAGGATTCATTCGATAATGATATGAGAATGAGGACTACGACAAAGGGTCCTCATAAGGATGATCTGGATTTCTTCATAGAAACTGAAGATAATAAGATAAACGTCAGAAATTTCGGGTCCCAGGGACAGCAAAGAACTGCAGCTTTATCGCTTAAACTTGCTGAGATAGATATAATAAAGAAAGAAACCGGAGAATATCCCATCCTTCTTCTCGATGATGTATTAAGTGAACTTGACCTGGAAAGACAGGAATATCTGATAAAAACTCTTTCATTTAATCAGCTTTTCATAACAACTGCAGAAATGCAAAAAAAACTCACCGATGAATTTCCTGACGCTGCCATTTTCAGGGTGGTGAAAGGAAAGGTCGAAAAATAACTCTAAAAGATATAGTTATATACCATATTTTTTAGAGTTTTTTATTGCTTTAATTTCGTTTTTTATCGATTTTTAAGAGAATTTAATAATATTTGATTAAATATATTAAAAATCTTGCTATAGGTATTGATTTATGCTATACTACATTATGTATGATTTTGTGAATTTTTAAAATTTTTGACCCAAAATTTTGAGGAGATACATATGAGTTTAGAAGAAAAAACAACCGGCCAGTATGATGCGGCGCAAATACAGGTTTTGGAAGGACTTGAAGCCGTCCGTAAGAGACCCGGTATGTACATCGGATCCACAGGCCCCAGAGGTCTTCATCACCTTGTCTATGAGATCATAGATAACAGTATAGATGAAGCTCTCGCAGGATACTGCAAGAACATCAAAGTCACCATCAATCAGGATGATTCCATAACCGTCGAAGATGACGGACGTGGTATGCCTGTAGACAAGCATCCCAAGATGGGGATCCCTGCTGTGGAAGTTATCCACACGGTTCTCCATGCCGGCGGTAAGTTCGGCGGCGGGGGATACAAGGTATCCGGCGGTCTCCATGGCGTAGGTGCATCCGTAGTAAATGCTCTTTCCACTAAGATGGAAGTTGAGATCAGAAGAAACGGCAAGATATATCACCAGGAATACAGACAGGGAAGATATGCAAGCCCTCTGGAGATAATAGGTGATGCTCCCAGAAAGACCGGATCCAAGACAACTTTCTGGCCTGATCCCGAAATTTTCGAAACTACGGTTTTTGATTATGACACCATCAAGCACAGAGTCCGTGAGATGGCTTTCCTTAACAAGGGTATCAAGATCTCCCTCAAGGATGAAAGAGTAGGAAAGAAGAATTCCGAAGTCTTCCACTATGAAGGCGGTATCAAGGAAATGGTAGCTTTCCAGAACTCCCATAAGGATCCCATCCATAACGACGTAATATATTTTGAGGTATCCAAGGATACCCATGAGCTGGAAGTTGCCATGCAGTACACCGACGGATACAGTGAACTGATCCTCGGATACGCGAACAACATCAACACGGTTGACGGAGGTACTCATCTCGTAGGATTCAAGTCAGCTCTCACCAGAGTAATAAACGATTATGCGAGAAGAGCCAAGTTACTGAAAGATAACGACGACGCCCTCACCGGAGACGACGTAAGAGAAGGTCTCACAGCTGTAGTTTCAGTAAAACTTCAGGAACCTGAATTCGAAGGACAGACCAAGGGTAAACTGGGAAATCCTGAGATCAGAGGTTTCGTGGAGACCACTACAAACGATTACCTCATGGCTTTCCTCGAGCAGAATCCTTCACAGGCCAAGCAGATCATAGAGAAGTGCGTGAAGGCTGCCCGTGCAAGAGAAGCTGCGCGCAAGGCGAGAAACATCATCAGAAACACAAACGCTCTTACCAGCACCTCACTTCCCGGTAAACTTGCAGACTGCTCAGAGAAGAATCCCGAACTTTCCGAGATCTTCCTGGTAGAGGGAGATTCCGCTGGCGGTTCCGCCAAGGACGGAAGAGACCGTAAGCGTCAGGCGATCCTTCCTTTAAGAGGTAAGATTTTAAACGTTGAGAAGGCGAGACTCGATAAGATACTGAACTCAGATGAAATAAAGAACATGATTACAGCTTTCGGCTGCGGTATCGGACAGGATTTCGACATCGACAAGCTGAGATATCATAAGATCATCATCATGACCGATGCCGACGTCGACGGGGCTCACATCAGAACTCTTCTCCTCACATTCTTCTACAGATATATGAAGCCCCTCATCGAAAACGGATACGTTTATGCGGCTCAGCCTCCTCTTTTCAGAATAAAGAAGGGCAAGGACGTATGGTATACCTATTCCGATAAGGAGCAGGAGAGGAAGCTTCAGGAAGTTGAAGCTCTTCCCGGAAAGCTCGAGATCCAGAGATATAAAGGTCTCGGAGAAATGGACGCTTCCCAGCTTTGGGAGACCACCATGGACTACGACCACAGGACCCTTGTCCAGATAACCATCGAGGATTCAGCCCAGGCTGACGAGATATTCTCCACCCTCATGGGAGACAAGGTACCGCCCAGAAAGAAATTCATTGAAGATAACGCACACTATGCGACCATCGATGCTTAAGGAAAGGAGGGAAACACATGACGACGTTTTTTGAAGATACAAAGATGATCCAGCATGAGATCTACGACGAAATGAAACAGAGTTATATCGACTACGCCATGTCGGTAATCGTTTCCCGTGCCCTTCCGGATGCAAGGGATGGACTGAAACCTGTACACAGAAGAATTCTCTACGGTATGGATGCTTTAGGCATCTCACCCAACCAGCCTCATAAGAAGAGTGCCCGTATCGTCGGTGAAGTAATGGGTAAATATCACCCTCACGGTGATTCATCCATCTACGACGCTATGGTAAGACTGGCTCAGCCCTGGAATATGAGATATCCAATGGTTGACGGTCACGGAAACTTCGGCTCCATCGACGGAGACGGAGCTGCCGCTTCCCGTTATACAGAGGCCAGGATGACACCCTTCTCCCTTGAGATGCTGAGGGATATAGACAAGGATACCGTAGACTTCGTGCCCAACTACGACGGAGAGGAACAGGAACCCGTGGTACTTCCTTCCAGAGTTCCCAACCTCCTGATAAACGGTTCCGACGGTATCGCAGTAGGTATGGCCACGTCCATTCCTCCTCACAACCTTTCGGATACCATAGACGCCTGCGTAAAGGTCATCGATGAGCCCGAGTGCTCCATAGATGACATAATCAAGATCATAAAGGCCCCGGATTTCCCTACAGGCGGAATCATCATGGGAAAAGGCGGAGCAAGAGAAGCTTACAGAACAGGACAGGGCAAGGTCGTTGTCAGGTCAGTCTGCTCCATCGAGGAAGGATCGAGAGGCAAGCAGCAGATCATCGTGACCGAGATACCTTTCCAGGTCAACAAGGCTGCTCTCATCCAGAAGATGGCCGAGCTCGTAAAGAACAAGCAGCTTGAAGGCATCACCGAGATCAGAGACGAGTCTTCCAGAGAAGGTCTCCGAATCGTGATCGAACTTAAGAAGGATGCCAACGCTCAGATAATCCTCAACAGGCTTTACAAGCACACCCAGCTTCAGAAGAACGTATCCATGATCATGCTGGCCATCGACGAGGGCAAGCCTAAGATTCTGAACATCAGGCAGATCATTGATATCTATCTCAATCATCAGAAAGAGGTAGTCACCAGACGTACCGAATTCGATAAGAAGAAGGCTGAAGCCAGAGCCCATATTTTGGAAGGTTATCTGATCGCACTCGATAACATCGACGAGATCATAAAGATAATCAGATCTTCATACGATGACGCTCAGGAAAAACTGATGGAGCGCTTCGGTCTTTCCGAGATCCAGTCAAAAGCAATCTTAGACATGCAGCTGAGACGTCTGCAGGGACTGGAAAGAGAGAAGATCACAGCAGAGTATGAGGAACTCATCAAGAAGATCGCATACTATAACGAACTCTTAAATGACGTACATAAACTCATGGGAGTGGTTAAAGACGAGCTCCTTGAGGTAAAAAAGAAATGGGGAGACAAGAGAAAGACCAAGATCCAGGCTGACGAAGCTGAGATCGATGAAGAGGATCTCATCCATGAAGAGGACGTATGCATCACCCTTACTCACTTAGGATACGCTAAGCGCGTTCCCGCTGATACATACAGAGCTCAGAAGAGGGGAGGCAAGGGAATCACAGGTCTCACTACGAGAGAGAATGACTTTGTGAAACAGATGATCATGTGCTCGACCCACGATCACCTGCTCTTCTTCACCAACCTTGGTAAGGTCCACATGATAAAGGCTTACGAGATCCCCGAGGGTTCACGTACGGCCAAGGGTATCCCCATCGTAAACTTTATACCTCTCATGTCCATGGAGAGAGTGACCGCAGTCATCAGGCTGGATGAGTCCGAGGCAAACCGCTTCCTCATCTGCGTGACCAAGCAGGGAACCATCAAGAAGACCGCTCTCACCGAGTTCATCACCAACCGCAAGACCGGCCTTATCGCCATCAAGCTCAAGGAAGGCGACGAACTCATCGGTGTTAAGCAGACCACCGGCGAGGATAACATCATCATCGTTACCCGCCAGGGCAAGTGCATAAGCTTCTCCGAGGACGACGTAAGACCTATGGGCCGTATCGCAGGAGGAGTAAGAGCTATCAAGCTCGAAAAGAACGACGAAGTCGTATCCATGGAACTCACCAGACCCGAAGAGGAACTGATGGTAGTTACCAAGAAGGGCTTCGGTAAGCGTACCAGAGCTAAGGATTACAAGATCCAGGTAAGAGGAGGCAAGGGCCTTCTGACATACGACAAGGGTAAGTTCAAGAAGACCGGAGAACTGGTCGGCGCCATCGTAGTAGACGATGACGATGACGTAATGCTGATCAATTCAGACGGAGTCATCATCAGAGTTCCCGCCAAGGAAGTCTCCAAACTCGGAAGAGCTACCCAGGGCGTCAAGATCATGAACGTGGGAGAGGACGCTGATATCATAGCTATTTCAAAGGTAGCAAGGGATGAGGAAGAGGAAGAAGAGGCTCCTGCGCCCAAGGCGAAGAAGACTTCTGAAGAACCCGATCCTCAGGAGGAAATGAAACTGTAATGAGCGAAAGATTCCAGTTCGTTATCCCGGGAAAACCGGAACATATCTGTACCGTAAGGCTTGCGGTGGGTTCAGTTGCCGCAGGCTGCGGTTTTGATGTTGAAGAGATCGACGACATCAAGACGGCCACGGGCGAGGCATGCCAGCTGGTGTCCTGCCATGAGATGGAAGGATATGCCAGGGAGTATACCGTGGAGTGTCTGACAGATCCCGGAAGGATAACGATAAAGGTCATCAACACCTCAGATGAACTCATGGAAAAGACCGGTAAGCGCTGCATCGACTGCCCCAACGAGGGTGAGATCGGAAAACTTCTCATAAAGTCGCTTATGGATTCCGTGGAAGTAAGCTGTGAAGATGATAAGAAGACCATTTTAATGACAAAGACTAAGAAATGAAGGATATCGAAGAGCGTAACAAACTGGTCGAAGACCATTTGTACATGATCGACATACTTATACGCAAATACCTGGGAAAGGGAGTTGAGTACGACGATCTTTACCAGGTAGGAGCCTTAGCCCTTGTCAATGCGGCAGACAGATTTGACCCTGAAAAGGGCTTTGAGTTCAGGACTTTTGCCGCTCCTACAATCCTGGGTGAGATAAAGAAATACTTCCGGGACAAGGAGTGGAGTCTTAACGTGTCAAGACGCCAGAAGGAGATCGCGGTCAAGGTAAGGGAAACCGAAGATGAGTTTATGAAGACCGCGGGAAGGGCTGCCACCGTGGAGGAGCTGGTCGAAAAGACCGGATTCACCAGGGAGCAGATACTGACGGCGCTTGAGAGCTCGAAGGCCTACGGGGCTTTCTCTCTTGAAGGGGTCACCGGAGACGATGAAGAGGGTTCACCCATAGAGAAGTTCGTGGGGTTCACCGAAAAGGGATTCGAAAGGGTTGAGATCAATGAGATCATTACCCGGGTCCTGAACAGCATGAGCGACACGAACAGATACATCTTCAGACAGAGATTCATCGAAAACAAATCTCAGGCGGAGATCGCAAAGGATCTCGGGGTATCGCAGATGACGATATCCAGAGCTGAGAAGAATATAACGGAACGATTCAGACAGGAGCTGTGACGGTATTATACCGCCCGCTAAGTCCTCGTCGCGGGGACCGGCGGGCTGCTTGCAGCTCACTTCACGGGGAGTTCGAAAAACTCGCATGATTTTGTCAGGATCGCCGGCAGCGATGCTGCCGGCGATCCTGACAAATATGCTCAGACAGTTTCGAACTCCAAGCCGTTCAGTTTCACCGGTTCGCAGGCCGGTATCGCGCTCCTGCGGAAACCGCGGGCGGCATAATGCCGTCACAGCGCGGAAGTTAGGGGTAGTAATCGGCTGCAGTTTTATGTATAATAGGTTTTAATTTATATTAAATATAGAGGTAGACATAATGAAAAGGGTTTTTTCGGGTGTTCAGCCCACAGGAAACATTCATTTGGGAAATTATCTTGGAGCTCTCAGGCAGTTCGTTGAACTGCAGGAGGATCATGAGTGCATCTACTGCATCGTAGACGAGCACGCTATCACGGTCCCCCAGGATCCCAAGGAACTGAAACAGCACATACTTGACGTGGCTGCGCTTTATCTGGCAGTAGGCGTGGATCCCAAGAAGTCCATCGTATTCGTTCAGTCTCAGGTATCAGGCCACGCAGAACTCGGATGGATCCTGAACTGCGCATCCAACACCGGAGAACTCTACCGCATGACTCAGTTCAAGTCCAAATCTCAGGGTAAGGAATCCGTAGGAACCGGACTCCTCACATATCCTGTACTCATGGCTGCGGATATTTTGCTCTATGATACAGATATCGTTCCCGTAGGAAACGACCAGAAGCAGCACATCGAGCTCACCAGGGATCTGGCAATCAGAGTAAATCACTTTTACGGAAAGGACACTTTCGTGGTTCCCGAGGGCAGATTCATGAAGGAAGGAGCCAGGATAATGGCCCTGGACGACCCCACCTCAAAGATGTCAAAGTCCGCTACAAACGTGCATAGTCGTATATCGCTATTAGACGATGACAATAAGATCAAGAAATCCATCATGAAGGCTACCACGGACTCCGACGGAGTGGTAAAATTCGACGTTGAGAACAAGCCCGGCATCTCAAATCTCCTCACGATCTACTCTGTTCTTTCAGGAACTCCCATCTCGGATCTTGAAAAGCAGTACGAGGGGCAGGGATACGGCAACTTCAAGAAGGATCTGGTGGAGGTGACAGTTGAAGCACTGACACCTATACGCGACCGCTTCAATGAGATCAGACAGTCTCCTGAACTGATCGAAGTTCTGAAGGACGGAGCTGAGCGTGCAGACGCTATCGCACAGGTCACCATGAAGAGGGTAAGAAAGGCCTTCGGTCTGGGACTGTAAATATTGAAAAACATGCCTGCTGCAGGATGATCTGCGGCAGGTTTTTTAAAAAAGCCATGAATGAATTGAGAAGACAAGCCGAATATATAACTGAAAAAGCGATCAAGGCGGTGCTTCCGGACGAGGCGGTGAGGCGCGCACTGGAGGGAAAGGTTTTCAGAGGCCGCGTGGTAATGGTCGCCATAGGAAAAGCAGCATACCAGATGGCAAAGACTGCCCGGGAGATGCTGGGAGATCGGATGGACCGCGGGATCGTGATCACCAAGTACGGCCATGTGAAAGAGCCGATAGATGGTGTGGAATGCTGTGAAGCAGGGCATCCGGTTCCTGATGAGAACAGTTTTCGGGGAGCGGAGCGTGCTCTGGATATGGTTAAGGGTCTCGGCGAAGAGGACACCGTGGTATTCCTGGTGTCCGGAGGCGGAAGCGCACTTTTCGAGAAACCCCTTATTTCCGGTGAGGAACTTCAGGATATAACGGAACAGCTCCTTAAAAGCGGTGCATCCATCACGGAGATGAACACCATAAGGAAGCGCCTGTCCGGTGTCAAGGGCGGAAGGTTCGCCTTAGCCTGCGCTCCTTCTCGTGTATACAGTATAGTTTTAAGCGATATCATTGGGGATCCTCTCGACATGATAGCAAGCGGGCCTGCATATCCGGACAGTTCCACATGTGAAGAGGCAATTAAGATCGTAAAGAAATATGAACTTAAGTTGAGCGAAGCTGCGCTTGAATGTCTGAAGCATGAAACTCCCAAAGAACTCGGAAACGTAGAAACTGTCATAACCGGAAGCGTCCGTGAGCTCTGTCTGGCAGCGAAGGCCGCATGCGAAGAACTCGGTTATGAAACTGAGATCCTGACGGATACCCTGGACTGCGAAGCAAAGGATGCCGGAAGCTGGCTTGCGGGGATCGCCCGTGAACATAGGGAAACAGACCGTAAGCTCGCATTCATCGCGGGAGGCGAGACTGTGGTGCACATCACGGGAAGCGGCCTTGGCGGACGTAACCAGGAGCTGGCGATGGCAGCCGCGGATGGCATCAAAGGAATGAAGGCCGCAGTCTTCAGCATGGGATCCGACGGGACTGACGGACCGACAGATGCTGCGGGAGGCTATGTGGATGGAGAAACGTGGGGAGAGTTCTTTGCGAAGGGGATCGATGTGGCTGAAGTCCTTTGCGACAATGATTCTTACCACGCTCTTGAATCAATAGGCGGACTGATCTTTACAGGGCCCACCGGGACCAACGTCAACGACTTCGCCTGCGCGCTGGTGGAGCCGAAAATATAAAATGAAGAACTAAGCAGACCAAATGGTCTGCTTTTTAATTTATAGTCTTGATTTGATGGAAAAAAGAGATATAATATAGGTTAGCGATAACTAACCGGAAAGAAGGAGCTTTATGAACACAACAACCATAATAATCTACATAATAGCTGCAGCGCTGATCGTTTACGGAGTATATTACACCGTTCAGAAGTTCCGCGGGAAGGCCAAGTCATCCTGCTGCGGTACTCCTGAGGTGAAGTCCGTAAGAAAGGTTGACGACACGGATGAAAGTCATTACCCCTTCAGGTACATGCTGACAGTCGACGGTATGAAGTGCAGCGGCTGCGCTTCCAACGTGGAGAATTCCCTGGATAACATGGACGGAGTCTGGGCGAAAGTGAGCCTTGGCCGCCGTGAAGCCAGAGTCCTCGCCAAAAAAGAATACACAAAAGAAGATTTTGACGAAGCTCTCTCCAAAACATCCTATAAAATCGCTGATTTCAAGGCTTTGAACGCCTAAAAGTCCTTGACATTCCCATGGCGGTTAGTTATAATTAACTACGGTTAGGATTCGCTAACTATCAGATCCTTCATAAAAAGGAGGTAAGATTATGGAGAATGAATTAAAGATGGGACTGTTTTCAAAGAAAGAAAAAACACAGGAGTATTCAGAGCTTCAGCAGAAGAACATCGCTGAAGGTAAACTCGATCTTCTGAGAGGAGCGCCCGGAGTAACATATACTATCAAGGAAATCAACACAGATGACGAGGAAATGAACAAGTTCCTTTTCAGACTCGGATGCTACACCGGAGAGAAGATCACCATGATCTCGAAGAAAAAGAAGAACTGCATCGTGGTCATCAAGGACGGCAGATACGGGCTGGACAACCAGCTTGCTGAAGCCATCATCGTAGAGTAAAGGACGGGCGCTTTGGGGTGGACCTGAAGCGCTGAAATTTTTACCATAGGTTAGCACAAACTAACTTAAATCAGCATTAACTAACTCAAAAGGGAATACTGAAATAAAGTCAAAATCGCCGAAAGGCGTTAAAAACAGTTAATAAAGTTTTTATAAAAGGAGTTATATTTATGAGAATTGCATTTGCCGGCAACCCGAACAGCGGCAAGACAACAATGTTCAATGCCTTAACGGGCATGAGCGAGAGGGTAGGTAACTGGGCCGGAGTTACCGTAGGCAAGAAAGAAGGCCCCCTCAAGGAAGAGTTCAGGGGATCCACTGAAGTTACAGCAGTAGACCTTCCCGGTGCTTATTCCATGTCACCGTTCACACCCGAAGAATCCATCACTTCGGAGTTCGTCCGCGAGGAATATCCGGACGCTATCGTTAACATCGTAGACGCTACGAACCTTTCCAGATCACTGTTCTTCACCACTCAGCTTCTGGAACTGGGGATCCCCGTCGTAGTCGCACTTAACAAGAGCGACGTAAACGCCAAGGAAGGAACGGAGATCGACGTTGATAAGCTCAGCGCTAAGCTTAACTGCTCCGTTATCAAGACGGTTTCCACCAATGCTAAGCACAGCGACCTCAAGGCTGTCATCGACAAGGCAATTTCCCTCGAAGGAACCATCCAGAAGGCACCTTACCTTCAGGCTGAGATCGACCTTCACGACAAGAACGCAGTAGACGCTGAGGACCGCAAGAGATTCGATTTCGTAAACAAGATCGTTTCCGAAGTAGAAGTCAGAAAGACTCTTTCTTCAGAAGAGACTTCAACCGATAAGCTGGACAGCGTTCTCACCAATCCCATCATCGGTATCCTGATCTTTGCAGCTGTAATGTACTGCGTATTCTGGATCTCCCAGACCTGGGCAGGTCCCGGAGTTGCAGACTGGCTGGTTGGCTGGATCGAGACCTTCCAGGGTTGGGTAGCTGACAAGCTTGCAGACAGCCCGGCTATCGTCTCTGCCATCATCGCAGACGGTATCGTAGGAGGCGTCGGAGCTGTAGTAGGCTTCCTTCCTCTGGTAATGATCATGTACTTCCTGCTTGCACTCCTTGAGGACTGCGGATATATGGCAAGAGTTTCCGCCGTTATGGACCCCATCTTCAAGCGTGTAGGTTTGTCCGGTAAAGCCATCATTCCCATCATCATCGGAACAGGCTGCGGAATCCCTGCTATCATGGCTTGCCGTACCATCCGTGACGAGAGAGAAAGACGTGCATCAGCAATGCTCACCACCTTCATTCCCTGCGGAGCCAAGATCCCCGTTATCGCACTGTTCGCAGGAGCATTCTTTGCGGGAGCAGGATGGGTAAGCACAGTATCATATTTCCTGGGGATCGTACTTATCTTCCTGGGAGCGCTTCTCGTTAAGGCAATTACCGGATACAAATACAGAAAATCCTTCTTCATCATCGAACTTCCCAAGTGGAAGGCACCCAGCTTAAAGCGTGCATTCTTCTCGATGATGGAGCGTGCAAAGGCATATATCATCAAGGCAGCCACCATCATCCTGGTATGCAACTGCGTAGTACAGATAATGCAGACATTCAACTGGCACTTCGAAGTCGTTGAAGAGGGAATGGAAGACACATCCATCCTCGCATCCCTCGCATCACCTTTCGCAGTTCTCCTCATCCCTCTGGGATTCGGCGTATGGCAGCTTGCAGCTGCAGCTATCACCGGCTTCATCGCAAAGGAGAACGTAGTAGGTACTCTCGCTACAGTTTACGGACTTCAGGCATTCATCGATACAGAAGAGCTCGAGATGACAGGAGACGGAAACGTAGTAGCAGCAACCATGGGACTTACCTCAGTTGCAGCTCTGGCTTACCTCTTCTTCAACCTCTACACACCTCCTTGCTTCGCAGCGATCGGTGCTATGAACTCTGAGATGAAGAGCAAAGGCTGGCTGTGGAGTGCTATCGGCCTTCAGCTCTGCACTGGATACACAGTAGCATTCCTGGTATATCAATTCGGAACTCTGATCGTAGAGGGACATCTTGGAAACGCATTCGTTCCCGGACTCATCGCGATCGCAGTCATGGCAGTATGCATCGCACTCATCGGAAAGAAGATGAGAGCAAACTTTGACCAGCAGTATGAACTTCACCAGGCAGCCAAGGCTAACGCATAATAATCTCCAATAAAGTAAAAAAGCTACAAAGGATTCCCGCAAAAATGTTTTGCGGGAATTGTTCTATGGTATATAATAAGCGTACGATAACCCGACGGAAAGGAGATGATCACATGGGCGGAAGTTTGAATATGGCAACGGTAATCGGCGTGATCGCTATAGTGGTCATACTGTTTCTGGCCATAAGATATATAGTCCGTGAGAAGAAAAAGGGCGTCCACTGCATAGGCTGCCCCATGGCGGGATCCTGCACCAAGGCTTACAAGGAGATGGAAGCCGACATGAGGGAGTGCCTTCACAAGCAGGCGGAATAAAAATATATCCGGATATCTGAGCAATCGGCGAAAAATCGATTGCTTTTTTATTGACTCATAGGCGTATAATGATATAATATGACTATAAAGGAGGGACGAATATGTTAAACTTTCAGGAATCGATTAGGCCTTCAGCTGATCTCAGAAATCACTACAGCGAGATATCCAGACTTTGTCATGAGGGTAAAGAAGTTGTAATAATAACTGTAAATGGCAGAGGGGATACGGTATCTTTGTCATATGAATATTATAAAAAATTAAAGGCGAGACTTGAACTACTGGAACTTCTCGCGGAAGCTGAGAACGACGTTGCCAATGGAAGAACAGCTCCTGCGGAAGAAACTTTCAGGGAGCTTCGCACGATGCTAAAGGAGAAAAGATTTGAGTTATAGGATATTCAGGACAGAGACAGCGGATAACCTGATTCGCGGTATCATACTGTATATCGCGGATAATTTCGGTATCGATACTGCCATAGAGAAATTGGACAAGATGGAAGCGTCCATAAATGCGCTCAGCGATAACCCGTATCTGGGTGAGATCCCTCGCTACCCTGTTTTCAGAAGACAGGGGTACAGGGTGCTGATTTTAGATAAAGATATTGTATTTTATAAGGTAAATGAAGAAACACAGACTGTAATTATATATGCGGTGGTCGATCAGAGGCAAGATTATCTTGATATCGTACGCGGGCTGTGATTTTGGAAGAAGGAGATTTAAAAACCGGCTGATATTAATGATATGTACCCAGAATCCTGGACACATAGATATATGAACTATGTCAAGCATATGGATGCTTCTCTGTATTTCACGGGAGGCATCCATTTTGTTTTAGACTGGATCCTTTCGTTGTTGTAGTAATAT
>Ga0256405_10002260_pt1 | contig 45412 bp, 60 predicted proteins | sample RumenRJG_02DNA_FD_189096 | JGI IMG/M metagenome (GOLD analysis project Ga0256405, IMG submission 189096) | Bovine rumen microbial communities from Lethbridge, Alberta, Canada - RJG_02 | ecosystem: Host-associated > Mammals > Digestive system > Stomach > Rumen | place: Canada: Alberta... | reverse complement strand
CGAAATCAGACATGGGAAGATACGAAATGTCTCCGAGATATTCGAGATACGTGAGCAAAACGTCCGTGTCGTAATTGTTTGCTATCAGAAAGCTGATTATCTGATTTTTCATTTGATTCTGCTTTTCGTTTTGCTGTTCGGCTCTTTCAAGCCAGTAATTAACGCGGTTGGTTAAATGTTCAACAACGTTAGCAAATGGCTTCCAATTCATATTTTCATGAGCATCATCAAACACATCTTCTATTTCTTTAAATTTCTCCAATGTATCTGCATAATCCAAGTACGGAATCCACTCTGAAAAACATGCATCGGCTTTTTGAATGTCATCGACAATTGCGCCATCTTGCTTGACATAGAGGTAGTAGACTACCCGTGTGTCTTTGTTTTGACCCATAACCTCTGCAAACAGTGCAGAGAAAACTTGTTCTTTTGTTAACTTTTTCACTTTTGTTTCCTCCTGGGCTGTCTCATCAGCACGGGTAGCCCGTTTCCCGCGGACAGGGGCAAGTCCCCTGTTTCGACATCATTCTTTTGGATTAGAACGCTTTTTCGACAACATCTTCGCCGTAAACGACATTGAGAGAACTTCCGTTGTCCCACTTCATAAGTAGACTTCCAGTGTCATCGACGCCCATGACCGTGCCTTTTGTTCCTCTTGGCGGTGCTTGCACATCGTCCATCTGAATGAGTCTTACTCTTGTTCCTTTAGGATAAGCTTCCTTCAAGCTTTCCAAACGTTCCTTGCTGATATTGAATGCCATTTTAACAAGTCCTTTCATCGCTTTTATAAATATATTATATCATAATAGCGCTTTTTTGTCAATAGATGTCCTCACGGTAAAACTTGCGTTCAACTCCGTTATATTTCAAAGGCGAAAGATTAATCAGTCCTTCGATTCCCGCCATTGCCAACGTCTTGATTTCTCCTTCCGTCGGATTGTCACCTTTTGTTTTAAGCACGCACGTTGGCATATGTTCAACCGTTGCTCCGTACTTTTCAGCCGTTTCTTTCAAAACCCGTTCGACTTCTTCTTTTTTGAAAGGAAAATCTGAATCGTAATCCGTTGTGAAAATCAGCTTGTTAGTCCGCTTTTCAAAAGACATCGTTAAATCATCGAATTGAGGAACTGAAAGCGTCAGTTCAACGTAGTTTTCATTTTCCGACCGTGAAATATCTGCTGAATTCAAGGTTTTAATCTTTTCCAAAGCATCCTTGAGTTCCGCCCGTCTTTCGAGATAACCCTCTTTTGCGTAGTCGGACATTTCAGCGGGTTTTGTCTTGAGGCTTTCAAGACATTCATTGACGGGCTTCAATGCTTCTCTCAGCTTGTCGATTGCATCGTAGTCAATAATTCTGCAGTCATTGATAACGTCGCTTAAAGACGGACGAAAATCCGCCATAAAGTCGTTTTCCTCAAAGACCCCTTTAAATATGGAAAGACCTTCTTCTAAAACTTGATAAACTTCAACTTCATTCATTTTTTGCAACTTCCCTTCTTTAATTTATGTATTAATTGTATCATGAAAAACTGTTTTTGTCAATAGGAAAAGCCTTCCCGACTTAATACGGAAAGACTTCTGAATGCTATTTGTTTTCTTCAGAAATTTTTTTCATTTCTTCGTTGAATTCTTCGACTGCCTCTTTCAATCCGCAATGGGAACAGATTTCCGTTTTGTTGTCCTTTCTTGACAAAGCAGGTTCACCAATAAAAGCTTTTCCACAACGTTCGCATTTATTCATTTTTAAAACTTCCCTTCTTTGATTATGTGTTTATTATATCATGAAAATTAGAAAAAGTCAAGTAAAAAAACAGGCAAGCGCCTTTCTCAACGATTGCCTGTTTTGACTGATATATTTTGAAACGAAACACCCTATTTGGCTTGGTATTTTTCAATTGCGTCATCTATAAGCTGACGCATAATCTTCAAGTCTTCAACGTATCTTTCCGTACCGTGAACTTGAATCGATTTGCGGAACTTCTTACTGCTTGCGACTGCGAACTGCTTTGCCCCCGCCTTAATGCGAGAATAATATACGCCTTCGGGATGTTTTTTGTCGTATTCGCGGGAATAGATTCGGCGAGAAGGTTCCACTTTGTTTCCTTCGCGTTCATATGCTTCCTTGTGCTTGAAAAAGTATTCTTTCGAGCATTTTTCAAGCCCCATATCCAACATTTCCCGTCGAGTAAATACGTAACTGTCCTCATATGATTCTTTTGCGTCGATTCCGATTGCGGAAAGATTGCCGTTTTCGTCTCTTTCATAGACCTGATGTCTGTTTGTAAACGGAACAAATACTACGTAATGCGGTTCTTCGGCATCCTTGAACTTTTCCTGTGCCTTTTCCACGAGCGAAACTCCCGTTACAACTTCACGTTCGTGATTTTCAAGACCAAATTTCTTGATTTCTTCCTCGCTGAAATGCGACGTAGGGCGAACTGCGTTTCTAGCGGTAATTTCAATTGCGCTCAAAGCCTTTCCACGCACGTTCTTCACATAGCATCTTTTCTTGTCTGCTTCTTCAAAAATTCTGTATAATGTCATTTTATTTCTTTCCTTTCTTCTTATATTTATATTATATCATGAAAATTAATTAGTGTCAATAAAGAAAGACAAGCAGTGCTTGCCTTTTTGCTTTCTATCGTGCATCCGAAATTTCAAAACTTGAAATGAAGCCCCAATATTTCATTGAATCGAGCAAATCTTCAATTCCTTTTTCCTCGAATGCCGACCATTCCTTTTGTTCATTTTCGGTTTTGATTCCGAATTTGTCGGCATTTTCATCTAAATACGACCAAAGAAAATCTCCGTCGTCGAATTTCCAAACACCTTCAAGCAATTTCCCGTTTACCTTTACCGTGAATTTGTCATCCATTTCAAGCAGGTAAAGATTTTCGCTTTCGCTCCAGTTTTCAATCAGCTCAATCTGACTTGCAGTGTCTTTGTCATTTACCGCATCGTAAACCGCAACGTACATCTGATTGTGTTCGTCATCTTCGTTACGGGCTTTGATTTTTGCGTTGTCGGTCAATACCTCGTATGCTTCTTCGATGTCGAAATCCAAATCGTCAAAGAAATGTGCCATGAAGAATTTTGCTAAATCATCTGTCTCATACTTTTTGTTCGTTGTTTCCGATTTAAAAACGTACATATTGTTCACGTCCTTTATCATTATTATGTTCTTATTATATCACCAAATTTATTATATGTCAAATATCGCCTTTACATTTTTCCGTCATCGCTGTTATTGTGTTGACTTTTTCCGTTCTTATCGACCGCATCAGTTCCGTTCCCAACTGTTCCATCACTTCAAGTAATGCCAGTTTCTGTCCGAGCGATTCCAAATCGAATTTGTCATCTTCCAAACGGTCGGCAAAAGCGTTCATCAGCTCCAGGTTTTGAATCATTTCTCTTTTCAAAGCAATGCCTCCGCAATCATCAAAATCACGCCGAATGCGAGAAGCACCATATGTGTCTTTTCTTTTCTTTTTTCGTATTGTTCGCGTTCTTCTTTGCTGACGGCTATTTTTTCGGCAATGCGTTCTATTGCCTTTTCGTTTTCGTCCATGTGAATTCACCTTTTTTGCACAAAAAGACAAGGTTATTTTCCTTGTCTTTTTTTTACGATTATTTCTTGCCTGTCGAACCAAACCCGTTGTCTCCTCGTTCCGTTTCTTCAAGTTTGTTCGTGATTACGGGAATCGTTTTGAAAACTGGAACGACCATCAGCTGACTGATTTTGTCACCCCTTTCCACACGATACGCAACATCCGAATTGTTATACAGCTTGACACCGATTGAACCCGTATATTCTTCGTCGATAAGTCCCGTTGACGTGATGCCGTGCTTGACGTTCAATCCGCTCTTGCTGATAAGCACGCCTGCAGTATCATGCGGAAGCTTGATGTGAACCCCCGTGTCAAAAAAGAAACTTCCATGTGCGGGAACCAATGCATTTTCACACGAATACAAGTCAAGTCCTGCATCCGCATCATGCGCTCTTGTCGGTCTGAATGCTTTTTCGTCAAGCATGACATTCATGAACGGACTTTCCTTTTTCGTTTCGTACAAAAGCTCATCACTCCTTGTCGCATTAAGAATACGTCGCAATGCCTTGAATACGTGAGCGTTGCTCTTGCCTATGCAGTAATATTCTTCCACAAACATTGCGTATGCTTCTTCAATTTTTGTTAATTTAAGTCTGTCAAAAGGGATGGTTTCGGTATTGTCATAATCGGCACGCAAAATTTCGTCCATTTCTTTGAAAAAATTTGCGGTCGGTTTGCCCCTTCCGTCTTTTTTAACGATTTGCCCGATTTTTTCGAGCTTGCTTTTTACAGTTTCAGTCATCAAATGTTTCCTTTCGATAAGCGTTCTTTCAGCCGTCAAAAAAGCATTTCTGTTTTTGCCTTTATTAATACGACTTTAAAATCTGTTTTGCATTTTATTTTACTTTCACTTTCTGTTCCAATAAAACATAAGCAGTAAGACAATCAGCGCCAGTCCCGCGAACATTCCTATCATAATCTGTATCAGCGGGAACTGCATTTCTTGTCACCTTTTTTCTTCTTATAAAATTCATCAAGTTCTGGAAAAAGCTCTTTGACCTGTGCATGAGTGATTACCAATTGATATGAGACGGCACTGACGGATTTACAGTTGGCTTTAATGTAATCCAAAGTGTTTCTTCTGAATTCCGAATGGTCAAACCCGTAGTTTAACACCTGACTGCGAATTCGCATGTATCCGCATTTGAAATATTTCATCATCATCTGAATGTCGGCACCGCTCTCCAACATTTTTTTGAGTCCGTTTCGGCTGACCTTGGCATCCCATTTGACGTTTTTTTGTGCAAATTCTTTTTTGACGTCTTGAGGCAACATGCCCGATTTCAATGCGATTTCTTCAATCAATCTGCCGTTATCGACCATGTTTTTTCTTTCTTCAAAACTCGTCAAAGGTTCGCCCATTTCGCCATGAAGCCGATGAGACGCACTCAAATCGGCAATGCTTGAAACGTACACCTTGTTTGCGACTGCAATTTCCCGCATCGTATATCCCCTTTTCAAGAGACTTGAAAGCTCAGCCACGCTTACGACGTCTTTAGCACGTTCCTTCCATGAAAGATTGCGCTTTTTGAGCATTTCTTTGAGTTTTGCCACGGTAACGTCATAATGCTTGGCAACGTCCTTGAGTGACGATGCACGGGCGAGTCTTTCCTGAATTTCTTCGGTGCTTTCACTCCAAAAATCAGTTTTGATTCGAGTCCCTCGCAAAATAACGTTGCGTGCTTCGATTGCTTTTTTTGTAACGACTGGAAGCTCATGTTCCGTCAAAGGAAACACGTTCCAACCGTAAGTGTCTGCTATGTATGATACTGCTTCGCCAAATTTCATAAAAATGGCGGGTGCTTGTTTCCACCCACCTTGCCTCCTTTTTTCTAATTGCTTTCTTCAATCCCGACTTGTTTCAAACCAAGAGCGAGAATGTTCTTGCTTGCATTATAATCACGGTTATGGAAACGTCCGCACTTAGGGCAGACCCATTCACGTTTTTTGCCGATTTGTTGCGTATTTTCTGTTCCCATGACAAAACCGCAGTCATGACATTGCTGAGTCGTGTTTTTCGGGTCGACCGTAACGAATTTCTTCCCATAAAGATTGGCTTTGTATGTCATCTTTTCAAGAAAAAGCCTCCAACCGACATCAGAAATACGACGAGAAAACGCATAATCCTTGAGCATATTCTTTGTCCGCATTTCTTCGGCGACAATCAAATCGTATTCGTTGACGAGTTTTGCAGATTGCGCATGAAGAAAACTGTCCCTTTGATTCATGACCTTCTTTTCAAGTTTCGCAACGTGCAAGCGTTGTTTCTGATAGTTCTTGCTGTCACACAGTTTCCTGTTTGATTTCTTTGCTTGAAGCCCTCTGTAGGAAAGCTTTCTTTTTGCTTTGGCAATTTTCTTTTTAGCCTTGCGATAGAATTCAGGATTATCGACAACGGTTCCGTCGCTTGCCATCAGAAAGTTTTCAAGGTTAAGGTCGATTCCGACTTGCTTCTTCGTCTTTTCCTTCGGATTGACAAAAGGCGTTTCGGACAAAAGAAGAAAAGTAGCCGTATATTTGCCCGTGTTGTCCATCTTGACGGAAACCTTTCCAATATGACAATCAGTTTTGGTGTCAAGCACTCGTCGATAGCTACCGCTGACTCTCAAACGCCCTACTTTTGGAAGTCTGATGTGAGTGTTGTCGAAGAATCTGATAGACCCGTTCCACAGACTCCATGTTTTTGCGTCGCGATGTTTCTTTTCATACGTTGCACACGTCTGATAATTGCATTCGTAAGGATTTCGCTTGTGATATTTTGGGACTCCCGCATTGTTCACCTTTCGAAACATATTCCATGCCGCTTGATAATTGCGACGTGCGCACGTAAAAACCATTGAGTCGATTCGTGAATCCCGCATGTACGACCAGTTGTCGCGCATCGCTTTGGCTTTTTCGAGTTCTTTCAAGCGAGCAAGCATTGCTTTCAAAGCACATGTGTTAATCTGATTCAAATTGTTCTTTTCGATGTGTTCAAGCGTCTTTTTGATTTTCATTTTTTGAAAATTGATGGCATTGAGCTTGTTGTAAACCGTCCTGTAGATGTCGGAATTTACTTTGATTATTTCCTTTTGCTCTTGACTGGGATAGATTCTCATTTTAATTGCATAACAATAATATTCTGTTTTTTGCATTTGATTTTCCTCTGTTTCGTAATTAAATTATATTTCAATTATACTATGAAAGCCTATTTTTGTCAAGTTGGCTTCTTCCGTATAGCTTTTCAACGATTTCTTTCAGCCAACTACCACCCACTTCCTTTTGTGTGTATTATATCATTAAAAATAAAATTATCTAAATAAAAAGAACCCGTTAAAAACGAGTTCGATGTTTTCGACCTATGTCATTTAGCATAGGTGAGGTACACATCAGGATGAGTATGAAATGTCCGTAGTGGTTTCGACCTATGTCATTTAGCATAGGTGAGATACACTTCAGCTTTGCTTCCAATCCCGAACCTAGGTTTCGACCTATGTCATTTAGCATAGGTGAGATACTCAATAACGTAAGAAACAGGATATATAGGAGGTTTCGACCTATGTCATTTAGCATAGGTGAGATACCGTTGTATTCTAACCTTATTTTAATGACACAGACTGTTGAGCCGATTGAAACAATCAGACCAACATTAGACTGGATACGGCAATTGCGAACCTTACTCATAGAGCAAAGCCTTCGTCTTACGTGCTAATTAGGAGTCCTTTTGAGTCCGTACGAAACCAACGGACTTATAGAGCAAATTAATCACATTCAGAAACTAATTTACGTTTCATATTATATGCTAAAAATCAAATTTTGTCAAATCAAGAAAAGGCTTCGGTGCTTTCAAGCAAAAATATCCCTCTCAGCAATCTGCTTTGTGCATCGGCAAAGCCATCACGATTGGTCGTTATCCAAACATCGCCTTTTTTCCCGACGTCGATTCCGATGCTGTTCAGCTTTTTGATTGCTTTCTGCTTGGCTTCATCGGCAATGCCTATTTCATTCAGAATGTTCATCGTTTCGCCCACATCCGTTAGAATAAGCTCGTAGGCGCCCTTTTCAAGAACGCTTATGCGAATGCGCTCACCGTTGAAATATTTATAAGGAGTTGTGATAAGAATCGTGTTCTTTGACATTCTCTCGTAAGAATACCCGTCTTTTTCAAAATCAATGAATGAACATTCGTATTCCTCAGGCAAATTTCGTTCTCCCATTACGGCTTTGCTCGTTGCTTCGATTACGCTGATTATCGAATTGACCGTTTTTTCCATATCCTCTTTGTCAGTCCATTCTGTAATCACACCGTATGGGTCAATCAACGAAAGCCCTCGATTTCTGCATGCGAATCTGACGAAATCAGCCCATCCAAAACGCCCGTAAAGCGTCGCCCTGCGGTCTGAAACCAAAAATCCTCTGTTCAAAGTTCCCGACACTTCCAAGCAGATATGATTTGAATTTTCGTCAAGAAACGGCGTTTTGATAAAACAAGACTGTTCGTTGAGGTCAAATTTTGTCCTAAGGTTGTTTGTTACGGGAAAATCGGTAATTTTTTCAAGTTCTTTTTTCAAGTCGAACGAATTTTCCGATTCGCTTGAAAATAGGTATACGTCATTATTCATTTACATTGCTCCCTTCTGTGCTGAATCCGACCATGACTCTTGCAGAATCAAGCAAACCAAATCGTCTGATTTCATCGAAAGCAAACGAGGTTTTTTCGTCCGTCGGGATTTTGCTCGTCTTTTCGGTCACGGTCGATATTTTTCCACCGTCTTTGCAATACCACGTTCTTTTTTCATCTGTGACCTTAACAGCGTATTTTATTATCATTTCACTCAATCCTTTCTTTCAAAAATCTGTTATCGTCGCCTTTCAATTGACTTTTTTCCCGATGTCACTATTTTCAGTAAGCGGGAAGACATCCCATCCATATCTGTCAGCTATATAAGACACCGACGCATAATCAGCGTTGAATTTCTCCGACTGTTTTCTGGAGAACGCAAAGTATGCGCAGAGCGTGAATCATCGTGAATTCAACTGCATTCATCGTTTCCGTGTAACTGTGCCGTCCTTCTGCCATCTCACGCAGTACACTGATTCCTTCAGACACCTTTTCCGATTCCGTTTCAAGTGTTTCCACGTTCCGAACACCATCGTGAAATTCCATCTCAAAATCATCTTCAATTTCATCGGTACTGGTCATCATAATGTCAACCAGTTCCGTATATATGTCGTTCAGACTTCCAAAAACCACATTGCAGGCATCAACCTCTGCAGGAAAGTTTTTCCTGTCAAGTCCGTTCAGCATACGGACAATCTCAGAGTCAAGCTCAAGATACCGTCGCACAAGATTGCCTGACGCAACTTCGTCCTGATTTTTGCGGGGCTTCTTCAGAAATTTCTTCATTTTCTTTACGTTCCTTCTGTGAAAGTGACTGTCTGCACGCTCGTATGAAGACTGCAAATTCTGCCACGTTTTAGCTGAAATACCAGTAATTTTATCAAGGTCTTCCGCCATATCGCGTGTCATGACATCCCCTCTCGCAAAATCGTGAATTCTGCTTTTGCACCAGTCCGTGTTTTTTCTCAGAAACTCCGTACCGCTCATGTTCACGGTCTTTGCATAGTCTTCCACATACGAATACGGTGAAAACAAAAGTGTTCTTTTGGATTTTGTAATGCGTTTCTTGCTTGTCATAATAAACCTTTTTTCTAACGTCTTTCTTAATTTAATTGCTTCTGACAACGTTATGATTCGCGGGAGTGTTTCCCAGTCCGTTTCAAGGTAGTACGTTCCAGTGCTACTTTTTTTGAGCTTGTCGATAATCCACTCAATATGTCTCATAAGTTCAATTTCGTTCATTTAATCATCCGCTTTCTGATTGCAGAATTCAAACGCAAGCTCCATATTGCTTGTTGAAATGTAGTTTGTTGCTCTCAATTGGAATTGTCAGTTCCATGCTATCCCTTACTTTTCCTGTTTTTTAATCATATAGCCAAGGAGTTGGTTTGCGTCGATTAACGTGCAAATACTGTCGTCAACCAAATTGTATGCGTCTTCAACAGTCATTTCTCCCTGTTCATACTTTGTAATGGCAATTCCAAGAGACTTCTTCATATCTTTCATGCTCAAATAAAATTCATTCATTATATCCTCTTGTGGCGTCGTTTCACGCCAGTCTTTTTCTTGGTATTTTTTTCTAAATTCCTTAATTTTCATTTATTTTCCACCTGCATTCGTACATTTTTTCCGTCTACCAAGTAAAGAACTTTGTCGCAATAGTCCAAAACATAATCATAGACATAATATCCTTTCAGTCAGCTTTTTTTACGCTCAATGATAGCAGTAAGCAAGTTGCATAAATCGGCTTCAAGACAGTTTGCCGTATGCAAGATTTCAACTGTTTTTTCGGAAATGAAATCAAAATTTTTCTCTCGCTGTTTGATAAGTTCAGCGATGATGTTTTCGATGTCATCGAGCTTGTCAATCGTACTGTAGATTACGCGTTCGTCATAATCGACTTTTTCGTTCAGCAATTTTTTTCGTCTACTTTTTTTATGAATTTTTTCAGTGTCTTTTTCATTTAATTTCACCTTTCTTGTTCAGCATCTTATTTTTATTTCTTGCAATCCTAAAGATTGCTCTCAATTGGAATTACCAGTTCCATGCTATCCCTGCTTTTCCTGTTTTTTAATCATACAGTCAAGAAGTTGGTTTGCATCGATTAACGCACACATGCTGGCGTCAACCAACTCGTATGCGTCTTCAACAGTCACGTCTCCCTGTTCATTCATTGTGATGATAAGCTCAAAAGCCTTCTCCATGTCTTTCATGCTCAGACAGAATTCATACATTGTCTCTTCTTGTAGCGTCATTTCACGACAGTCTTTTTCTTGGTATTTCTTTCTGAATTCCTTAATCTTCATTAATATTCCTCCTGCATTCGTACATGTTTTCCCTCTGCCAAATAAAGAACTTTACAGTAATTGCCCCAGATATAATCATAAACATAATACCCTTTCAGTCTGTCACCCTTCTTTGCTTTGTCATAAAGTTTACTGTCACTGATATAATAGCTTCTTCCGTCGAATTTCACAGTTACACGCTTTTGCACGCCTTTTCCGTTTGATGTCTTTGCAAAATATTTGTCGGTGACTGTTACCTTGTTCGTTGCAAAGACCCTCTCTGGGTTGTGATATTCTCTTGTTGTTGGTTCATGCCTTTCATTTAAAGAAGCCACGCTCAACATGACAATGAGTATCATAAAAAATATAAGCCTGAAAAAAGCCCATGGGTCATCGGAAATTGTCTCTTTACAGTCATTCAGTTCTTTTTTCAAAAATTGAATTATTTTCATGCTTTCCCCTCATATTGATTTTGCGAACGATGTCAATCAGAAATTCTTCGGCTTTATGCCTTTTACTTAATGTTTTCGTTCTTTGAATCCCCTTCTTTTATCAGTTCTATCACCTCAGTGATTTTATTAGTCAAAAACAAGAAACCAGCAACAGTCGCCAAGATTACCAACATGCGAGTTTGAACACTTGTGTCAAAAAAATGCATTGCCAATGCCATAACTCCAAAGCCTGTCAAGAAAACAAGTGCAAGTAGCGCGTTTCTTTTCCAACAAGCCGTATTTTGTCGGAGAACGTTGATTGCAAAACACATCAAAAAGCATGCGATTACAAAATTCAGCATTCCCGTGACCGAATAACTCCACCCAAACAATTTTACGGACATTAAGCACAACTCCACTCCGTACAAAAAAAACGCATACACATGCATAATAAAATCCTTTTTTACTTTCATTTCTATTCCTCTCTCTGTTTTTCCGTGACCGCATATCCGTCAACGTCGTGAAGCTCATTCTTGCCTTTGACGACGTGACCTTTCAGTCTTTCACCGATTTTGACGTTTTTATACAAATCGTCGTCAACTGACTTGTATTTTTTACCTTTATATTTAACGATAGTTTCACAATCAATGCCTACCGTTTTCTTGTTAACAACTTCAATATTATCTGCCTTTTTTACCGAAGCCGTTTCGTATTTGTGCTGATTGTACTCTGAGATACATAATGCAGTCCCCAGTACCATTAAAATAATGACCCCGACCGTCTTGATAAATTCTTCGTCTCTGGACAAGGATGTGGATTCCACCTTTTGTAACAAAAAACAAGTAGCCACAGCACCTACAAAAATTAATCCATATTCCATTGCTTATCACCTTCTTCAATCATTCGTTTTAATTCTTGCAACGCCTGTTTGTATTCATATCCCAACAACGGTTGCTGAGCCGTTACAAATGTTCCTTTCGGAGCGATTCTGAATTCAAGCCCTTGCGACCCCATGTGCTTGATTCGCAGTTTGAATAAAAATTTTTCATTCAACCTCACATTGTATGTTTCAAGCATTGGCTTTCCATCCACGCAATTGTGTTGAGCAGTCCAATTTTTTTCAAAGGTTACAAGACCTTTACTTGTCGGCATTTTTTTAAGTTTCATTTACTTCGCCTCTTTTTTTCAATAAGCGCAAGCTTTTCTAAATAGATTTCTTCAAGCCTGTTCCAAAAACTTGCCGATATGCCCAACGTTTTTTCGAGTTTGCTTGCGATTTCCGTTGTCAGTAACGCTTCCCCTTCCAAAAGCATCGCAAGTTCTTTGTCAGAGATGCACATTTTCTTTGCGAGTTCCTTTTGGCTCATGTGCTGTTGTTTCAATTGTTCTTTAATTGTTTCGCCAGGCGGTGTTGCGATAATTTCGTCATTCTTCATCATAATTTCTCCTAATCAATCCGTGTCTACTATATATCCGTCGACATCGTGAAGCTCGTTCGTTCCTTTAACAACATGACCTTTCAGCCTTTCACCGATTTTAACGTTTTTATACAAATCACCATCAAACGAATTGTATTTTTTGCCTCTGTATTTTACGATTGTCTTTTTCCAACCGATAATCGTGACTTTTTTGTCGACAATTTCGATATTGTCAGCTTTTTCCACTGAAGCGGTGTCGTATTTATACTGGGTGTACCCGCCAATGCTCAATGCAATCACTGTCGCTGTTGCAATGACGATTCCGATTGCCAGCTTAAGTTTTCTGTTGCCAAACGGAGATGTGACTGATGCACTTATGACCATAAAGATAGCAATAAGTATCAAGACTGCATGAGTTATATATAAAAGCATTTAATGTTGCCCCCACAATAGTTATCGTACAATGCATTTCACCATTGCGTTGTATTCGTCCAGTCTATCTTTTTTCACAAGTCCGATTTCTTCTGTCTCTGCGTATACAACAGCGTATTGTTCAACAACTAAGTCACATACATCATAAGCTGTCATCACGGCGACTTCCTCTGGTTTTGCCATTTTCTCGTCTATCACTAATTGCCTAAGTTCTCTTTCCATTCCAGTATAAATCAGTTTTTCTCTTAATTCTCTTCCTGTCATTGTTTTATTTTCCTTTCAAATATTGTTTTGTAAATTTTTGCGTACGAATTGCTCTATCTCATATTCTGCTATTCTTTCAATTCTTTTTTTGCTTCTTCCAATTGTTTGTTCATGCTCAAAACCATATCGTGAAAATAGTTGCGTTCGTCAAGTATAACTTCGTAATTGTGTTGTGCGCATTCGATTAGTTCAATCAAATCCGCTTTCGTCATACCTTGTAGCGTGCTTTTTTCGTAAATCGTATTTTCACCATAGCATGCGTTAAAGTGTCCGTCCTTAAATTTTGCTTTCATTTTCGTTTCTTCCTTTCTTTTACCAGTTCTATCAAAGCGTTTATGATTGCGTAAATTACTGAAATGACAATAAAGCTAATCCATTTATGAGTGGTCATTTTTTATCCTTCTTTCGATTTGCACTGCCCCTCTTTTTCATTTTGCTCAATCCTTTTCTGTTGAAAACCTGTTATTTTGCAAGGTTTTTATGACTTCGTGATATTTTTGTATTATTTCGTTCGGCTGATATTCCGTAAAAACCGTCCATGTTTGTCGTGTTTGCGCATCATTGATAATCGTTGGCTGTTTGCTTTTATCGTTTTCGAAAAACAGATTAATCAGGTTTTTTCTGTTATAATCAAGCATTTCGTTTGTAATTTTCTTTAACTTTTTAGCCAATTTTTGGTCAACGTTTGGCTCTTTAATTCTATTTTCATTACAACTGAAATAGACGGCTTTTTCTTCAATTGGTGCTGATGCCCAATAATCGAACTCTTTTTCAACCGACAAAATCAATGGCTGTAATCGCCCGTGATTGATTTTTTCGCAAAATAGTTCTTGCCCCGTTTTTTCCAACCAGTATCCTTGCAACAAAAACATTATTTTTTGCAACTGCAGTTTCGTGACTGGCTTTTTTCGGTCAAGCGCCCTTTCAATTACGAAATTGGCAACGGTAATCGAATCTTGCTTTTTTACCATTCGTCACCACCAAGCCATTCATCTTTTTCTTGTTCAATTTCTTCCCAATCATCTCTTTCTTGTTCGTCTTCCAACAATTGTTCAATCAATTCTTCTTTTTCTTCCACTTCTTTTCTCGAATCGTTCAAGTCCTCAAGCAATAACTGTAGTATCTTCAGTGCTTCGGGGTTCTTGATATACCTTATCGTTTTATCGTCTACAATGACGGGAATACCTTTATAATCGCTGACTTCCGTATCTATTTTAATAATCATTCTTTTTCCTCCTCAATCGGTTCAATTGTAAGAACGTCGTTGGCGTTAATGTAAATATCGGGAAACGTCTTACGGTCGGCAAACCAGGCGGCAACAAAACCGTTTTCGATTTTAAAAAACCGTGCTTCGACCGCTAAAACGGACTCTGCAAGCTGGGGATAAGAGTTATGGTATGCTCTGTGTCTGATTTTATATTTCATTTTTCTTCCTCCTTGACTTTCCGTTCTGCTTCTTCGGTAGTTTCTGCTTTGGCTAATTTGTTTGTGATGATTTCGTCGATTTCAGGTGCCTCACAATTTGTGCATTGCAAAATCATTGTTGCCAGATTATCTATGCTCTCATAGCTTTCAAACGCTTCTCTGGCATCAGCCCACGTTTCCCAACCGCACATGTCGGTATAGCCAAAGTATTCGGCATTAACCCAGTCCCACTTTCTGCCTCTGAGAGATGCAAGTATCTGTGTTGGCTTCCACCCTTCAAACACCTTATTAACCGTTTCGTCATCGGCTTTATAGATATATGCCCCCTTAACATTCTCAACTCCAAGACTTTTAAGGACTTTATTGTAAACATCAATGAGTTTTTCATACGGAAGCTCTTCAAGCACTGCTAAAATTTTGTCATAATCATTCATTTTTTCACCTTTCTTCATTCAGTGTTTTATTTTCATTTCTTGCAATCCGTAAAGCTTCTTCAATCGTATTTGCTTTGACGATTACGTTGCTGAGAATTTTTCCGTCGTCGGTGTCAATCAAAAAGTATTTCATGCAAGCCCTTCTTTCAATTTAATATACTTATATTATAACATGAATGGTCTTTTTTGTCAATGAATACAAAAAAACACGCTTGAAAGCGTGTAATAATACATTACGAAGTGATATTTGCGATTTGCTTTCAATTTATTTTTCGTGTTTACTTTTCAACTTCAGTTCTTAATTTTTCAAAGCGTTTTAACAAATCATAAACACAATCAGCTGACTTCTGCTCACAGTTTACTGCATCGCCATTATCATCTACCATTTCGACCCATTGATGTTTCAAAGACATCTTTATCATTTTAATTTCAAACGGAGTAAGGCTTACTGTTTTTTTCATTTTTATAACTTCCCTTCTTTGATTATGTATTTATTATATCATGAAGTTTTAAAAAAGTCAAGTGAAAGAAGCAGACAAGTGCTTTCTTGTATCTGATTTAATACGTTTATATTATAATACGAATGGTTTTTGTCAATGAATACAAAAAAACACGCTTGAAAGCGTGTTTGCTGATTATTTGATTCTTTGCACCTTGTACTTTTCCAGTCCCGTTCTGATATTCGTGAACGAAAACGTGTAATGATACGATACAAGGCGATATTTGTGGTCAGTTTTCAATTCAACCGTTTCATTGTAGATATGTGCCGATGGATTGTCTTTTGCAAGGTCTGCGACCTTTGCGTAAGCCTGTTCCCGACTATCAAAGTAAAACGTGCAGTCAACGTGTTCTCTTTGACCGAAAAGCACGCTAAAAATTACAAGTGGCACTGTAATCATAAGAACCACAAACAAAATTTTTTTAATTTCTAACGTTATTTTTTTCATCTTTTCCTTCATTTTTTGATTTCCTTTCTTAACTTTATGTATATATTGTATCATGAAAGTCTGAGAAAGTCAAACGAAAGACGCATCTGAAAACACGCTTTTGACCCATGCCCCATACTGTTTAGAAATAGATAAGGTACAGCAGAACTGCCAGTCGGGTCAACAATTCAAAAATATCATTGCCATTATTAATCGTCATCGTATTAATCATTTCGCTTCCTCATCAACTTCTGGCAATCTTTGAGCGTCCAATATTCTTTTTCCAATTAATTAGCCCTTTCTTTGATTCGAAAATTATTCATCCAACAGCGAATAAAGTCGCAATTGTGCCAAAGCCATTGTTTTCACGGCTTTCTTGACGTCTTTTTTGTCGCTCATGTCAAGTTCGACGCTGAGAGCGACGTTGTTTTTCGTTTCGGCATCAGCGCTGATGCCATGCGCATCCGCATAATGCTTGAGTGCCTTCTTGATTTTTGAAGACGAAAGAGAAGAGTAGCTCCCGATGTTGAACATCGTATATCCGTCATCAGACAAACGATATTTTCTGTTCTCATCTTGCGTCACATAATATGTCAGATTGTCGCCAATCATATCGACAAACGGAACGTCAACCGTGAATTTCAGTCCTTCCACTTCCAAAGCAGGCGCGTGAAACTCGACCTTTTCAAACCATTCGTCCGAATTTTCTAATTCTTCAAGTTGCTCTTTGAGCGTTTTTATACGTTCCATGCCATGTACCTCTGCTTCTTTTTTGTTATCTGTTACCATTCTTGGCTAATTCTGCAATCTGATACGAATACAAGTCGCCTTTGGCTCCGTTCCAGTCAGTTGCTTCCTTGCCCAAATTGTTTTTTAAGAGATTCATGTCCGTGGCATCCAGTTTGAATGCGCCGATTTCGTCTTTGAGCGGGCAACCGTACCTTGCATTATGTACAAAGCATCGGGTTTTCAGTGTCACACGTTTCTTTTCAACGTCGTACACGTATCTTTCCAAAAAGGAAAAATCTCCCCCGCAAATCAGACAATCGTTGACCTGTTGTCCGATTCCGTTTTCAATGTCAATGATTTTAACCTTGAAGTTCTTTTTCATTTTCGTTTCGTAAGCGAAGTTTTCGCTCATATTTCGTACCTGTTGTTCGCTCGGCATGTAACGGAACGTCATCGTGCGTTCATTTTTTCCACCTTCGTCGAACGTAATGTTATATTTTCTCATTTTGAAGTCCTTCTTTCAAATATTCTTTCGTCATATTTTCCCCAACGCGTCACAAAAATGTTTTCAAACAGTTTGTTCCATTTGTTCTTTGACACGATGCGGTCATACTGCTTCTTTGCATACGGTACTAAAACGTTCATTGCTCCCGCTTTCTTTTCGGGTCTGATTATATAGTTCATGACCGTATCAATTTTTTGCCCTCGTCTTGTATTGCGTCCTAAAGACTGCTGATAGTTGATGTCCGATGCGGGCAAATCCAAATAAATCGAAGTGTTGCTTGCTTTTGACTCGAAAGCTGTTGCACCGCTCAAATACTGCACGAACACTGGGCTTTTTCCGTCGTTTTCTTCAAAATAGCTCGATGAATGCCCGTTGACTTCAAAATAATGAATGCCGTGCCTGTCAAATTCATCTTTCAGTCCTTGAAGCGTCACGTCAAAATTGTAAAACACAAGCGGTTGATTCGTTTTTGGCGATTGGCAGATTTCGATTACCTTGTCAAGCACGTTTCTGTCAGTGGTAAGCGTTCGCACATAGTCCACGCATTTCGTCGTGTTGTCCGTATATGCTTTCTGTCTATCCATTTTTTCAACGTGAGCTAACTTCTCAAGTCCTTCATCACTCAAACGCACTCTCACGTCCTTAAATTCGTTTTTAGGGATGTGGAAAGTTCTCGGAGCATCGGGAGCGTAAATGATTTTGCTCAGCTTTTTCAAAACTCGAATCTTGTCAATGAACATTTCGCCATGAATTTTGAATTCATTGTCGACTATCATATGGTTGATGTCAGTTATATTCAATCCTCTCTGAAAAGCGTTCGTATATCCCACGATTTCTTTTTTATAAAAATCGTTTCGACTGGTATAGTCCCCGTTCAGCACAAGGTACCCGACAGTATCCAAAATGCTCGTATCAAACGGAGTCGCCGTCAGCCCCAAGATTTTCAGTTCCTTGTCGCTTTCTTCTGCAAGCGTTCTGAAAATGCCTCTGAAATTCTGATTTGCCGTCTTGGTCGCATCCCTCAACTGCATATGCGTTTCGTCAAGAATCAGAAGCGTGTTCTCTTTTTTCAGTTCTTCGATGAATTCCTTCCACAATTCGGGTTTTCTCGTCTTCATGACGTTCAGCCCCGCAAAAGTGCCGATTTCCTGATTGTTTATCTTGACGATTTTCATTTCGAGTCCATAATATTTTTCACAACTCTCAATCGCCTCGTTGAACGACTTGTCGAGCCTTTTCGCTTTCGGAGCGATTATCATGATTTGAATTTTTCCGTTTTTTGCCAACCGATTCGCAACCTGCATCGATATGATTGTCTTGCCGTAGCCAACGGGAAGTTTGAGCAACGTGAACCTGTTATCCAGTACGTGTTCGAACGCCCCGAACGCCACTCCTTCAGTAAGCGGGTCTTCAAAGTATTCTTTTGGCAACATTTTAATCACCTTTTCTAGTTTTGTAATATATTTATTATACAACAATTAAGTCGTTTTTGTCAATCTCCGATAAATCCTTCAGTTTTTCATCTCGCATATAAAAAATGTCCTCCAAGCATACAACGATTTTTTCACACGTATGTTTAAAGGACATTATAATTTTATTGTGTAGCCATGTTACTGATTGTCAAAAATCACTTTTATTCTTTTAATAACAACTAATACATTCAGAATGGTTATCATCGTCAAATAATAAATTACACCACTGACAATTTTTAAAGCAACAGGTTCCAAGTTCTTTAAAATAGCCAATACAACCAATGCAATAAACGATATAAAAAACAGTAATAAACAAAGCATTAGTTCGAAAATAGTCGTATTAAAAGTTTCTTTCAATAACCGCTTGTAATTTTCGTTTTTCGATTCTTTGCTAACTGAACATAAAGCGCCTAGAGTGAGCAAACACAGATAAAATAGAATCGAAGGAACTACGGTCAAGTTGATAAGAATATTTCCATCAATACATTTAATTTCAACAAGCCCGATGGCTAACAACAAAGGCGCGAAAAAAATTCCTATTAGCTGTAAAGGATTCCCTTTAAGCACGCAAAAGTGTTGAGTAACAATTTGTCTAATACCCAAAAAATTGCTATGCTTCACGCATAAACATGCGCATAAGATAACAAAACCAATTATAAATAAAATAACTGAAATTGTATTCAAAAAAATTCTCCCTTCTTGATTTAACAAGCCGTGAGCAAGAAATCCACCACTAAGGCATTAGCCGTAGGTTGGGGCAGTTGACTCACTTTTTTAGTTTTGTAATGCATTTATTATACAACAATTAAGCCATTTTTGTCAACTTTCGATAATGTAACGCGTTCGGCTACTTTTTGCGAATAAAAATGCGTTTATAAAGCTCTACGCCATTTAAAACTGCTTTCGATGTACTTTTGCTTGATGTTTTTATTGCTTGCATTTCATTACTTCTATCCCAAGAATCAGATAACCCTAAAATTTCAAATTGCTCAGAATCATATTTATCCATAAAGGTTATCGGGACTCCCATAACGCCATCATAATCAACGGGGATTTCAGCAAGTTTGTTTACATTGATTGCATTGTAATTGTCATATTTAGGATATTTTTCTGAAACGTATCGTTCCCGTAATTTAAGCTTTAAACGCAGGCGAGAATCATAATCAAGATTTGTAAACCAACGGACATTGCCCAATATTACAAATTTTCTCCCGTTTTCATCCATACCGCAATTCTTCGCGTTTAAAGGGTAATCATCAGGAACGTAAAATTTTCTGCCACCAGAATGAATAGATACGCCGTACCAAAGAAGATTCTTTTTAAACAACGGAAATATTTGCTTGCACGTTATAGCGTTCATATTGCCAATAATCAAAAACTTTTTCTTATGTTCCGTCATCACATCAATGTAATCCCTGAACAGACTGAACGGTGGATTCGTAACTACAATGTCACACTTATCTAAAATATTCAGACATTCTTCGCTTCTAAAATCGCCGTTGCCATTTAACGGAATTTTCGTACCCCTTTTAATATTTTTGTCATCGCCACCAATATATTCTGTTTTGAAAGATTTTCCTTTTTTCGTTGTAATACGTGGAAATCAGCTTTTTTAATCCCAAATCAGCAAAATTCAGATGAAAATATTCCCAAAATGCGCTTTTTTCAGGATTATCGCAATTGCATAAGACGATTTTGTTTTTCAAGTGCTTCTTGTAATACGTCAGTTCTTTTTCCACCATATCAAACTGCGTGTAAAATTCGTCATTCTTGCCTTTTTTCGCTTTGTTTAGATTTAAATTGTTCGTCATGTCGTTTTATCGTCTCCCTAGTTCTGAAATATAATTATTATCCTTCACCTTTCTAATAATTCGTTATAATTAGATGATTTGTGGTTGATTTAAAACGGCTTTTGATATTGACGGCATAATTTTTCGGATATTTTTCCTTGACGTATTTCCCGTACAGTTCTTTTGTTAACTTGGTTTCGCCGATAACCATCATCGCTTTGCACGAAAGATTTTTGAAATCTTCGGCAAGCCTTCGTTGTTCGGTCTCGTTGAAATCGCCAGTAAAACATTCGTTACCATAACTCGAAAACGTTGTATCGTACGGTGGGTCAAGAAACATAAAGTCTTTTACTGTCGCATTGTCAAAGACTTTTGAATAGTCATCATTCAATATTGCTGTTCTTTCAAGCAGTTGGCGATGTTCTTCCGTTATCTGCTTAATTGGAAACGTTTTATATCTTCCAAAGGGAGTGTTGAATTGCCCTTTTTTATTGTATCTTATCATTCCCGAAAACGCTGTTTTGTTTATATAGTAGTATACGGTCGCATAAGTCAGCTTTTTGTTTTGCGTTTTTCCGTTAAAAACATCTCGCATTTCGTAGTACATTTTTTCGTTTTCACCGTTATTCAGTTCTTGGTTTCTTTTGTAGAGTTGAGCTATTTCTTCCAATTGGTTGTACGTCGTCGCAAATTCAGACTGCATACTTCTGTAGAATTTCGCCAATCTTTTATTGACATCGTTCACAACAGCTTTTTGAGGTTCTAAGTCAAAGAATACTGCCCCGCCACCGAGAAAAGGCTCGTAATAAATATCAAACTGTTTTGGAATGTATTTTTTGAAATGTGGGATTTCTTTTTGCTTGCCCCCACAGTATTTTAAAATAGGTTTCATTTTTCTTCCTCGATTCTTTTCAAAGCAATATCGAAAAAAATTTTGCATTTTTTGCTTTCTACAGTTTCAAATTGCTTCTCATATTTTCACTAACTATTAGTTTTGAAATATAATTATTATACAACAATACTGATTGAATATGTCTTTGCTCCTCGTATTTTATAATGCCCCCTCATGCGTTTTTGTTTCAACGGTGCATATAGTGTCGATATAATAAGTAGTTAAAAGAATGAGTTTATATATTTCAATGTATAGAAATATTGACATTGAATGTATAATAGTATATAATAAGTATTAGAAAACAAGGGTTTTTCACTTTTCTTTCACATATAGTATTGAAAGTAAAGTTTTCTATACACTAATAAATATGACAGAAAGTAATGAAAATAATAATTAAATATTATCTTCGACTAAAAATGACATATTTATATGTAAAACAATAATGATAAATGGAGGTACAATACGATATGATAAAAGAATATGTGTTAAGTATGGATGAACTTATTGAAAAATATCCTCTCGGTTCTAAACATTTGATAGGTGACGAAAAGTACATAGTTAGAGAACATATACAACCTATGGCTTCTACAAATATGGCATCATATCCTGCAATTAGATTTGACAAAAGCACTGGATATAAGGATTCAGAGGGAACTCTTATGCAAACAAAGAATACTGCCCTCTTGGACAGGGAGAAATTGCTGATGAACTTGGATTATCAAGAGCAGTCGTAAATAAGATATTCACAGAACTTAAAGAGGCTGGATATATCAGTATGGTGACTCGTGGTAAATGGAAGTTATCAGAACAGGCAACAGAAATGATTAGAGTAACACAGAGGTTGTAGAATATGCAAACTATAAAATTCAGAGCTTGGGATGGAGAATTTAAAAAATGGTCTGATTTACCATTAAAAAAATACCCTATTGCTGATATAAAATTTCTTACAGATTATACATTTTGTCAGTTTACAGGGAAATATGACATCAATGGTAAGGAAATCTACGAAGGTGATATAGTTAGATTTAGGCGTTCTGATGATAAATTCTTCATCGGAGAAATCTCTTATATCGAAGAACACGGAGCATATTTCGTAATTCATTCAGGCATTTCTGATAATCAATTATATGCTTTTGATAAATATGAAGTCTTAGGTAATATATTTGAAAATCCCGAATTATTGGATGAATAACAACAAAATATCGTAAAATAAAAAACCACTCGGTGTTTAGGGATTTCACCTATACCGAGTGATTTTTTAATTTAGAGCCTTAACTTAATGACATTGCGTCAAGGCTTCCTTATCCGCTATTTCACTTCGCTTACTTCGACGATTTTTCCCAAAGACGTGTCATAACTGATTGAATACGTCTTCGTTCCCGTCTTTTGATTGCCGTTCGTTGACATTTCGTACTGTGCCATTGCTTTCCCCGTAATGACATTTCCGTTCGTTGAAGTCAAAAACACGGTCAAGTTTTCAAGCCTTGATGAAATGTTCAACGTATCCACGATTTCAGCACTGGACTTCGTGCCGTTCCCGAACAGTCCCCTGTTTGCAACCACCGATGGCGTCGCATATTCTTTGGCTTCGTTTCTTCTTGCCAAGTAGCTTTTTGAATCGCCATACGTAAAGGCAATCTTGAAAAACTTTTTCGAAATGCCTTTCAATGCGCTTTCGTCAAGGCAATGATTTGCTATGCTCTTCATTTCGGGGCTTCCGTTATTCTTTGCATACGCATAGACTTCCTGTTCTACTTTGGCTTTCTTATCCGCATAGGCTTGGTTTGCCTTCTTTAATTCTTCGGTCGACACCTTCGCCTGTTCGGACGTCTGAATTGCCTCATATACGCTCACCCCCGTCAAAAACATTGTGACTGTAAAAAAGGCGACCATGAATGTTATTCCGAAATCTTTTTTCATCACTTTTCGCCTCCTGTCACAATATAGGCGACGTTTTCAAAATTCTGCTTTTCAAAGTCATACGTTCCCCAATAATAAGCTTTTCGATTGGTTTTTCCGTTTCCGACCGTTTCTTTCGGAACTTCGTAATCAACGATTGCCAAAGCTTGAATCTCTTTTGCTTCACCGTCATATTCTCCAAAACTCACATCGACCGAATTTACTCGTTCTGCTGTCGGAGTCCCGCCCGAAGCCTGACTGATTGTAGGCTCGGTATCACTAAGCACCTTTTCTCCCAATAATTCCCCCAAAATAGCCTTGATTTCTCCCTTAGCCGAATTGTATTCCGACGTACTTCTGACCGAATATGCTTTCGTAATGCCGTCGCTCAGTCTTTCTTTCAGCCCGTTCTTTTCATTTGTCAGATTGAACGCTCCGTTTTTTTGATTGAGTGTTTTTGCATAGCCTTCGACCGTAAGATTGTTTGTCTTTTCTTTTAATTCATTTGTTTTCGTAATGTTTCGTACCGTCTTTTGCTCATTGTCCTCATAAGCCTTGTTATTTCTTACTTCGAACAAGGCAAAAAGAGCCAACAAGTCAAGCACGATTAAAACTGCTTTGATTATTTTTTTCACGCCTTTCCTCACTTTCCAGAAGGCACGCAGAACGTTGCCGAACTCGACGGATGGGATGCCATTACGTATTTATATGCTCTCTTGATTACGCCTTTGTCGGAACCCATTGAATAAACCTGCGTGTCATCTCCGTGCCAGTCTTCTGCCAAAATAACCGTATGTCCGCTGTCGCCAGTTCCGCCTGCCGTAACGATTGCGCCCTTCTTGGCATCTTTCTTGTCTATTTCCTTAAGATATTCATGTTTGCCTTTGGCATCCGTTGCCATTGTAGCCGTGTTCCAGCTCATGTTTTTAGGAACTTTGCACCCGCTTGTCTTAAGCACAGTCCACACGAACCCAGAGCAATCCGTATATCCGTCCTTCTTTATGTCGCCGACACTCCAGTCCGCATCCTCGCTCTTGTCTGAAACAAGGCTTGCTTTGTGTGTCTGCTGATAATGTCCGACGAAATATCCGACCATCTTCTCCGCATTTTCCGCAACGTCGCTTGAACTGCTCGTCTGCTTGGAATCGCCCGTGTCGCACTCGTCGTTGGTATCACTTGATGTTGAAGCAACAAGGTCGTCTGCCACGTCGTCTGCACCGTAATACGTTGCATAGGCACTCGCTACCCCGTTGTAATAAGCGGATTCGCTTGCCGTGAAATATCCGCCCGCTTTGAGCGTATGCACGTATGCTTGAACGTCGGCATCCTTTTTGCCCGACTTTGTTCCCGCCTTGAGCGCTTTCGGAACGGAAGGATAGTATCCGCTGATGTATGTTTCGGCAAATGTCGCATAATCGGGAAAATAGAAGTAAATCCCGTCGCCTTCCTGATGTCCGCTACCCAAAGTAACGCCTTTTTTGGCAAGCCATTCGGGAACTCCACTACCCGCTGAACTCCCCGCAAGATTATAGTGAGCATTCAGACCAGGATTAGCATTGAAGTCCGCCCCTGCTTCTTGAACCCATTGAGCGTAAATCAAACCTGCATCGATTTTGAACCCGTAAGCCTTTTCGCCTGCATTTGCGGTTGCCTTGGCAAGCTTCTTGACGCTTTTTCTGCTTAGCGGAACGGTGTTTTCACTGAATTCAACCTTAATGTCCGTATGCACGTTGCCGTTGCTCGTAACCGTTCCAGAAGAACCAGAATCGGAATCAGAATCGTCGTTCGTGTCCGTTTGGCAAACGGCATTGTGATTGTTTCCTCGCTCGGTAATCGCTCCGTATGCGGTCGGTGCGTTAAGCATCGACAAAATCGCTACCGTGCTTGCCGTCAAGGCTATTTTTCTTTTCAACCGTACCACCGCTTTCAGCAATTTTTTTCAGATTTTCGAGATTTTTTTCCCGCATTCTGCGTTTCTTGCGTTTTACCGCTGACTTCTTATGTTTTTTATGCATTTTCTCACACCTCACAAAATCAAATGCGTGTCAATTACCGCTGAACCGAAGTCCCTTGCCCGATATACGAAGAATCGGCTTGTCATATTTGCCGACAAATCCACCTCAATCATTTCAGAAAGTTTTCTGTTCCATGAATAATTGATATTTTCTTCCGACTTCGGCGTAATTCCTCCAACGACTATCAAATCCTGCGTCGATAAAGGATGAACGAAATCATCAAGCGTTTTGACGTTGATTTTTTCGTTTTCACGTTCTTCAAAAGTCGTAATCAACCCGATACCTTTTCCGTCAAGCACGTCTCGATAGAATTTGAGAATTTTCGGATTAATTGAAATTGAATCTATTCCCGTAACCACCACCATGTCTCCCGACTGCGCCCTGTTAACGACGTAAGCCAAGATATTCAAAAACATGACCCCTCGAATCACGGGGTCATTTTTCGTAACGTGTGAAAGGTCGTAATAAATGTTTCTGTCAGTTTCCGAAAAACCGTCGGGGATATTCGTATGCTCGCTGAAAATGCTAGAATATCGTCTGCACGTCGTCTGAACGCTGTCCTGTAACAAACGTGCCTTGCTTCCCGAAAGCTCGCCTTCCTTCATCTTTTCAGCAACGAGTCCGTTGAGTTCAGTCGTCGCAAAGTCGCTCACAGTCGGATAAGTCTTGTGATTGTCCGCATTTGCCAAAACCTTCCATGCTTTCGTCGGTTCGTTTTTCGGGTCTTGCGTATAAATCCCGTTGCCCCCCGCACGATAAACCATCCATTCGTATAATCGCTTGCGCAACATGGCTTTTATTTCAGGGTCTTGCACGTCGCTTTCAAGAAGCATCATCAGCATTTCCGTAACTTTGTCAATGTTTGCGTTCGTGTCGACTTCGACTGTTTTTTTTGTACCGTATACTTCAAGCGGATTGATAGTATACTGCGTCATGTCAAGCACTTTTGAATTTTCAAAATGATAATCGAACGGCACGAGATTGATGAAATGCGTGCGAGTACCATTTGAGAGCCAATTGTCCTCAACGATGACGTGCGCCCATGCCGAACCCATATTGCTTATTTCAGCTACCCCTTCGACTCCGCCGATTGAAATGTATCCGTTGATTCCTCCCGTCATCACGACCGCATTTCTGATTCCACTGAAATCAATCAAGGATGCATTATTCGCAATCAGTGAATGCACGTCGATTCCGCAATAGGTCGAATGCTCATCGGAAAAACCGCTTGACGGAAGAAAAAGCCTGTTGCTTGCCACCGTCTGCATATCAGAATTGTGCCATGCGTCCGCTGAAACCGTCGTGAACAGTGAAAAAAGAGTATCAAGAATGTGAGAAGTGCGTCTGACGAGCATGATTCCTTTAATTGCATCATCTTTGTACGTCTGTTTGAGTTCTTTGACCGTTTCTTCAAGATTTTCGGGTGTATCGGAATACACAATCAAAAACGCATCCGAATCGATAATCGTTTCTTCCTTGGCTAACTGCTTCGTGACCGCCAAATCCTGATACTGCATGTCTTTTTTTGACCCTTCTCGAAAATCTTTCATTTCCGTGTTGTCAAGGGATACGGCTTTTTGCGTGAGCTTTTTGCTGAACGTTTCATCCTCGGTTTTCTTCCCCATGCCTTTTTCCCTCAGCCCCAACGCGATTTTTCCGTGTTCCATGGATTGCGACGGGATGATTTCGTTAAACCACCCGATGCTTTCGGGATTGTGCGTTCCGTATGCGATTTCCACGTCAAAAATCGTCAAATACCCGACATTCGGCAAATACGCATAGCCATCGAATTCGACATAGCCGTCATCGTTTATGAAACCGCTCTGCCCTTTAAAATTTGCTCTGCGCTTTTCGGCTCTTTTCTTTTGAGCCTTGATTCTTTTTTGTCGTTCCACCTCTTGCGGGTCTTTCTTTTTGAATTTTTCTTTCAATTTTTCAAGCAATCTCTCACCATCTTTCTTTTTTTGATAACAGGCAAGGCGGGAGTCGAACCCGCCCTTTAAAAACCGCTTTGCCTTTAGCCCATGACTTTTCGCATGAACTTTTTCAGTTCGTCTTCTTTCAAGCCGTAATACGTAGTCACCAGTCCACGCTCCCAAAAATTACGTTGCGCATTGCTTTTGTTCCTTAACGCTTGAGCGCTCGGAGAAGCAATGACGACAAACGTTTCAATTGTCTGAGCGTTCTTGATGCTTTTCGCAACTCTTTCAATTTCACGAATTCTTTCCTCCATTTCGGGAGTAGCGTTGCTTGCCGTTTTTTTTCGTCTGATTTTCGGTTTTCCGATAAACGTCATCGTCGTTCTGACGGTATCTCGTTCAAGCGACCCCAACGCTTCCTTGTTCAGCTTTGAAAGATATTCAAGCTCATCGTCAAAACTTGTTGTCGAAGCCTTTCCTTGTACCTTGAACACGTTGAAAAACCAACGTTTTTTGTGGCTTATCGTTTCAATGATGCTTTTATCCAACGAATTCTTGGAAAATTTAAACGGTTTCGACTTTTGAAGATAGCCTTTCTGCGAATCATTCACCAAATCCTTCCAGTATTTGAACGAAACCACGAACTGTGAACCCTGACTTGGATTGACGAACAGAACGTTCAGCGCTATCAGCACCGTGCCTGCCATTACGAGCAGAGCGGGTATGACCGTACCCGCAATGTCACTCAAACCAGGACCCGTCGTAATCAGATGAAACCCATACAACGCTCCGCCACCAAGCGATGCCAATGCTATCAGACAGGAAAGTGTCGTTGATACAAGCATGTCCCCCAAGACTCCCAACGTCGAAGCAATGCTTTCCACCCGATGAATCTGCTGAAAAGCGCTTGCTCGCAACGATACCTTGTTTCCCGCGTAAATCGTCTGTTTAGCCACACGTTCTGCCCCGTTTCCCGAATACTGCCTTAAGAACGATTAAAAGCATCAGCATGCTTGCCGACATAATCGTCATTCCGAATCCCGCATCATTTTCAACCCCCGTTTGCGGATATTCACACGCTATTACGGTCGTTTGAGTTTCGCTTGGTGAAGCTTCGTGGTTTGTACTTGAGGAAGTTGGCTGACTCGTGCTTGAGGAAGTCGTTTCCGTTTGAGCGTCTTCTTGTGATTCGCTTGTTGCGTCCTTAGCTTTGTCAACGATAACATCGGACACTTTGTTTTGTTTCTTCGATGAAGAATCAGCTTTTTTTGCCGTGCTTCCGCCGTATTCCACCACTACGTCCGAACCTACGTCTTTCATATCTTTCGCCCCCTTAATCTTCCAATGTGATTTTATGAACGTTGCCGTTCTCGTCCGTATATGTTCCAGTCGTCGGACTATCCATCGTCACTTCGTAATTCTTACCGTTTTTCGTATAAGTCCATTTTGAACCCGAAGAATACCGCTCCGTGCTTTCCGAATTACTTGTTTCGTCGTTTGCTACCGAGTCTTTGCTCGACGTTTCGTCTTTTGCGTTTTCAGCAGACGAACTCGGAACGTCTTTTGTGACCGCAGAGCTTGCTTTTTGTGAATAGCTTTCGACTGGTGCCGAATTGTTGCGGTGAGTCATCATTGAAAAACCGACGAGAAGTCCGCAAATTGCAAGCGCAACGGCAACACCCATCGCAATCAATTTCCCGACCGACTGCTTGTCGTTCGCAAGATTTTTCAGGCTTTCACCGACCGATTTCTGAATCGCTTTTTGAGCTGACGATTGAGTTGTCTGTTGTTGAGGAACTTGTGGCTGAACCGCTTGTTGCTGAGCCATCGGCTGAACTGACGAATGAGCCATCGGCTGAACGAATCCGTTATATGAGCGTTCCCTCAAAAGATTGTTTTCGTTTCGAAGACTTTCGAGATTCGAACTCAGCAAATCAATCGTGCGCTGATTCTGTGCCGTTGTCGCATGAGCTTTTGAAAGCAGGTCGTCTTTTTCGGTTGACATCATTTGTGCCTTGCGGTCTGCTTCACCCGTCACCGTGCTTTCCCATTCGTTCTTCAAGCGTTTGACTTCTGACTTGAGGTTTTCATTTTCGCGCTTGTATTCGTCGCGTTCTTTGACAAGCCTTTCAGTGACAGAACCGAATTCTTCTTTGAAAGCAACTGCTTCATGGTTGAGCTTTTCGGCTTCTTCATTCACGATGTTTGAAAATTCTTCAACAATGGCTGAAAAGTCGAGTTTGCGCATTTCACGCGTTACGTATTTAAGGCTTTCCTTGTTGTAGTGCTTTTCGTATTGACTGTTTTCCTCATTGCGTAATTCGGTTGCCTTCTTTTTGAGCTGATTGATTTCGGCACTCAAGTCATCCAGATACGCTTTCTTGTGTTCGGCATCGTATTGCGTTCGCAAGGTCGTTTCTTGAGAAGCAACGTAATCATCCTGACTTTTTCGATATTTTTCGTCATTTTCGTGCGTCTTGTTTTTCGTATCCTGTTCGAGCTTGTGGTCAATTCGTTCAAGTGCAAGTTCGTGTTCTTTGGTGTCTTCTGCAAACTTTTCGTCAAAATCGTTTTTGATTTCAACTTTATGTTCTTTCAAAATGTCGTAAATGGAAAAAATCGCTTGGTCTCGTGCCATATGGACTCTGCTTTCGGCTTCCGCAATCTGCGGTCGCAACTGTTCTCTTACGTATTCGTCATAAACGGGAAGCGTTGTCTGAACTTTGTTTTCAAAAATATCTGCTGAAAGCGTAAGCAACGGGTCAGTTTTTCCTTTCGGCGCCGAATTTGCAAAATGCTGACCGACTTGTTCAAGTTCCTTCTTCGGTTTCTCAATGGGCTGTTCATAATTCTGAACGGGTTCTTGATAATTCGTTTCGGGTTCTTTAATCGGTTGCTTGTAATTTTCAATTGGTTCTTCCTGAACGGGTTCTGCAACGGTTGGTTCGGAAGTCGCCTCATTGTAATTTTGTGCAATGATTTTTTCAATTTCCGAATCAATGTCGCTTTGTGCTTCTTCTTCAAAATCGGCAATATCCGACAAAAACGTATAATCAATTTCCGTCGGTTCCGTTTCACCTTCCTCAGCAAGTTTTTGCGTGAGGTCGGGGCTTGCGTAAAACTTGCCGTCGGCTTTGCATAAAATGCCAAGCGTCAGATAGCCGTCAATTTCGCCCAGTTCGTCATACGTCTCGTCTTGCGACGGGTCGTATTCGAAAATGACGTTGCCGTTTTCTTCAGTCGTCGAAAAAGTTTCATTGACTTTGGAAATTGCTTTTTCATTGGGCGACGTCATCGAAACTGCCAATGTAAACATTGTTTTATCCATGTCTCAATTCCTTTCTGAAATTATTTTACTTTTCAAGTATACTACAATAAACCTTGAACATTCTAGCTTTTTAACGCTTTTTCAACAAAAAATCCCCGCTTTCTGCGAGGATTCGAAATCTAATTGATTTTCTATTTGTTAAGGTCGGAGAAATCTGACCCGAGATTTTGACCCCAGTTGAAGACGGCAGATACGTTCATAATCAGCATACCACCGCCGATAAGCAGGACGACAACGCCGATGCCAGCCTTTTTCCAGTCTTTACTGTCACCCATGAGTGCTGAGCCGATGTCCTTGATTCCGACAATCAACAAAGCCACGCCGACGACCATCAGCACAACGTTCATTGCGGTACTTCCGACGTCTTTGGCGTAAGTGCGTGTCTTGGTTCCCGCCGTGCCTGCACCTTCGTTCATCAACGGCATCATAAAGTCAGAAAACCATTTTGTCGTCATTAACGGCATCAGGACGTGTTCAGCCCATACGCTTTGCACAGCCATTAAGAAATTCATTTAAAGCCCTTCTTTCTGAAAAAATGTAACGAATTATTCCGTTAAGAAAATTTTATTACTTTCCAAATATTTTTTCAACATATTCAGCAAAAGAAAGACGCCCTTCCGTAAAGAAAGACGTCTTCTGAAAAGACATATAAAAACATGTGTATGGCATCCACCGTTCGGCGTATGAGTAAATTATAACACATTTTTTGCTTTTGCAAACTTTTTTATTTTCTTTTTTTTTTGCAAAACAAAAAAAACGTCACGTTATGCAACGCAACGTTTTTTCTCTGAGATATATGTTTCCTTTTAACATTAAAGGCTATGTCAATAAACCCTATGTCATTGGAGGTAATGTCAATCAGTGAAACCTGTTCCATGTGTAATAAACGGATAGGTTTGTCCTTCTCAACACAAATATATTATATCATTGTTTATTTTATTTTGCAAACTTTTTATATTTCTTTAAAAAAAGCGTCGTGTCAGGCAACACGACGCAAAAATAACACGGAAAGAGTGATGTTGACATATGCTTGTCATTCAACACAAATACATCGTATCATCATTTTTAGGGTTTTGCAAACTTTTTATGTTTCTTTTTATAAAAAGAAAAAACGTCGCGCTCTATGCAACGCGACGCCAAAACAATAATAGGAGACAAAAAGTCATGAAAGCTGTTCACCACGAATACATCGTATCATTATTTTTAATTATTTGCAAACTTTTTAACTTTCTTTTTTGCAAACAAAAAACGCCACGCTTAAAGCGTGACGTCTTTTTTTATGATTATTAGGCTTTCTTCTTTTTGTCGGAAAGTCCGAGCATTGCCAGAATGCTTGCAAAAATCATCATGATGATTCCGATTACGGAAGTTTCAGATTTTTCTTCGTCGCCCATTTGTGGAAGTTCAGAAGTCTTTGCCTGTTTTTCAGTTGAAACGTTTGCGTGTTCTTCCGTTGAAACCGTCAACTGTTTCGTTGCGGTTTCCGATTTTTGAACGTTGTTTGCCTTTTGAACGTTGTTTGATTTCTTGAGAACAATCGGAGAAACATCAGTATGGCTCTTCTTTTCGTTGAGTTTTGCCTGTTCCGCCTTGATTGCGTTTTCGAAGTCAAGTTCGGCTTTAGCTTTGTCGTAAGCCTTTTGCTTGATTTCCGTATTCTTTTTGGCAAGTTCGAGTTCGGATTGTGCTTCGCTCAAAGCCTGTTTCTTGTCCGCTTGATTCTTCATTGCGTTTTCAAGTTCAAGGTTTGCCTTTTCCAAAGCCTTTTGTGCTTCTTCGAGTTCAGCCTTTGCCTTTTCGTATGCTTGTGAAGCGTTTTGAAGCTTTTCAAGATAAGCCTGCTTTTCCGCAAGATTCTTCTTTGCATTTTCGAGTTCGGCTTTTGCTTTCGTCAATTCCGTATTTGCAACGTTGGCTTGAGCTTTTGCATTTTCAAGAGCCGTTTGCTTTTCTGCAAGGTCTGCCTTTGCCTTTGCAAGTTCGGCTTTTGCGGTCGCAAGCTGATTTTCCGCCAAAGCAATCACGCTTGATTCATCTTGCGTAAGCGTAAACGCATGTGCCTTTTCATTTGAAAGAATTGCATATTTAATGTCGTCGTAAGCCTTTTGAGCATTTTTAAGGTCTGTTTCAGCCTTTCTGACTGCCTTTTGGGCTTGGTCTGCTTCATAGCTTGCCTTGATGAATGCTTCTTTTTTGGCATTTGCTTCATCGTGTGCTTCTTGGTCTGCCTTGACTTTTTCTCTTAACGTTTCTTGAGCATTGTTTTCGGCGATTCCCGCCTTTTCCATTTCGGCTTTTGCCTCGTCCATGGCTTGTTTCTTTGCCTGAACGCTTGCCGTATAAGCGTCAACCGTTTTTTGAGCCTGCGTTTTGTTGTTTTGAGCCGTTTCGAGCCTGTTTTTCGCATCTTCAAAGTCGAATTGAGCTTTATTGGCTGAAATCGTTGCTTCATTGAGATTGCTTTGAAGCTGTTTTTGTCTGTTCGTTTCACCGTTCATTTCGGACTGTTTTTCCAAAAATGCTTTTTCGGCTTGAGTTTTTGACTTTTCTGCAACGTCAAAGTTTGCTTGTGCCTTGTTAGTTTCAGCTTTTGCATTGTTTAGATTGTTTTGAAGCGTTGCGTACGGGTTGTTGATTTCCTGTTTTCCGCCCGCTTGTTCAAACATCTTTTCATATTCCTTGTCCGTTTTGCCGTTACCCCAGTAAGCATACTTCATCGTACCGTCTATATCTTGCGTATACGGAATCAAATGGAAATGAAGATTCGAGATTCCTTGAGTATAGCTTGTCGATACACCAAAGAACGATTCGGGTACCATTTCACCACCATCGAAGCAATCAATATCTAATCCCAACAACGTAGTTGTATGACCAAGCGTATGAGCGGTTCGTACATCGTCCATTAACTGACCGAGTACGGCTCGTCTGGTGAAAAGTTTAAGCTCATACAAATCAGTAAGCTTGTATTTAATAGAGTCCAAAGTTTCGCGAGCGTCTTTCATACCGAATTGTTGAGCGCCTTTTTGAACTGCTTGAATATCATGGCTTTTGTCAAGAACGTTCCATTCATCGGAAACATAGTTTTTAGCAATGGTGTTTGACATGTCAAGCATGCCTTTTGTCACAACAACTTTGCCGACATACGGCGTAAGTCCCAATTGGTCGCGAACGTCATTTACGAGAGTAGCCACGAAATTGGCAAGGTCTTCTTGAACTGCTTGCGACAAATTGTTCAAATCAACCGCAACGTTCTTGTCGGCTTCATCGCCAAAATACGTATCCTCATTGATTTTGTAATCATTTTGCAACTGCATGAGCATTTTGCTTTCTGCACTTTCGAACGCATTTTCAAGGTCATCCGTTTTACCACCGTTCACATAATCGTTATATGCCTTAACGAATGCTTGAGCCTTTTGCTTGGAAGCGTCGCTTACGATGAGCTTGTTCTTTTCAAGGTTTGCAATCGCATCCTGTGCTTTCTTTTCGTTTGTCTTCGCATCGTTCAACGCTTTTTGCATTGCGGTGTAGTCAGTCAAAGCCTTGTCGTATGCGAGCTTTGCCAGAGCATATTCTTTTTGTGCGTTCGCCACGATTTCTTTTTGCTTTGTGAGCTGATTTTCCAAATTAGTCTTTTCGTCATTCTTGTGAGCAAGAGTGCTTTCTGCATACAGATAGCTCTTTCGAGCAGAGTTCAGTTCGGCTTCTGCTTTCTGCAATTCGGCTTTTGCCTCGTCAAGTCCGTTGTTTTCATACGCATCCTTGGCTTTGAGATACGTTTCTTCTTTTTGACGGAAGATTTCCTGTTTTTGGGCAACGTTTTGTTGTGCCTTTTGAGATTCCTTGCTTGCGTTGTCAGCTTTCGCTTTTGCATCTTCATAAGCCTTTTGAGCGTTGTCCTTTGCGTTTTGCTTGTCGGTCAGCGTTTTTTCAGCATTTGCTTTGTTCTGCTTTGCTTCTTCGAGTTTTTGAGAAGCATCCTTTGCCGTATCAACGTTTTGCTGTGTCTTGTCAGCTTTGTTTTGAGCCTCGTTTGCCTTTTGTTGAGCATTTGCAACGTCGTTTTGCTTGTTTTCAACGTTCTTGTTTGCTTCATCTGCCTTTTGTTGAGCATTTGCAACGTTGTTTTGTTTGTTTTCAACGTTTTGGTTTGCGTTTGCTACATCTTGACTTGCCTTGTCGGTATTTTCCTTCGTGGCTTCGTTCTTGACTTGTTCGGCTTGATTCAGATTGTCCTGTTTTTGAGAAACGTCGTTTTTCTTATCGGCAACGTTTTGGTTTGCGTTTGCTACATCTTGATTTGCCTTGTCATTTTCTTTTTGAGCATTGTCTGCTTTTTGTTGAGCCTGTTGTTCGTTGTTTTTGGCATCATCGAGTTCCGACTTGGCTGTTTCTGCTTTTTGTTCCGTTGTTTGCGTCTGGGCTTGCACTTGAACCTGTTGTTCGTTTGCTTTGTTCGTATGTAAGTCTGTTTCGTCTGCTTTTGCCGTTTGAGCTGAACCTGCGACCGCAAGTCCGACTGCTCCGACCGTTAAAATCGTTTTTTTCATTTTTTTGACTTCCTTTCGTCTTTTTAAATATGATGTGATTATAACATTAAAAACATTTTTTGTCAATTTGACAGTTACGCTTTAATGCCTTTCTCAACTTTACAAATTCATTATATCACTTTTCGGCGTTTTTGTCAATACTGTCACTTTCTTCCTATATAATGCTTTTTTCTTTTTCAATTTTGACGATTTTTTCTCAAAACGCTCTGAAATGCGTTCTGAGCGATTTTAACGGTTTACGGGCAATTGTCCCGACCAAGGACTTAAAATTCGTCAGAGAGGACGTCAGAGGGGCAAAAATCAGCTACAGGATGTTCTGACTTTCCGCTTAAGCAGGTTTGCCTCCCCACCACAAGGAACTCTCATCAGGCAAAGGTTCATCTGCATGGCTTATCCGCATGGCTAGCTTGCATGGTTGATTTGTATGATTCATCTGCATGGTTAATCTGCACGGGTATACGAATTGTTTTCTTGGTTGAGCAGTTTCATCCCCCGTTGCTGATTAATTCAGTAAAAATGACTGGTTCTTCTCTTGAGAATAAAAACAATATTTTATTTTTTTCACACCTACACACGTTTATATATATTATATATATATAATAATAATTATTATTTTTATATATAAAATAAAAATAAAAAGAAAATGCAAAAATAAGGTATACCAATTTTATTTTGTTCAAAAAAATAAAAATCAGAGAAAACTTAAAAATCAAAAATAGTTTTCAAATTGAAATCGAATCAGAAAAAGATGCTCAAAAAAATTTTTTATTTTTTTTTGAGAATATGCTCAGTCATTTTATCTGAATTTTTTTCACCTGAGCGTTTTAAATGATTAGCAAAAACTAGACATTTGCATTGATTGATTTTTTTCATGCGTGAAAATTTTCAATCAATCCATTTATTTAAATATAAGGCAAAGAATTCTCTTGAACGTCCGCCTGATGAAGCCCCGCCGTGCGGGGAGATGAACATGCTTAGACGCGACAGGGGCAAGGTTTGAGGGGCTTTTGTGAGCGTCTGAGAGAAGTGTTTGGCTGAATGCTTCAGTTCGTGGCTTGCCTGCTGAAGCCCTCTTTTTGAGAAGAGAGAGTGATATGCTGAAATGCAGGTCGAACAAGGTTTGAGAGCTGTTTTGAGGGAATTTTTCTGGCGTTTTTCTTCTATATAAGGAAAGATTCTCCTGAAAAAGTCTTGGTAAAATATTAGCTGAAACTGGGTAATCACTAAACTTTTAAATAAGATAGATTAAATTAAGAAACTCAAACCAACTGTGGCAAGGGTTTCTTTTATTTATTTAGAATGGTTGTAAAAGTCAAAGGTCAAAGTTGGTCAAACTCCATTGATTGATTTTTTTCATGCGTGAAAATTTTCAATCAATGTGAGCGAAAATTTTCAATCAATGTGAGCGAAAAATTTCAATCAATGCTCGAAAATTTTCTGTCAATGAGCGAAAAATTTCAATCAATGAGCGAAAATTTTCTGTCAATGAGCGAAAAATTTCAATCAATGAGCGAAAATTTTCTGTCATTGATTGAAAATTTTCAATCATTGCGTGGAAATTTTCTATCAATGCGTGAAAATTTTCAATCATTGCGCGAAAATTTTCTATCAATGTGAGCGAAAATTTTCAATCAATGCTCGAAAAATTTCAGCAGAAGCTGAAAAAATCGTCATAAGTTAATATTTGAAAATATATAAAACTATTCTTTTATCAACTATACCAATTTGATTTTCAGAACGCTTGTTCATTCAAAAGAACGTTTTTGTCATTTTGTTTGTATAAAAAGCAGAGAAATATATTGAAATTTCAAAACACAAGTAGTACAATATGTATAAAGTAATGAAAGCAAGAAAGGACGGAAGACGGCTATGAAGATTGCGGAAACGGTAAATCAAGAATATTACGATGAAATGGTGGAACGATACGGGGGAATCTTTGCCCGTAATCTGAGTGCGGAGACAATCGTTCCCGTACTTGCCGACATGCTCAAGACCAATGAGCTTGCCATGCTTACGGGCGCATCGTCCGCCACCGCTTCTCGCTATAAGAAGAACCCCGCAATCAGTGCAGACAATGCCATTTGTCAACGATTGTATTCTTTCTATTGCGAAGCATCCGAAAGAGCAATCGTCGGTACTTCGGAAGAAGACTACATTCCTATGTACACGGCACAGGAAGTAAGCATGACTATGAAGGAAATGAGTGCCTACTATGAATCAATGATTTCGGGACTCACGGAACTCAAGCGAAAGGCAACGACAAGATTCCGTGCCGTGCGCGACAACGCTCCTAAAGACGAAAAAGCCATGAATGAAGGGCTTGAAGACTTTGCCAACCGTACGAGAAAAACAGCTCGTGCGAAGAAGACGCAAAAAACGTCTTATAATGAAGAAAAAACATCCACGATTACGAATGACAAGTCAAAAACCCCTATTTCTCAAGCATTTGAAACGTCTCGCAAGAACGATGTCGTGCAACAGGAAAAACCTGCGGTCGAATGCGAAAAAACTGCATATCACACCAAGCCCGACTGCCTCGTCAAGACGTACACTGACGGCAAGAATTATGCCGAATACCCAGTCGGACGTTGGTATGCCGATGAACAGGAGTGGAAGACCGCCTGCGGATTCTCCAATCCGAAATACGACGATTTCTATAACGCCTTGTCAATCAAGGAACGCTACGTAATGGAACTTGTTCATCTGTTCAAATACAGTCGTCTCCGCAAGTCCGACCGTGCTAGCGAACGCTCCAACGATACGGACTATTATAGAGAACAACGTCGCAATATTCTCAAGGACATCCCTACGTTCTGGTACGTATTCAAGCGTTGGGGCGGAGAAATGCTTGATGTTCTGCGTGCGGGCGTGTTCGGCACTGACGGACGCTATGCCTATGCTGACGTGGATTCCTATGTTCCGTCCGAATATCGTCCTCAAGACAAGCCACCGTTTGAAACACTCGAAGAATTCAGAGCATGGTATGCTGAATGCCTTGAATGGGCAAGCACGCATACCTACAACTCATGCAACGATGTCGGCACTCGCGACTTGAGCGACGAAGGCTATGCTGAAAGACCTATCATTGACGAATTCAACAAGACGTTCACGGAAGACTACAACAGAAGCTACTGCAATTTGCAAGCCAACGTGGATAACTACCGCTTCGGAAAGAAAATCGAATACGTGGTGCATGACGGTATCGTAATCAGCAAAGCTGAATATGAGCATAAACAGGCACGTGAAGCATATGCCAAGAAGCTTGAGGAAGAATATCCAGTCAAGCCAGTCAGCTTGTCCGAATTGTCAAAAGACGGCGGAAACATCGCTCAAAAGTACAATGAACTTGCACGAAAAAATCGTGAGAACAAGCAACTCAGAACCGAAAAGCTGAAAGAATGGGACGAAAAACACGTTTTGGTTAAGGCTTAAAAAAGAATTGCAGTTGCCAAAGCACCCTTTCTAAATTGACAAAAAACGACTTTTAATGATATAATATAGGTGTAATCAAGAAAAGAAAAAGGAAGGTTTTCTATGCAAAAAATGGAATTGAAGCTCAATGGAAAGGTTGCATTCATCGACTTTGAAACTACTGGACTTGACCCTGTTAAAAATCAGATTATTGAATATGCGGTAATCATGTACGAAAACGGAAGGGAAACGTTGCGTGAAAGTCAATGCGTAAAGCTTGAACACGGTCAACGATTGTCCGAATTCATCGAAAAACTGACTGGATATGATGAGGACTATCTGAATGCTCACGGTATCACGTTGCGTGAAGCGTACGAAAGACTCAAGGAAATCATCGGCTTTGACGGAAGCAACGGAAAAACGGTGATTGTTGCGCATAATTGCCAATTTGACGCAAGTTTTCTTGACGCAATGTCGGTTAAATTTGACGGCAAGCGACTTGAAGCCGACTTTTTCGATACGCTGACCGTCTGTCGAACTCAACAAAAATACGGTAACAGGCTTGCCGAATGTTGCGGGCGGTACGGCATCGTCATTCCTCGCACGCATGAGGCAATGAATGACACGGAAGGACTCGCAAAGCTGATGAAGGCTCTTTTAAATGAAAAATTCGATTATTACAGTGAATTTTTGAATCGTTTCGGATATACCGAAAGATACGGTAAACCGAAATATCTGCTTGTAGGCGTTGAATATTTCCCACAGTAATAAGCTGAAACTCCCCTCGTTTTCCCGAAGGGAGTTTTTTTATGTCTTGATTTCGATGCTGAAATACGTTCACTATATTGGCAAAAATAGCGTTTAATGATATAATATATACACAATCAAGAAAAGGAAGTAGTAGTTAATTATGGAAAAATCAGTATTCAGCAAACCAGTATTTAGCAAAGAAGAACGAGATTACATCAACCTTATCGATAAAAATTTCAACTCCAATGACAAGTATTTTTGTTGTTCTGCATACAAAGGCGTGACAAGTCAAATGAGCTTTAAAATAGGACGTTATCCGTTTGAAGACGAGAGCATTTTGAATGCAATGGCTGATTTTGTCGTCAAAGACGAAGCCGAAAAATCACGGGAAAAAGCAATGCAAAAACTGAAAAAGATGAATTCTGACGAACTCATCAGCATTTTTAACGAAACTTGTCCGTATTCTGACCGATACATCGCTGATATGGAAGAATTCGATGAATGGTTTGAAACGGGTATCGATGCCGAACTTGGCGTTTCCCCCGAAAGACTTGCTTTTATCATGAAATATGTCAATGATATGATTAAGTAAATAAAAAAGACAGCCCCTTTCAATGAAAAAAGTGACTGTCTTTTTTATTTACCCATTATTTTTTCGCAATTCACTTATTAATTTCTTGAGTTCTTGCTGTGCCTTCTTCGATTTTTCTTCCCGCAATTCTCTCATTTGTCTTCCAACTTCTGGGTCTTCATTTTCTGCATCAATCAACTTGCCATTTTCTACCTTATAAATGCCTGGAATATTAAGGCGACCACGAGTACATGGCATACCTACCACGTATGATTCGCTCATCGGATTTTCGCCGATGAACGCAATAGGCTCTGCTTTTTCGCAGTGGTAAATAATCGAAACAATCTTCGGCATCTCTGCTAAATCGCGACAATCAATCTCAATAGTGTACTCAGAGATTGTATCAAAGATAGAAAGCGTCCAACCAACGTGTTTGTGTTCTTCAATGAACGCTTTCATCGTAGAATAGCCGTCATTAATTCTCAAAGAATCGCCAGCATCGTCAAGACCTGACAGATGCCCTTTCCACATAACGCCACCCATAGGTGACGGAAGTTCAACAATGTTGTTATCCATTACTTTTTTTACCTCCTCAATGTTGTAAGCAATAGCCCTGTTTAATTTTATCCATTTCAATTATACCGTCATTGTTTTTCTAATGCAAAAACCGCAACGTTTTGTTACGTTGCGGTTTAGAAAAAGAATACTATTTCATTGCATGATAAATCTTTTTCAGAATTCTCACGATTTTATCGGTTGCCCTGTTTGCGATGCCGAAAGCAATCAGAAACGGTGCTACCAAAACGTCGGCAAGAATTGAAACAATCTGATGTCTGAAATAAAATACCAAGGCAAGCAGAATAAACGCTAAAACCGAATAAACAAAATATCCTAAAAACAAGGCGGACTGTTCAAAAATCATAAATGGTGTCATGCAAATGACCTCTCTTTCTATTTCCTTTGATTTGATATATTAATTATATCACCAAAAACAAAAAAAGTCAAATAAAAACACACGGTCGCTTTTTTGACCGTGCGTTCCTTTTAATATCCTTGAAACCCTTTGAGGAGCTTGCTTTTGACTTCATCGTCTTTTGGTTTTGAGCCTGAAAGCAAAAGCTCTCCGCTTGGCTTGTCGGGAAGCCGTTTTATCGGTTCAGCCGTTGCGGGGCTTTCAGAAGCGTTCGCTTGAGTACCCGCGTTTTCGGCTTGAATGGTCGGAGAGCTTGGTTGCTTCTCCTCACTGAAGATTCGTTCGATAAGTGGAATGTCGCCGTAAGTTTCCTTGTACTTCATGTAGATTCGCAAGGCTTGCCGACAGGCATTCGAAATCGACCCCGACTGTTTGGTCTCCCTGTTGAGAAAATCAATGATGTCTTTGTCCTTTTCGGGACTGAGATTGATTGTTACTCTGACGCTTCGCATAATAATCAGCCTTCCTGTTGAGTATCGTGGAGTTTTCCGTACTTGTAAAAGCCACGCACGTTCGCAAGCTCTGGTTCATCGACGAAGATTACTTTGGTGGAATCCGAAAAGGCATCAGCAAAAGCATGCTTGTCAATGATTGAGGCAGACCCGCCTGTCACGATGACCGCATCGACTTCATTCAGATTTTGGAAAGTCGTGAACACGTTGTTGATAATCGTGTTCGTCCAGTGCTGAACGGCTGAAAGCACGATTTCGGTAACGTCGAATCGGTTGTTGTCTGATTGTCGGTAGACGAAACGAGCGTTTTCAAGTGCTGAATCAGCAAGTCCTTCACGTACCATAAGTTCGATTTTGTGAAGGTCGGTATTGAGCGAATAACGTTGCATAAGACTTGAACGCAGGTCGGAGTAAAGCGTGTTGGCGCCCGTTTCAAGCTGAATGCGGTAGTTGGTATCGAGCTGAACGTTGTCGAGTTCGTCAAGAAGAAGCGTACCGCCTCCGATGTCAACGATTGCGACGCGTTTCGACACCAGTTCGCCCTGCTTGACGTCGCCGTTTTCCTTGAGAACTTCGTTGTAGAACGTGCCGATTGGCTGAGGAAGAACGGTAACGTCGGTTACTTTCGTCAGCACTTCTTCATCGTCGATGGTGACGAGATGAGTGCGTGCTTTGAAGCCTTCCCCTGTCTTTTCAAGGAAGACCGATTTGATTTCGTCGATTACTTCTTTAGTATAGTCGCCTGTGGGAAGCCCCGCAATAACGTGAATGTCGTCGAGCTTTTCGGTTGATTTCTTCGCAAGCACGTTCAAGGCGAATTCGTTAAGCAGATGATAGACTTCACGCTTGTAGCGGTCACCGAAGCCGAGCGAATCAAGAAGCTTGTTTTGTGAATAGTTCAAAACCCCCTGCCCGCAATAATATGCTTGACTGTCGCCGTTTACTTTGGCACTGGTCAAGCCTTCGGGAGTGCCGAGGCTGAAAACTGACTGAACGTCGCGCTGATTGATGAGCGCTGAAGGAAACACGCCTTCACAGTTCTTTGATTTGAATTTGGTCTGCTTGTTGCCCACATCAAGGGCAAAAATCGTCGTCATGATAACGACCCCTTTCCTTTTGTGATTTGTTCGGGGGCAATATTTGCCCGCAACATTATTATAGGCGATTTCAGAATGCTTTTCAAGAATTGTTATGCAAAAAACAGCATAAAGCATTAAAAAGCATCTAAATGCATAACATAATTAAGCATAGTGCATAACAACGCATAATAACACATTATTTCGCATAACGAGTGAAAAAGTTGAAAAAGCCTACTATAATATGTTAAAATAAAGCAGTCGTTTAAAAGGGGGCTGATAAAAAGCCCCGAAGCATTGTACAGTTTTGAACGACTCGTCGTTCGCCGAATGCGACGTTTCAAGCAGGGCTGAATGACGACCTTTCTTTTCGACCGTTTGAAGGTCGGATTATTTCCTTTTTTTGATTTTTGCGAAGCCTATTGGGTTTCGCTTTTTTGATTTTCTTGACAAAAAATAAACGTTATTGTATAATAGTTCTCGTAAATTGATGAATGTTTTCGTTGTTGAAAGCAAATAACGTTTTTCGAAAAACTTGACAAAAACAGGTTTTTATCATATAATAGAAATGTAAATTGATTTCAGAACGAAATTCTGACATTGGTTTACGGTCGTTAAAAAATTTATATAGATTTAAATAGATTTAATACAAATTTACTATAGCTTTTCATAAATTTAGGAGGAATTTATTATGACGACAAGTTTATTAGGCAGTTTGATGCAAGATACTACGGGTTCTGTGAGCCATCGCATCCCGATGCAACCGCAAGGTTTGAAGGCATGGCAAATCAAGCATAACGCAAAAGACGGCACGCTTTCGATTCTGCTTCCCGATGCGGATGAAAACGAAGACGGTCGCCCGACAACGATTGAAGGGCTTACTTCCGCATCATTCGTTCCCGTATATGCCTATCGCAATGCTCATGGTTCAATCAATGATGACACGGTAGGTTCTAATCCGAGTCTTTCCGCAACCCGTTTCGATTGCTACATCTATCATGACAGTGGTACTGAATCATTGGGAATTCTTACCGATAAGGAAATCAAGGACGGACAGGATTTTGGAGTCGGTCAACGTTTCTTCGGTTTCATGACTGCCGTTGACGGAAAAAAGATTACGGACGATGAGCGATTTGCAAAGCATGTCCCTGAAAGCGGACTCGTATTCTGCTACACGCAGTTCACTCCGTACAAGCTTTATCAAATGGTAAAGGCACTCAATCTTGATTACAGTACGTGCAATACGCAACTGACTAACCATGTGCTGACGATTGAAGCCAAGAACAAGGCTTCCAAGGATGCTAACGATTATAAGTGTACGAACGGCAAGCACGTTTCATGGGCGCCAAAGTTCACGATGGCAAAACTTACTGATGCGGTAATCAATCGTTTGGAAAAGAAAGCGGTCAATGTTTTTGAGTCGTTGGGACAATACGACAAGCGCATCAAAGAAAACGATGAGTTCTTGAACGAGCTTACGATTCACGGCATTTCGAATCCGAATGCAGTTAACAACCTTGATGAACAAGGCATCTATGACAAAAAGACACTTGTTGAGTTTATCGGCGATGACAAGTCAAAATGGGCTGACGTCGTGTCAATCGCAAAAAAGAAGTCTTTGTCAAACCTTGACCCCGAAGACCAAAACAATGCAATTCTCGACATTGTGAGCGGTGGGGAAAACAACACAGGCGACGAAAATGATGATGCTTTCGATGAAAGCGACTTGCCTTTCTAAAGTATTGAAATAAAATAAAGCGAATGCGGGTTCGACTCCCGTATTCGTTATTGGAAGAAAACCTTCCAAAACAGACATATTTATCCGAAGCCGACGGTCGGCTTGCGGTGCAACTCCTAGATAATTTCAACTTTATCGGTTAGCGGGTATGGGTTCGACTCCCATATTCGTTATCGGAAGGAAAAAGCCTTCCAAAAACAGATATTCTATCCGATGCCGACGGTCGGCTCATGATGTATATTCCTCGGTAATTTTTGCTTTATTAGTAGCGAATATGGGTTCGACTCCCATATTCGTTATAAGTCCGTTGGTTTCGTACGGACTCAAAAGGGCTCCTAATTAGCATGTAAGACGAAAGCCTTATTTATAGAATAAGGTTCGCAACCGCCGTATCCAGTCTAATGTTGGTCTGATTGTTTCAGTCAGCTCAACAGTCTATGTCATTAGAATAGGGTTAAAATACAACGGTATCTTGCCTATGTTAAATGACATAGGTCGAAACCACACGTAAACTAATGCTATCACGTACTATCGGTATCTTGCCTATGTTAAATGACATAGGTCGAAACCTGATTGCATAGAAAGCACAAGATAGATACCGTATCTTGCCTATGTTAAATGACATAGGTCGAAACCAATGTACTCTTAGGCAATTTCAACTTTATCGGTTAGCGGGTATGGGTTCGACTCCCATATTCGTTATAAGTCCGTTGGTTTCGCACGGACTCAAAAGGGCTTCTAATTAGCATGTAAGACGAAAGCCTTATTTATAGAATAAGGTTCGCAACCGCCGTATCCAGTCTAATGTTGGTCTGACTGATTTTCAGTTGGCTCAACAGTCTATGTCATTAGAATAGGGTTAAAATACAACGGTATCTTACCTATGTTAAATGACATAGGTCGAAACCACGAGTTCTTTTTCGGCAAATCAACATTATGTGTTTTACCTGTGTTGAATGACATAGGTCGAAGCCGTGAAGTCCTCGGTTTGAGAACCAATCGAAGTGTTTTATCTATGCTGAACGGCATAGGTTGAAACTTGTAAACGACGGGAACAAACCCGTCTTTTTTGCGAAAAAAAGAAACAAGGTGATTTATATTATCAGCGAAAAAATCATATTCGGGACGATGATGAGCCTTTCAGCAGGGTGCAGTTTGAGCTTCATCGGAGCGTTCATATCACTTTTAATGGGAAACATCAACACAGCGTTCAACTTGGCAACGTGTTCGATGTTTTGCGGAAGCGTTCTTTTTCTGTTCGTTTTCGGGTATCTTCTGAAACAGAAAGGGGAATGAAAAATGCGAGAAATAAGCGTTGACAATCTCATAAAACGCGACCTTGACAGTTTCGGTGCGAACGTCTACTGGCGAAAAAAACACGCGAACAAGTATCAGAAAAACGGAACTGCTGATTATTACGGCACATACAAGGGTAAGTACATATCGATTGAAGCAAAGGCGGGCAACGGGCATCCCTTGAGCATGGCTCAGCTTTTCGACGGCTATCAGGTCGTGCGGGCGG
>Ga0256405_10002259_pt1 | contig 45469 bp, 44 predicted proteins | sample RumenRJG_02DNA_FD_189096 | JGI IMG/M metagenome (GOLD analysis project Ga0256405, IMG submission 189096) | Bovine rumen microbial communities from Lethbridge, Alberta, Canada - RJG_02 | ecosystem: Host-associated > Mammals > Digestive system > Stomach > Rumen | place: Canada: Alberta... | reverse complement strand
GTCATCGGAGTGCAGAAAACAGAGGAAAGGATTAATTTAGATGCAGTTGCATACAATTTAATTAGATTATATAATCTTGAAAATGAAAAAGAGAATAATAAAGAAGATTTAATTGATTTCTGTGAAAGTGAGTCCGTTAAAAACGAATTGCAACTCAAAGTAACAATTTTCTAGGATTAAAAAATTAAAATTTGTTTTGGCGGACACCCTGATTTTTTATTTTTTATAACTTGTTTTTTTTATTGTTGATTTCTTATTTTTTTACAATTATCTTTATTTTTTTTATGATGGTTGATTTTGATTTTTTATTCTTTGATTTTTTTACTTTTCAGTTTTATATCGGAAATTTTAGCAATGATTTCATTATAAAAACTAATAAATTTTAAAACGATTTATAATTACTTTTAATAATAAGTAATGATAAATATACTAAATGTATAATTATGTAGATGTTTAAATAATCTATAAAAAATTATGGTTATTAGATAATTAACTTATCTTTAACCTATGGACTTTTATTGATCCTTAATTTATTACTTAATAAAAATTAATTACTTTAATACTTGGTAAGTGAGTAAAATGAAGTTTTTTGAACACAGTGCAAAAAGAATTTTTAGAAAGGAAGGAATTAAAACATTACAAGGAGTTGTTGTTTACTCTCCAGAAGAGGCAATGCAAGCTTCTTCTGAATTTGGAAAACCAATAGTTTTAAAATCTCAAGTTTTAACCGGCGGAAGAGGAAAAGCTGGAGGAATCAAGTTTGCAGAAAATCCGGGTGAAGCATTTGAAGTAGCTGAAACCCTATTGAATCTTGAGATTAAGGGAGAAAAAGTAAAACACCTACTTATTGAAGAAAAAGTAGATATTCAAAGAGAATTCTTCATCAGCGTTTCCAATGACAGGGCTAATAAGAGGCCTATTATCATGGCTAGTGCTGAAGGTGGTATGGAAATCGAGGAACTTGCAAAAACTTCTCCTGAAAAGATTATCAGATATCATGTAAATCCATTAAAAGAGTTCTTCCCATATGAGGCTCGTGAAATCGCTCGTAAAATGGGAGTGGGCTCAGATTTAATTTCTCCTATCGGAGATATAATATGGAAGCTTTATAATATCTATGACAAGTATGATTGTGAAGTTGCTGAAATCAACCCTCTGGCTTTAACCGATCAGGGATTGATTGCAGCTGATGCAAAACTTGAAATAGAAAATGACGCTTTGTTCCGTCACAAGGATGAAATGGAACGCAACAACTTCAAAAAGAAGGATTTTGCATTTGTCAAGCTTCCTGGTGACATCGCGGTTATTGGAAATGGTGCAGGTCTGACATTGACTGGTATGGATATGATTACCTTGTATGGAGGCAAGCCTGCTACTTTCCTGGATATTGGTGGCGGAGCTTCTGAAGAATCAATTAAAATGGCTTTGGACCTTGTTTTAAACTATTCTCCAGTTAAAGTGGTCTTCATGAATGTTTTGGGAGGAATTACAAGGGCTGACGATGTGGCTAAAGGAGTTATTGCAGCTTTAGAGAGTTCCAAACGCAAAGTCCACATGGTAATTCGATTAACTGGAACCAACGAGGAAGAAGGTCAGAGGCTACTTGAAGAAGCTGGAATTCCATTTGAAATTTCAATGGAAGAAGCTGCTAAAAAAGCAGTTGAACTCTGTGAAGAGTTAAAAGCACAAGAAGCTTCAAAATAATCAAATAGCTCTTAGCTATTTTTTATTACTTTTTTTTAATTTTTAATTAAACATTTCTTTTTTTTAAATTTTTCAAATATTTTTTTAATATTTTTTATTTTACAGATGTTTTTTTATTTTTTTAAATATTTTTTTTATCCATAATTGTCTTTTTTTTTAGTTTTTCACATCTTTAAAAATTCACAATATTTGGTTTTTCTTTTTTTATCATGAATATAGTAAAAAAATGGAATGCATATATTTAAATATTGAAAAATAAAATAATATTAGGAAATGAATATTCTAATTCATTTAATACAAGGAGGGGTAGAGATGTTATGTCCGAAATGTCACACCAACAACCCTGATGGTGAAAAATATTGCAAGAATTGTGGTTTTCAATTAAACGCTTCAAGAATCTGTCCTGAATGCGGGGCTCATAACAAGCATGATACTAAGTTCTGCAGGGAATGCGGAGCCAGCTTGAGTCCTGTAAGTTCATTCAGACGGGATGTGATTGATAATCAGAATGCACCATTTTTTGATAAATACAAGTCCTTGATTATTGCTGCAATAATTTTAGTTCTAGCTGTTGGAGCAGTAACAGGAATAGCTCTCTATAATAATGCTTCTTCAAATACCGGCGGAAGCGATGATGGATTTTCATTTTTCCCACTTGCTAATGATACTAATCAAGACAACATTCAAGTGGATGATGTAAATGACACCAACGAATCAGTTAATGAGACTAATAAAACATTGAATGATACAGATAAAAACAAAACATCAGATAAGAATAAGAATAATTCTACTGATAAGAACAAGAATGCCACTAAAAAGAAAACTTCAGATTCCAATAATAATGCTATAATCAATAAAACAAATAAATCTGTAGAATCTGTTGAGAATCATTCCAAAGAGATTAACTCAAATGATAATAATGATTCTAAGAATACCTTTTTAGATTACAATTCCGATAAGTCTTCCAAGTCAGTTTCTTATGATTCTAAATCCGATAAGTCTTCCAAGTCAGTTTCTTATGATTCTAAATCCGATAAGTCTTCCAAGTCAGTTTCTTCTGATACCAAATCAGAGGAATCCTCTAAAAGCGATTCTTCAGATTTTAGAGAAATCTTGGATAATCAAACTTATTTAAATGAGTCAACAGACAGTACAACTGCTGATGAAGAAGATGATGGAAATATTTCAGATGAAAACAATCAATCTGAAGAGATGTCAAATGAAATAGACATGTCTGATGTTCCAGAACTTGCAAGAAAAGTGAAATCCACTGGATATGGATTTTCCTCTATAGAATTTGAGGGAAATGACTTTTCACAATCCCAATGCATAGCAATATTTGCTGAATACATATCTGGTTCCACAAGCGGATCCATGGAAATCCCTCAAGTTGCTTCAGCATCCAGTCCGTCAGGTGATGATTCAAGTCAATCAGTATCAAAACAGGATTATATGGCTGTTGCAAGAGATGTCAATGCATATGTTAGTTCTAACGGTCAGATACCTGATAATGCAGTTATTTCCGGCGATGAGATAAGTGAAATTTCTCCAAGTAAAATATTGGAGTTGTTTACTGAAGTCATTACTGAAAATTTCCCGGAATCTGTTGATATTTGATTAAATTATCTTTCATTTCAATCAATTGTGAAAAAATAAAATTTAAAATGATTTAAGTTATTTCATATCCATTTTCGGTTATATTATAACTTATCTTTATTTTAGGTGATTTTATGGACCGTAATAAATTATTCAAAATCATACTTGCATTGATTGTCATCATAGCTGTTGCGGGATTATATTTTTGTTTTACTCCACACATCTATGATTTAAATCAAAACATCAGCTATGGGCATAATATCGTATATGATATTGGCAGTCAGGAGGAGTATGACTTTTACACATATACAGTTAAAGCGTCATTGAGTGGTTTTAAGGAGTATACGGACTATCATGTCATGGCTAATTTTACAGATGAAAACGGCACGGTTCTTGCAGAAGATGATCATGTCTTTGCATTATCATCAACAAATGAAGGAAAAGATTTCAAGCTGGCACAATATGAATCTAAAAACAAAAAGCTTGATGTGGATCATTGCAACCTGGATGTTTTTGACATGTATGGAAACAAGATTTGCAGTGCGAATTACAAATTCAATACTTCAGATATGAATTATGTGGGAACTAGAGAGACTATTATTGATATTAGTTAATAAATTTAACAAGGGGGCATTAAATGGCAAAAGATGATAGAAGTCCGTTGAATCCATTTACTGGAAAGAAACATTTGGATACTATAAATGATGACCAATTCCTTGCGCAATGCAATGCAGAGTATTACTCAATGCTTCAAAAGACTCAGATTTTGGATGACACTCCTCAGGGACAATTGGTCAGAAGCGTTGCAATAAGATTGATCAATACTGTTGGCAGTTATTTGCAGAAGATTGGAAGATATGATTATGTTCAGGATTACTATGAATGGGAGGTTCACCTTGTTGCAAGCAATGTGGCAAATGCATTCTGCATGCCTGGAGGCAAGATTGTAATCTATTCTGGTATATTATCAATAGCTGACAACGAAGAGTCTCTGGCATTTATCATGGGCCATGAAATGTCACATGCTCTTTTAGATCATACTCGAACTAAATTTAGTGAAAGGCAAAGAAAGGAAACCCTTACTAATATTGCAAGAGTCGGAGCATTGGGCCTCAGCCTCTTTGGTCTTGGTGAAATAGGCGCTTTGGCATTCGATGCTGCGAATATTGCAGATATTTCATCTGAATATCTTTTATTACAGCCTCATGGACGTGACCAAGAATTGGAAGCAGATAAATTGGGAATTACTTTAATTCACCTGGCAGGTTATAACATTGATGGAATCCCTGACTTCTGGAGAAAGATGAGCGCTCAAAACTCCAATGACTTCGATTTCTTCTCAACACACCCTGCTGATGCGAAAAGGATAAACGCAATGAACGAAATGATTGTCGCTATTGAAAATAAAACTGATTTCTACAGCGCTCCTATTTTATCTGATGATTTTTTACGTTCATCAAAGAAATCTGGGGCTGCTCAGGCTAATGTTGAATCTGTCACTTCTCCAAATCTTTCTAATGAGTCCGGTGCTTCTTTAGATCATTCAAATGATTCTCATACTTCCGCAAGAAAGGTTTTCACCGGCCGCAAATTCTGCAGCAGCTGCAATTCCATTCATGGCGGGGAGGATAATTTCTGTACAAACTGTGGGTCTCGATTAATTCCTGAGATAAAATGCTCTAAATGCGGAGGCATTGTTGGAGAAAAAGACAATTTCTGTACCCGTTGCGGTAACAGATTTTAAATTTTTTTATTTTTAAAAGAAGTTTATAGATTGCTTTTTTATTAATTTTAAAAAAAAAGAAATATTAAGCTGGTAAACAGCTTAATGAATTATATTTTTTTAATGAAAACCTATTTTTAATTATTCCAGATTTCCATCAGGATTTCCAAGTTTTGCCTGGTCTTCATCGTAAGTTGAACCAATTAATTTACCATTTGCATCATATTGGCGTACATTGCCGTCTGAAGATGATTCCTGGTAAATGTATGAATTGCTCTGCTCGCTCCATATCTTGGTTTTACCATTGGTTGAGGCATTTCCAGTACTTGTATTTGGAGAGTCCTGGCTTGTATTAGAGCTTACGGTACTGTTGGTTGCGTTGTCAGCAGTGCCGTTCTCTGTAGAGTTTTCTTCAGTGAACACAGCGCTGTTTGTAAATACTATGCTTTCAGCCATTCTCATACAGTCATCCTTATTTGAGCATTTAACTGAAATACATGCTCCATTATTGTCAGCATCTTCCTTGAAGCAGACATACTTGGTTTTTCCATCTTCTTTTATCTTCCATTCGGTAATGCCGTTGGATTCACCAACCAGCTCTCCGCCACTTTGAATGAGAGTTCGCTGTTCAGCATAGTGGAATGCTTCATCATTGTTTGTTACTCTAAAGTACTTAACTTCTAAATCCTCGGATGTGTATATTGTTGAATAATTGTCATATGTTTCGACGAACTCTGTGCCTTTTGGAACATCCATTACAAAGTTTGTAAAGGTTTGCTGTTCAAAGTCAGTTGTGGAAACATGTGATATTATTAAGAAAGCAGCGAGGAAAACGATAATTAATCCTAAAATCACATATACAATACTCTTTTTATCCATTTTAACACCTGCTAATTAATATTAATAATAATTATTATCTTATCTTACATATATAAAAATTTTTATGTTGAAGGGATATTTTATTAGTTTATTCAATAGGCGGTGTTTTGTATTAGTAATTAGTGGTGGTTTTTTATAGTTTGTTATTTATAGGTAGGTTTTTGTATGTTAATTAGTGGCGGGGGTTTTTAATTAGTTTTTAAAAATAATATGTAAATTTTAAATCATAAAAAAAAATGGTTTTTGGATGGTCCTATTCTAAAAGGACAACCCTGCTTACTTCAGATTCCTTGGTGATTTCCCGTCCGGAGTAATCAGCTATTTCCTGTGCAAATTCAGTCAGCTCCTCATAGCTTGGCATATTATCCAGAGTCAGCCTGTCCCTGGATGATCCAACGCACATATATGACTTGACTTCCACATAAGTTGGGTTTGCTTTGTTTATGAGTTCTGCGAAATCCTTCGGCAAAATCATGTTTTTTCCCTTGACTGCAGTGACTCTAATAGCTGTATTGCAGTCAAAACTGTTCATTAATTCAAGTGTTTTATTTAAATTGCTCCAGCCATTGTTTATTTGAGGTCTGCAAAGTTCATCATACACTTTCTCATTAGGAGCATCCAAGGAAATGTATAGTTGTGTTGGTTCGCTTTCAAGATTCTCCAGTTTTTCCACATACATTCCATTGCTTACAAGGAATACTGAAAAGTCCTGTCTTTTAAACTCCTCAATAAGCTCGTCTATCTCAGGATAGAGAGTAGGTTCTCCAGCAAGGGAAATTGCAGCATTTGTAGGTCTTTTAGACTCTTCAAACTTTTTCCAATCTGTTTTCTTATTTCCTCCAAAACCGCATAAGAGATTGTTTTGCGCAGCAATAGCGCCTTCTATGATTGTTTTGGGATCGTCATATTCACCTTCCCATTCTGTTTCAGTATAAGTCAGGTCTCTCCAGCAAAACAAGCATTTATGATGACAGAACGGAATTGAAGGTGACATCTGGAGGCATCTATGGGATTCTATTCCATAAAATTTCTCTTTATAGCAGACTCCCTCGTTGACCATGCTTTTTCTTGTCCAATGACATACTTTTGCTGCGGCATGGCCGTGCTCGCCTACAAATCTGTATCCGCTGTATTCCAATTTTGCTTGTTGCTCTTTATTTAATGACATAATAATCCTTTTTGAATTCTCTGAGAGTTTCTTAAACTTTAATTTTCTAAATTAATTTTAAGGCTTTATTTTTGATTTATTAATAATTTAAATATCATTAAAGATAAATATTAATTATAATATCCAAATTAAATATTGTTATATCTTATTTATTATATTTAATTTATTAAATACTTTAGTACGAAAGGAGGAGTTTATGTGTCTAATCTTAAAGCACCTGTTGTGATCTTGAATTTTAAAACTTACTTGGAATCTAGTGGTGAAAATGCTTTAGAACTAGCTAAGGCTTTAGAAAGTGCATCTGCTGAAAGCGGCATTACCATGGTGGCCGCACCTCAGGCTATTGACATCTACAAAATAAAAGAGGAAACAGGGATTCCCGTTTTATCCCAGCATATCGATGCAGTAAGTCCTGGAGGCCATACTGGAAGCAATCTGTTTGAAAGCTTTGTTGAAGGCGGCATCGATGGAAGCCTGTTGAACCATTCCGAGCAGAGAATGACACTTGCAGACATTGCTGCAGTTACAAAAATGCTTGAAGATGAGAAACTTATATCCTGTATTTGCACAAACAATGTGGAAACCAGCGTGGCTGCAGCTACCTTGTCTCCTACTTATGTTGCAGTAGAACCTCCAGAGTTGATTGGAACAGGCATTCCTGTATCTAAAGCGGATCCTGAAGTAGTTTCAGGAAGCGTTGACAAGGTAAAGGCCATTGATAAGAATGTATCTGTTCTCTGCGGTGCAGGAATCTCAACCGGCGAGGATATGGCTGCAGCTATTGAACTTGGAGCTGAAGGAGTTCTTTTAGCTAGTGGAATTATAAAGGCGGAAAGCCCTAAAGATGCTTTGCTGGATTTGGTAAGCAAGATTTAATTTCTTGATTTTTTCATATTTATTTATAGAGGCTTATATTTTAGAAGGTTATTAAGAGTGAAAGTATGGCGGATTTTAATACTATTGATGATTTTGATGTGAATGGAAAAACTGTTTTGTTAAGAATAGATATAAACTCTCCTGTTGACCCTAATTCTGGCATTATCCTGGATGACACCAGGATGAAACTGCATTCCGAAACAATCAAGGAATTATCTTTAAAAGGTGCTAAAGTTGTTATCATAGCTCATCAAAGTCGTCCGGGTAAAAACGATTTTACTAAATTGGACCAGCATGCTGTGGAATTGTCCAGATGTGTCGGTCTTGAAGTGAAATATGTGGACTCATTATTCTCATCAAGGGCTAAGGAAGCTATTCTGGCTCTTGAACCTGGTCAGATACTCCTTTTGGAAAATGCAAGGTTCTTCTCTGAAGAAACTTTGAAGCGTTCTCCTGAAGAACAGGCTACATCAGTTCTTGTTCGCGAATTAAGTCCTGTTGCAGATTATTTTGTAAATGATGCATTTGCAGCAGCTCACCGTTCTCAGGCATCCCTTGTCGGTTTTACAAGAACACTTCCTTCTGCTGCCGGCCGTGTGATGGAGAATGAACTGAAAACTATTTCCAATGCATTGGATAATGTTCAACACCCTTGTGTCTTTGCTCTTGGAGGAATGAAAGCAGATGATTCCATCATGGTTATGGAAAACGTTTTGGCTAACGGCACAGCGGATTATGTCCTTGTAAGCGGTCTTATTGCAAATATTGTAATATGGGCTGCAGGCTATGACATAAAGTCAACCAATAAGAACTTCATTATTGGCAGAGGTTATGAGGACATGGTTGATAAATGCCGCGAGCTTTTACAAAGATTCGGCGAAAAAATAGTTTATCCAAGAGATGTAGCTGTAGGAGTTCTTAATGACAGGGCGGATGTGACTATTGAAAATATTCCAGACGCTCCTATTTTCGATATTGGCAGAGAATCATTAATTGAATACTCACAACTGCTTAGAGAAGCTAAAACAATATTTGCTAATGGTCCTGCAGGAGTATTTGAAAATCCTATATTTTCAATTGGAACTCAGGATATCATAAATGCCATGGCCTTTTCCGAAGGATTTACTATTGTTGGTGGAGGACATATTGCAGCTGCTTGTGTTTCCATGGGATATGGTGAAAAGATGGATCATATCAGCAGTGGTGGAGGAGCATCCATCAATATGCTCGCAGGTAAGCCTCTTGCTGCAGTTGAAGCTTTAAAAGCTTCTAAAGAACTCTTTGCTAATAAGGAATAATTATTTTCCTATTTTTTATATATTTTTATCTTTTTCATTTTTTATTATCAATTTTAGTTTTTGCTTTTTTTAATTATTTTTTAATCTTAAATCTTTTCTAATTTTTTAATTATTTTTTAATCTTAAACTTTTTCTAATTTTTTAATTATTTTTTAATCTTAAACTTTTTCTGATTTTTTCTTATTTTTTGCTTTTTGCCCCTTTGTTTTGAATTTTCCATGAAAAGAAATAAATGGTAAAAGTATTAAACTTTTATTTAATAAATTAACGGGGTGAAAAAATGGACTCAAAAAATATCATAATTATGGTTTTAATCATAGCTATTGTAGCAGTATGTGCTCTTTTTGCTGGAATGTATATTGCAGGCGGACAGGATGATGACAGCGATGATGTGGTAGCTGTAAACAATACCACTGAAGAAAATAAAACTGTTGACTCAGTGGAGACTACTCAAAGCCAGGATACATCAAGCTCCAGCGATTCTGGAAACTATGTTACTGCTGATGATGGTAAGACCATAGATTTAAGTGGAACTCACAGGATGTGGAGTGAGCAAGACGGCGCATATATCTATGTTGATGATGAAGGATATTATAAGGATGGATACATCATCTCCGAAGATGAAAATGGTAAAATAAGTGCAATAAAAGATACTAGAGGTGATGAATAGCTATTTATTCTAGCTATTCAACTTTTTGGTATTAAACACTTTTAAATGAAAATTTCTTTTTTTAAATTCTCTTTAAATTATCTTTTTTCATTGATTTTATTTTCTAGCATGCTTTTTTTCTGATTTTATTTTTTCTAGCAATCTTTTTTAATAGTAATTTTATTTGGTCATATGTTTTTTAAATACTAATTTTTCCAGTCATGCTTTATTAAATTTGAAAATTTATGGACTGCAGACTTTGCATGGTTGGTATCCCATTTTGATTGCTTCATCTCTTGATGAGAAGATGACCTTGTTCCTTTCGGTTATCTTCTTTCCCCATTTGCAGCTTGGATAATGGAATTTATTTGAGTTTGCACTTCCGATATAAGCTCCTGAGCTGTCTGATGAGGAACTGCTTGATTTTGCAGTTGTTTTTTGGGTAGTGTGACTTGGAGTGTTTTCATTTGTCCAGTCATATGGTACAAATTCGCTTGGAGGAATGTACATAACTTCAGCAAGCCCTTCTTTTAAAAGCATCTCATTCAAGTTCTTACCATTAACGATAACCACAGCAAGCTTTCGGCCGTATCGGTCTTCGTTTTTCCTATCGTCGATATCGAGTCCGACTCTCTTGTTGAGGCAGAACTTCTGGGTGAAGTATTTGGATGTTTGTGATCCTTCAACTCCTTTTTCAGGTGTGTTTACACCTACAAAACGAACTTTTCCAACCCCTTCAACATAAATGGTGTCTCCATCCACGACTTTTGTGCATATGCCGCTTTCCTCTATGTGGCATGAAGTATCGTTATATTTGTTCAATATGCTGCTTTCAGACTGGCTGGTGTATTTGTATGATGGTACATTGTGTGAAAATCCTGTTCCAGTATATGCGCTGACGGCTGAAATAGCACAAATGATTAATATTGATATGAGCATTATGGAAATAATTCTTTTCTTATAATTCATATAATTGCCCCCTTGATTTATTTTAAATATATTATGATTTTAATTATTAAATATTTTGTTTTGATAGGGTTGTTTTACTCGGTATGGCTATTTGTTAACGAGGAGAAATAGAATTTTGAATATTTTTAAAAAATTTTTCAAATTTTTCAATTAGCTTAAAAATAGTTTTTTAAATAAAATCATGATAGTTTTTTTTTTTTAAAAAAAGAGATTGATTTAAGAAAGTTATTTAAAGAAAAAAGAAGGAGAATAGATAAAAATCTATTCTGTTTTTTGTTTATTCTATTTTATCAAGAGCTTGGTCGATGTCTGCTAAGATGTCTTCCAAGTCTTCAATACCCACTGCCAGTCTGATAAGGTCAGGAGTTACTCCAGTAGCTCTTTGCTGTTCTTCAGTAAGTTGTGAGTGAGTAGTTGAAGCAGGGTGGATTACTAAGGATTTAGCATCTCCGATGTTTGCAAGCAAGGATAATAATTCAACATTGTTGATGAACTCAAGTGCTCCATCATATCCTGCTTTAAGACCGAAGGATACGATACCTCCGTAACCTCTTTCAGCATATTTCTTAGCCACTTCGTGGTTAGGGCTGCTTTCAAGACCTGAATAAGTTACCCAAGCAACTTTTGGATGTGCTTCAAGATGTTCAGCTACTGCCAATGCATTTGAAGCATGTTTCTCAATTCTTAAAGCTAAGGTTTCAAGTCCTTGGAGAAGCAGGAATGAACCGAATGGGTTTGGAACTGCACCTGTGTCTCTTCCAAGCACTGCTCTTATTCTGGTTGTAAATGCTGCAGGGCCAAAAGTCTCATAGAATTTTAATCCATTGTAGGTTTCATCAGGTTCTGTAAGTCCAGGGAATTTGCCGTTGTCCCAATTGAAATCTCCTTTTTCTATGATGAGTCCTCCAAGGGTGGTTCCATGTCCGCCAATGTATTTGGTAGCTGAGCTAGCGATGATGTCCGCACCATGGTCAAACGGTCTGATTGAACCTACTCCAACAGTATTATCAGCAATTAATGGAATTCCATGCTTGTGGGCGATTTCAGAAATTACATCAAAGTCAGGAACATCCAGTTTAGGGTTTCCGATTGATTCAACATAAATCGCTTTGGTTTTTTCATCAATTGCTGCTTCAAATTCCTCAGGGGATTGTGAATCAACGAATGTCACGGTTCTGCCAAGGTTCTTTAATGTGTTTTCAAACAATTCAAAGGTTCCTCCATATAGGTTGTCTGCAGATACGATATTATCTCCAACTTCAGTTATGTTTATGATCGCATAGAAAATAGCTGCTAAACCTGATGAAGTTGCATAAGCGGAGGTTCCTCCTTCAATTGCAGCTATTCTCTTCTCAAGCGCTTCCGTGGTAGGATTTGTCAGACGTGTGTAAATGTTTCCTCCTTCCTGAAGCGCAAACCTGTTTGCAGCCTGATCTGTATCATTGAATACGTATGATGTTGTTGCATAAATAGGAACTGCTCTGGAACCGGTTTCATCTGTTTCTTCTTGACCTGCGTGTATACCTAATGTTGCAATATTTTTTTTGTTTTTTACTTCATAAGCCATGTTATCATCTCATATAATTTTGTAAGAATAAAAATGATATTATTACATTTGGTTTTCATACATTAATTAATTTTTCATAATATAACAATTGTTATATTTTTTAATATCACTTATCCTACTTCTTATATAGTTGCTTCTAGTATATAACAATTGTTATGTTTTGTATGCTGCCGAACAATTTTTTTTTACAAATGGCGGTTTGACATATGGAAACTTATAAAAAATAATTATTATATAATATTATTTATGAATTTATTTAGCAATACCAACTTGAAGCAGTTTGAATTTATTAAATATGTGGCTGAAAATGCCGGCGACGAGCATGTGATGGCTAAAATCATAATCCGGCTGCGTTATGATAAAGTAGAGGCTCCTTATTACATGGAGACTCGAATTAGAATAAGCTCCTGCGCTGACCTGCAGGATAATGGGATATTCCATGCCATGGATGTTTTCAATCATCGCAGAATGTACAATTTCCTTGAAGACAAATATGGTGAAGTTTTGGCTCTTCTTGATGAGACTTTCAAAGAAGAATCTAAATGCCTTGAAATAAAGGATGAAAATGAAAAGATCAAGGATTATATAATCATGACCCGGTCTCTTGAAGAACTGGAAGAAGTGTTTAAGATATATGGTGATTTCTTTAAAGCCATTGACGATTTGGTGTAACTCCTTTAAGATTCCTCTTTTTTCTTTAAACTATTAAATATTTTTTTAATTTTTTAGTTTTCTCTTTTTTCAATATTCGTTTTTTATAATTTTTAGTTTTCTCTTTTTTTATTATGAAAGATTTTTTTTAATCATTTAAAATTATCTTTTTTATTGACTATTAAAAATCTCTCTTAGTTTTTCAGAAGCTTCTTTTGGGTTTTCAGCACTCATAATTGCGCTTACCACGGAAAAGCCCGCAATTCCAGTATCTTTTAATTCGTGTGCATTTTCCAAGGTGATTCCGCCGATTGCAACTGTTGGAATGCTTATTGAACTTGTGATTTCATTTAAATCATCCTTAGTAATTGAAGGGGCATCATCCTTGGTTGCTGTTGGGAATACTGCTCCTGTTCCAATGTAATCCGCACCATCTGCTTCAGCTTTTTTAGCTTCTTCTATGGTGGATGCAGAGACGCCTATGACTTTTTCTTCTCCCAGAATTTGGCGAGCCTTTTGAGCAGGCATGTCATCCTGGCCGATATGGACTCCATCTGCATCGATAGCTATTGCTATATCAAGTCTGTCATTAATGAGAAGTGGAACATCATATTTGTGAGTAATCTCCTTGACTTTAAGAGCCAGTTCATAGAAATCCTTTGTGGAAGCAGTTTTTTCCCTTATCTGGACAATGCTGGTTCCACCTTTCAATGCTTCTTCAATGATGTTCAATATTTCCTCATTTGTCTTGTCCTTGTGGTCTGTGACAAGGTAGCAGGTATAATCAATATCTTTTTTATTCATTCAATCATCTTTTAAAATATTTTTATTAACTATCTAACAATCTATATTTTAATTGATTAGATGTCTATTTCATACAAATTAGCATTTTCAATTAAATCTTTCGCGGTTAACTTGTAAAGGTTATCAATCAGGAATGTTCTAAAGCTTCCGGTTCCCAGGTCGTTTTCACGGACTTTGGCTGCAGCTTTTTCTCCAGCTATTGCCATGAGCAGACTTGCTGAGACTGTTCCAAGAAGACCATCGTTTGCTCCAACATAGCTTCCAATGATTGTGGTCAGCATGCATCCGCTGCCTGTGATGCAAGGCATGATCTCATCGCCGTTTTCTATGGCAAAAGTTTTATTTCCATCAGATATGATGTCTATAGGTCCGCTTGCACCGACAGTGGTGTTTAATTCTTTTGCAAGTTCCTTTACAATGATTCCATTCTTTTTTAATGTTTCCTTGGAGATTATGTCGTCTGCTGCAACATCCACTCCCTTTCCGCTTTGGGATTTGCTGTCCTGCAGAATGTCCAATTCAATCAGATTAGCTATTGCCTTTATCTCGGACATGTTTCCCCTGATTGATTTGACATCGTAATTTAATACAAGGTCTTTGATTAAATCGTTTCTAAGCCTGCTGATTCCAGCGCCTACTGGGTCGATAGCTATTGGGGTGCCTGTTTTGTTGGCATGTTCAGCTCCAGCTTTCATTGCCTTGATCTGTTCTTTTGAGAGTTTTCCAATATTGATTACCAGAACATCTGCCATGTCAACGATTTCAGCTATTTCTTCTTCATCGTCTGCCATGATAGGGGAAGCTCCTACAGCAAGAGCAGCATTGGCACAATCATTTGTGGTTACAATGTTTGTAATGCAATGTGTCAGTGGATTTTTAGCTTTTACATTTTCCATAGCACCTTGGATTGCATCTAAAATTTCCTGAGCGGTTTCATAAGTTATATTTTCTTCTGACATTTTATCATTCTTTAATTTTTTTAAATTGTTTTTGGATATTCTATCCTCAATATATTATTCACATTAAAAATATTTAAATATAAGATATTATAACGCTGTTTTCCGATTTAATAATCGGATTGCTTAAATTGATGATTTGATTCGTGATGATTTGTGATTTTAAAATTCAGTTTTCCATTGAAGTTTTTAAAATATATATAATTATAATAGTAAACTATTTAAGTGATGTTTTACTAAAAGTTTAATGTTGAATATTTTATTTTTAAAATTTTTTCATTAAACTAATGCCTCGGTGGCTCAGTCTGGTAGAGCGCGAGACTTGTAATCTCGTGGTCGCGGGTTCAATTCCCGTCCGGGGCTTTTTTATGTACTTTTAATCACATAGTTTAATTTCAAATTTTTAAATGACGTAAATAGTAACATTTATATACTATTGTGATTAAAATAATTAATGTTGTATGGGACTGTAGGGTAGCTTGGTCATCCTTTGGGCTTTGGGAGCCTGAGACTCCGGTTCAAATCCGGGCAGTCCCATTCCTACCCGCCTTAGCTCAATTGGCAGAGCGTTGGACTGTAGATCCAAATGTTGCTGGTTCAAGTCCGGCAGGCGGGATTTCATTATTATAATTTTGATTCCTCTACTTAAGAATTTTAAAGCGTTTTTTATCTAAAATTATAGTTTTATTTAATCAAATTTCTTTTTAGAAGGATAATCAAAACCTTTATATATAGTGATGTACATAATTATTAGTACTGAGTCAATTCTTATTGCTCAAGGTAAATGCCTTGGTGGTGTAGGGGCTATCATGTGGGCCTGTCGAGCCCGCGACTCGGGTTCAAATCCCGGCCAAGGCGCTTAACTTTTTAAGTTAAGAGATAGCCAAATTAATTTCATTTGTAATCAGGGCCCGTAGCTCAGTCTGGCAGAGCGCTTGGCTTTTAACCAAGCGGCCGCGGGTTCAATTCCCGTCGGGCCCGCTCTGATTTTTTTTATTTATTTCAATTTAACTAGAATTAACTTTTTCATTATATTTTTTTCGTTTAGTTAATCAAAGATCAATTTAAATTTCCAATCATTTAAATTTAGAATGGTATTCTAGTAGAATTTTAAGGATTATAATAGGTAATTGAGGGGTATTAGGAATTTTTATTTTTATGAGTGGTTGCTTTTTGTTTTAGAAGGGCTTAGTCGTTAATATCTTTTTTTTATTTGTTTGAATTCAATTCTATGATATAAAAAGTATGAACAAGGTATAATCAGTTAATTTAATTTTTTAGTTAAAAATTTTTATTCCAATGGAATAATTTAAAATTATCTTCAAATTGGAGGAATATTTTGAAATTTGATATATTAGAACATGAAAGTGTTCCAGAACATAAAATTTTAACTGAAGAGGAAGTTGAAGAGATTTTTAAAAATCTCGACTATGACAAATATCAGCTTCCAAGAATAAAAGCGGATGACCCTGTAGTTAAAGCTATAGGCGCTGAAGAGGGTGATGTTTTACAAATCACAAGAGATAGCGAGACTGCAGGAACCTTTGTAACTTACAGGTTTGTAAATGGTTTTAGAAACGATAAATAATCTTATTTGGATTAATCTGCTTTAGTTTACTTATTGATGAATTTTAGTGATTATTTTAATTTATTGCTTTGGATTTTAGTTTTTGCTAATGCTTGTTGATGAATTTTAGTGATTATTTTAATTTATTGCTTTGGATTTTAGTTTTTACTTAATATTTTATCAGTAGATTTTAGCGACTTATTCCGATTGATTAGTTTTTAAAAATCCATAATGCTAATTCGCTTTTATTTGCGAAATATGATTTATTAATTTGCTTTTTATAATATTATATTCGGAGAAATTAGATGAAGGAAAAGACATGGAGTCTAGTAGACTCATTTTTTGACAGTTATAACTTAGTAGACCATCATATTAAGTCTTATAATGATTTTGTCGACAATCGTATTCAAAAAATCATTGACATAAGTGAACCAATTGAATTGGAAGATGAAGATGGCACTAAAATAAGACTTCAAACAGGAAAGCTCAGGATTGAAAAGCCATTTACTCGAGAAGCAGATGGTTCCAACAGAGAGATTTTCCCAACTGAAGCAAGACTTAGAAATTTAAACTATTCCGCTCACATGTATCTTGAAATGAGATTGAAAAGAGATGATGAGGATGAAGTGCCACCATTTGAAGAAGTATATATTGGAGAACTTCCTTTAATGCTCAAATCCAACATCTGTCACTTGCATGGTCTTAATAAAGAAGAATTGCTTGAAAAAGAGGAAGACCCTCAAGATCCTGGCGGATATTTCATTGTAAACGGTTCCGAGAGAGCTGTTGTAACAATGGAAGAGATTGCGCCAAACAAGATCATACTGGAGCAAAAGCCTGAGGAAGTTGAAGACAGGCATGCTAAAGCCATAGTAACTTCAATTAGAAGTGGTTTCAGAGCAAGAATTACTTTGGAATACAAAAAGCCACGTAAAAGCGGTGTCTTCTTAAGAATTTCATTCCCTTATGTTCCTGGCGAGATTCCTCTTGTAATCCTGCTTAGAGCTTTAGGCTTATCCACAGATGAACAGATTATTACAAAAATCTCAGACGACTTTGATTTCCAGATGTGCATTGCAGATGACATCCAGGTTTCAAACGATGACTTGAATACAGATTCCGCTGAAATGGCCGAAATGTCCAAGGAAGAAAGAGAGGAATATCTGAGAGTTGCCGCTATCCGTTACATAGGTAACCGTGTTGCAAAAGGAATGACAGAGGAATACAGAATCAAGCGTGCGGAGGATGTCATTGATAAATACTTGCTTCCTCATATGGGAACAGAATCTGAAAACAGAGAAGCTAAAGCTATCTACTTAGCTGAAATGACTGAAATGCTGCTTCAAGTAATCGAAGGTCAGAGAAAACCTCACGATAAGGACCATTACACCAATAAGAGACTCAGAGTCTCCGGAGACTTAATGGAAGACTTATTCAGAGTTGCTTTCACCTCATTAACTCGTGATATGAGCTACCAGCTTGAGAGAAGCTTGTCCAGAGGAAAAGAGCTTTCAATCAAACAGGCAGTACGTAGTGATGTCTTAACTGAAAACATCAAGCATGCAATCGCTACAGGTAACTGGGTAGGTGGAAGAGCAGGTGTAAGCCAGCTTTTAGACAGAGTAAGTTACATGGCTACACTTTCACATTTAAGACGTGTGGTATCACCTCTTACCAGAAGCCAGCCTCACTTTGAAGCAAGAGACTTGCACCCTACACAGTTCGGTAAGATCTGTCCTAATGAAACTCCTGAAGGACCAAACTGTGGACTTGTAAAGAACCTTGCTTTAATGTGCAAGATTTCCGAAGGATTTGACAAGGATGATGTTGTAAATATCATCAAAACCATGGATTATCTGGATGAAAGTGAAACTTCCGAAGGAATAAAGACAAAAATCTATATCAATGGTGAATTGATTGGAAGCTGCTATCGTCCTGAAGAATTCACTGTGGAAATGAGAAATAAAAGACGAGCTGGTGAAATCTCAAATGAGATGAACATCACATATTATGAAGACAACCATGAGATTTACATCTTCACAGATCCTGGAAGAGCTAGAAGACCTCTCATTCTTGTTGAAAATGGTGAGTCCAAACTCACTTCCGATATTTTAGAGAGTGTTGAATCCGGCGATATCAAATGGGATGAATTATTCGAACTTGGTGTTTTAGAATACCTTGATGCTGAAGAAGAGGAAAACTCCTTTATCGCAATGGATGAAGATCACTTGACTCCTGAGCACACACACCTGGAAATCGACCCATCTACCATGCTGGGTATTTGCGCAGGTATTATTCCGTTTTCAGACCACAACTCATCTCCAAGAAACACAATGGAAGCAGGTATGACAAAACAGGCATTGGGATTATATGTATCCAACTATGCATTCCGTACCGATACTCGTGCCCACTTGCTCCACCACCCTCAAGTTCCTATGGTGAAAACAAGAATCATTGATGCTACAAATTATGATAAAAGACCTTCAGGTCAGAACCTGGTAGTCGCTTTGATGTCTTATGAAGGATACAACATGGAAGACGCAATGATTTTAAACAAGTCCTCTCTTGAGAGGGGAATGGGAAGAAGTTCCTTCTTCAGATCATATGAAGCATCTGAAAGACGTTATCCTGGAGGACAAGTGGACAAGTTCGAAGTTCCTGAGAAAGGGGTTAAAGGATATCGCAGCGAAGACGCATATGAACATCTTGACCCTGCAGACGGTATTGTAAGCCCTGAAAAACGCGTTGAATCAGGTGATGTTTTAATAGGTAAGACTTCTCCTCCAAGGTTCCTGGAGGAAATCGATGAGTTCGGTACCGTCGGTGAGAAGAGAAGAGAATCCTCAGTAACTGTAAGACATGGTGAAAAGGGTATCGTTGATGCTGTATTGCTTAGTGAAACAGTTGAAGGAAACAAATTGACCAAAATAAGAGTTAGAGAATGCAGACAACCTCAATTCGGTGACAAGTTCGCATCAAGACACGGTCAGAAGGGTGTTGTAGGTCTTATATTATCTCAAGATGACATTCCATTTACTGAAGACGGCGTAGTTCCGGATATCATTGTAAATCCTCACGCTATTCCATCAAGAATGTCTGTAGGACAGGTATTGGAAATGGTTGCAGGTAAGGCAGGATGTCTGGAAGGTCACCGTGTAGACGGTACTCCTTTCCAAACCAATATTACAGATGAGTTTGACCCTGACAATGACAAGGAATATAACACCGTAGAAGACTTGATCAAGGACCAGCTCTTCAAAAACGGATTTGAAACTGCAGGATGCGAATCACTCTACAATGGTGTGACCGGTGAGCGTATTGAAGCTGAAATCTTCGTTGGAGTGGCTTATTACCAGAAATTACACCACATGACAACTGATAAGGTATATGCTCGTTCCACTGGACCTGTTCAAGTACTTACCCGCCAGCCTACTGAAGGTAGAGCCCGTGAAGGTGGTCTCAGGTTTGGAGAAATGGAAAGAGATTGTCTTATTGCCCACGGAGCTTCATTGTCCCTTTTAGAAAGACTTTTATATGAGTCAGACAAGTACGAGGCAGTTGTGTGCAACGACTGTGGAATGCTGGCAGTCAAGGAAAAAGGCACTAATGAAACACACTGTCCAATTTGTGGAGATTCTGAAACTTTCCCAATTGAAATTTCATATGCTTACAAATTGTTATTGGATGAACTTAAGAGTTTATGTATGTTCCCTAAATTAGTATTAGGAGATAAAGCATAAAACAGGTATTGAAAAAATTTTTTAAGGAGTCAATATTTTGAAAGGTATTATTAAAAAAATTGATAGTCTTGCTTTTGGTTTGATGTCACCAGAGTCCATTAGAAAAATGTCTGTTGCTAAGATTGAAACTCCGGATACTTATGATGAGGATGGTTATCCTATTGATGGAGGATTAATGGACCGTCATTTAGGCGTTATCGACCCAAGTTTAAAATGTCAGACCTGTAATGAGAAAGGTGGAGACTGTCAGGGTCACTTTGGTAGAATAGACCTTGCAAGACCGGTTATTCATGTCGGTTACGGTGATGACATTCACAAGATCCTTCGTTCTGTATGCAGCGAATGCGGCCGCATTCTTTTAGAGGATGACGAGATTGAAAAATGCACTGAAGAGATTAGAAATCTCAAGGCAAGAGGAGAAAACCTGGATGAGTATCTCAAAGAAGTCTTCAAGAACTGCAAGTCCAAGAAGGACAAGGATTATGAAGTCTGTCCTCACTGCGGAGCATTGCAGAAGGACCTTAAGATAGACAAGCCAACCACATTTGTTGAAGTCATAAAATATGACGAGGAAGGAAACCGTCTGACCGATGACCGTGACAGGAACATAACTGAAGAGTACAGGCTTACTGCAAGTGAAGTCAGAGCAAAACTTGAAAACATCACTGATGAAGATGCTTATGTTTTAGGCGTTGACACCACTAAAGTAAAAGGAAAATACATAGCACGTCCTGAATGGATGGTTTTAACCGTGCTTCCAGTTCCTCCTGTAACTGTAAGACCGAGCATTACCCTGGATACAGGTGAACGCTCAGAGGATGATCTCACCCACAAATTGGTTGATATTCTGAGAATCAACCAGAGACTGGTTGAGAATATGGATGCAGGTGCTCCACAGCTTATCGTTGAAGATTTATGGGAACTGCTTCAGTACCATGTGACAACCTACTTTGATAATGAAGCAAGTGGTGTTCCTCCTGCAAGACACAGATCAGGAAGACCTCTTAAAACACTCACTCAGAGATTGAAAGGTAAGGAAGGTCGTTTCAGAAGCAATTTATCTGGTAAAAGGGTTAACTTCTCTGCCCGTACTGTAATTTCACCGGATCCTAACATTTCCATCAATGAAGTCGGTGTTCCTGAAATGATTGCAAGAGAGGTTACTGTGCCTATCTATGTAACTGACTGGAACTTCAAAGACCTTTATAAAATGATCTGCAGAGGTCCTGAAAGCGAATTCGTCGATGAGAATTTTGTTCAAACTGAAAAGAACGCCCTTGTTCAGGAATTCCCAATCAAGGAAGACAACAAGGATGCAATCATTGCAAATATCAAGAAGATTGTCAAGGACAACGACAAGCTTGACATGGCTGAACAGACCAAGATAAAGGTTTATATTGATGATAAATTGTATCAGGTTCCTCAATTGACTGTCACTAACTTCAAAACCGAGGAAGAAAAAGCGAAGAAAGAGGAAATCAACAAGATTATCACAGATATCATCTTTGAAGAGATTAAAAACTCCTTCAATGAAGGCAGAAGTTCAAAATACCAGCCTGGTGTTAACTATGTGATTTCCGAAGACGGCCGTAAGAGAAAGCTCTCAAAAGATAACAGATGCGTCATTGCAAACATGCTGAAGCGTGGAGACGAGGTTTTAAGACATCTCAAAGATGGAGATATTGTCTTATTCAACCGTCAGCCTTCACTTCACAGAATGAGTATGATGGCCCATGAGGTAAGGGTGCTTCCTTACAAGACCTTCAGACTCAACCTTTGTGTATGTCCTCCATACAATGCGGATTTCGATGGAGACGAAATGAATATGCACGTCTTCCAGACCCCTGAAGCCAGAGCAGAGGCAAAATCCCTGATGAGAGTTCAGGAACACATTCTATCTCCTCGTTTCGGTGGTCCTATCATTGGAGCTATTCACGACCACATTTCCGGAGCTTACCTTTTAACCAGAAGAGGAATGAAATTCCCTGAAGACGAGGCTTTCCAAGCTATTAGAAAATCACATCTTCTCGGCAATCCTTATGTGGATAAGAAGCATCTCAAACGAAAAGGCAGAGACTGGACAGGTAAAGAGTTGTTCTCCCTGCTGCTGCCAGATGATTTGAACATGAACTACAAGGCGGAAATCTGTCGAAAATGTGATGTATGTAAAGGAGAAGACTGCCAGTACGATGCTTATGTTGTCATCAAGGACGGGGAGCTTGTATGCGGTGCAATGGACGAATCAGCATATGGTTCATTCTCAGGTCAGATTCTTGACCGCATTGTAAAGGAATATGGTGCCGACCGTGCAAAAGAATTCCTTGACCGTTCTACAGACCTTGCCATCTGGGGAATCATGAAGACGGGTATTACCACCAGTATCAATGATGAAGACATTCCTGAAGAGGCTACCGAACGTATCGAGGCTCACTTGGATAATGCGGAGCGTGAAGTAGACAAGCTGATTCGCAACTATGAAGAGGGATTCCTGGAAGCATTGCCAGGAAGAAGCCTTGAAGAGACTTTGGAAATGCGTATCGTGCAGGTTCTTGGTGAAGCAAGGGACTCCGCAGGTGTAATCGCAGAAGAGTTCTTTAACATGGACAGTCAGGATGAGGAAGGTAATCTCGACGAAGACAATATGAACCTCATCAATCACTCTGTGGTAATGGCTCGTACAGGTGCAAGGGCATCCTTATTGAACCTTGCCCAGATTAGTGCTTGTGTAGGACAGCAATCCGTTCGTGGTGGACGTATTGAAAGGGGATACCTTAACAGGCCTCTTCCTCACTTCAAGAAATACGAACTCGGGGCAAGAGCAAAAGGATTCGTGCACTCCTCATACAAGGAAGGCCTTGATCCTATTGAATTCTTCTTCCACGCAATGGGAGGAAGAGAAGGTCTTGTAGATACCGCGATTCGTACAGCTCAATCAGGTTACATGCAGAGAAGACTTGTAAATGCTCTTGAGGATTTAACTGTAAATAATGATGGTGTTGTTCACGACAACCATGGACAAGTTGTTCAAACTGTATTTGGTGAAGATGGAATAGACCCTGCGAAAAGTGATTTCGGTAAGGTGGCAAACCTTGACAAGATCATTGATGAAATGAGGGTTAAATCAGCACAGGATGGTAAATAAGGAGGCAATTTTATGGTGGAAATGAATGAAGCAATAGAAATAGTTCAGGAAGTATTGGAAAACAATAAAATTGACTTTCCTAAGAAATACATTGAAGATTTGGCATCAGCTTATATCAGAAGAGACCTGAGTGATGATGAGTTGAATGAACTTGTGCTCAAGGTTCAGGAAGCATATGAGCGTGAACATATCGAAGCCGGTGAGGCTGTAGGTACTGTTGCAGCTCAGTCTGTAGGAGAGCCGGGTACTCAGATGACCATGCGTACTTTCCACTACGCGGGAGTAGCTGAGTTAAACGTAACTCTCGGTCTTCCAAGGTTGATTGAGATTGTGGATGCAAGACAAAAAATCTCCACACCTACCATGGACATTTACTTCGAACCTGAATACAAGGATGATGAGGACTTTGTCAGAACTTTAGCAAACAGAATCGGTAAAAGCACACTGAATGACATATTGTCCTATTTCAAATTGGATTATGCAGGAATGGCTGTTAATGCAGTAATCGACGAGAAAAAGATTGAAGACAGAAAATTGGAATATGACGACATAATTGAAACTATTCAAAAACACTTCAAGGATGCAGTCATTGAGGACAACAATTTGACTATTGGTGTTAAAACAGATAAGGTAAAACATCCGATTAGAGAGCTCAGGCTTCTCGGTGATAAAGTTCGTGACTTGCAGATCAGTGGTAAGAAGGATATTGGAAAAGTTATTATTCGTAAGGCTGAAATCGGCCCTAATGAAACTGAATTTGTCATGCACACTGAAGGATCCAACCTCAAGGACATATTCAAGGAAGAGGGAATTGATAAGAAACGAACCACTACCAACAACATTCATGAGATTGAAATGGTTCTTGGTATTGAGGCAGCACGTAATGCCATTGTTCAAGAATTGAATAAGACCTTGTCCGAACAGGGTCTTAGTGTGGATATCAGGCACATCATGCTTGTTGCAGACATGATGACTTCCGAAGGTATTGTAAAATCCATCGGTCGTCATGGTATCAGCGGTCAAAAATCAAGCGTGCTTGCACGTGCAGCATTTGAAGAAACTGGAAAACACTTGCTTCACGCAAGTCTCCGTGGTGAAACAGACGGCTTGAATGGTATCATTGAGAATATTATCATTGGTCAGCCTATACCTCTCGGTACCGGTTCAGTTAGTGTTACCATGAAACCTGACGCATATGAGTAAACACGTAAAATTTTCAAAAATAAGTTATAATTAATTTTATAACTTTTTTTTCTTTTTTTGAAAAATTTATATTTTTTTTAATTTGAAAAAATAGTATGTTTTTTTTGAAAAGGTAATATGTTTTTTTTAATTTGAAAAAGTAGTGTTTTTTATTTGAAAAAATAGTATTTTTTAATTTGATAATGCAAATGCTTATTTTTTTAAGTGCAAATTTTTTGGAAATTTTTAATTCAGTCTTTTTTTTTTTTAAAATGTGAAAATTAACAAATTATATATATGATAATTATCATAATTATAAAGTAATAGTTTAATTAAGCTATTTGTTATTATATTTTTTATTTAATTTTTAATTAAATCTTAAAAATTCTAATTTTAAATTTTAATTATTTAATGTTTTAATTATTAATGTTTATATTATATTAAATTAATAGCACTTACTTTATTAATCTATAAACCCAACTCTCTGATGAGAGTATTTTTTCTAATCAAAATTTAGGAGGCAGATGATGGACGTAGAAAGAGGAATAAGGGTTGCAGTAGACACAGGTGATGTCACACTCGGCTCTGAAAAATCTATTCAATCTTTGAAATTAGGCAAAGGATTACTTGCAGTTGTTGCAGCAAACAGCCCAAAAAGTATCTTAGAAGATGTTGAATACTATGCAAATCTCTCTAACATACCTTACATTGTCTACGAAGGTACCAGTGTTGAATTAGGTTCTGTATGCGGTAAGCCTTTCACTGTAGCTACTTTAATAGTCAACGATCCAGGAGATTCTACTATATTAGAAGTAGTGGGGTAGATTTTTGTGTCTATTAAATTTAATGCAAATGAAATAAGGTATATCGCTCTTTTCGAGAGTATGACCGGCGCAATGGTAAAGGACTGCATCATCGACGACGAACTTTCCAAAGTTACATTCGTTGTTAAAAACGGTGACATGGGACTTGCTATTGGTAAAGGCGGAAGCACCGTAACCAAAGTTAAAAGAGCTGTGGACAAAGGCGTGGAGATTATTGAGTATAATGAAGACCCTGCTCAGTTTATTAGAAACATTCTCTCTCCTGCCGAACTTAAATCCATCAAGGTTATTCAAAAGGAAGGCCAGGACAAGATTGCAATTGTAAATGCCGATTCTTCAAATAAGAGAATAGCTATTGGTAAAAACGGTGTAAACATAGAAAGAGCAAAATTACTTGCTAAAAGGCAACATGATATAAGCAATATTATTTTAAAATAAACTGTTTATTGGATATCAAATATCAGTGTTTTATTTTAGATAATATTAATATGTTGTTTTTTTAATTTTTGTTTTATCGCAAATAATTTTATATCATCTTTTAGATGATTTATTGGATATTCTTTGGATTTATTAGTCATAACTTATCACCTCCTTTAGATAGTTTTTTTGCGTTTTATAAAATTCCAAAGATTATCCTTTTTTCTATTTTTTTTATTGTGTTTATCTTAAAAATTTCAAAATGATTTTTTTATAATGCTGAAAAAACCAAACATTTATTAATATAGATAAACTAATATAGTGTTATAATAGGTTATATTATAGAAAAATTAATATTTTATTTTTATTTTCGTATTAGTTTTCATAATATTATTGCTATAATTTATTCATTTGACTTAAACTATTAGCTACTGTGTGCATTTTTGCTATGGTTTAAATATAGCCGCCTATATATATTTAGATAAATTCACATTGATTGAAAATTAAAATGCTTAATTTATTTTGATTTTCAGATGTTTTCAATGTATTTTTTTATTTATTTCACATCCAGTTAGTGATAACGCTATCTCATTTGGTGGAATGATAAATAATTTGTCTTAATTAAATTGATATTTTTCAATGTAAAATATCTAAAAATATGATTATGATCTTATTGTGCTGATTATAATCGTAATTATTAATTTAACGAACCGGTATTCGTATTTTTTAAATTCAATAGTTAATTAGCTAGTTTGCTCAAGAACTAGCTTCATGAATATTGGTTTTTATTATTGGAAATAAAGATTTTATAACTTTATCCTGTTGTATGGAAGTTTTAATTGCTATCATGTTATGGGAAGATTTAAATCAAAACCAATCACTTTGATTTAAATAGCGCTCTTATGGTTTAGCTGGAGTGAGTAATGAATGGATATGATAGTAAATTGCAGCGGTGGATTTCCATATATCAAGTATAATTATATCAATCTTATTCATTTATTCTAAAACGACGTTTTGTCTTAAAATAAAGAGGAAGAATAAATATGCCAGGACTTTTTGCTGCTAAAAAGCTTAAGAAAAATCGACAAAATTTTAAATGGAAAGACGTAGACTACAAAAGAAGAGCTTTACGTTTGGATGTAAAAGCAGACCCTCTAGAAGGGGCTCCTCAAGCAAGAGGAATTGTAATTGAAAAAGTGGGAATCGAAGCAAAACAGCCTAACTCCGCTATCCGTAAATGTGTACGTGTACAATTAATCAAAAACGGAAAACAATTAACTGCTTTTGCACCAGGTGACGGTGCTATCGGATTCATCGATGAGCACGACGAAGTTATGATTGAAGGAATCGGTGGACCATCCGGAAGATCCATGGGTGATATCCCTGGAGTACGTTGGAAAGTAAGCAAGGTAAACAACGTTGCATTATCCGAAATGGTAAGTGGAAAAATCGATAAACCAGTAAGATAATTGAGGTAATAATATGGCAAAAGTATTTAACAAATGGGACCTTGATGAAGTAGAAGTAACTGATGAAGGTTTAAAGAGATACATCTGCTTGGATGACACTATCGTTCCTCACACATTAGGAAGACATGTAAAAAGACAATTTGCAAAATCCAATGTTTCCATTGTTGAAAGATTAATCAACAAGATGATGAGAACCGAAAGAAACTCCGGTAAAAAGAACAAGGCTTACAACACTGTAAGAGAAGCTTTAGAAATCATCAACAAAAGAACAAAACAAAATCCTGTTCAGGTTTTAGTTAAAGCAGTGGAAAACACTTCCCCTCGTGAAGAAACCACACGTATCAGATACGGTGGTATTGGATTCCAAGTTGCTGTAGATATTGCTCCTCAAAGAAGAGTCGACTTATCATTAGGATTCTTAACCAGAGGAACAATGCAATCCGCATTCAAAAACAAAAGATCTCTTGCTGAATGTTTAGCTAATGAAATCATCTTCGCTTCAGAAGAGGATACAAGAAGCTTCGCTTTACAGAAGAAAGAGGAAAAAGAAAGAGTTGCAAAAGCAGCACACTAATTCGCTGCTTGAAGTTGATAATCATGCAGGGACCTTTGGAGTTCTTGCAGGATTGTTCTCAACTTTCTTAAAATTCATTCAATATGGATTCCATATTGATATTTTTAATTTAGACTTATAAAATTAGAAACACATAAAAAATATATTAATATTATTAGGTGATTACGTGAGTAGACGAGACAAAATGATTGGTAAAATCAAAGACTTAATGTACGAGCCTGAACATATCAGAAACATTGGTATTGCCGCACACATTGACCACGGTAAAACCACTTTATCTGACAACCTTCTCGCTGGTGCAGGTATGATTTCCGAAGAACTTGCAGGAGATCAGAGATTCTTAGATTTTGATGAACAGGAACAAGCTCGTGGTATTACTATTGATGCTGCAAACGTATCCATGGTACACGAATACAAAGGCGAAGAGTATCTTATCAACTTGATTGACACTCCAGGACACGTTGACTTCGGTGGAGACGTAACTCGTGCAATGAGAGCTGTAGACGGTGCAGTAGTAGTTGTATGTGCTGTAGAAGGAGTAATGCCTCAAACTGAAACTGTACTCAGACAGGCTTTAAGAGAAAAAGTAAAACCTGTATTGTTCATCAACAAGGTTGACAGATTAATCAACGAAGTAAAATTAGGTCCTGAAGAATTAAGTAACAAATTCATGGACATCATTCTTGAAGTTAACAAATTAATCAGAAACATGGTTTCCAAAGAGGAAAAAGATGCTTGGCAAGTAGATGTAACCGATGGAAGCGTAGCATTCGGTTCAGCATACCACAACTGGGCTATCAACATCCCAACCATGCAGGAAACAGGTATCAACTTCAAAGACATCATTGATTACTGTAACGCTGACAATCAAAAGGAATTAGCTCAAAAAGTACCATTATCCGATGTATTGCTTGGTATGGTAGTAGACCACCTTCCTTCTCCAAAAGTAGCTCAGGAATACAGATGTCCTAACATCTGGGAGGGAGACTTGGAAAGCGCTGCTGGTAAGACCATGGTTTCAACCAGTCCAGATGGTCCTTTAGCTGTAATGGTAACCAATGTGACTGTGGACAAGCATGCTGGTGAAGTAGCTACCGGTAGAGTATACGGTGGTACTGTACAGCAAGGTTCCGAAGTATATCTCGTAGGCAGTCACGCTAAATCCAGAGTACAGCAAGTAGGTGTCTACTTCGGTCCTGAAAGAGTTCCTACAGAAACAGTTCCTGCTGGTAACATTGTATACATTACCGGAGCAAAAGGAGCTACCGCAGGTGAAACAATCTGTTCTCCTGATGCAAAAATCAAGGAATTCGAAGGATTAGACCACATTTCCGAACCTGTAGTTACTGTAGCTGTGGAAGCTAAAAACACCAAGGACCTTCCAAAACTTATTGAAGTATTAAGACAAACTGCTAAAGAAGACCCTACCGTTCACGTTAACATTAATGAAGAAACTGGTGAACACTTGATTTCAGGTATGGGAGAACTTCACTTGGAAGTTATCGGTGTAAGAATCAACAACAAGGGAGTTGACATCAAAACTTCAGAACCTATTGTTGTATACAGAGAAACTGTTGCAGGAAGAACTGCAAGTCCTGTAGAAGGTAAATCCCCTAACAAGCATAACAGATTATACCTTGAAGTCTCACCTCTGGAAGATGAAATGTTCCAGGCATTACAGAATGGTGACATCAAAGAAGGAAAAATCAAATCCAAGGAAGAAGCTCAACAATTCATGGACCATGGCCTTGACAAGGAAGAGGCTAGAAGAGTATGGGATGTTTACAACAAATCCTTATTCATCAACATGACCCGTGGTATCCAATACCTGGATGAAATCAAAGAGCTTGTTATTGAAGGTTTCGAATCCGCACTTGAAGAAGGACCAGTTGCAAACGAAATTGCAATGGGTATGAAATTCACCCTTGTGGACGCAAAACTTCACGAAGACGCAGTTCACAGAGGACCTGCTCAAATTCTGCCTGCTATCCGTAATGCTATCAAAGGTGGTATGATGATGGCTGACCCAACACTCCTTGAACCTGTTCAAAAGGTTTTCATTAACACCCCAACAGATTACATGGGATCCTGTACCAAGGAAATCTTAAACAGAAGAGGTCAAATCATCGACATGCCTACTGAAGGTGACATGGTAAATATCGAAGCTAAAGTACCTGTAGCAGAAATGTTCGGTTTCGCTGGAGATATCAGATCCGCAACTCAAGGTAGATGTTTATGGTCTACTGAAAACTCTGGTTTTGAAAGATTGCCAAGAGAATTGCAATCTCAAATCATCAGACAAATCAGAGAAAGAAAAGGATTATCCCCAGAACCATTTGGTCCTGATCACTACTTAGGATAATCAAGTAAAATTCATATTTAAATTTTTTATTTAATAAGGAATTATTGATTTGTAATCGATTTGACTCATTATAAATGGATTTAATTCCTTTTTCATATTTCTTTAATATATGGTAATCTTTTAAAAATGATGCAAATACTTTATATATTAAAAGAAATATAATCATATACATATAGTTGAGTATCTTAGATTACATGTGATTTATCTTATATATCGCATGTGATTTTTACCATGTAATTTTTACGTGTGAGTTATAAGATAGTCCTGATTTAAATATTCAACATCTGATAACTTAACTAATATTACTTAACTTATATGACTAATAAACAGAAATGAGGTTTATATAATGGCAAAAGCAAAAGAACATATTAACTTAGCATTTATTGGACACGTTGACCACGGTAAATCCACTTTAGTAGGACACTTATTATTAAAAGCTGGAGCTATCGCTGAACAACAATTAGATGACGGAGAAAACAAATTCAGATTTGTTATGGACAAATTAGGTGAAGAAAGAGAAAGAGGAGTAACCATCGACCTCGCTCACCAAAAATTCTCCACCAACAAATACGACTACACTGTTGTAGACTGTCCTGGACACAGAGACTTCGTTAAAAACATGATTACTGGTGCATCCCAAGCTGACGCAGCTGTACTCGTAGTAGCTGCAAACGACGGTGTAATGCCACAAACCAAAGAACACATGTTCTTATCCATGACTTTAGGTATTAAACAATTAATCATTGCAGTTAACAAAATGGATATGGAAGACTACAGTGAAGACAGATTCAACGAAGTAAAAGATGAAGTTTCCACCTTACTCAAATCCATTGGAAGAGATCCTAAAACCACTCCTTTCATCCCTCTGTCTGCATTTGAAGGAGACAACATCAAAGAAAAATCCGACAACATGCCATGGTACAAAGGCGACACTCTCATGGACGAGTTAGACAAATTAACCCCTCCTGAAAAACCTGTCGACTTACCATTAAGAATTCCTATTCAAGACGTATACTCCATTACTGGTGTAGGTACTGTACCTGTAGGAAGAGTAGAATGCGGTGTAATGAAACAAGGAGACAATGTTGTCTTTGAACCTGCTGGAGTTTCCGGTGAGGTAAAATCCATCGAAATGCACCACGAACAATTCCCAGAAGCTGAACCTGGTGACAACATCGGATTCAACGTAAGAGGTGTAGGTAAGAACGATATCAGAAGAGGAGACGTAGCTGGACACACTGCAGATGCTCCAACCGTAGCAAAACAATTCACCGCACAAGTTGTTGTATTACAACACCCTGGTGTAATCACCGTTGGATACACTCCTGTATTCCACTGTCACACTTCTCAAACTGCATGTACTTTCTTAGACTTAACTTCCAAACTCGACCCTGCAACCGGTCAACCTGAAAAAGAAAAACCTGACTTCATCAGAACTGGTGACGCAGCTATTGTAGAGATCAAACCTACAAAACCAATGGTTATGGAAGAAGCAAGAAAAATCCCACCTATGGGAAGATTCGCTATCAGAGATATGGGTCAAACCGTAGCTGCTGGTTTATGTCTTAAAATTACTGACCAAAAATAAGTTTGATGAATAATATTAATTATTATAATTAGAATCTAATTTTAATTATTTTAATTATTTTTTCATTTTTTATTTTTTCAGTTTTAAATTGTACAATTATTTAAATAATTAATTTTTTAATTATTTTTTGAAATCTTTATTTTTAGGTTTTAAATAATTTCTAAGTTTTTAATCTTTAGTATGTTTTAATCCGGATCATGGTCCGGTTTTAGCTTAAAGATTAAAACTGGATTATTTACCTATTTTGGGAGGATTAAATATGAATCAAGCTAGAATTAAGCTTACTGGAACTGATCCTGAAAAACTTAACTATGTCTGTGACCAGTTAAAGAAAATTTCTGAAAGAACTGGTGTAGATATTTCCGGTCCGATTCCATTACCAACTAAAAAATTAGTTGTCCCTACTAGAAAATCTCCAGATGGAGAAGGAAAAGCTACCTGGGAAAAATGGGAACTTCGTATCCACAAACGTTTAGTTGGAATTGGTGCTGACGAAAGAGCTATGAGACAAGTTATGAAAGTTAACGTTCCTGATAATGTAAGTATCGAGATCGAACTTAAAAACTAATCAGTTTATTATTTAAACTTTTATTATAGATTATTGACTTTTTAAACTTTATAAACATGATAAAAATAGTTATTTAGCTATTTTTGTTTATAATTTCTTTATAATTATTTTATATGCCGAGATAGTCTAGTCTGGTAAGGCGCGGGACTTGAAATCCCGTGGGTTAACGCCCTCCTGGGTTCAAATCCCAGTCTCGGCGTTTTTAATTAAAACTTTTTTTCAAATTCGCTATATTAATTCACTTTTTCTCTATTTTTGAATTTTTAGAATTTTCAATTATTTAGGTTTTTTAATTTTTTAATTTTAATTTTTGGATTCTCTAATTTTAGAATTTTACAAAATGAAATAACATTTTTTTAATTAGCTGATTTTCTTTAATTTAATTTTTTAAAAACTTATTTTAATTTAATAAAAAGAGTATTCTATTAATTTAATTGCACCTGTATTCAATTAAATGAATAGTTTCTTCATGATGTATTTTTTGATTGTATGATATCTAGGATAACTTGTTTAGATTCATAAAAATAGTAGTTTTTTAAGTAAAGGATATGAAAAAAATAATTTTTAAAATTTGATTTTGGTAAAAATATTTTTTTTTAAATGATCAAGTAGAAAAAAATTTTATAAAATTAGCACAAATTAAAAATGAAAATAAAATGAGAAGAAAAATAGGGATAAAATTTTAAAATAAAATGAGTGTGGTGTATGAATATTTAATTATTTTGGTTCTGGGTTTCTTTTAGCTGCAATAAATAATATAGCAAGTACGATAATTACTCCAACTATAAATACTAAAGCAAAGCTTGAAGTTCCAGATACAATGTCTGCAATTAAATCCATTTGATGCCTCCTAATTTTAAAAATCTTAATTAATGAAAATTAATAATTAATAATATTTTATTTGATATCATATTTATAATTTAATCTTTTTTAGTAATTATTTTTCTATGATTCCTTATACTGTCAGCGACTCATTTTTCTTAAATAAATTTTAATTCTCCTCTATTGAATCATCTTGTTGATGATTTTATCCGCAAGCACTATCAGTGAGGAGGCTATTATTATTAAAATCCATTCAGTCAATCCAATAGGGCATGTTTTAAAAATATCCTGTAGAAATGGAGTGTAGATTACAATTACCTGCAGGATGAATGATCCAATTATGGATATCCAGAATGTCTTATTGAATTCCTTGGAATTGGATTTATGGTTGAATGCATTGAATAGCTGATATAATACAAATACTGTAAAAGCAACGGTCATTGCTTTTGCACCTGCATTGGCTGTGCCGCTTGCAAGCTCCCAGCAGTAAAGGCCAAGTGTGCCTATTGTCATTATGATTCCTGAGATGATGATTCTTATGAAAGTCTTCTGTCCAATCAATTCCCCTCTTTCAGGACCTCTTTCCATGATGTCATTTTCAGGTCCTTCAAGTCCCAGGGACTGTGCTGGAGGTCCGTCCATGATAATATTGATCCAGAGAAGCTGTATTGGAGTAAAAGGTGTTGGAATAGGTAAGAGTGAACCTGCGGTAATTGTGAGAATCGCGGCTATGTTTGTAGTCAATTGGAATTTAAGGAATCTCTTTAAATTATCATAAATTGTTCTTCCTTCCTTGATTGCTCTGACAATTGTTGCAAAGTTGTCATCCTGGATAATCATGTCTGCAGATTCTTTTGCAACATCTGTTCCGCTTCCCATTGCAACTCCAATGGATGCCTTTTTAAGTGCTGGAGCATCGTTTACTCCATCTCCAGTCATTGAGACGATATTGTCATTGTTCTGCAATGTTTCAACGATTCTTTTCTTCTGTTCAGGATATACTCTTGCATAAACCTTGATATTGTTTGCAATCCTTTTGTATTCCTCTTCATCAAGTTCTTCAAGCTCTTGTCCTGTTAGAGTGAATATGTCTTCTGATTCCAATTCCTCTCGGGATATGATTCCTATTTCCTCAGCAATAGCTAATGCAGTATCCTTATGGTCTCCTGTAATCATGACCACCTGAATGCCTGCGTTTTTACAGTCTCTTACTGCGGAAATGGCTTCTTCTCTTGGAGGATCCATTATTCCCAGAAGGCCTGTGAATGTCAAATCCTTTTCAAAGATTTCTATTTCATCTTGGATGGAATTATCTTCGCTAATCTGGCTGGTCAAGTCAGTGAATGTTTCAAAATCCATCTTCCTGTATCCCAGTCCAAGAACCCTGAGGGCGGAACTGCTCATATCATGAATTTGAGATAGTATCTCATCTTCATCCTCCTTGAGGATGTTTTCAATGCTTCCATTTTTATCGATTGAATTGGACAAGTCCAGAACTATTTCAGGAGCTCCTTTGGTGAAAACATAATAATTTGGCTCTTCATTGTCATCCTTATAAATAACGGTCATTCTTTTTCTTGAGCTGTCCAGAGGAATTTCATCCACTCTTGTCAGCTTATGTTTCTCTTTGATTTCACCATAATCATTTGAGAGTGCAAAACGAAGGGCAGCGCCGTCTGTAGGATCTCCAATAATTTCCTCATTTTCAATAACCGCATTATTGCATGCTCCTGAGATTAAAACAGACATTTCCTTATTGCTTAAACTAGACTCCATTACAGTCATCTTGTTTTTTGTAAGGGTTCCTGTCTTGTCTGTGCAGATAACAGTGCATGAACCTAGAGTCTCTACAGATAAGAGCTTTCTAACAATTGCATTGGATCTGGCCATTTTCTGCATTCCAATAGCCAGGGTGAGTGTTAAAACAGCAGGCAGTCCTTCAGGAATTGCCGCAACTGCCAATGAAACTGCAGTCATGAATGTTTGGACAATGTTCATTCCCTGATAATAGTCTATGAAGAATACTCCTATACAAACAACAATTGCAATGGCTCCAATCATTTTTCCGAGACGGTCCACCTTTTTGGAAAGAGGGGTTTCCTCTTCCTTTTCCTGAAGGAGTGTGGCGATCTTTCCGATTGAAGTATTCATTCCAACATCGATCACTACAGCAGTTCCTCGTCCTGACACCACATTGGAATCCATGTATACAAGTTTTTCATGAATTTCATCGTCTCTGGAGTACTCTTTTATATTCCCTATTTTTTCATCGAAATTTTCAATATTGGAATATTTGCAGTTCTTTTTAACAGGAAGGGACTCTCCAGTCAGGGAGGATTCATCGATTTTCAAATCATGGCTTTCTATTAAGATCAAATCAGCTGGAACCTTGTTTCCCTCCTCAAGAAGGACAATATCTCCAATGGTAAGTTCTCGAGCATCTACTTTTAAGATTTTATTTTCCCTTTTTACAATGGCGGTTGTGCTGACAAGATTCTTAAGTTTTTCCATGGCTTGTTCTGCCTGGTATTCCTGTCTGAATCCTATCACGGAATTGATTGCAACCACAGCGAGAATTGCAGCGGAATCGAGATAATCTCCAATGAAGTAGCTTGCAATTGAGGCTATGATAAGCAGGAAAATCAAAACATCCGTAAACTGGGATAAAAAAAGCTTTAAAGGACTGTCTTTTTTAACTTCCTTTAATTCATTAGGTCCGAAGTTTTTCTGTCTATTTTCAACTTCTTGATTATTTAAACCTTCCACTCTGGTATCATACTTTTCTAAAATTCTATCTATCAAATTTTTTGCTCCTGTTTAAAAAATATATTCCGTATTTGGTTTAAATAATTATTCTTCGGGTTTTAGATATTTCAATATTATTTATTTTGCAGTGTATAAATAGTTTATAATTTTGAATTTTCAATTATTTATTTCGAAGTGATTATAATTTTGAATTTTTAATCATCAACATTTTTTTATTTTTGTATACCTTATTTTATAATTAATTATATAAATATTTAGCTATTTATGTTCTATTTTTCACAATTTGAGAACAATATTGTCTTTGTTTTATAATTTATTCTTAATTTAGAATATTTTTCAATTTTTAAAGCAATATTATTTTTTTATTTTAAATTTCATTGGAATAATTAAATTTCACCATCATAAATATAAAATGAAGCTCTGCCATGGTTTTTCAGTTTCATTTTTTTAAGTTCAATGTTTAAATCTTCATTAAACAATGGCTTTATTATCAATGTGCAATTCAACTCATCCCTTAAGTCCATTATCGCTTTTTGAATTTCAGCTGGAGGGCGGATTGAAAACAGTATGTCTGTATTTTCATACAAGCTCAGGCTTGGATTGAATATGTCGTCTTTTACAACATTTTCATTTGATGGATTTATGTCTGTCATGATCACTTCGATATTTTCATTTTCCTGCAGCCTGTTTGAAATGCTTTGGAATCTTCCAACACCGATTTCGACAATTTTTGTATTCCTGCCAGTCCTTTTGCTGTTTTCCATTGCAAGGCCAATTATATATTGGCTTAAATCATCCCACATCATATCACTGATTATTTTTATTATTAATAATTATATTTATTCGTATTATGATTTAACTGTATTTATGTTAAATTGTTTCTTGTTTACTTATGTTAATTGTTTTTTGTCTGATTTGTTAAGGTGGATTTTTTTCTTGTTTATTCGTTAAATATAAATAATAATCTTTTTATATGTATAACTATTTATTTAATAATATTATCTAATTATCTCATATTTTTAAAGTGTTCTTATGTATATTCGCGAAGCTCTTCCAATGGACTTGGGTAAAATCTATAAAATAGAAGTGGAATCTTTTCCATATCCCTACGGCATTGACATCCTCCAGCAGTTGATTACTCTGGGAATAGGATTTCTCGTTGCCGTGGAAGATGAGACAGTTGTAGGTTATATAGTATTCTGGTTAAAAGAAGAAAAAAGAGGCCACATAATATCTCTTGCAGTTGACAAGAAGTACAGAGGTCGCAAAATAGCTACTCAGCTCCTTACAAAAGTAGTGATTATATTCAAAGGTGTTGAGGCCAATAAAATAACCTTGGAAGTTCGGGGAGATAATGAGGGGGCTATTGAATTCTATAAGAAATTCGGATTCCTGATTGATAGGAAAGTTCCAAACTACTATGAAGATGGTCAGGAAGCTTATGTCATGTATTTTGACAAGCTAGTGACCAATTGATTGATTTTTTAAAATAGTTTTTCATTGATTTTTTAAATCAGAAACCTGTCTGTTTTTATTTTTTTTTCAAATCAGGACTATCTGTTTTTTTTTCAAATCATACTTGTCTTTTTTTATTTTATGATTTTTGTTTATCTTTTCTTAAATCCAATTTGTATGTTAGATTATTCTCCCTTTTTAAAGCATTTAACTCTTCCTTATAATCAACATACTCCTTTTCATTATCCAATAATGTTTTAACCAGCTCTTCCTTATAAAAATTGACTTTCTTTGGATTGTTCAGGAAATCCTGTAAAGTGTAGGGTTTGGAATTGGTTATATCATCAATTTCCTTCTCTACAAGACCTATTCTGATTTTTAAAATATCCTTGTATTTTTCAAGCTCTTGAAGGTCTTTTGAGCTTAAATCCTGAGGATGCTTCTTTTTATAAGCATCAATCAGATATAATGCGGATTTTAAGGATTCCACTTCCTTGTCCTCATAAGCTTCCTTTGCATTGAAAAATAAGTCTTCTATGTGTTGTGTAGGTTCAAACAATACATCAGGATGGGCTTTTTTAATACATTCCTTGTAATAATGGTTTATGTCAACATAAGGCTTTGGAGCATTTTGCTCCTTTTTATAATTGTCAAGTATTATTGTGACTCTGGCTATTTTTTCCTTAAGTTCAAGATCCTCTTCTGAGAACTCATTATCTATATGCCTTTCTATGGCTCTCATATCGATTTTCGGCTTGTTGACTTTAGTTTTGTTGATTTTTCGCTGGTCTTCAGTCATATTTGAAGACTCTCTTTCCTGCTTTGCAATCTCTTTTTTAATAAGGTCGATGGTTCTTCTGGTCTTTCTTATTTTAAGCTCATACTCATCGATTTTATATTCATAAACTCCGAATTTGATGGAATAATCAGTCTCGATTTCTTTGCATGTGAAATTTAAAAGATGCTCCACTTCAAAAATCTTGCTTGCAAGTGAATTTTGTAAATAAATTATGTTCTGGTTTAAAATGTTTAAACCCCCATTTTTATTGGTTTTCTTATTGATATCTACTTTATCCCTTCTAGTTTTTACCATTTAAATCTATCCAGAGTCTTTTCAATCATCTTCTTTTTCTATTCAGTCGTCTTGGCTGATTGCTAGAGCTTCGATAATTTCTTTGATTGTGTCTTGCTCTAGATCTTCTATTCCTTCTGGATTTTCTAATCTTTCTTATGATGACTGCAATTATGATGATCAATACTATAAATACTGCTATTGGCAGCAAGCCGAGCAATTTGTTGTCATGGAATTTGTAGAATTTGGATTCTCCTTCAAAGTTCATATGGCTTGAATCGGTATCATCCTGGCAAAGCAATGCAAAGTTATAAACAAGGTCGTAATAGCCGATTAAAGCGCCTTCATATTCAATATAATCCGGTGCTTTTCCATGCTCTCTCATATAATCCACGACAATGTCTGCCATATTGTAATAGTCATTGAATGAATAGGAATCCTTTGTCAATATAGAGCTGTTTAATGGATTGTCAGGTGCTTCAAAGTTGCCTGGAACATCCAAGCTGTAGCCTGCAATGTAAGAAGAGCTCATGTATAAGAGCTGGGGTGTAGTGTAGGAGCCATAAGATTCTTCCATATCTCCTCCATAACTTGCAGCTATCTTTTGAGAGTCTTCTGCCAGGTATTTCGGATCTAATTTGTGTGTGACTATTAAATCGTTATCAAATTGTCTATTAGATGTGCTTCCTGTGTTTATTGCATTGATAACGCTATCTGCAATGTATTCATTTATTTCAGAGCTGCTGTATTCCATATTTCCATTATTTGTCTCGTCTGGATAAGCTTGCCCTGGCTGGAGAAGTATCACTCCTGAATCGGTAAGGAATTTTCCAGGCTGTTGAATTGCTGCAAAGCTGGAATCAGACCAATCATCATCATATGAACGTCTTAGGAAGTTTATATTGTTTAAATCAAGACCTCCTGAATTTACATAGATGATTGTCTTGGTGGTTTTTGCAGAATAGTCAGCCAGTATTTTCAAGTTGCCTGCACATGCATACGCAACTGAAACTGCAACATCACAGTCTGCATTCATAGCCCGTGTTCCTTCTCCAGGACTTGAAGCTTCACTATCAACTACAACTGTTATCTGTCCATTGGATTTTCGTTCTATGTCGTCCTTGATTTCATATAGCATGTTCATGTCTTCTTCATGTCCTAGAACATCATCGGATGTTAGGAATACTGTAGTTGCACTAGCATGAGAAGCTAAAATAGGACATATGAGTAATAATGCTATAATTGACAGTGCTAGGAATTTCTTCATTTTATCGCTCTGATTATTCTTTTTATTAAAGAATACTTTTTTGCTCTTTATTTAAGCGTGTTTAAATATCTTCTTCTCTTATAATCTATTCTAATTGTTTAATTAGATATCGGTTTCTTCTTCATCTAACACCCATTTGTAGGTGTCCACACGGATATCATTTGTCCAAATCATTGCATGAAGTTCATTTTTCTTCTGAATTTGATTGTACTTGTGTGCTTTTTGATAATCTCTATCAAGGATTTCCCCTCTATCGGCATATCTTTTAAGCAATCCTCTAACAGTTTCCTCGTCATTATCCAAAACACTTGTCAGTAAGATGGCTTCCAATTCGGAACCTGCAAGAACTACCTTCTCTTCATTAGTAATTTCTTCCGGGTCCAGTGCCTTGATTGCTCTAATCCTTTCATTTAACTTATCAATCTTTTCTTGAATTTCTTCTCTGGTTCTTATCATTTTATAATCTCCATTTTAAAAATAGAACTTGAATATTATTTTTATATCTTTTGAAAATCGTTATGTTTTTTATTTTTCCATATCCCAATTGATAGGTTTCTTTTTACGTCTTCCCCATTTGGTGTATTTGAAAAATCCTTTATTTCCCTTGGTCATGCCTTCTCTTAAGTCAACACGAGTTTCAGGCAGGGTATCGGGATCCACTTCTATCTTTTCTGCAAAATTGTGTCCGCATCGACTGCAGAATCTGGCTTGTGAATCTGTAACAGGTGCTCCGCATTTCGGACAGTAAAGATTCATATTTTCACCTCTATATAACTAATTATAATAATCTAATATAATTTTTTAACAATATATCTTTTATTATTATAATATAATAAAACTATTTGTTTTTAGGGCTTGATTTTATTTTCATGACTTTTCATTTGTTTTTGGTTCTTTTTTGATTTTGGTTTGGTTAGGGTAATCTTGTTTTTTGTTTTAGTTTCTTGAGTTTAGTTCTTGTTTTTCTGGTTTTGCTTTTTAGAGTTTAATTATTTATGTAATTAAATCAAATATATGATTGAATATGGTTTACTTATAAATAATGGTTTCAGGTGATAACATGTCAAATTTCAGCGAAAACAATGATGATGAGTATGCAATGGTTTTTTCATTATCCAGAAAGCCTAACCAGCAAACAGAGCTTTCAAACATAATTGCAGAGACTTATCTTAAAAGTGACCATATCCTTTTAATGAAAAAGTCATTAATCAAGCGAAGCAAGATATCCAATGAAATAATTCCATTTAAGGAGATTGTTGAAATCAATTTAAACAGGTCTTCAAAGTCATCTATTTCATCTTCTGTTGATATTGCCTATACTAAAAACGGATACTCCAAACGTTTCATTTCATTGTCAACTTCAGATATATTCGCAGTAAGATGGTTCTACTCCGCGCTTTTGGAAAAACTTGAAGCATTTAAGAAAAATCAGGATCTTTATGAAAAAGAGAGTGGGTTTGCAGGAAATGATTTTCATGCTGCAGGAAATGATTCTGATTTGGATAAAGCTCATGAATTGGAAGATTTTGTAAATAAAATGTCAAAACCTATCTCCAAAGAGGATAAGCGAAAAATAAAAGTGAGTGAAAGGTTTGACAGGTGCTCCAGTGGGGAGTACTAGTTTTTCTTCTTTTTTATTAGGGGGTTGAAAAATTATTTCAATTAGTTGCTTGTCTTTTTAGATTTAGCTATTTTTATGTATGTTTCCATGATTAAACTAATTTTTTCAATTCAACCAGGTTCTTTTCAATGAAAGGTGTTGCCTGGGGGCTAGCCAATAGCTTGAATTGTTTTTTATGAGTTTTTTGGTATGATTCTGCCATAATCTCCTGCAAATCGGATATTTCAGAATCAAGAATGAGAGATAATTTATGCCTTTGATCTGGGGTGAGCTTATTAAGGTAGGATTTAACAGGGCCTTTGAATTTTAATACTAGATTGGAATTTCTTCTTATCATACCTTCTAATAGAAATGAAGGGGCTATGGAGAATAGGCCTTCATATTCCTTAACATCTTCAAATGTGATTTTGTCTTCCGCCATTTTTTCACCACTGCATTATTATTCTTTAAAAATTTTTATTTAGAATCAAATAAATATTTTCACAAAAAAATTTTTAATATTGTATAATATTTTTTAAGCAGTTTTCCTTTTCAACTGTTGTCTTAATTATTTAAAAGGTGTTTTGCCCCTTTTTAATACATGCTGTCGTAATTAATAAACTCCTTTTTCATATTTTTATTGTCAACATAGACTCTTTCACGGTATATGCACTTGCCATATTTGTTGTTTCTGTATACTTCAAAAACTGCATAATCCGCTTTTTCGTCTAAATCAACATAATAAGGCACATCCTCTAGATGGTGCTCTCCTATGTACTCGCTGTCATTGTGCAGAACTTTTCCTTTTTTTGAGTAGAAAATCAGATTTGTGACATGGTCTCCATAGCTTTTTTGATTGTATGTGACCTCGTATCCAATATCAGTATATACTTTTGAATCATATTGTGATGAATGATTGTATCTTGTAATGTTCAAATCTTCTATGGTAACTGAATTAGCCATTGATTCAATTACTGCCGGCACGATAATAGTTGCTATGAGAAGTATTGCAATTGCAATTGCAAGTCCTATAATGCAGTACTTTCCAACATCGATGTCATTTTCAGAGCTTGTACTTTTGCTGCTGGATTCATATCTGCCACTGCTGCTTGAATCATATCCTCCAATATGTCCTGAATAATTATTGTAGTCTCTTCCATACATCTTTTCTGCATCGCTTGCTCCGTAGTGGTAGTCAGAATTCTGCATGAAAAAGTCATCATCACCTATCATAAATATCCCCCTGAATCTTGTATAATCCTATTTTTATATAAGTATTTAATTTTTTATATTTGAGTTTTCCAAAAGCGTTACAACAAGTTAATGGAAGTGAGTTGTTGTCAAAAAAATTTTTATTTCACATTAAACCAAAAAATTTAAATACTATGAAAAACATAGTAAAAAATACTGACTAAGAAAAGTAATTATTACTTGTAACAGATAGTCGACTACCATAAACAAACATTACCATGACATAGTTAATTGCGCACACACCAAACCCACGCTTCATTTTAGTGGTTCAAAAGTACCCAAGCTCAATTTAATTAAGATTATTATGTGATAAGAAGATTATAATTGAATTAAATATTGCAACGAGTTTTTATACGAATACACCATTAGGAGGTACTTAATGTCCGATTCTAGCATAGATATTGAAGATTTTTATATGAACTACAATAATGCTATTATGAATAGTTACGAGATGGATGCGATTCAGAAACATTATGACTGTGGCCTTTACCTCATCGCCATGGAGTATTATTTTGAATTGTTCTTAAACCAAATCGTATCTTAAACTGGACTAGCGCTCCAGTAGTTTATCTGGATATGGAATTTTTGACTTTGCTTTCGCTCTGTATCCGGATATGTGAATTTTTTAAAATATTATGGATTACTATGAAAATAAACAACAGTATTGAAATAAAAATAAAAATGCACACTGAGAGTCAAAATCATACATCAACACAAGAAAAAATGAGAGAACATACTTTTATATTAAAAAATCAGAAGGAAGAACAGGCATTTGAAGACATGATCGAGAAGCATTTTCTAGAAGAGGATATGCTTAACTCTCTTGTTGAGAAGAGTTTTAATTCTCATTTTGAGGAGCTTTTCCTTGAGGAGAAAAGGTTAAATTCTTATATTGAGAATCTTCTGGAAGATGACATGCATGAAGATCAAGATGAAATCCTTAACTCTCTTATCGAGGAATATCTTTTGAAACAGGATATTCAGGATTCCATTATCGAAGAACAAGCCCTGGAAGCTGAGAGGTTTAACTCTCTAGTTGAAGAGCGTATTCAGGAATATGCTGATCTTTATGATGCTATCGAAGGCTTTGAAGAAGATGACTGTGATTATGGTCCTGATTATAGCGATTATCATTATGAGAATGAAATCGGCATTGATTTAGCATTGTACAGTCCCCAATTCGAATATGATGATTCTGAAGATAGCAGCTGCTGTTTTGAGATTGGCTATTACAATGATGAAAATAGTACTGGAATCTTTGGAGGATATGTTGACATGTACCATCCTGAATTTGTGCCTTCCTTTAGACATATTAATAATTTTTAAATTTTTTTAATTTTTTAAATCAATGCACTATAAAAGCGTTACAACTACATTATGCCGAGGTGAATTGAGATTTGATTTAATGAACTAGTGAAGAGTTAAAAAAGACTGTTGACAAGTTATTAAAAAATTTAAGGTTTAGAATATGCATAAAATGAATAAAATGAATAATAAAAGTGTTAAATTCTTATTTGTAAGTCAAAATTCTCCAATAGAATGTGAAGTAATCAGACAGGTTCATGAGGGCATATGCCTATGCAGGCTGCTTGATAAAAGCCCTGATGATGAAGAGGCCCTATTCTGCTGTACCGTTAAAGGTTTGGAAGATTTCATAGGAGCCTTTGTTAAAATCACTGTAGAGCATTCAAAAACAGATGGACCATCAAAATACACTATAACATTAAAAGGTTAGATATAGGGGTGATATGATGATATACAATTGTGGAGATGTGGATTTTCTGCTTCAGAATCTGGATGAGAAAGACCTTGTCTTTTCTCATCACTCCAACAAAAGGAGCGGTCAGAGACTTATAAACAAGGAATTTGTTAAGAATATGCTTTTTAATTTTGATCCGATTGAAATAGTTCCAGGTGATTTTGCCAATGCATTTAAGCTATTTTATCCATCCCAGTTCAATCCAAGAAAAGAGCTTGTTGTTGTAATAGCTGTTAATGAAATAAATGTGGTTGTAAAAAGCTTATGGGAAAACTAGGGGATGGTTTTCCTTAATTTTTAGTTTTATGGGAGAGTTAGGGGGTGACTTTCCCTTATTTGGCTTATGGGAGAATAAAAGGGGGATTTTCCCATAGCCATAATTCCTCCATATTATCAAAATCATAAAATAATAATGAAATCAATAAAATTGTTGAATTATAAAGAATCAGGTGAAATATGAATAATAGTTTAGATACAGTATGCCCTGAATGTGGGTCAATAGAGTTTACACAAGATGAACAAAGAGCTGAACTGGTATGCAATTGCTGCGGTTTGGTTGTTGAGAGCAATTTGATTGATGAAGGTCCTGAATGGAGAGCATTTGATAATGAACAAATGGCTAAAAGAGCAAGGACTGGAGCGCCAATGACCAATAGAAAACATGACGGCGGTTTGACTACAGATATCGATTTCAGAAATGTGGATTCCCATGGAAGAGCTATTTCCTCTGATAAAAGGTCCCAGTGGTATCGTTTGAGAAAATGGCAAAACAGGATAAGGGTCTCAAACGGCATAGAGAGAAATTTAGCTATTGCGCTAAGCGAACTAGATAGAAAATCTTCAAACTTATCCCTTCCTAAAAGTGTTAGAGAGGAAGCTTCCGTTATTTACCGAAGTGCTGTCAAGCAGGATCTCATCAGAGGCCGTAGCATAGATTCCGTCGTATCAAGCAGCATTTATGCAGCTTGCAGAAGAGCAAAGGTTCCACGTAGCTTGGAAGAGATTGCAGAGGTTTCAAATGCTTCTAAAAAAGAAATTGGAAGAACCTACAGATTTTTGAATAGGCAGCTGAATCTCAAGGTCGCACCTTCATCACCAGCGGATTATATTCCAAGGTTTGCAAGCGCTCTCAATCTATCCGGAGCTGTGGAAAGCAAATCTATTGAGATTGTAAATCAATTCCAGAACACAGGTCTGACTTCAG
>Ga0256405_10002258_pt1 | contig 45487 bp, 40 predicted proteins | sample RumenRJG_02DNA_FD_189096 | JGI IMG/M metagenome (GOLD analysis project Ga0256405, IMG submission 189096) | Bovine rumen microbial communities from Lethbridge, Alberta, Canada - RJG_02 | ecosystem: Host-associated > Mammals > Digestive system > Stomach > Rumen | place: Canada: Alberta... | reverse complement strand
CAATAGGCAGTGGACGATGCAGCCACTGGTCAGGATCGCGGCGATAGCTCTCAATAATAAGATGTACGCCCACATACAATAAGACGAAGATGCTCAAATACATGGCCCATGGGCCTTCCGACGTCCTTTCAAACCAACTCCAATGGAGAATGCCCCACAACGTAGCAAGTTTCAGCAGACTGGCTACGACAAATAGAATGCCGATAACTGTTCTTGGTTTCATGTTCGTATTCATTTCTTAATGCTGTTAAATTAAACATTTCCGAGTGCAAAGGTAAGGCGGTTGACGGGAAACTCCAAATATCTGGGATATTCTGCACGAGTTTGTGACAAACGGTCATGAATTTGGGGCGAAATGAGTGAAATGTGATGAGTGAAAGAAATTTTTCCACTTTTCGCTCTTTGGTTTTCACTTTATTTTGTACCTTTGCGGCCTGTATGGACAAAGGCCACAAGGAAACCATCAGCATCCGCTTTTTCAGCACCGCCTTCATGGTGCTGGCGATAGCCATCTTCAAGCCATTCGGACTTGAGATGTGGCAATGGCAGGCCTATGTCCATCTGCTGGCTCTTTTTGCACTGGGCATGTCTAGTTGCTTCCTGTCAGAAGCCATCCTGAAGTTCATTGTCCGCATGCCTCGCTCTTATGATCAGGGTGTCAGCTATATCATCAGCCGTAATCTCCGTTTCCAGCTCATCAACACCCCGCTGGTGTCGCTGTTCATTTGTCTTTATCGCCACATCGCGATGAGCCATCAGGTGGAGAGCAACAAACTGTCCTTGAGCAATTTCCTCGAAACGCTGGCGATTATCGCCTTTCTCTCTTTTGCCATCGGACTCTACTGGCGATTCAAGTTCCGCAGCCGTTATCTGGCAGCCGAACTAGAAGAGACACGCCAGCTGAATGAACAGTTGAAGAAGACGCAAAACGCTTTGGTGAAGGGCGATGCCCCGCAAGAAGCATCCGATACCCAAGTGGTGCTTTCGGGTACTACCAACGAGTCTGTTTCGCTCGACATTACCAACCTATTATATATTGAGGCCGTCGGTAACTATGTGAAAGTGTGCCAACTGCTTGATGGCAATGTAAAGACCGATATGCTTCGCGCCACATCCAAACAGATGGAAGAGAATCTGCAGGCTTATCCTCTGATCGTGCGCTGTCATCGCGCTTTCCTGGTCAATCTGGGGCAGGTAGAGCAGATTGTTTCCAATTCCCGTACGATGCAGCTCGTGATGAAGCACAGTCATGATGCGATCCCCGTGTCGCGCAGCAACATGTCACAAATAAAAGAGGCCATCAGTGGAATCTGATGACCTTCTTCCGATTACTTCTGAATCCCTAAATACTCGAAAAACCTGTCGGGCCGGTAATTCATGATCAGCTCGTCGGGGAAGTCGGTTTCGGCCAGGAGAGGGTAGAGCCGCTCGTAGTCGGCTATCTGGAACGAGATGTGTGCATCGCTGCCCAGAATCGTGGGCACCTCATATTGCTTGCAGAGGCGCAGGATTTCGAGGTTATTGTCGCGAGCCACCGTCTTATGGCGTTGCGGCGCCAGAGAATGGTTGTTCACTTCCAGCAGCGTGTGCGCCTCCTTGGCCGCTAAGACCAGAGGCTCGAAGTCAAGTTCACACGAGCCGTCGCCCGGATGGCTGATCATGTGGATTTTCGGGTTCCTGATCACATTCACCAGGCCCTCTGTATTCTCCTCCTTTGTGCCAGCCTTGTACCATGCGGCGTGGATGCCAGCAATCGCCAAGTCCAGCCATCCGATTTGCTCGTCTGTAAGATCGAGCGACCCTTTCGTGTCGAGGATATTGATCTCGCAGCCCATCAGCAGACGTATGCCGTACATCTGCCGGGGTACCACGAACATGTTCTTGAAATACAGCGTCGGACATGTGCCGGGCACGCTCGGACCGTGCTCCGTGATTCCCAGCACCTCCAACCCCTTGTCGGCAGCAGCCTTGGCCATTTCCTGCAGACTGCTGTAAGCATGGCCCGAGGCCACGGTATGCGTATGTGCGTCGAGTAATATCTTCTTCATTTTTGATCAGTTAATATAATCCTGTTCATGTCCAGAACTCCTTCTCGCCCGTTTCTTCCATGATGCCCTCACACTTCGGGCAGGTCTTCTTGTCCCATATCCTGATGTGATCGCTGCCGCAGTTCAGGCACAGACGCCCCACCTCGCTTCTGTACGAAGGGGCCACGTCGGCGATGATGCCTCCCACCACGATGTTCTGGATGGTCTTGCAGTCAGGACACGTCATCGCCGTTATCTCCTGACGGAAGAGCCCGCGCCCCTCATACACCTCGGCTTCGTAGCCGCAGTCCTTGCAGCGATATTTCAGTTTCCAGGCCATCTCGTCTGTTTCGATTTTGCAGAGTTATTGACTTTAAGTTCCGTGCCAGCTTCTTTCTGACGCTTGTTGCAGAGATACATGCCCAGCAGGATAAGTAGCGTGCCGATGATGAAAAAGAGCGTGATGCGCTCCGAGAGGATGAGCCAGGCGAAGATCACGGTGGTTACGGGGTTGAAGTAGACGTAGTTGGTCACCACCACCGCTCCCAGTTTCTTCATGCCCCAGTTCCAGGCCAGGAAACAGGCCATCGAGGCCACGCTGCCCAGAAACAGCAGATTGCACAGCACATCAGGGCGCAACACCAAGCTGACAGGCGGCCAGTCAGGCCAGATCAGGAAGTAGGGTATCATCGATACCAAGCCGTAGAAGAACACCTTTCGCGTGATGAACAGCGTGTTGTAGCGCTTGTTGGCAGGTATCATCAGCAGCGAATAGAGTGCCCAGCAGAGGCAGGCCGCGAATGCCAGCGAGTCGCCCAGCGGCGAGAGGTGGAGCACGAAATGGCCGTTGAGCACCACGACGATCACGCCCAGGGCAGCCATGACTGAGCCCACAATCTGAATGCCGTGAAGCCGTTCCGAGCGGTAGAATAGGGAGATGATCAGGGCCGCGAACAGCGGACAGAGGCACACGATCAGCGACGTGTTGGTCGTCGTCGTATAGATCATCGCGCTGTTCTCCGTCAGGAAATACAGCGATCCGCCAGCCACGCCCAGTGCCATCATCAGCAACTCGTCCTTCCACGAAGCGCTGAACCATCTGAAACTCCATCTCGTCAGCGAATAGCCCAGCAGCAGGATATAAGCCACCACGAACCGCAACACGAAGATCTGCGCTGCCGTCAGTCCGGCATTGAGCAGCAGCTTTGTGAACACGAACGTTGTCCCCCATATCGCCACCACCAGGAATACCACCAGATGATAAAAGAATCTGTTCATCGCGTGCAAAGTTACAAATTCTTGTGCACGTGAAAGCAGAAATAACCGAAAAAATAATGTTCCCGCGCAAAAATCGCAAGGAAATGCATGACATTTTTCTGTGAAAAGTTTGGCATTAAAAAAATTCTCCCTATCTTTGCAACATGAACATAAACAAACATTGAGTGATGAGACAATTGAGATTCGTGGCTGTCGTGGGCTGTATGCTGGCCCTGATGGCGATGCCCGCAAAGGCACAGAAGTGGGAACATCTGGCTGATACGCCGCAGATGGGGTGGAGTACGTGGAACAAGTTTCAGGGCAACATCTCTGAAGACATCGTCAAGGGCATTGCCGACGCGATGGTGGAGAGCGGACTGCGCGATGCAGGCTACACCTACATCAACATCGACGACTGCTGGCATGGGCAGCGCGACGGCAACGGCTTTATCCAGACCGATCCCGTGAAGTTCCCCAATGGCATGCGGTCAGTGGCAGAATATCTCCACGCCAAGGGTCTGAAGCTCGGCATCTACAGCGATGCAGGCACCAACACCTGCGGCGGCATGCCCGGTTCTCTCGGCCACGAGTATCAGGACGCCATCCAGTATGCCCGCTGGGGAGTCGACTATCTGAAGTACGACTGGTGTAACACCACGAACATCAATCCCCGTGGCGCCTACCAGCTGATCAGCGATGCCCTCCGCTCGGCAGGGCGCCCCATCTTCCTCAGCATGTGCGAGTGGGGCAACAGCAAGCCCTGGAAGTGGGCACGCGAAGTGGGCCACTCCTGGCGCACCACGCCCGACATCTGGTGCAACTTCGACTCGCTCCGCGTCTTTGAGGCAGGCTACTCTCAGTTTGGCGTGATGCAGTGTATCGCCTTCAACGACTCGCTCCGCCAGTATGCCGGCAAGGGCCATTGGAACGATCCCGACATGCTCGAGGTGGGCAACGGCATGACCGAGAATGAGGATCGCGCCCACTTCACCATGTGGTGCATGATGGCCAGTCCGCTCATCCTCGGCAACGACCTGCGCGCCATGAGCGAAGCCACCCGCAACATCATCATGAACAAGGAAATGATTGCCATCGATCAGGACACCCTCTGTGTGCAGGGACTCCACTACTGCGACCGCGACGGCCTGCAGTTCTGGTTCAAACCCCTCGCCGGCGGCGACTGGGCCTTCACCATCCTGAATCCCACCCGCCACGACATCGACTTCGCGCTCAACTGGCAGGACTTCAATCTCACCGACAAGGCCGTGAGCGGACTGAGCACCGACTTCGATACGAAGGTCTACAAGGTGTATAACCTCTGGACCCACAAGCCCGAGGGTAAGACCACCACGAAGAATAAGCCCGACCGCAAACTGACCGTCAAGTCCCGCGACGTCATCTCCTACCGGCTTTCGCTGTAACAGTCAGTCGGAACCACCACATTTCCCCTCAAATCCTTGCCGGTTTGAGGGGAAATATTTATCATTGCAGACGATTGAAATGATCGCAACGGTGAGGTCTATCGCGACATCATCGACCGCACCACAGACCAGCATCTTGCAAGCCAGCTCATACGCACCACCCATGCCCGAGTGATGTACGATTGTCCCCTCGTCGATGATTAGAGAATGCAATTGCCAATAATCCTCTGTAGAAATTGTAGTACTCAAATAATTTTTAACCAAATTTCTTGGTGGTTTGACAAATAATTCTTATCTTTGCAGCATAACAGTAAATTATTATTAACAAACTATTTAATTTGTATATAAAATGAAAACAGTAAATTACTTTTTGATCGTAATTGCGTTACTAACATTTTCAAGTTGCGCTTATTATTCACAAACTGCACCTATTACAGGTATTGACCCTGATGGTGTTAAAGTAAATGTCGTTGCAGACCTTGATTTGGAGAATGCCAAAACTGTAACAGCTACCGTAAAGACAAAGAAGATTTTAGGATTTATCAATCTTGTCTTTAACGAAAACAAATATATTCGAAGTCCAAGATATCGGGGTTTTTCTGAAGCAGAAGGTTTGGCATTATATCGTGCAAAAAATGAAGCTGATGTAGATGTTATTTTGGATCCTGAGTTTGAGTATGAGAGACATTGTTGGTTCTTTGGTGTTTATAAGACCAAGACGACAACTTTACGTGGCTTAGGCGTTAAGATCAAGGGTTACCATAAGCAAGATAAATAGTTTTATTAGCTTTGTACTAAGGATGAAAAGTACATTTTGGATAATCATGTTTGTCTTTTTTTCGTCAACAATAGCATTGGCGCAAGAGAGCAACAAACGTAAGATTGAAGCTGTGAAGAAAAGTTCAGCTTACCTTTATGGCGATGCAACACTCCAGACAGAACGTAATGCAGTGAGGCTAGCCTGTGACTTGCTGAAAAATGAAATTAAAGATTGGAGCGTTAATAATAATCTGTCTTATCAGCAGTTCCCGGAAACTATTTTGACACAATATGCAGATACGATTATAGTTGAAAAGAAAAACCATATAAGAGCATTTGTGTATGTCAAAACTTCAGACCTTTCAACACTATTGTCAAAAGATCCTCATACTTCTAATGCCGATATACCAATAGTGGCAACCTCATCTCACGTTAGCGAACCAGTCTCTACAAATCCTAAAGTTCAGGCTTCACCCCAAAAAGAGACTCCAGCGGCTACAAAGAAAGTAACTACTGCACCTAAGCGCTCTAATCCTGTTTTGGAACGTCTAATGGCAATTAATTCGTTCTACGATTTGAAAAGTGTAATAGCTCCTTTTCACAATCAAGGTTTCATTAAGAGTTATGGAAAATATTCGACGATGAAGGAACCTGCAGAATGCTATTTAATTATTTATGACGCTAATGGATTTATAAAGGCTTTATTGGGTAAGGGCCGTGATACACGTGAGAATCTTAAGACCCATCAGCCAGATAATGTGCGCAACTATTCTGGATGTGGGGCAATCTGGTTTAAACTGGCAGAATGAAATTTGTTAGGGAAGAATGAATGTAACGTATGAGGATGTGCTAATAAAGTGAGGCACATCCTCTTATCTTTTATTGGAGACGGAATGTTACAGGAACAGTATACTTCACACGCACAGGAGACCCGTTCAGCTTACCGGGAATCCAATGAGGCATGGATCTGACCACGCGTTGTGCCTCTTTGTCAAGTGAAGGATCAATGCTCTTGACAACCTTAACGTCGTTGAGAGATCCATCTCGTTCTACAACAAAGGTTACGATGACGCGCCCTTGTACACCGTTCTCTTCTGCAATTACGGGATACTTAATATTTCTAGACAAATAATCGAATAATGAAGAAGGACCGCCAGGGAACTGCGGCATTTCTTCAACAACATCAAAAACCCTAGTACCATCCGCTCTTGGGGATTCTTGCCTAGAATTAAAGTTGCCACTTTCATAGTCCTCAGTTCTAGGAGAACTGACTGCTTGGGCATTCTGTGGTATGGCATCTTGGGAGACTATCGTTCTGTTTTCAGAATAACGTTCAATGTCTTCTCCAATTAGATCCTCAATACTCATCACAATTCCCCATACTTCATCACCTGTATCAACTAGAACCATGCCTCTTCCATCTTTTCTTAGGATAATACAAGCGTGATCATTTTCTTTATAGATTCTACCATAAGTCTTTGCCTTAACGGCAAGTTTCTTGTATATTAGATTGGTCTTCCCTGCTAACTTTTTGCCAGAAATGGTCATCTTAATGTTTTTTGGAGCCTCTTTAGTCCAAGTGTCAGGCTCCTTGATCCACTCACCATAGGTCTCATTATAATAACCGTTATCTTGTTCTGTGATATATGCTTGATAATAGAGATTGGCGTTCAAATAAATGCCATTAATTATTTCTTTATCATAAGCAAGTTTGTCTACATGAATTAAACTTGGGTCTACTTCCAATTGTTCACCATTCTTACAATTCTCATTATAATTTCTAACAAGATCAATAGCCCGCATATTCATACCAAAACCTCCAAATCCATAGGGAGTCATATTTACAGCCGAGATAATTGCATCAATATCGACATAGTCGCTGATAATTTCGATATCTGCCTTGTTATGCTCAATGGCATAGATGTCAGGTATATTCCTCAGCTCTTCCCCTTTATAGTTGATCATACCCCATGTATTATCTGTAATCTGTACGAAAGCATGTTCTCCGTCATAAAATGGAAGTGCGTCTAAATAGGTTTCAGTAGTTATTTTGTTCCCCTTTAAATCGACTAATGAGGCTTCTCGTCTTCCACCATTTACAGAAATAGCCCAGATAGCATCCGAGGCAGCCCAGCGTATGGCATCATATTTTGCACGTATGAGTACTTTGTTTTCAATCGTACGAATACCATAGTATTCACCATTGGAGAATATTATTTTTTCATCCTTATAGCCATAAAGTCCCTTAATCTGATTTGTTGGCTTTACGATAATCTCGCCATTTAGATTCATAATGCCAAACAGTTTTTCCCCGTCTGAGGTTTGCTCAATACCAATGTATCCGTCGTCTAATACATATATCTGATTGTATTTTGCCATTTTGATGGTTCCGCGAGGATAGCCAGAAGGATCAATGATGTCGTATATATAATTATGCTCATCAACATCATCCTTATATTTTATATCTAGTGCCAGAAAACGTTTGGGTGCAATATGATAGATTTTGCAATATTTCTTTGCTTCAAGCAGTATCTCTCCATTGGTGTTTACAATGCCTGTAGCATCTCCGGCCTTGAATAATGCATATCCATAATGGAAATTTGTCATTTTTGTGATTGGCTTTGAACCTGACTTGTCAAGTACTGCAATTATATTACCTTTTCTGTCTATGAGAGAGATTTTTTCATTCTTCCTAACAGCAGGGGCAACGCCATCATAGAATTCACCTAATGATACGTATTCGTCACCAACTTTCATGGGACTTTCTTCTGCGGTAAAGATTTCCCAAAGCCCATTACCGTTCCTAACATAGAAACGGCCATCGTGGGCTACTGTAGGCTCGTCCTTGAATTCCTCCTCAAAGAGAACACTTCCGTCTGGCCTCAGCATACCCCACTTGCCGTTTTCACTTGATTTAAAAGGAATTCCGTCAACATTGCTGTCTGGCTGATACTTTTTGAAATTGAAAACTTCTACGACATCTTCAAGCGCAGGTTTCTTCAAATACCAGAATCCGATGCCGATTAAGGCAACTAGGATTATAATGACGGAAAGTACCTTAGGGAAAATGGACGGCCTCTCTATGTCATCAGAAGATGACGGCAGTTTTTCTTCACTATTAATATAAGTGTAGGGTGTACCACACTTAGGACAGAATCTCTGTCCTTCTTTTAGTTCTGTTCCACACTTCTTACAATACATAAGCAAAGAAAACTAGTCCAACCGATAATTATTTAATGAATTTTTGGCCGTTTACGATATACACTCCCTTTGGTAAAGTGTTCCATACGTTTTCAAAGTCATTTTGAGCGACTTTCTTGACTATATGACCATTGATGGATATAATCTTTATCTCTTTCCCGTCATTTGTAGAAAACAATACATCATCTATGTCCGTTTTTTCATTTTCGTCGAATACTATGTCTATTCTGCATGCATTTGAATTCATATCGAATCGGGCCTCAAATGGGTAAATTGTGCGATAATTGTTGATAAATACGCTTCCAGGCTTTGAACTGTCACCATTTGTTGTAAAATCATTCGTGACATTTAGGGCGAATGCATCGCTGGAACTGTAGAGTGTGTAATTAGGAACGAATACTCCACCACTGTAAGACACTTGAGTCAAGTTGATATCTTGAGTTGCCATTACTTTCACATACGTACTAGAGAATGTAATCCTGCCAGATAAGTTATACATATCTGTATATTTACTGTTATTTGGCATGCTGATAAGATAGGGGACGTTTGCCTGGATCGAAGTCGCTTTTTTAAAACCGGTTCTGGAAAGGCTATACAACCAGAATGGCCTGTAGTTGCTGTTCGGGTCAAAAGTGTAGTTCGAGAAAGTTACAAGGTCTCCCTTGTATTCATGTCTTATTGTTTGCACCGTAAAGGGTAAAGCAATTGTTTCCCATCCTGCACATTCACCTACCCCCGTTGTCATAGAGTAATTATGGGAATAGCTTATTTTGTTTGCGGTGAAAGATTGCGGACAATGGAATGGAGAACCGTCAACTAAGGTAATCTCTGGTGCTGTCTCGTTGACAATTATGTTCGAAATGCCTGATGGGGCTAAATTGGAACGTTTTACATAGAGCAGGAAGTTACTGTTTTTATAGTCAGAACTGAACGAATTTGAAGGCAGATATGTAGAGGTACTGTTCCAAATGATTGCCAATGCGCCAAAGTTCCAGAAAGCTTTATCAGATACATTTGATATAGTGGAGGGGAATGACACAGATTTAATCAGATTATTATCTGTGTCATCCTGGAAGATATAATCACCGATGGCATTTACTGTATAACTATAGTTATTAAAACTTACACTTGATGGGATCACAATATCCTCATTCGGAGCCTGGATCTGTTTGACTTTCGCATATTTTGTATTCCTATTTAATTCATAATCTACCTCATCTATGTTGATAGTGAAGATAGGATTTGAATTGTCAACAATATTCTGGAAACGACTCCATCCGGACGCACGAGAATACGTACTGGCTTTACCGTCAGGTACAAAGAGATTTGCAGTATTATATGTGCTGGAATCAAAAACATTCAGCTCAATCTCAAATGGAGAACTGATATTAGATGTAATTGATGAAAGCGAAGTGCACCCTGCAAAAGCGTTAGCCCCAATATGTTTGATAGTGGAAGGAAAAGTAATTGATTTTAATCCAACACGATTCTCAAAAGCATTATCTGCTATACCAACTGTTCCCGAAGTAAAAGTGATACTTGTTACATCTCCTAAACCACCTTTGAAACAAAAAGCCACTTTCCCTGCATATACGACCTGCCCACTAGGCTTATTGTCTAGCCAAGCCGTGTTTGATAAGGCATTATTGCCAATGCTGATAACAGAGTTGGGGATATCGATGTTGCTAAGTGAAGTGCAACCATTAAAACACTCTTCGCCTATAGATGTAACGCCACTGGGAATGTCGATATATGTAAGAGATTTACATTTTTCAAATGCTTCACTTTCAATCTTTGTCAAATTAGAAGGCAAATAAATGGTAGATAAAATGCAATCATGGAACACATATTTAGGGATAGTGTTGTTTTCGGTGACGGAAAAATTGAGGCTCCCCGTCTCCAAGTAATAGTTCCCGCCACTAACAATTCGGGCATTAGAGAGAGAAAGTGTCTTCAGTTTACCATTTGTTACATTGCCGAAACGGTCTCTTCCTGCCATCTCGCGCAGGAATCGAAAGTCCGTTCCGTTAATACTACCTGATATTGTTAGCTCATCTATTTCATATTTTTCGTAATCATTTATCTGACTTGACAGCGTACCGGCAGTATATACAGACACATATTTATAATTAGCACTCACTTGCAAAGCTTTAAAAAGCGAAATGCCTAAAACAAATAGGAATATGTTAATTCTTTTCATGATCTTAAAAATTTGGGATTATATTGTCATTTTCTTCAGGAGCGATGATAGCGAGCGTTTTGAAATAATTAACCTCGCTGTAGGTGATGCCACCTTCTGTTTCAACGAAACACCGATAATAATATCCAGTGTCCATTGTGAGATTCTTCAAAGCACATGACACGTTGCGTTCATATCCAGTAAGATATTGGTCAACATATAAAGAATTGTTAATTGTTGGTTGGGTCTCGCTCGTACTATAGCATACACCATATCGGTAGACCTCAATATCGGATGATGAGAATGAGAAGAGAATTTTAGCCTCAGTGTTGGTAACGCCAGATTCCGAGATTGATTTGATAGTGGGTTCTTTAGCGCCAGCTTGCTCAACAGATACAATTAATGACTTATCCAATCCTTTGACGTTGACTTTTGTATTGCGTGGAGAATAGGACTTGTTCTGAGAAACCTGAATACTGAATTCTGTCTCACTGCTTGGAGATACCGTACACCAGCTATCATCCGATGAGACAGACCAGCTAACGTTGCTGTTAACTGTCACGTTGTCGTTCCCAGCTTGAGCACTAAAGTTGACAGTTTTTTTATTTACCTCCAACTTCTCAGGTGTTAATGCCTGAACGATATTAATTTGGTAAGATTGCAGCCCGTTTTGGATAATTACTACGGCTTGGCGTTCCTCTCTTGTTGAGGGATTAGGATCAGCTGATACCGTAATTGTCATAGAACCACGCCCTTCTTCAGGATTTAAGTGGATCCAATCCATTGAGCTACCTGCTTCCCAGAAAGTATTACTATTAATACTAAGAGTTTTATCTCCACCATGTCCTTCATAACTCAGCTTGTCTGTTGTTACTTTCAGTTCTGCTTTTACAGCATCATACTTGTATTGTTCTTTTAAGTCGTTCTGACAGGATGCCAGTATCGTGAAAAGAAGCATGAACAGATATATGATATTTCTTTTTTTCATTTTCCACCAATATTAAAAGTGAAACTTAATTCCTACATTGATTCCCAAACCTTCACACCAAGATTTGATCTTGTTGTCGGCCTCCTTGATTATTTTGTAGGCGTCATTGGAACCGGCAGGGAAATAGTATTGCGGCGAGGCATAGAGGCTGATTCTCTTGCCGATCTGTAAATCAAAGTTTAAGCCAACAGATGCCGACATCTGTGTTATACTATTAAACTGGCTATTATTTGCGCTTTTTCTCTTACTATCCCCACTAATCATATTGAATGCCACTCCAAGCTGAGGTGTGATAAAGAATTTTTTACTGGCTTTAAGCGCATAACCCGCTCTGATGGCTAATCGGTTACAGGAGTAGTCGTAAGCTTCTCCGAGGAAGCCCCTAGAATTAGTCTCTGTATAGTTGATACCTATGTTTTCAGCTTTCTCTAATCCCAGTGTAAAGCTTGCTTCAAGGTGAATGTTGTGGTAGCCAATGCCAAGAGAAATGGCGGGACCCATGATAGAGATTGCGTTAAACCCTACGCCTGCATATACGTTGACTTTACGTGAAGCAGTTGCATTCTTGGCAGTAGGAATACTATCTACGCTGATAGAGTCTTTTATAATATCAAGACTGTCATTGAAAAGAGCTTCTAGCGGTTGGGTAAAAATCGAATCAGGTGTTTGGCTGTTGATAGAATCAGGTGCCTCTACGTCTTCGGAAACGTTTAGCTCAGACACCTCTGTTTGATTGGAAACGTAAAGTGTCTGCAAATATTCCTTATTGGTAATCTCGATTTCTGCATCGTAAGTGTTCTTTCCTTTGACGGATAGTGGAATCTTGTACCCACGAATGACACCCAAATGAGGGTGGCTGATTGTGAGACGTTTTGTACCTGAGGGCACAAATAGCCAAACTTCTCCAGTTTTCTTTTCTTGTTTGACAATGCCTAAGTTTGCGTCGAATTCGAATTGCATATCTCTCACAGCAAATCGAATCAGAGCCGTAGGCTTTCCGTTAATATCCTTAACGGAAGAACTAATGGCCGACAGGTCGGTCATGTTCTCTTGGAAATTCTTGATCTCAAAGTCGTGACTCTGTGCCAGCATGAATAACGGGCACATGATCAAAAATAAAGTAAGGAACTTTCGCAAATGTTTCATATTATATTGTTTTATTTAATATCAAAATCGCCCAAGCTGAACACCTCGTCACGAGGAAGCGCATGCCCCTCAAGTCTGTCTGGTTGCCAAGTACGGACATGTATTTCTGGTGCCTGTTCGTTACGGAAATCCCACAACAAGAACAAATAACCATCGTCGTGGTAAGTGTTACTTGTGTAGCCCTGATGAAGTGTCACGCCATAAAAATTCGGATTTGTCGGATGGCGCATGACCTCTATCTCGTCAAAAGTCACACGAACATATTGCGTCGTATTGAATACGCGTGTCAGATTCCTCAAATATTGTTGCTTTGTCTGCTTGTTATACTGAATTTTTTGAGTAACAAAGCCTTCGGGTTGTTTATGAGTGATAACCCTACCGGTAATGATAAGAGCATCCTCACTATAGACCATCCTCAGGAAGTCTATGTCTTTCTGGTTATATGCCGTGCGGAATTGCTCAACGTAATCAAGTATCATCTGTCGACGGCGGAGGTCTGTAAGCTCCAGGTTACTCTTCACCACATTCATATATAGGTTGACAGAGATAGAGAGATTGAAACTTTCTACATTTCCCTGCTTGTCGAAATTAATCACTGCCTCTTGGTATTCATCTTCGTTGAAGGGGCGTTCTCCTGTCGGCTTCATCATCAGGGGGATGTTGCGAATCTGATAACCAGAACTTGTGGAAATGCCGTGTTCGACGATTTCATCATCAATGCAGACAAAGGGGGTGTTCTCCCAAAGCATTGACATAGACCGCTGTACCTGAGCATTGACTCCCATTACATTGAAGTTCAAGTTGCGATTCTCATTCTGAGCTGCATTCACTTCGCTTAAGATTCGACTTGCAGCGTTCTCAATCGTTGCCTTGACGGAAGGGTTATCGATACCATCCGTTACGATCACATTAATTGCTTTGGCATTCAAATTGAATGCCAGCATGCAGAGAAGGAAAAGTAATACACGATTTTTCATCTTTTTGCTTATTTTAGTTGGAACCAGATGGCTCCACAGTTTTTATAATTAGTGACTATATCTTGTTCTAGAGTTTTCAGATTGAGAACCTCGTCGGCAGTATGCTTCATGACAGCAACGATCTCTCCCTCCTTATTATATATAAAAAGATAACATAAATCATTGTTTGGCAAATTCTTAAATTTTCCGTATGCTTTAAGTTTACCCTTACTCTCCAATAGTTTGATATAAGGCTCAATCTTGTAGAAGCTATCCAGTGTTACCATTTCCAGTTCCTCTTCATTCAGCATAAGTTTTTCTTCTTTTACCTCAGGTTCTGGACGTTCAACGTTAATAGAGTCTTTACAAATATATACAAAGACTCTATAATATAGATTGTTACGCATCATTTGCAGTTCTTTGCGATGTTGTCTTATTTTAGAGATATCAAACTCTATATTATCACCTTTGTATGTCTGTTCCACCCATTCGGAAACCTTCAAGTTGAAAAGAGCATTAGCATTTAATTCTGCATCTTTAAGCTCTTTCATTGTAGCTTCTGCATAAATCAGGGTTGTATCAAGCTTCAAAGCATTGATTTGTCTATTTATGGCTATATCCTGAGCAGAAATGTTCAGGCTTATAAACCAAACTGAAACTAATAATATGTATTTTCTCATTTCCATTGAATTTTCTTACGATTTTTAGATTCCTTACTAAACAGTTCTTTCACATTGTGAATGGGAATATAGGGTGTCAACCTTGCTTTGAGGATACAGTTTCTATCTGCGGTGAACTTGTCAGGAATCACGACTGACATCAGATGATTGAACCCTAGTTCACGACTTTGGGCGATTACTATTGCGATAATGCCGTCCTGCCGATGTTCTTCTATGCCAAAGAATAATTTCAGATTCCATGCTGCACAGTAGTTCAGCCACTCTTCAAGAGTGATGAAATAGTTGATGCTCTTCATACCATATACTGACTGCTCTATATACAAACGGTGATGAGTATCTGCAATGTGGCCTAATAACAGATTTGCTGCAGCATATTCCAGATGGGCCTTGTCATACACGGGTAAGCTGTCATCAAGATGGTAATAAACGGCATTGGTCATATCCTCCAACTCAAAACGTTCCGATTGGTATTTCAATACGCTGTCCTTTGTTAGAGCGTAGGAATGTGGCAATTCTGGTTTTCCTTTTCGTTGAAGAGAGTCAGTGAGAAATTCCCTGAATCGTTGTTGCGCCTCGTCTTGCTTCATTCCGAGTAGCAAATCGTACTGAGCAGGGAATGCGATTGTCACGAAAGGCCGCTGATCCTTCATCCATCCCACTTCGTAATAACGGTCGTTTAGATTAATGGAAAAGGGCATTGTATCATTCACTTGACTAAGATCCGCGATGGAGCCGCGTCTGAAAAACACTTTGTCATCGGCTAATCTCGTCTTGAGGGTGATAGCATCCAGCCCTTGGTGCTGAGCAGCGTAGCGCTCAAGAAAGTCCATGACAATTGTCTGTAATTTGCCGGCAGCCTGTCGCTGCTCAGAACTGAAGAACTTCACATTCTGAGCAGAAAAGCTGGTGGCGTAAGCCATCAACAGACAAAGGAACATGTGTCGGACTCTCATCTTTGCCATTCTACAAAATTACTTGCCAATAATAATACTACCTTTTACCTGATGGTCACTTCCATACCAGATACCTTGCACCAGATGTCCATCAGAAAACTCACCTATCACATAATCACCAGGCTCAGCAACACGGCCTTTAGGATCACGGCTATCAATGATGTGTGAAGTCTTAAATGTAAGTCGACCGTTTACGTCATGAGGCATTCCATTCTTCAATGCTCCTCTGAAAGTGGCATAACCGAGATTCTTGGTTCCATTTGTTATAGTAGAGCGCTCTCGCTGCTGAGACGATGACTCACTATAAGCTGCACCAGATGTGCGACGGGATGAGACTTTTTGTTTTTTCTCCTTCTTTGGCGTCACTTGCTTTCCTTTGGCAAGATTTTGCAAACTATCCTGCTTGGCTTGAGAAGCTTCCATCTGATAGGTCGAATCTGACTCTTCTTTTGCTTTTTGATTATCTCTATTTTTGTCCCTATCTCTGTCTCTATCTCTGTCTCTATCTTCATCTCTATCCCTTTCTCTAGACTCTCTTCGGTCCTCATAACGATCCCTTTCCTTATCGCCACCAGATTCGAAGAAAAGCAGATATCCAGCTAAGCATGCCAACAATAGAGCAGGAATCAACCACCATATCCCAGATGTGGACGATCTATGCTGCCCTTTATGGGGATTCATGGGCTTAGGAGGAACATTTGGTGGAATGCTCTGATAATTATGATTACTTTGTGGAGTTGATGAGGCTTGGCGGGTACCACAATAAGGACAGAAGTCTGACCCATCGCTTAATTCCGCTCCGCATTGAATGCAATGATTGGACTGCTGTGATAAATCCTTTCCACAGTTTGGACAAAATACAGAATCATTATCTATCTCTGCTTGGCAATATTTGCATATTATATGCGTACAATTGTTATTATTAGTCTCTTGAGAAGTGTTTAACGACGGAATTTGAGGCTCTTCAAGTATTGAATATGTTTCTACTTGTGGCTCCTCAGCTTGTTGTACATTTACTTGATCCCATGTGTCAGTCTGCGCAGGTTTATTACTCTGGCGAACTTCTTCCGATTGGCCAGAGTTACTGAAACTTTCAGAGATTTGCTCTTCTTTATTTGATGCTATAGATGCTGCAACATCATCTTTTAGCACCGCACCACAATGTGGACATACGGTTGCGATATCATTTACAAAGTGGTTGCAATTTGGGCATTTCAAAATCATAGTTTTATATCATTATTTATATAGAATAATCAGATACCTTGATGCCTCCCAGAATTGCGAAGAGTTCACAATCTTAAGCAGGCTAGTTTTCGTTTCCTTATTCTCAGTAATACTATAAGAGGAAGAAGGTTGTGACGACATGATTTTTACATCATGTCCAGGAATGTCCAATGTAGAGACAGAACGAGTATCCACAGATTTAAATTTCGAAACATCAAGGTTTTCGTTATCAACCCTTTTCTTCTTTAAGAATCCCCCCTTCAAGACTCCAGCAGAGGAGAGCTCCTTTTTGGTTCCCATAATGAGATATCCAATTGTTGCTTGGGCCAGTTCCGTTTTTGTAGTTTCAAGATTTGTTGCTGCCTCTTCAGCTTCAACAACCAGTTCGTCAACCTTGTTTGAAAGTGTCTGAACATGGGTTTTAAGCTCTGCTATATTAAAATTCTTCTTTTCAAGTTCCTCCTGTAATTGAGTTATTAGTTGATTCTTTTCCTCCAACTGTGACTGTAAAGTCTTGATTATGCTACGAAGCTTCTGAACTGTTGCCTTGTTATCCTTGGCGTCCGACAGCTGTTTCTCTAGTTCTGCAATACGTTTCTGCTGCTCTTCAAGATTAAATTTGAAGATACGAATGTTGTTACGGATCTGCTCCTTGTTAGTGATAGGCATACCATCTTTATTCATGTACAGATACTTTTCTTGTCCATTAATACTGTCCATAGTATATGCTACGATATCGAGGAACTCGTTGAGCTCCTGATTCTCTAAAGACAAAGAATCTTGTTTACTTACCTCACCTGTACTTTTACCGCAAGACACTGACAATCCAGCCAATATTAAAGGCAAAGCCAAACTAAAAAGAAATTTTCTCATACTCTTTATTATTTTTGAAGTTTTATTTTTCATTTCCATTCTCCACACGTCGAATCACATAATCGTGAGCATTATACCAAAAACCTTTCCATGGTTTATTATTTTTAAAGAGGCCACGGAAGTATTCTCCAGAATTATTAACGTAATATGTTCCTATCTCGAACTGACCGTTTTTGAAGGCTCCACGAAAGATATCTCCATTTTTATAAAAAAGAACTGCAGAGTTATCCTCGCATTGGCCATTCACCATATTACCCTCATAACGGTCTTTCGCAACATCTTTTAGATAAGTAAGCACGCCATATCCATTTGGTTGGTTGCCGACTACCTCACCACTGAATGAATAGATCGCCTCACCTTTGTCGTCATAAATAGTTGTTATTTTGGGTGTGCTCACTTCAACAACCTCTTCTGTTTCTTCTTCTTCCTGTCTAGGGCTTACGTTTCTAGATAAATAACAAAAAACTACGAATACTGCAATCAATGCAAAGACACCTAAAAGGATATAGAATAGAAAGGAACTCTTTTTCTTGGATGGTTCTGTTTCTGCTGCATAGTCGTTCTCTTTATTATTCTTGCTTATAAGAATATTATTGTTTTCCTCTGCCTTTTGGTATGCAACTGAGTTTGGTTGAGGAACAACAGGCGCAGAACATGTCGATATTTCTTCTTCTGCTGCTAACGATGGATTCTCCTTTATTGTTTGTACTGGAGGATTTGATACTTCTGCTTCTTCAATTATTAAATGTTCAATTGTTTGAGGAACATCTACAGAAAGCCCCTCGCTATTTGCACTCGCAGAAGGTTGTTCTTCTCCACTAGAGACTTCTGATGAAGAAAACTCATTCTTTAATATGGTACCACAATGTGGACACATTGGTGCCAAATCATTAACAAAGTGCTGGCAGTTCGGACATTTTATAACCATAGCAATAATTTTTTAGATTACACCAGGGATTTTGGAAGCTAAATCCTGAATGCTAAACGTACCGTCAATCTGTTGGATTTCTGTTTTCCCATGAAGAATGTCAAAGAACATTTTTGCCACTTTCTCTGGTTCAATAACAGCCTTGTTTCCTTGAGCATCCGTACCTAGATCATATTTACGAAGAATCTGACTTCCCATTGCCGTAGCTCCTATCAGGAAATGATTTTGCAAACGTTCAAAATCTACTAAGTCTGTGGCTAACACCTTGCCTGCAATTGAATAGCTATAAACCAACATAGTTTTCTGGTCCTCAGACAGCATGGTCTTTAATTCATCAGTCTTGGCGTCCATTTCGATAACACCTGTGTTCAGCATCTGTTGAGTACCTTTATAAATAGCTCCAAGATCTGCAAGACTCAGATTAAATAGTTTTGCATCAGCCATTACTTCAATAGGAGATCCACTGAAAGCACTTGGTAACAGAAGATATGTGGAGCCCTCAAGGAATACGCTAGTAGAATTGAAGGTGCCAACTATGCAATTCTTCATATCAATGCTTTTAGTTGAAAAGACACCTCCAATAACCACACAGTCTTCTAATTGAATTTCATCTGCGTAAATACTGCCAGCAATAAACGCATGATTCAGCCTGACTTTCTTTGCATTGATATCTGCCATGAACATCAAGTCACAGTCTTTCGCGTATGATGTTACAGAATCAGAAGATGCAACAGATTTCAGGAACTTTACCTTACCCTTTGCTCCTGTTTCCACATGAAGCTCCAATTTTGTATAAACAGCACCACGGATTTCGGTTTCTCCGTTTTCAATTTCTAATTTATTAGCATATACTGCACCTTCAACAATCGCATCTGCAAGGATGGTTACATTGCGGTCTAATTCTGAAGCTGTATGTGGCAGAATGGAACTTCTTACGAGATTGTCTTTCAGAAGGACTTCTCCTTCCATACTGATGATATTCAACTCCTTTTTCATATCTATTTCTTTTATTATCTTACAAATGTTTTAATTGTATTTTTATCGAAAAAGCCTTTCATTAAAGCCACGACTCTTTGACTACGTGCAGAACCGTCGCTGATTTCTGATAGCATCTGTGTATAATAATCTCCGATACGTTTCTTTACATCAAGACTTAAATCTTTATCATGTAGGTTACTTGATACATCCAACAATGATTTCTTGGCATCACCATTACCGTTGATGATTGGATTCGAAAACAATTGCAACTTTGACGATGAGGATTCATCACCACTATTACAAAGAATTACTGGCGTATAATACACTCTATCAGATTCAATTCCGCTCGTAAAATATGCATTCTTTGCTGTATTCAGAGACTTGTTCCCAACAATATAGTTCTTAGCAGAATAAATCAACTTTTCTGCGTTACTTTTCATTTTAGAAGTTTGAATGGCAATTCGTACTGCATCACTTTCTTTTCCTGTGGTTGTTGCAACAGATAAAAGTGAAGTCTCTATACGACGATTCTGTTCCAGACGGACTTCTGATACGAAATCAAAACACGGTTTAATCAGTTGTTTCAAACGATTATTCAACTCTTTAGTAATAGTTTCAAAAAGAGATGTATAACGTGATTTTATACGATTAAAATCTTTATTCATGACTTCGTGCTTGTATTCCAGCTCTTTACATTGTTGCATGAGCTCCCCTGCAAGGGCATGCATCTGTGCTTCTAAACCTGCATTTTGTAATGATAAGTTTTGTTCTATCATGGATGAGAACCCAGAAGTAACACTATTAACAATTTTCTTCTCATTATCAATCTTAGAAGCAACATTCGCTGTCTTAAATCCAACTATAGAGCCTGTCAAAGTTCCTATGTGGTCTCCACAATTATCAACACTATAGTCAAATGGTGTGGTGTCAACATTTACATTGACATCAATATATTTTGTTCTTGTTACCGTATAGGTCTCGACATGTACATTATTGCCACTTCCGACCAATCTGTATTCATGGTCATCATAATTAACTGGCAATCTTTTTGTTTCTGTATAACTCATACCGGACCCTCCTATAACGTTTTAAAATTATAATCAAATAACTTCATCATCACATCTTTTAAACGTTTAGGGATATCTCCTTTTTCAACCATTGCAGCAAAGTGATTTGCAATAGAAGAACATTGATCTCCATCCGGTTTCCAATCTAAAGATGATGAAATTGTATCAAGAGTCTGAATTAGTTTTTGGTACGAGACATCTCCGATTATCCGTTTTAATTCTAGATTGTCCTTAATGATAGTAGCACCATTCCTTAGCTCAGTTGTTTCCTCATCAACAATCACTGGCACATAATAAACCTGCTCTTCGTCAATCCTTGTATTCCATAAACTTTGAGTGGTATTATCCTGCTGTTTATTATGCTTGATATAGTCACCAGCAGCTTCAATGAGACCTTGGGCGTTTTTCTTGATATGGGCAGCTGCAATAGCTTGTGTCGCTGTAAGATTTTCTGATTGCAATACAGGCACTCCAGAAACAAGACCATAGATACGATTCTGCAATTGTTTGACTTGCTGCAAACAATAATCCATAAGGGGTTTATCAAGCTCTGTTATACGGTTCTTTAATTCTTGGTTTAAACTACCAAACAACTTGGCATACCTAGAACTAATCATATTATAGTCACCCGTCATTCTGGTTTGCAATCCTTGCAATGCCTTTTGTTGTTGCATTAACTCTAAAGCTAATGCTCTTGCTTTTGCATTTTCATTTGCCAGTTTCTGAGCTATCTGACTGATGACAACATTAAAGAATCCGACATCCAACTTCCCACAAATCTGTTCTGTCGATGATTTTTCCTGTGCAATTACAGCAGTTTCCATTGCTGCTACTGCACCTGTTGTCATATCTACTTTGTTTGATACCACGTTTATTTTGTCAGCCATCGGCTGAGTACTGACATGAATATCGTATTGGTCGTTATAAAATCCCATTATTTGTAATTTTATGGTTATTCTTCCATTAAATCAACCTCAGCGCCAGAAGCCTCAATAATCTGTTTAAGTTCTTCTGCTTCATCTTTTGAGAGATGTTCAATAATAGGAGCAGGAGCAGAATCAACTAAATCTTTCGCTTCTCCCAAACCTATTCCGAATGTGTCGTGAATAACTTTAACTACTTGTAGTTTAGCTACTCCCGCCGACTTCAAAATAACAGAATATTTCTTCTCATCTTGCTGGACATTGTCATCAGAAACAGTATTGTCCAACTTTTCGTTTACAATATCAGAATCCTCTAAATTATTAGGAACGGGTTTCTCTTCCACATTGTTTATTGGTTCCTCTTCATTATTATTTGTTTCTTCCTTATTATTTGCATATGCGGCTGTATTTATGTTATTGGTATCGCTTTCGTTTATATCTGACAACGTGTTAGCTGCATATTGTGCGACATTCAAAGAAAGCTGTTCGGATACAGAATCATCTACAGAAGGAGATGGAGGCAACACTGACGCCTGAGCATATAACGGATTAATGCTTGCTAATGGACGACGACGTTCATCCAATTGATCTTGATTATCACCTGCCGATACTAGATCTTTGGCTAAACGGTCACGTAATGAAGCATCATAATATTCAATGTACTCAAAATTACGAGCCTTTTCATCTATATCGTCTTTCAGTCTGTCCATATACTCATCAAAATCTTCTTGAGCTTTTCTAAACTGTTGAGACTGTACCTCGAAGGCCGCAAGGTTGTTTTCGTCTTGTTTATCTGAATTATTCTCTAATTCTTCAGATTTCTTGCCTGCCAACATTTGGTTCCTCATAGTACTCTTTATTTCTGCAACACTTTCTACTGTCGCTTGTGCAGCCAAGAATTTTGTCATGTTGCTACGCATGATGTTAAGCAAGTCATCACTTGATGATCTGTTACGACCATAAAAGTCCTCAGTATCTTGATGCCACTTATTGAGATAGCTTATCTTCTGATTCTTGATGTCATTGTAAATTCTCATGCGCTCAACCCTTGTTTCTGCTAACAAATTCTGAACGATTGGTGCAACGATTTCTTCTTGAATCTGACTGATTCCAAATGGCATTGTCGTAATAGTGCCATCTTCTGCCACCCAGTTACCTGTATGGGCGTCGTATTTAACTCTTGAACTATCTTTCAGTTGGAAAGGTTTGTAATTGTCGACAGTATCTGAATAGTTGAAATTCGTGTTACGTATTTTTTCAATTTCATCATGCTCTAACAATGGAGAATAATGGTTATATGAATTCTTAAGTATAGTAAAGAGTAGCTGATTCGAACTTTCTATTAGTTTGTTATTTGATGCAATTTTCATCGTGGCGACAGTCTGTACTGCCACACCGATGTTTGCAATCAGATGCTTTAATACATCTTCAAAGTCTGCATTCTCTTTAGCAAACTGAGATTGGAATTCACTGATCTTCTTGAATTCCTCCATTTCTTTATCATATTGGTTTTCGTAAAATACAGGTATTGTTACTTCATCATCAATCTCTGTTGTCGCAAACCTATTAAGATAATCCATCTGCTTGCTATCAGGCAAAATGAATGGAATCTTGATATTTTTAGTAGAAACATCAGATAAATAATATGCACCTGTTCGTAATGTACGATCCATCGTACCAAAGTAATCATAGAACTTGACGTCCTGAATTGAACTTGAATAATCTGATGTTTCAACCTCTTCCACCTGCTCTGATTTTTCAACAACTGGAGCTTCGGTAGAGAGTTTTTCTAGGTCCTTCAACGTGTTCACAAGAGCTGATGGGTTATTAGCTACCTGAAGACTTATTGTCGTTGGAGGAACTCCATCCGTTAAATCTACGACCACACTTTTATCTCCAAATGCGACTTTTTTAGCTACAGGTATATATACGGCACCTATTTTGTTAATTTTATAGTCTCGGTAAATATTTGCTTTGGCATTAAGTAACTCTTGTTTCTTTTCTTCTAATTCATTAATACTTGATTGAACGTTTTTATTAAAATTGTATGTTTTTAATATGAAAGCAATCCCTGCAATTGCAACTATGGCTGCTATGATAGGATTAACAAATATAAGTATGATACCGATTATTACTAATGCTCCACCGATTATGTAGTCTCTTTTTACATGATTAGCACTTTCATTAATAGAATCAATTTCTCCATCTAACTCTTTGTATTTATTATCGAAATCATCTTCTTGATCGACAATTTTCTGGGCCGCATTTAAATAGAAATCAAACAACACACGTGCTTGATCTTGATAAACATCCCTTGAGGATTCAAATACTTTACCTTTCATAACCTGTATTGTTTAATATGTTTTTATTCTTTGGGATAAGATCGTTTTAGCGTCTTCTAATTCTTTTTGCAGTTGCTCTATTGGTGCATTTGATTGAACCAATGATGCCAAATGGCCTATACAGCTTTTCAGCATATCTTCCTGCATCATAGCTGCAGGTGAATCGCTAGGAGAAATATAACTCACTCGTTCTGCAAACTTTGCTATTTCTTTCTGTACTTCCGAATCAATTGTTTTGTTCAAAGAAGCAGCCAACTTCATTTGTTGTGCCATAGCCAGCAAATTGTCTTTAGAGGAATGCCTTACCTGACTTTTACTGGCAACTACATTCAGGCGTTCGACTGAGGCATTTGATACAATAATGCCGATTATAAAAAGGAATAAGAAGCAAATTTGAATGAATAACTGCCATTTAAAGGGTATTTTATATGCATATCCCACATAAATGCAAGTGAATGCAAGAGGGCAATAGACCCAAAGTGAATATAATTTTACGCCAGTGGCAGGAACTTCACTTGCAAACTTTTCTTGCGAGACAAACAATCCACCATAAATATATAATGCAAATGTCCAGCAAATCATCAGCACTACTGTATCCAGCAGAAGTATGCTTTGGTCGTCAAAAAAACCTGAGACCAAGACTGATAAAAACACAATAAGGCCAATACCTATTAGCCAAATAAAAAAGTTTGATAGTTTCATAGATTTACTTTATTTTATTACCACATTTAGGGCAGAAATTTGATTCATTTGGGACCTCTGCTCCACATCTTGGACAGAAACTGGAGGCAACAGGGGCAATCTGAAGAGGAGATCCGCAATTAACACATCGTCTGCTGCCACTTAAGTTGTCTGAACCGCACTTGGGACATGGGAAATATTGTTTTCCACAGTTTGGACAGAATTGGCTTGTATTTACATCATATTTGCGACCGCAATTACCACAATAAATCATGTGAGCATTAGGATTAGTTTGTTGCTGTGGCTGCGCTGTTGACTGCTGTTGAGGCTGATAATCACGTCGTCCTCCAGATGAATTCATGGAATTTACCATACCCATAGCTAAAACGGCACCTAGTAAGCCGTTTCCACCTCCAGAAAGGTTATTGATGGCTTTTTCTTGAATATCGAGAATCCTCTGACGTTCGAAAGTCTCTGCATCTGTGCCAAAACCACTTGCCATCATAAGGCCTTCCTTACTGGTGTCTTGAGTAATGCGGACATTAAAGTCTGCAAATTCAAGTCCCCATTCCTCTATCAACTGCATGCACACATTTCGCGATTGCTGGGAAATCAAACTCAAACGACTATTAACCTCTGCAACAGTAAGATTAAGTTGGTCTACCATCTGAGCCATTTTTTCAGAAACAACCCTTGTTATTCGTCCCTGAATTGACTTAATCATGTCTGATGCACTAAAACGGGGATTTGCATTGACTAATTTTAAGAAGAATGGCTCGGCCTCCACTACCTTAATTCCAATATTTGCTATTGCTATAGCGGGAAAGCCTTGGGGCTTAGATGGATCTTTTAAAAGAAAGGTGTCAGAATTAATCTCCATATTAACGATATCCGCTTTGTTAATGAACCAAACGGTTGCTAATATAGGATTACTACCACCAAAAGGTAATCCAAAGATTTTACGAACGACAGGAAGGTTTGCCGAGTCCAATGTATATGGACGTGGCCCGTTGGGTGGAAATTTCTGTTCAATCCTTCCTCCTAAGACTAAAAGGGCTTCTTGCCCAGGGCGGACATTTAACTGAGTTGAGGCCGATAGATTCTTCTCTGGATATTCATAAGCAAATATCTTCTCACCTCCAAAATCAAAATTTGCATGATCTATTAGTGCCATATCAATAGTTTTTTTATTTGTTACTTAAATATGGAAGGCATGAACTTCTTGCAAACAAAAGCTGAATGTTTCCAATTATGTCTGCCACAGTTTTCTGTGACGATGCAAATATATGAAATAATAAGCAAACAATGTTTATGTGAGCTGAAATTTTTGCATTTTTTATCGTAATGGTTGAATCTAAATGGTTCCAACAGTAGAATTGAAGTGTACTACCGATAAAGGGAAATATATGCATGAATCGTTTCATAACAAATCTTTTATGATAATCGCTTAATATCCAAAATCCTCGATTACTTCAGCAATTGAATCAGTGTCCACATAATCATAATTACTTTGGTTCTTCTTGTTGGAATACTGGTCAATGTTTTCATTGCGAAGGCTCTCTATATCCTTAACCATACCCCAAACCTTAGTACCATCATCTACAAGGATGAATCCCTTGCCATTCTTTTGCTTTATAATACATGCATGATCATTCTCCTTGACTACCTGGCCATAATTCTTTGCCTTCACGACAAGTTTCTTATAGACTAGTCCTGTCTTTCCTGACATTTTCTGACCATAGATGGTCATCTTAATGTATTGAGGGAATTCCTTTGTCCAAGAGTCAGGTTCCTGTATCCATTCGCCGATTTTTTTATCGTAGTGGCTTGATCCTCGTTCGGCAATATATCCTTGATAGTAAAGCTCTACACCTAAGTTTACTCCTTTTATAACATCTTCTTTATTATATGAAAGCCTGTCAGTTTGGAGATTTTCACTTGGCTCTAGTTTGCGTTGCTCATTTTCTTTACAGTTTTCATTATATGCCTTAACAAGATTAAAGGCATTCATGTTAATGCCAAATCCGCCAAATCCGTTTGGTGTCATGTTTACTGCAGCAATAATAGCGTCGATGTCCATGTAGTCGCTGATAACAATTTCATCAGCCGTTTGTACACTGACGGCGTAAATATCAGGAACGTTTTTGAGCTCTTCACCTTTATCGTTGATGATGCCCCAAGTATTGTCTGTAATTTGTACAAAGGCATGATCACTGTCAAAAAAGGGAAGTGCATCAAGATAGGACTCTTTGGTGATTTTATTTCCGTCTAAATCAACCAAGGCAACCTCTTGTCTTCCGTCGTTACCAGAGAAAGCCCAAATCATATCAGGTGATGCCCATTCAATGTCGTCATATTTCGGACGTATCAAAACCTTGTCTTTGATTGTACGAATACCCAGACATTCGCCATCAGAGTAGATAAACTTTCCATCGTTATAGCCTTTAAGTCCTTTCATCTTCCTTGATGGCCTGAGAATAACATCCCCATTAATATCCATGATGCCATAAAGCTTTTCTCCATCATAATTTTGCTCTATGGCAATATAGCCGTCCCCCAACACTTTAATGTCGCTATATTTTGACATTCTGATGGTTCCTTTCTTGTTTCCCTCTTGATCAATGATGTCAAATACTAGATTACTTTTTTCTTTCTCGTCCTTAAATCTCATGTCAAGAGCGAGGAATCTATTTGGAGCAACATGCAGGATAGCGCAATATTTTCTTGCTTCCAATAATATCTCACCCTTTGTGTTTACAATTCCTACAGCATCTCCAGCTTCTATCAAAGCATGGCCGTAATGAAAATTCGTCATCGTTGTGATTGGTTTTGCTCCCGATCTTTCAAGGTAAGTGATGACATTACCTTCTTTATCGATTAGCGATATTTTTTCATTCTTTTTTACTGCAGGTGCAACACCGTCATAGAAATTGCCAATATATAAATACTCATCACCTATCTTTTCTGGATTTTCCTCTACAGAGTACATTTCCCATAAGTGATGACTGTTCTTTACAAAGAATCGGCCTTCGTGAGCAATCGTCGGTTCATGTCCCTTTTTGAATTCTTCTTCAAACAAGATAGTTCCGTCAGGTCTCAGCATGCCCCACCGACCTTTTTCGCTAGATCTGAATGGTATCCCTTCAACAGAACTCTGTTCTTCGTGCGAGGAGAATAATTGTAACAAATTGCCATTAGGCAGTTTCATAACTCCCCAAATAATAATACCTAAAATAGCAATAACACCGATAGCGATGGCAATAATCTGCGGTATGGACATCTGAGGACCGCCAGCATTAATTGGGGCTTTAGGGGCCTGGAGAGGAGGTTCTCTAAAATCTCTGTTAGTTGTTTCAGAATTGCCACTTTCATTTCCTGCTGTTTGATATGTACCACACTTAGGACAGAATTTCTGCCCATCCTTTAGCTCTGTTCCACACTTCTTACAATACATAATCTCTATTCTTTAATCACATTTGCTTAACGATATTCAGTATAATTGCAATAATAAAACCTATAAATGATAATATCAACGCATCTTTGGCTGCCGCAGGTTTTTTCTTGTACATAGAAATAGAATATATGAATCCTATAATAGGAATCAAGAAGAAAAAGACATAATACCACCAAGGCTCTTTGTCTGTTTCTAGAATTGTTCCTTCATTATCACATAAAGCAGAATTAAAACTACCTGAAAACGTATTGTAAATTAGGTTATATGAATAGTTTTCAGAGGGGTTTAATGTTAAGACACTTTTTTTCTTGCGAAAGGCCATTTTCGTTAAAATCGTCATAGTTGGAATCGTGATGGGAACAGCAATTTCGAATCCACGATTAAAAGAGAAGGTTCCTTGCTCTTCTCCATTTACGAAAACATGTATTTTCGCATCCCAAAGGCTCCATCTGCCATCCCAGCGAATATACAGAGCTCCACCTTGTGAACGCGTATCACCCAAAGGAACACTTTTCCCGCATTCCGTACAATAGCGAGAGTCATCGCTCAACTTAACACCACAATAGGGACAATATTTCATATTAATTAATTTCTCTTTGTACCACATTTTGTGCAGAACAAGTAATCTGCCTCTAAGGGTTCTCCACAGTTTTTGCAGAAATATTGATCAGGCAATTTTGTTCCACATATATTACAAAACTTACTATTGATATCAATCTGAGCGTGGCAATTGGGGCACTCTTTCGTAGGATTATTAGCTACAATAGTTGAAATCTTAGGAGATGAATTTTGATTTACTGTTGAAAAAGAGACACGTTCATTGTCATAATCGTCTATTTCAGCTGCATTTTTTATTAGCGATACTGCTGCCAGTATCGCGCATATTAAAGCCCATGATGACCAGATGGCTAAATCACTGAAAGTGCCGAGATTGGAAAACCCCATTAGTGCAGCGAGGCCATAAATGATAATTAGGGCAATATCTCCACCTTTACTGATTTTTTTCCACAATACAGTTGATACTATGCCAGCGACAAGAAGAAAAAATGCAACAAGAGCTCCTCCCGCTCCACTTGTGTCTGCTTCATTATCATCCATGATATTGACCAAACCGACTGCACATGATTGGAATGAGATGATTAAAAACATTGCAATCGATAGAATCCCAGAAACTAATTTCCATATTTTCATAATTGACAAATATTAATCCCATTCATAGTCCCCCATTTGACAACTTCCAAGATCAACTCCAAATGAATAGAGGTGGCAATTTGAAAGATTAAACTCTACAGGGACATTGTATTTTGCTATATCAAAAACAGCTGCTAAATATCTCTTGCCGTCATATGAGGATCGAGCTTCTACAATCGAATAGTCAACCTCACCTAAATATCTCCAATGCCCATCACTTGGAAATGCAGCATAATGCGTCATTGTGTTCTTTTTGAAAACAAATTTGTACCAAATATCTCCTTTTTCTGTATGACACCATGTCGTATTACTTATTGCCTCTTGCATTTCTTTTTGCGTCTTTATCTCCATAATATCTTCTTTCGTTTTTTCGTACGAAAGCAAATTGGAAACCAAGCTGTTTTGTGTGTTGTTATTATCTATAAATGTAGCGATTCCAATTAGAATAAGAACAATTATGGATATAATACCTATGTTTCTATAATATCCAGATGACACACCTCTCTCATTTCCTTTATGAGAGAGATTGTTTATTTGGCATCCGCAGTTGGAGCAGAATCTCGCAGTCGTCGTCAATTTAGTACCACAATTACTACAAAATGGCATACTATTTTAGATTGTTTCAATTAATAGAGAGTGCAAATGTAGTAATTATTATCGATATATACAATGTTTTATTCGTTTTTTTTGTCCAGAATCTTAAATTTTGTTAATTTCAAAAGGGGTTTTGATACTCATAAGGTTATATAAGCGTCGGAACCACCACATTTTCCCCTCAAATCCTTGGTGGTTTGAGGGGAAATGCTTATCTTTGCACCGAAATGTTATAGTCGTAAAATTTATAGCCGTAAAATTCTATGAAGAAATTCTATGATAGAGTACTCGAAATGACCGAACTGCGGGAAATGCAGCGTCAGGCATACAACGATTATTCACGATTTGTTGTACTCACAGGCAGAAGGCGCGTGGGTAAGACCAGCCTTGTATACAGACTTATAAGCGAGACGCAGGAAGATGCTCCGGGCCTATATTTCTTCGTAGGCAGAAAGACAGAAACCATTCTCGTCAGAACCTTTGTGCAGGAGGTTCGCGAAAAGCTCGGAGAGTTTGTTCCTGACGGTATGAGCTCGTTTCGTGAGCTTTTCCAAATGATACTGGAGATTGGAAAGCGAAAGAAGTTCACCCTCTTTATTGATGAGTTTCAGGAGTTTGACAATATAAATGCTGGTATCTTCAGTGACATACAGGAACTATGGGATGAATACAAGAATCAGACAAACGTATGTCTGATTGTGTCTGGCTCTATATTCCGCATGATGGAAAAGATCTTCAAAGATGAAGGGCAACCTCTCTTTGGCAGGGATGATTGCACCATCAAGCTGAAACCCTTCAATACAGAGACCATAAAAGAAATCCTTGGCGACTATAAGCCTAAATATACCTCAGAAGACCTTCTTGCGCTCTGGACTATTACCGGTGGGGTTGCTCGTTACATTGCGCTTCTCATGAACAACGGATGTACGGACGTAAAGAAGATGATCCACTACGTTTGTTCAAGCGGCGACAGTTACTTTGTCGACGAAGGCAAGAAGATACTCATTCAGGAGTTTGGCAAGCAGTATGGCACCTATTTCAGCATCCTCGACCAAATAGCCCACGGTGATGTTACACAAAGTGAGATAGAAGGTGCATTAGGAATGAAAAGCCTCGGCGGACAAATGAAGATACTGGAAGAGAAATACGGAATCATCAAGAAAAAGCGGCCGATTGGTGCTAAAGAAGGTAGCCAGACAGTACGTTATGAGATTCAGGACAATTTCTTCCGTTTCTGGTTCCGTTACATTCACAGAAACTCTGCACTCATCGAATTACAGAATATGCCTGCACTGGAGAGCATCATAACCAAAGACTACACCACATTCTCAGGCATAGCCCTTGAACGCTGGTTCCGTCAGAAAATGATGGAAAGCTGCCGCTACAAGCAGATTGGCGGTTGGTGGCAACCGAATGGTGTCAACTCCAGGGGCAATAGCGATGACTTCGAGATTGACATTGTAGCCGAAACGCTTGAAGGCAATGTTGAAGCGTATGAGGTGAAGCGCAATCCTCAGAAGTACTCTCCTACGCGACTTGATGAAAAAGTCGCTGAAATGAAGCGACGCATATTCCGTGGTAAAGAAGTCAAAAAGGGTGGCTTATCCATGGAGGATATGTAAGCATAGGCTAAATGACCAAATGACTGATGCGGTTATTTCTCCATGGCGGTTTGTTCCAGGATGTTGATGATCTGGAGTGGGGAAGTGATGCAGGGATGATCGGGGTCGGCGAGCATCTGGTCGCGCTCTTCATCTTTGGCGCCCTCTTGAGCAATGATTTCAGACGACTCTTTACCAATCGGGTGGGGAGGCGGTGTTTCTCGGCTAGTTTCTTGATTATCGGTGCAAAAATAGTGGAAATATCCGTATGTTATTTCGTTTCATGCGAAAAAGTGCATATTTATACGTATGAGTTTTAAGAAAATCCCCGACAGATTTTGGCTGTCGAGGATCTTCATTTAGGGGAACTCTAGTAGAGTGGGATAGGACCGTGCCCAAGGCACGAAGTTGTCGTGATGGCCGTCAAGAAGGCCGTGAGTGCAGCTACTACAACCTTCACTGCAATCTCAATGAAACGTTTTTTCATCATCTTCTTTTGTCTTTAATTCTGCACTTTTCCGCCGCATCGCCTCTCACTGGGGTCTGGCACTGACGTAAAGTCGCAAGCGACTTTCTCGTCAGGTCCTGACCTTAGCGAGAGGCCCCGCCGCAAGTGATCCTAGCTAATCGGAGCCCCTCGCCTAAAATCAAGGATTCTGCGTCTGCTGCTCCAATATCCAGTCCTCCAGCGGAGTAACCTTCTTGATGAACTTCTTCTTCGAGGGATCGGTCTCCTCCGGCGTCAGGTCGATCTTCTCCTCGACGCCATAAGTGCTCAGCGAACACATATCCTTGAAGGTGCGCGAAGTGATGTCATCATCGCTGACACCCTCAGGACGGAAGCGGATGTGCACGCCCTTCACGTAAGTGTTCGCGTTCCACTTACCCTCCAGCAGAGCTGCCCTCGTGATACCCTCCTTGGTGCTCTCAACGGTAGGCCAGAAGATGCCCAGTCCGTCGATCTTGATGGGGTTGCCCTGCGCGATGAGCTCGATCATACAGCTCGCCATCTTGATGAGCACACCCTCGATGATGTCGCGCGAGTAGACACACTGGTGCTCGCTCATGTGCTTGGCCAGGCCTCGGAGCGTGATGGTCTCCTTCTCGACTGCCTTGGGGTAGTACTTGCCGTAACCGGGGTTGTTGGCGTTGATGTTCTTACGAATGTTGATTAGAAATTGTGGATTTTGTACCATAATTGATTCTCCTTTTTTTAATTAAACATAAGCTTTACTTTTCTCTTTGTTCCTCTTCTGAGCCTCCAGCCTGCGCACAGCCGTCATCTCTTCTGAATCACACTGCGAAGGTACGAAAATTATTTGATAGCTCCAAATAAAAAAATCGTTCGAAAGTACTTATAACAACTTAATAGTACTTATCAGTACTTATACTAAATATTTTTATCCATTTATGCCGTTTTCTCGTGAAAAATCAGTATCTTTGCAAAGTAGTTAGAAATCATCAAATCAAGCACAGTTATGCAACAATCAACCAGATCCTATGGCCGGATGGAGCTCGCACAGCTCTATTTCCCCTGCATCCTGCCGCGCTCAGCCTGGCAGAAGTTCAAATCACTACTCGAGGAGATCCCAGCCCTCAAGCACCTCTCAACGCTGCATCGGCGATCGTACCTCCCCGCAGAAGTAAACATAATTTACCAACACTTAGGGCATCCGTAAGATGCCCTATTTTAGTGCCTTTTCGGAGCGTTTTGCTCAGTCGTAATACGAGCGTCCTTCCGCTTACGAGATAAGATCCTTCGTATTACGGTAGAATTCCGTTCAATCAGAACTGGAATCTAGACTTCTCTCCTAAGGGACTAATTATGTAAGCATTGTTTACTAAAATCACATAATCACAAAATCACTTCTGTGTTATTACTATTCTATCCAAAACACCGCTTTATATTTATATTATATATATTATATTATAATATAATATATATAATATAAATTAATACCACTTCCACCACCTAAATTATCGATTAACCAAAAAGTGATTAAGTGATTATGTGATTATACACGCAAAATGCCAAAAATGGATAATAATTGCACGAAAGAATAGAAAACATGGCTAAAATTTTGGAAATATAAAATATTTCCCCTATCTTTGCATTTAGAATACTTAAAACTAAAATGCTCTGACCGATGGATTCAAATGGAGGATTTGGTGATTTTGCAACTTTTGATAATGTCAATCATCGATTGATTGATGATCTGAAAGTACAGTTAAAAGTTGGTAGTAAGCTTAAAATTGCTGCTGCCAGTTTTTCCATTTATGCTTATGAGGCTCTAAAAGAAGAGCTGGAGCTAATTAATGAATTGCAGTTCATTTTCACATCTCCCACATTCAATAGCTCCGAAATAGGAAAGAAAGAGAAACGTGAGTTCTTTATTCCCAAGCTAAATCGAGAGCGCAATCTTTATGGCTCTGATTATGAGATTCGTTTGCGAAACCAGCTTTCCCAGAAAGCCATAGCACGCGAGTGCGCTGACTGGATTCGTAGAAAAGTGCGCTTTAAGACCAATATAACAGAGGGTAGTATGTATAACTTCGCCATGATGAAAAATGATAGTGGCGAATATGCCTATACGCCTTTCAAAGACTTTACAACTACTACGCTTGGTATGGAGCGAGGCGATGAACTCTGTACCAATATCATTCGTCTTGGTGCCCCAATGACCTCGAAGTTCGTTTCTGATTTCAATGAGATGTGGCAGAACAAAGAGAACTTCAAGGATGTAACAGAAACTGTTCTTGAAAACATCGAAACTGTTTATAAGGAGAATTCGCCTGAGTTCATCTATTACATCACCTTATACAACATCTTCAATGAGTTCCTCGAGGATTTGAGCGAAGACGAGCTCCCCAAGGAAGGTACTGGCTTCCGTACGTCAGTTATTTGGAATAAACTCTATGATTTCCAGCGCGACGCGGCTTTGGCTATTATCAATAAACTGTCTAAGTATAATGGCTGTATTCTTGCTGACTCAGTAGGTCTTGGTAAAACTTTTACAGCCTTGGCAGTCATCAAGTATTATGAGTGCCTGAATAGAAATGTACTCGTGCTCTGCCCCAAGAAGTTGCACGATAACTGGGATACCTTTACCAAGAATTATGTGAATAATCCAATCGCCAAGGATCGCCTGCGTTATGATATTTTGTTCCATTCTGACCTCAGTCGTGAATCAGGATACTCCAGCGGAACAGACCTGACAAGAGTAAACTGGGGTAATTACGACCTCGTAGTGATTGATGAGAGTCATAACTTCCGTAATGGCGGAAAGGTGACGATTGACGAAGATGACGACGATCCCAAGGAGAATCGTTATCTCAAGTTGATGAATAAGGTTATTAAGGATGGTATCCCAACCAAAGTTCTGATGCTATCAGCTACGCCTGTTAATAATCGATTCAACGACCTGAAGAATCAGTTGCAGCTGGCCTATGAGGGCGAATCAGAAATCATGAACGAGCGCCTTGATATAGATGCAGATATTGATGACATCTTCCGCCAGGCCCAGAAAGCTTACAACAAGTGGAGTCGCTTAGAGCCTGACGAGCGCACTACAGAGCGCTTATTAGATTCTCTGAGTTTTGATTTCTTCCAGCTGCTCGATGCAGTGACGATAGCTCGTAGTCGTAAGCATATCGAGAAGTATTACGATGTTTCTGAAATTGGCAAGTTCCCAACGCGCTTAGCACCCATAGAGCGACGCTCGCCACTTACAGATCTGCATGAAGCACCCACTTTCAGTGTAATTGCCAATAAACTGAATTGGTTGAATTACAGCGTCTATACGCCATCTAACTATATTCAGGCCAGCAAGCTTTATCTTTATCAGATAGATTATGGCGATGAGGGATCAGGTCTTTCCATGGCAGGACGCGAAAAGGGTATTCGTAAGCTGATGGCCATCAACATGCTGAAGCGCTTGGAGTCGAGCGTCAACTCTTTCCGTCTGACGGTAGAGCGTATCAAAGAGCAAGTTGATGATACAATTAATAAGATAGAACGTCACGATGGTAACTTTGGCACTATTGAGGCATACGACCTCGATATGACTGACGAAGAAGACGATCTGTTTGTAGGAGGGAAAAAGACGCAAATCAACCTTGGTGATATGGACACCATGAGTTGGAGGCGCGACTTGGAAGAAGACCAGGTTATCTTGGAGAGTCTGTTAGAGATGATAGAACCTATCACACCTGCTCACGATACCAAACTGAAAATGCTGGAAGAAGACCTGCGCGATAAGTTTGATCATCCTATCAATGGGCAGAACCAGAAGGTTATAATCTTCACAGCCTTCTCTGATACGGCAGATTATCTGTATGAGAATCTGGCCATGCGTATCAAGAACAATACAGGTCTGAACGTGGCACTGATTACTGGCGATAACCAAGATAAGTGGACCATCAATAATCGCAAGCTGCGCTCAGATTATAATACCATTCTGACGCTCTTCTCTCCAATATCCAAGGAGCGCGATAAGATTTATCCGGATATTACTGAGGAGATTGATGTGCTGATCGCTACAGACTGTATCAGTGAAGGCCAGAACCTGCAGGATTGCGACTACCTGATTAACTTTGATATCCATTGGAATCCTGTGCGCATCATTCAGCGTTTTGGTCGTATTGATCGTATTGGCTCCAAGAACGATGTCATCCAGCTGGTGAACTACTGGCCAGATATGGAACTCGACGACTATATCAACCTGAAAGGTCGTGTTGAGAGTCGTATGAAAGCTACTATCTTGACAGCAGCTGGTAGTGGAAACCCACTTACCAAGGAAGAAGAGAACGATCTGGAGTATCGTCGCCAACAGCTGGAGCGCCTGAAGAGCGAGGTGGTTGACCTCGAAGAGATGAACAATGGCGTCAATATCATGGACTTAGGTTTGAATGATTTCCGTATGGACTTATTGCCTCATAAAGATGATCCAGACCTGATTAGGGCTCCCTTTGGCATGAGTGCTGTAGTAGCCGCGAATGACATAGTAAAGCCTGGTGTGATGTATATTCTGAAGAATAGAAACAATGGCGTAAACATCAATAAGCTTAATCTGCTGCATCCATTCTATATGGTCTATCTGGGCTATGATGGCGAAGCTATCTGTACCCATTTGCAGCCCAAGCAATTGCTCGACAGAATGCGTGCTGTATGCAAAGGTAAAGACGAGCCAGAGAAAGAACTCTGCAAGCTATTCAACGAAGAAACTCGTGATGGCAAGCAGATGGAACGTTATAGCAGTCTGCTGCAGGATGCAATCCGTAGCATCATTGAGGTGAAGGAAGAACGCGATGTATTAAGCCTCTTCTCAGCTGGAGAGACTACAGCTCTTGCCAATAACGTTCAGGGATTAGACGATTTTGAATTGATTTGCTTCTTAGTGATACGATGACAATAACCAATCTACTGCGATATCCTGAAACAACGCTCTTTGGCAAAACGGTACCAAAGAAGATGTTCTACGATCAGCTTGACGTCAATGCCAAGATGAAGCAGCGATTTGTGAATGATGTCGAGGAAATAATATGGTTATATAAGTTGGCATCTACAACTCTGAATGTGCAAAAAGGCGAGAAGGTCAGTGAAATAGAAATCATGCTTTGCCCTTTGAAAGATGTAGAATGCCCTGTTGATGTTTTCAAATTCATCAGTCAGAAGATTCCTCATCACATTGTTTTTATCCTTCAATATGGCGATAGCTATAGACTGTTGATTCAATATGGCCAAGATTCTTTTGTATCGCCCTGGTGCAAACAAGAGGAACTTTCACTAAAGATAGAAGGCCAAACACTCGATCGTATTTACGATGGCTTTGTAGGCCAGTTGACTGGTATTGGAAGCAGAGATTCTGAGAGTCTGCAAGAGATTATACGACTCAATAAGGAAATCAAGAAACTTAAAGATAAGATAGATGCTCTCCAGCGCCAAGCGCGCAAGGAACCACAGCTGAACCGCCAGATGGCGATGAACGGCGAGGCGCGAGCAATGAAACAACAGTTAGCAGAACTTAAAAAAGAATTAGAAAAATGGCAGTAAGACAGATAATTTTTTTGAGTTATCCACATGATATTCCAAATATTTTCGTATATTTGCAGACAAAAACTGTGGTTACCCACAAAAAAGCTCAATAAGAAATGGTTATTCAAAGAAAGAATTATCTCGATAAGCTGATTGCTGGTCAGGGAAATGGACTCGTGAAAATTGTGACTGGTGGAAGAAGGTGCGGAAAGTCGTTCCTGCTATTCAACCTGTTTCACAACTATCTCGTAGACAATGGTATCCCTAGTGATCACATTATTGAAGTGTCGCTTGATGATAGGCGTAGCAAACCATTACGTAATCCTGATGCGTTGCTTGATTATATAGACAACCGCATCAGTAAGGATGGCAGTAGCTATTATATCATACTTGACGAGGTTCAACTGGTTGACGACTTCGTGGAAGTTTTGCTTAGTCTCATGCATAACCCACAATTGGATGTATATGTATCGGGCTCTAATTCCAAGTTCCTGTCAAAAGATGTGGTGACAGAGTTTCGTGGGCGTGGCGATGAAATTAGAGTTTGGCCCTTATCCTTCTCCGAATATTTTGATGCGATTGGAGGCGACAAGCAAAATGCTTGGCGAGAGTACTATACTTTTGGCGGTCTGCCTCAAGTTTCGCTGATGGACAGCAAAGAGAAAAAGATTGACTATCTGCAAAATATATACGAGCTTACCTATTTCAGGGATATTATCGAACGCCATCATCTGCGAAATGAGAAAGGCCTACGGCAAGTGTTGCAGATACTTGCTTCAGGGATAGGTACTTCTACAAATCCGAAACGTATTAGCAATACCTTTCAGAGTGTAGAGAATGTCAGTATTTCGCATAACACCATTAAGGACTACATTGGCTATCTGCAGGATTCGTTCATGATAGAAGAAGCACTGCGGTATAATGTGAAAGGCAGAAAATATATTGGAGCTGAGACTAAATACTATTTCTCCGACATGGGGCTGCGAGGTGCCATACTGAGTTTCCGTCAACAAGAAGAGAATCATATTATGGAGAATGTGATTTACAATGAACTGCGCATGCGCGGTTTTCAAGTAGATGTGGGTCTTGTTGAGACTTGGGGAACAAACGCCAATGGGCAAAACATCCGACGTAATCTGGAAATAGACTTTGTTGCCAATAAAGGCTATCAGCGATATTACATTCAGTCGGCATTCAATATGGACGATGACGACAAGAAAGTACAAGAAGAAGCATCACTAAGAGCAGTAAAAGATGCTTTTAAACGTGTCATTGTTGTCAAAGATGATATCATGCCATATTATAATGACAATGGATTCTTAATCATAGGATTGTTTGACTTCCTTCTCAATCCTAATAGCTTAAATCAATAACAACGAAAAGAGGATGACTAACGATATGGAACACTTAAAACAAGAAACAGTGAGTGGCGCACAGCTGAATATGGATGCGCTCTATCAGATTTGTCCGCAGTGCTTTACGGAAAGCAAAGACCCCAAGACGGGCGAGACGAAACGCGCAGTTGATTTCGAGAAACTGCGTCTGCTGCTTGGTGATAATGTCGCTGAAGGTGACGAGCGTTACGACTTCACTTGGGTTGGTAAACGTGCTGCTTTGCAAGAGGCTGCTAAACCCATTCGTAAGACCTTACGCCCCTGTCCAGAGGAGAGTGTAGATTGGGAGAACACCAAGAACCTCTATATTGAGGGTGATAACCTGGAAGTTCTCAAGTTGCTCCAGAACTCCTATATGGGCAAGGTGAAGATGATTTATATCGACCCACCATATAATACAGGTAATGACTTCGTATATCATGATGATTTTCATCAGACCAAGGAGGATTATGATTTATTCTCAGGTGATGTGAATGAAGAAGGAGAACGATACAGAAAGAATTCCGAAAATAATGGTCGCTTCCATTCAGACTGGTGTTCGATGATATATTCTAGGCTGATGGTTGCAAGGACTCTATTACAAGATGATGGCGTTATTTTCATGTCTATTGATGAGAATGAAGTAGATAATCTTAAAAAGATTGCTTCAGAAGTATTCGGATCATCCAATTTCGCTGGAGAAATCATATGGAAAAATAGTAGTAAAAACGATCAAGATTATATATCCATACAACATGAATACATTTTGAGCTATGTAAAAGATAAGGCTGTTAATCTTGGGGAATGGGTAGAATACAAAGAAGGACTTGACGAAATATTCAAAGCTTTTGATGGATTTAGGAAGAAGTATGGTAATAACTGGGAGGAAATACACAAAGCTGCACAACAATGGTTCAAACAGTTTCCTGAATCCAATCCAATCTACAATAGTAAGCATTATTCTTGGATGGATGAAAAAGGCGTATATTTCCCTGATAATATTTCTGGCCCCAATTTTGGGCAATACCGCTATGATGTAATCCATCCTATAACAGGAAAGGTTGTAAAAGAACCTGCCAGTGGTTGGAGGTTCCCAGAGGAAACAATGAAAGAGAGAATTAAAGATAATCTTATTCATTTTGGAAAAGATGAAACGACAGTTCCAAATAATAAGACTTATCTCGCCAATACTATAACTCAAAGTCTTACAAGTATAAAATATAAGGATGGACGTGTAGCTTCAAAGATGTTAGCATCGTTAATGGGTTCTTTGGTATTTAATAATCCTAAGGATACTTCTGTTCTTGAATTGTTAATGAAGGCTATTAGTCTCAATAATGACGATATAATCTTAGATTTCTTTTCTGGTTCAGGTTCGACTGGACATGCAATGATGGAATTGTCATTGCATTCAAATGTGTATCCTCACTTTGTCATGGTACAAATACAAGAAGACCTAGACAAAGCTTTAGAGAAAGCAACTGGAGGTTCAAAGGCAATACTCAAGAATGCAATTGCACTATGTGATGAACTCCATGTCCCACACATTCTTCCAGAACTTGCAAAGGAGCGCATCCGCCGTGCAGGCAAGAAAATCTTGGAGGAGCAGAAGGCAAAGCAAGGCGATTTGTTTGCTGGCGAGCAGAAGTCTATTGATGTGGGTTTCCGTGTATTCAAATGCGCAGACAGCAACATGAAGGATGTATATTACACACCTGCAGATTACAGCCAGCAGATGTTGTTTGACCTTGAAGATAACGTAAAGGAGGATCGCAACGACCTTGACCTGCTCTTTGGCTGTATGCTTGACTGGGGTGTAACGCTCGACCTGCCATTGCGCACAGAGAAAGTGGGTGGCATAACTATCCATGTCGTCAACGAGGGTGACCTTGTAGCCTGCTTCGACCAGAACATCCCAGAGTCAGCCATTGACCACATTGCATCACTATTGCCCATGCGTGTAGTACTGCGCGACAGTTGCTTCAAGGAGGCCAAGGAGAAAATGAACTTCTTCGAAATCTTCAAGCAGCGCACAGGCTGGAGCGAAGAGGAAGTAAGAAAGAACGTGAAAGTGATTTAAGCCTATGAAACTGAAGTTTAAACATCAGCAATTCCAGAAGGATGCTGCCCAGGCTGTCACTGACGTGTTCTTTGGTCAGCCGTTCTCTGACAGGAACACCTATCAGATAGACCAAGGTACGGGTGGCGGCAACTTCTTCGAAATGATTGGTACCAGCAATATGCCACTAAAGATTGAGCGTGAGACACTGGTAAACAATATACGCAGTGTGCAGATGCGCCAAGGCATGAAGCCCATTGAGCGTCTGGAGGGTGGAAAGGATTTAAAACTGACCATCGAGATGGAAACAGGTACAGGTAAAACCTATACCTATATTAAAACCATGTATGAGCTGAACCAGAAATATGGCTGGAGCAAGTTCATCATCGTGGTACCCAGTGTGGCCATCCGAGAAGGCGTGAAGAAGAGCTTCGACATCCTGCAAGACCACTTTGCACAGGATTATGGTAAGCGCATTCAGTACTTCATCTATGACAGTAGTCAGCCTACGAAGATAGATATCTTTGCCAGCGATACCAACATGCATGTGATGATTATCAACACCCAAGCCTTCAACGCTCGTGGTGAGGATGCACGTCGTATCTATATGGCACTTGACTCTTTCCGTAGTCGTAAGCCTATTGACGTGATTGCAGCTACGAATCCCATCTTGATTATCGATGAGCCTCAGAGTGTATTGGGAGCCAACAAGGCTAATGCCACCCGTGAGAAGATGACAGAGTTTAATCCGCTGTTCACCCTGCTTTATAGTGCTACCCATAGAAAGGACGATGTCTATAACATGATTTATCGTCTGGATGCGATGGATGCCTATAATAAGAAGTTGGTGAAGAAGATAGCTGTGAAGGGTATTGAGCAGAAAGGCTCTACTGCCACCAATGGCTATTTTAATCTTCAGGAGATTCTGATCTCTACAGGTAATCCCCAGGCTCGAATCTCTTATGATGTCAAGACACCTACAGGCATAAAGCAGACAACAAGGATTGTTGACGAAGGCTTTGATCTCTATGCTCATAGTGGAGAGTTAGCTGAATACAAAGACCACTATATCATTCAAACCATTGACGGACGTGAAGGATGTGTAACCCTGCTGAATGGTCAGAAGTTTTATGAGGGCGATGTAGTTGGTGCTGTAAACGAGGATGCTCTGCGCAGAATTCAGATCAGTGAAACCATTTATACCCATTTGGAGCGTGAACGCGAGTTGTATCGCAAGGGTATTAAGGTGCTTTCGCTTTTCTTTATCGACCATGTAGATAGCTACAGGCTCTATGAAGAGGGTGGGGCAACGAGTAATGGTAAATTTGCCACAATGTTCGAAGAGGAATATCAGAAGGCTGTGGAGTCGCTGAAACTGAATTTCGACGAGCAAGCGTATATCGACTATCTGAAGAAATGGCAACCAGAACAAGTGCATCAAGGTTATTTCTCGAAAGATAAGAAGGGGCGTTTTGTGAATTCAAAGTTGGAGCGTGGTACCACAGATTCGAGCGATAGGGATGCTTACGACTTGATTATGAAAGACAAGGAGCGCTTGTTAAGTTTTGAGGAGCCTGTGCGCTTCATCTTCTCACACTCTGCTCTGAAGGAAGGTTGGGATAATCCCAATGTATTCCAGATATGTACGCTGAAGAATTCGGATAACGAAACCAAGAAGCGACAAGAAGTAGGGCGTGGTATGCGCCTCTGCGTAAACAATCGTGGTGAGCGTCAGGATGAAGATGTGCTGGGTATGGATGTTCACGAGACCAATGTGCTGACCATTATTGCCAGCGAGAGCTACGATGATTTTGCCAAGAAACTGCAGACTGAGATAGCAGAGGTGGTGGCAGATCGTCCTGTACTGGTTACTGCTACGCTGTTTAATGACCAAGTGGTATATGACCAGAATGGTAATGTACATAGATTTAGCCACGAGGAGGCAGTTGGTATCCTCGAAACTCTCGTTTATCAGGGCTATGTGAGGAAAGGTCGATTAACAGATAAGTATCATCAAGACAAGAAGAGTAAGACGCTCGACTTTGATGAATATAATACTGTGAAGGAGGCAATCGTGCTGATGCTTGATAAGATTTACGATCCAGACAAGCTGATGCCAGATAATAGCAGAAAGGTTAGAGAGGCTCATTTTGATAAGAACAAGTTTGATAAGAAAGAATTCCAGGCCCTTTGGAAGAAAATCAATACGAAGACTTATTATACAGTAGACTTCGAGACTGACGAACTGATTAAGAACGCCATCAAGGAAATCGATGATCATCTGAATGTATCTCAAATCCGGATTATGGTTGGCTCTGGTGCTTTGGAGAAAATTGAGGATAAGCAGTCGCTGCAGAACCAGACTGCCATGACAGCAGCCAAGGTAAAGACCATCCATGTGAAGGAGGCTATTGGTGGTAGAGTGACCTACGACCTAATTGGCAAACTTGTTGATGCCACGCAGTTGACTCGTCATACCATCGTACAGATACTGACAGGTATCAAGGATGCCACCTTCAGACAGTTCAGGATTAATCCTGAGGAGTTTATCATTAAGGTGGGCAATATGATTAATCAGGTGAAGGCATTGGCTGTTATCCAGCATATTGAGTACCACAAGTTGGATGAGCACTTCGAAACAGACATCTTTGCAGAATCTACGCTTAAAGGTAAACTTGGCATTAATGCCATTGAATCAGCCAAGTCGCTTTACGACCTCGTGGTGGTGGATAGTCAGGGTATTGAGAAACGCTTTGCGGAAGAGTTGGAGGCTCATGACGATGTGGTGGTTTACACCAAACTGCCTCGTGGATTCTATATCAACACCCCAATGGGTAAGTATAACCCAGACTGGGCTATAGCCCTAAGGGAAGGTGAAGTGAAGCATATTTACTTTGTAGCAGAGACCAAGGGAAGTTTGGAGTCAGGCCAACTGAGGGGTACTGAAGGTGCCAAGATAGAATGTGCTCGTCAGCATTTCCAGACTATTAGTACAGGTGATATCAAGTATGACGTAGTAACCTGCTACTCAGAGTTAATGGATGCAGTAATGAATTAAAAAACAATCTAAGATATGACACGAAGAGAATTGTATCAGGCTTTTCAGCAGGAGTTTCCATTAGAGTCGCTGAAAGATATGCCATTAGAGAAATATACCAATCTGAATAGAGAGGATTCTTTCTGTTACTGGATAGAAAGCAAGACCCAACCTCTGGGTTCTTTCTGGGGTGGATCCTCGTATAAATTCCTGATTTATCGATATAATAACAAGCCTACTGATTCTCGTGTTGTATCTGATGATCAATATGCATGAGAAGTGGAATCCGAAAACAGGAAAATGCCCGAAGTGTGGAAGGGATTTGGAAAAGACGGATGTGGTTTTAATGGTAGATTAGGACAAACCTTATGACCTAAAGAATGGTGATCTTCATAAAAGCAGCTAGCGCCCGCATCACTGCGAGCGCTAACTGTTTAACTAACAAACCTAATTAATAACAAATGCAATATGAAAAAGAAAATTTACTCTAACTAACTTATGTGTGAATCTTAAATCCGATGCAAAGGTACGGTGTTTTTCGGCTCATTCCAAATATTTGGGGCAGATATTCTCTGAGTTGTTGCGACGGTATGGGGTATCTGCGACAAAGGGTGCTTCATAGGGTAATTATTTGTCGTAAGAGCATAAAATTGGGATACATGACAATCTCGCCTTTTGCTGATTCGATGTTGTTCATAATCTTAAATGTAAAGTTCCAATAATCCGGGACAAAGGTAAAGCGTTTTTTTGATACCACCAAATATTATCTGGTTTATTTTTGATTTGAAAATCTATTCACGTTTTTGTTTGGTTGTTCATATGTTTATCATTACCTTTGCACACACTACATAGATGCCTATGTATCAAAAAACGAAGAATGACTAGATTATGACTACATAAACCTAACCACCATTTCTTTGTATAAATATATTATTAACATCACAAAAAAACAAAAATGGAACAAACAACAGAACTGCTGGGCAGTAGAATTGGGGCTGTAATGACAGCGTGCGGCTCCAAGGTGAAGGAAATCATCAAGTACTTCAAGAAAGAAAGACGCTGTCATCGTAACCTTCAAATCAATAACCATGATGGCGGCCATATTCACCTCTATCTTGTAGATTACAAGCAAGAGGAGATCGATCAGTTGATAATGGAGAATAATAACTATCAACACACACAGAGCCATGAAAGATGAAACGAAAATAGAGCTGATAAAGGAGTTATCGAAAGGTAACGTGACTATCAAGCAGCTGATCATGGAAGTGAATGGAACGCTCAACTATTATGAGAACCAGGAGGAGAATGGTAAGAAGACTGTTTCAGACAAACAGATCAGCAATGCTATTATTGCTATCAGTGGTGAGGATAAGCCTCTTAACGAGCAGCAGTTATACTTAGGTGTGATCTGCGTGCTACTGAGCAAATATGGCTGGAGTGGCAATTGGGCTGATTGTTGCACTCGTATCAATAAGCTCCCCATGAAGGATATGTTTCAGAAAAGATGTGAGTATAATAGCATCAAAGTGCTGACGGCCTACAAATTTGCAGGCGTGGATTA
>Ga0256405_10002257_pt1 | contig 45508 bp, 39 predicted proteins | sample RumenRJG_02DNA_FD_189096 | JGI IMG/M metagenome (GOLD analysis project Ga0256405, IMG submission 189096) | Bovine rumen microbial communities from Lethbridge, Alberta, Canada - RJG_02 | ecosystem: Host-associated > Mammals > Digestive system > Stomach > Rumen | place: Canada: Alberta... | reverse complement strand
ACTGCATCATTCTAAAGTAATTACAATAAATGGTAGATCATATAGAGTCAAAGATTATATTAAACCATCAGAGTAATTGTACATAATAATATAAAACTTTTTGTACATAAATACTTGACACTTTATAGATAATCCTCTAGATTTAGTTTTTTAAACTGTTTATTAAGATTAGCAAGGCGCTTTGCAGGTGAATCAGGTCGTGACCAGGCATCGCCTCTTTTATTCTTCTTGGACTTTTCTTTTATCCGGATCAGATTGTAAAGCGCGTCGTCTGTTTCGCTCATTTTTGAATCTACAGCAGTTCCGCAGATACATCCATTTTCACAATTCAAAGCATCTATAAATACGAACGGAGTCTGGTTATCCTTTATGTGCTTTTTATTTTTCTGAAGCCACTCATACATTCGCTTTTCGCCCTCAATCTGGCGAACTGCTACATCGTCTCCAAGAAACCAGTAAACATTTTCCTTAAGACCACCGGGGGTTGGATAAATGGAACCAAGACCATACTCAATTTCGTCGGAAGCGTCCGGACCTGAAATTTTATTGGCTTTAACATAATCCATAAGGTGTTCAAAAGTTACATTATACTGAACGAGCCCTGCATTGTTAGGATCTTCTATCTCAAGCTTCTTGGCTATACATGGCGAAATAAAGGCAAGCTTATCTTTTAAGCCCAGAACTTTTCTGCAATAAATAGCACCGCACATGAGTGGCGATTGTACAGGAAAGAGTTTGGGAATAAGCTCCGGTGTGTAGTTCTCAATATATCGTACGACCGCAGGACATGGCTGCGAGATGCCGCCGACAAAGTTGTATTTCTGGATATAATTAAGGTATCCCCACGTGGTTATATCAGCACCAAATGAAATGGATATGATCCTGTTTACTCCGAGTTTTTTTAAGCCTCCAAGGACTGAGCCGTATTCCTTGGGATAATTTGCCAAAAAAGCAGGAGCTATCAGAAGTGAGATTTTTTCTCCTTTCTTAAGGTCTTCAAAGAATTTATCTGTGTCATCGGTAAACTTTCTTGCACCGTGTTTACAAGCATCAATACATGCTCCGCATGAAACACAGTATTCGGCATTTACGTGAATTGTCCTGTCCTCGTTGGTTTGTCCTTCAACGGACATGCAGGCACCCATGGCGGGGCAGGCATTTACACATTTATTACACCCAATGCACTGATCGGTGGTGTAAACTAGAGATTCAAAAGAACCGTTATTCATTGAAGACCTCCTTTTCTGTCGTTAGATCATTCGATAAAACGCAAATGGAAAATGTACAACTATATGATTCTTATATCGGAGCAAAATAAAGGATTTCTTAAAGTTAGTACTTACTTTTTAGACAAAAATCACTTTTTTGGCTATTTTGTATATGCTGGCTGCATCATCTTTTTTACACTTCATTATCTCAGTTGACAGTTCAGGACTTTTCTCAATAAAACTTTCATAATGAATCAAATTTATTTTGTAACCTAATTTACGTTACAAAATAAATATAATACAAATTATTTTACATAAATTTTACAATAGCTGGATCATAAAATTTACAGGTTTTTTATAGTATAATATATATAATGATTGGGAAGGAGAGGTAAGATGATTTATTGTGTAGAAGATGATAACAGTATCAGGGAATTGATGATATATACGCTTAAGGCCGCAGGATTTGAAGCTTGTGGATTTTATGATAGTGTTGATTTTTGGAAAAAGATGAATGAGAAAAAACCAGAACTTATTTTATTAGATATAATGTTGCCAGGAGAGGATGGTATTACTATTTTAAAAAAAATAAGAGAATCTTCTGATGCAAAAGATATTCCGGTTATAATGGCTACTGCAAAGAGCAGCGAATATGATACAGTAATAGGTCTAGATAGTGGAGCTGATGATTATTTAGCGAAACCATTTGGAATGATGGAAATGCTATCGAGAATCAAGGCAGTGTTAAGACGCAGTAAACCACAAAAAACATCAAGGCTTATAAGATGCGGAAATATACTGATTGATGAAAATAAACATAAAGTGACAGTAAATGATAAGAATATAGTATTAACCTTAAAAGAATATGAAATGTTAAAGCTTTTGGCTGAAAATGTAGAACAGGTATTTACAAGAGAGATGTTGTTGTCTTTAATTTGGGAAAGTGATTTTGCAGGTGAAACAAGGACAGTTGATGTTCATATTGGTACCCTAAGAACTAAGCTTAATGAGTGTGGAAATATGATAAAAACTGTGCGTGGAGTAGGATATAAGATGGAAGGTGTTGCACATGAACAAAAGAATATTTAATGCAATATGGAGTGTAGCAATTGTTGTTTTTTTATCATCGCTGATATTTATTATGGGTGTTTCGTACAGCTATTTTTCAAGGATTCAGGCGAAGCAACTTAAAATTGAAACAGAGCTGGCGTCACAGGGCGTTGAGATGGGGGGAATGAGTTATCTCAAAAAAATAAATTCAAAGGAATATCGTGTGACGTGGATTAACTCTGATGGAAAAGTTTTATTCGATAATGCCATTAATAAAAACAAGATGGAGAATCATTTGAAACGAAAGGAAATAAAAGAAGCAATTAAAAATGGATATGGTGAGTGTGTTCGTTTTTCTAGCACGTTATCAGATAAACAATTATATTCTGCAAAAAGATTATCAGATGATTCAATACTGCGACTGTCAATTATTCAGATGCCAGTATGGACGTTGCTACTTGGATTTGCACAGCCAATCTGTTTTGTTATTTTGATAGCATTATTTTTTTCTTTTTTTCTTGCATCAAGATTGACTAAAAGAATTCTAGAACCAATAAATAGTATAGATCTAGACAATCCCATGAAATATTTTAAGGAAGAAGAATATGAAGAGATAGCGCCGCTTCTTAAACGTATTCAGTTTCAACAGGAACAATTAAAAAGAGATCAAAAAGAAATAGAAAAGGCTTCATTAATCAGGCAGGAGTTCTCAGCTAATGTTTCGCATGAATTAAAGACGCCTCTTCATGCTATATCAGGTTATGCTGAATTAGTTGAAAACGGCATGGTAAAAAAAGAAGATATACAACCTTTTGCAGGAAAAATAAGGGAAGTAACTAAACGTATGTTAAAACTAGTTGAGGATATTATAGAGCTTACAAAGTTAGATAATGGTGGAGCGGAAATGAAATGGGAAGAGTGTGATATGTATTTTATTGCAAAAAATGCAATAGACAGTTTAGAGGTTGAAGCTGCTTCGTCAGGAGTAGATGTTACATTGAAAGGCTCTAAGGCTCCAATTAGGGCAATTTCACAACTTTTATATAGTATAGTTTATAACCTTTGTGAAAATGGAATTAAGTATAATCATAGTGGTGGAAAGGTTGAAGTTGATGTACAGCAGTCAGCAGTTGGTATAATTTTAAGGGTGAAAGATACTGGAATAGGAATTCCGCCGGAAAGTATGGAACGTATATTTGAAAGATTTTATCGTGTTGATAAAAGTCGTAGTAAGGAAGTTGGTGGTACAGGACTTGGACTTTCAATAGTTAAACACTCGGTTTCAATCCACGGTGGAAATATTGAAGTAAAAAGCAAAATAGGGGAGGGTACGGAATTTATCGTAAAGTTGCCTAATGAATCGGAATAAATAATAGAATAAAAAAAGAGTTATTTAAGGAGCTGTGATTTTTGTAATATTACATGGATTTTACAATAGATGGATAATAGATTTGATGTTTTATTGATACCATTTCCTTGAAAGAAAACTTAACAAAGAACAATAAGTATATTATGTATGGTATATGGTGTATCAAAAAAGATATAAAATATGCCAAAAAGAATGGAGAGTGTGTATGAATATTTTTAACATTTTAAATCTAATTGGAGGTTTGAGTTTATTTTTATTTGGAATGACGTTGATGGATCAGGCACTTGAACGCAGAGCAGGGAATCGTTTGAAAAGTTTATTAGAAAAGCTTACGACTAATAAATTTATGGGTTTTTTAACGGGACTGGGAGTGACAGCTGTTATACAAAGTTCATCTGCAACGACAGTTATGGTGGTAAGTTTTGTTAATTCTGGGCTTATGACATTACGTCAGGCAATTAATGTCATCATGGGAGCAAATGTTGGAACAACAGTTACGGCTTGGATTCTTAGTTTGTCAGGAATAAGTAGTAAAAATATTTTTGTTAGTTTGTTAAAACCAATTTCATTTACTCCAATTTTGGCTTTAATAGGTATTATTCTGTTTATGTTTGTGAAAGATTCTAAAAAAAATGACACTGGAATGGTTTTATTAGGGTTCGCAACTTTAATGTATGGAATGGAAAATATGTCGGGAGCTGTATCGGGATTGCGTGATTTGCCAGAGTTTCAAAAGCTGTTTTTGATGTTTACTAATCCTGTACTTGGAGTTTTAGCAGGTGCTATTTTAACGGCTATTATTCAGTCAAGTTCAGCATCTGTCGGGATTTTGCAAGCACTTGCATCTACTGGAGCTGTAACATATGGTGCTGCAATTCCAATAATTATGGGGCAAAATATTGGAACGTGTGCAACTGCGATTATTTCCTCAGTAGGAGCAAGCAAAAATGCCAGACGCACTGCATTAGTGCATTTATGTTTCAATGTTATTGGAACGGCTGTATGGCTGAGTGTTTTTTGCATCATAAAAGTAGTTGTAGCTCCTGACATACTAGGAGAGTCAGCAGGTTTAATGGGAATTGCAGTGTGTCATTCTTTTTTTAATATCCTTTGTACAGTCCTTTTGCTTCCGGTTTCTGAGTTACTTGAAAAGATTGCAACGAAATTGATTCCAGAAAATGAAGTTGTTGAAATAATTGAATAGTATAAGAGAAGGGTATGATATTATCAATTCTTTTTGATTATTTGACGATAAAATATGAGAAGGTAAGTTCTCATATTTGTTTTGATTGTATTGTGGAGGTTGAAATGAAAAAAAAGAATGATAAAGAATCAAAAAAAAATAAAATTCCTTTTATGAGTAGTGTTCGTACCAAATTAATTTTAATTATGGTTGTTTTGTGTGCTGTTCCAGTATTTATTGCTATTATGATAAGTTATAATAGTTCTATGGATAGGTCACTTGAAGATATTGAAACGATTAATTATCAAAAAGCAAAAGAGGTAAATAAATCATACAAGATAGAGTTGAATGAGATGATTGTAGCTTTAAAAGCGGTTGCAAGTAATCATGAACTTATAGAGTTTATGGAAGACGATTCAAAAAAGTATGATAGTGAAAATATAAAAAAATGGTTACAGAAAGTAGAAGATAACTTACAGGGCGAGAATTCAATTGCTGTAACAGCTGCGAATGGCGACCAATTGGTAAGATCTTCAGGAAAGTTGCAAAATGTATCAGATCGTCAGTATTTTCAGGATGCATTAAAAGGTGAAGTTGTAGTCTCAAGTGTTTATGCGGGTAAATCTGGCGGCGATGCTACAATATTTATTGTTGTACCTGTAAAAAATGATGAAGGTAAAGTAATAGGAACAGTTCAAAGACCATATAGAGCGACTTTCTTACATGATATATTAAAGGAAGTTATGAATAAAGATAAAAAAGAAGAAGGTTTTATTCTAGATAACAATGGTTTATTGATAGGTCATTCTGAATATGAAATAGACCCAAAGAATTTGATGGATTGTAGTAAACTTGGAGCATATGAAGAATCTAAGACAAATGATTCAGGAACTGCAGAAGTGGTATATCAAGGGAAAAAAATGGTTATGTCTTTTGTAAAAGATAAATCGTTAGGTTGGATTGTGCTATCTGGTGCTGATTATAATGTTGTTATGGGACCAACTTATAGAAGTACCCGTTTAATAATGCTGATTGGCGTCATTATGGTTGTTGTTTCAATAGTTATTGCATTCAATATGGCAATTTCGTTTACGAGACCATTAGAGCATTTAGATAATTCGATAAACGCTTTATCAGAAGGACGATTTGAGTACGTAAAAAAATATATCAATAGAAAAGATGAATTTGGTCTTCTTATAAAATATACGAATTCCGTAATTGAAAAGCTTGAAGGTTTGGTTGTACATATTAAGGAATCAACAGTTTCTGTAAATAATTCTTCGGATGATCTTGCAGAAACAGCAAATCAGATTTCAAAGACGGCTGAAGATGTTGCAAATGCTGTTCAGGAAATAGCAGCAGGTGCTTCTCAGCAGGCAGATGAAATTCAAAGTGTAACAGAGAGTGTTGGAGACATAGGAGAGGCTACAAGTTCTGTACAATTGAATACGAATGATCTATCAGAGTTAGCACAAAAAATGCAGCATATAAGTAAAGAGTCAGCTGAAAGCCTAAGTGAATTGCAGGAAAGTAGTCAAGAGATGCGGGATTATATTTCTAAAATAAGTGAAAAGATAGGTGCAACGAGTGAGGCAGTTTCAGGGATAAATGAAAAAGTTGAAGGAATTGCATCAATTGCGGCTCAGACAAATCTTCTTTCTTTGAATGCTTCAATAGAAGCTGCAAGAGCAGGCGAGGCTGGAAAAGGTTTTGCAGTTGTTGCAGAAGAAATTGGTAAATTAGCCGACGATTCTAGAAATATGGCCGATGAGATAAGGGTAGAAATGGATGTACTTCTACAGGAATCTCAGGCAGCTGTTGATATGGCGTTAGATGTTCAAAAAGGAAATGAAAAACAGGAAGAAGTTTTGACGGTGACGGTAGATAGCGTAAGGACAATGATAGACGATATTTCATCTACAGTAAGTAGCGCAAAAAATATTGAAGAAAACACTGCTACTTGTGTAAATGCCAATAATGTTGTTGCGGATGCAATGAATTCACTTTCTGCAATAAGTGAGGAAAATGCTGCATCATCAGAGGAAACGGGAGCATCTATGGAAGAATTGTCAGCAACTGTAACAACGCTTGCATCTTCAGCAGATTCGTTGAAGATTGTAGCAGATAAGTTAAAAGAAGAGATATCATTCTTCAAATGATATTGTTGCAATTATTTTTTTAAATTATAAATTTCGTTGTAATTCATTTTAGTAAAGATGGGATGAATAATTAGAATGGAAAAATACAATAATATTTCGGAGTATGTAGTAGACAATATAGAAAATGCAATAAAAGAAGGGTGGGTTAAAGTATACTATCAGCCAGTGATTCGTTCATTAACAGGTGCGTTGTGTGGAATGGAGTCACTGGCTAGATGGATTGATCCCATGAAGGGCTTTTTGTCACCAAATAAATTCATAGAGCCACTTGAACAGGCACAGAAAATCTATATTTTGGATTGCTATGTGGTTGAGAGAGTTTGTCGTGACATTCATGATCGTATGGAAAAGAAACTTCCAGTCGTACCAGTATCCGTCAATTTTTCACGGCAGGATTTCTTTATGTGCGATATGCTTGATGTTGTTGAAAAGAATGCTATGAAATATGATATTCCGCGAGATTTTATACACATTGAGATTACTGAAAGTATGATGGTAACTGATTCGCAGATGATGAAAAAAATAATTGATAGTTTTCAGAATGCTGGGTATGAAGTTTGGATGGATGATTTTGGAAGTGGATATTCATCTCTTACGATGTTAAAAAATTTTGAATTTAAATTAATAAAATTAGACATGGATTTTTTGTCTGATTTTTCCCAGAAAGCTAAAGATATTGTACGTGCAATGGTTGGAATGGCGAAGGATTTAGATATAAGAACTTTAGCAGAAGGAGTGGAAACAGAAGATGAAGCTCAATTTTTAAAGGAAATTGGGTGCGGTAAGATTCAAGGATATTATTACGGAAAACCAGCTCCATTAAATGAGATGTTTAGAAATTTAGAGGAAAAGGGTATATCTATTGATACAAGAGGTGTACGTCAGTTTTATGAGGCTGCTTGTAAGTATATTCGTTCGTCAGATGTTCCAATTGAAATAGTAGAGTGTGATGGAAAAAAATACAGAACTTTATTTATGAATAAAGCCTATATGGAGCAGATTTTTGAAGATTATCCATCGCTTGAAGAAGCAGATGACAGAATTTATAATACCACATCACCACTTCTTACAAAATATCAAGAGTTTGTAGAGCTCATGAAAAAAACACGACAGGAAGAGCATTTTTATTACACGGTGGGAAATTGTTACCTGTATTTTAGAGCTAAAATTATTGCTGAATATAAGGGAAAATATCTTTTAAAAGGAACAATTACGAATATAGGTACAAGTAATTATATTGCAAAAAGAGAAGAATTAGATGGAAGAATTATAGCATTGCATCATATTTTCAGTGTTGTTCATCATATTGATTTAAAAAATAATACGATGACGCCATTAGTTGGAAAATATAAATATTCAGTGAATCACATGGATAAAAGTTTGTCGATTCAGCAAAGAATACAAGATTTTTTAGAGAAAAAAATTTTTCCTTCAGATAAAAAAAGAGCAGAAGATTTTTTAAACCTAAAGAATCTTGAAAAACGTTTAAAAAAGACGGAGAGTGGAATTATTTCTGATGTTTTTAAAGTTATGCAGGAAGATGGTTCATATACTAATGAAGAAATTTTAGTTATGATAATTCCAGGAACACACTCATCTGAATTGTTATTATGTATGAAGGATTATCGTGATTTGAATTCAAATGTGGATTCATGGTTTGCAAAAAAAATAAAGAATGCTGATATTGAAACGAAAGAATTTGCGAATATTTTTAAGTCATTGGTTTGGAAATCGAATATTAAATTTTTCTGGAAAGGATTGGACAGGAAGTATTTAGGGATGAGTCAGGCTTTTTTAGAATATTTTGGTTTGAAATCGATGAATGAATTGATAGGGAAAAGATTATCTGAGACACATTGGTATGTTTATGAAGAAAAAATTGAAGAAGAAGAAAATGCTGTTTTGAAATTAGGAAATAAAATAGTTCGCTCTAGTAGAAGATGTATAATAAATGGAAAATATAAAAATGTTTATGTGTCGATGCAACCATATTATGAAAAAGGAAAAATAGTTGGTATTGTTGGTTATTTTGAAGATATTGATGAAATTGGTGTAAGAGATAACATATGTACTCAGAAAAAAACAATGAATCTGCAAAATAATATTTATGATCCGCTTACAGGATTACTTAATGTTCATGGATTTATGGACGCACTATATGATTATTCAATTCGCTATGAAAGAGAGCGATTAGAGTATGGTTTAATAGTTATAAAAAATAAAAATCATAAAAGGATAATTGATTCTTATGGACAAGACGTATGTGAAAAACTAGTATTGCTTATGACAAATAAGATGCAAAACTTACTTGATTATGATTGTGTTTTATCCTATTCGAAGGATTCAATTTTCTTAGTTCTTGTTAGTACAGATAAAAAAGAACGATTAGAGAAAATAGCAAGGAAAATTTGTAAAGCTGTAAATTCAATTAAAGAAGTGGAAAAAGTTCCAGTTACTATAGTAATGGAATATGAATACCTATTAAGATCAGATGAAGGAGTTACGGATGAGAATATATTTGCAAAAATAATTGATAAATTTGCAAAGAATGACTGATTAATTGAGAAATAAATGAGAAAATTTTTTGTGTAGTATTTGAAAGGAAAGTTTGTCCGATATACGTTTTAACGTTAAAAGGTGGTGAGATTTATTAAATGAGATTTTTATGAGGTGGTGAGGAGATGATTTTAGAAAGAAACGTTAAAATTAGTGTTATTATGCCAGTATATAACTCCCAAAGAACTTTAGTTAGGGCTGTTGGTTCGGTTTTAAAGCAAACGTTACAAGATATAGAGATTATTTGCGTTAATGATGCATCGACAGATGATAGCCTTAATATTTTGATGCAATTACAAAACATTAGTCATGGAAAGTTAGTTGTAATAGATTCAGAAGAGAACTTAGGTGCTGGAGGAGCAAGAAATTTAGCGTTGGATGTTGCAAAGGGAGAGTATATAGGGTATGTAGATAGTGATGATTATATAGCCCCATTGATGTACGAAGCGCTATACAATGAAGCAAAAAAATATGATTATGATATAGTTGATTCGGGTTTTTACAAAGAGTCAGAAGATTTAGCGATAATATATACTTCAGATGAACTAAAAGGTGAATTAGATGCGTATAAAAGAAGTGAATTAATAGTAAGTGGAGGGTATTTGTGGTCTAAAATTTTTAAAAAAGAATTATTTGAAAGCCCTAAATTACGTATGAGAAAAAATGCTATTTTAGAGGATGCTGATATCTTAACATACCTATTGTTAAGGGCAAAAAGTATTGGAAATGTAAAAGAAATTTTTTATTTTTATGCAGATTCGTGTGGTTCACTTTCAAAAGAGAATAATAATGTAAAGTATTATGAAAACGTGTATAATGCGATGGAAGCTATTTATAAAAAAACGCACAAATTTGAATTCTACAAGGACGTAAAAATGGCGGTTGAGTATGAGATTATTCAACTTTATTCATATGGAGTAAATATTTGCAAAAGTAATATCGAAAATATAAAGTGCAAAAAACAATATGACGATAATAGGGCATTTAATGATGAAGCGATTATAGAAATATGGAATGAAAGACTGAGTAATCTTGTAAAGTTAAAGAAAAGAATTATAGAAATTAATTTGGATGATAATAAGTACGTACAGAATAAAATGAATAAATTGGATATTGAGATAATGAAAAGTGTAGAAATAGATAGGGAAAATGGATATGTAAAAAAAAAATGAAAGTTGAAACGGGAAGTCTTACAACTAAAAAAAGAAGTAACTGGCCATAAGAAAAATTAAATCATATTAATAGGAGAAGTCGAAATGAAAAATTTAAGAATGGATTTATTTACTGATTTTAAATGTATTGGAAGTAAATGTCCTTATACATGTTGTAAAGGATGGAGTGTTTTTATAGATAAAGAAGCAGCAGAATACTATAAAAAAGTTGAAGGTGAGCTAGGTGAAAAATTAAAAAAAAGTATTAAATATGAGGGAGAAAAGATCTCTTTTATTATGGATAAAAATGATAGATGTCCTTTTTTAAATGATGATAATTTATGTGATATTTATATAAATTTAGGACCAGAAAATATGTGTAATATATGTCGAGAATTTCCAAGAATATCTCATCAATATGGAGATATATATTTTCTTACAGTATATCAAGATTGTCCAGAAGTTGCAAAGATGCTAATTGAAAAAAAAGAACCGATAAAGTTTCAATTTGCAGAGAGCGATAAAATAAAAGCTGAAATAAAAGAAGATATTGATTGGAAAAAGTTTAACAATTATATAAATGCATTTGTAACGGTTGAAGATATTGTAAGTAATCAGTCAATTTCAATACAAAATAGAATTAAGTTAGTGATTTTGTTTTCAAAACAATTTGATGAATTGCAAGATGATAGCTCAAATGAAATTCAACAAATGCTAGAGTTTTTTGGAAATGAGGAGAACTATAAACAAATCATTCCAGATTTAGAAAAAATAGAATATTTACCAAATAAAGATATACTTTTTTTTAGACAAGTAGTAGAAATTCCTATGTTGAGAGAAGATGCAAAGCATTGTCGGGAGTTCTTTAGTGATGAAGGAATAAGTCGATACAAAAATGATATTAAAAATAATGAGGAGAGTGCGTCAAAGTTACATAATTTACAGGAAAAATTACTACAAGTTATTTTGTTTAAATATTTTATGGAAGGGTTTAATATAGATGATTTTAAAAAAGTTTTTTTTGAAGGAATGATTTTATACAAAGTGTATGAATATAGTTTTAAAAATATTTATTTTGATACCGGAGATGTCTTTAATGAAGAAAGAATAATAGAGAGGATTGCAAAAATTGGAAGAATTTTAGAGCATACGGTTGATGAAAAAAAAGAAAAAAGGAATTATAAAATAATTTTGGAAAAACTAAAAGAAAATGGTATTTATGAATATGACATTTTGCTAGAAATTACTTAATGAAGGGAGCTTATTGGATGGATAAGATTATGGTTACCCGTTCATCGATGCCACCATTTGACGAATATGTAGAAGAAATAAGAGATTTGTGGGATACGCGATGGCTTACGAATATGGGAAAAAAACATGAAAGGTTAAGAAGTGAATTAAAGGATTATCTTAAGGTTGACAATATAGATTTATTAGTGAATGGGCATATGGCGTTAGAGTTGACAATGCAGGCATTGGGGTTAAAAGGTGAAGTTATAACTACACCTTTTACTTTTGCTTCTACAACTCATGCAATTGTAAGAAATAACCTAAAGCCGGTTTTTTGTGATATTAAACCAGAGGATTTTACTATTGATCCTGAAAAAATAGAGGACTTGATAACAGATAATACTTCTGCTATTGTTGCGGTTCATGTGTATGGAAATGTTTGTGATGTTGATACAATCCAAAAAATAGCTGATAAGTACGAATTAAAAGTAATATATGATGCTTCGCATGCTTTTGGAGTTACAGTTAATGGGATTGGAATTGGAAACTTTGGAGATGCTTCGACATTTAGTTTTCATGCAACAAAAGTTTTTAATACTATTGAAGGTGGAGCTGTTTGCTACAGAGATGAAGAAATTGGAAAAAAAGTATATGATTTAAAAAATTTTGGAATACATGGACCAGAAAAGATTGATGCAGTTGGTGCAAATGCAAAACTGAATGAGTTTTGTGCTGCAATGGGGTTGTGTAATTTGCGACATATTGATGAGGAAATTGAAAAAAGGAAAAAAGTTGCTAAAAGATATCGGGAAAATTTTGACGGAGTAAGAGGAATTTCTATTAATCCAATTCAAAAGGGGATAGTCAATAATTATCCATATTTTCCAGTGATTTTTGATGAAAAAATATATGGAGCAAGCCGAAATCAAATATTTGCAGAGCTTGAAAAAAACGGGATTTTTGCAAGAAAATATTTTTATCCTATTACAAATACATTTGATTGCTATCATGATAATTTTGATTCTTATTATACACCAATAGCATTACATTTGAGTAAAAGAGTGATTACTCTTCCGATGTATGCGGATTTGGAAGAAAATGATGTGGATAGGATTTGCAAAATTGTTTTAGATTGTAGAAGTTAGGGGCTGAAAAAATGGATTTTTTAAAAAAACAAGAAAGTGTGTATGAAGAGATAAAAAATACCAAAAATCCGGTATGGATTTGGGGAGCAGGAAGTATGGCTGAAGTGATTGAAAAGAGATTGAATGAACATGGTATTTTTCCTAAAGGAAATTTTATTAATCTGTCAGATATTGAAGTAGACAATGAAAAACTATGGCAATTAAAAGAACTAGAAGAAACAGGCAATAGAATTGATGTAATTGTTGGTCATGGAAAACTGGATTTGGTTAAGAATTTAAAGAATTGCAATATAGTAGATGAAATATATGTACTCGATAGTCCATATGAACAGTATTGGCCAGATGTAAAAGCAATAAAAAAACTAGAAGATTTGATGTTAAAAGGAGAAATAAGAGAAAGAATATACGATAATAAATCATATGAATGCGTAAATAAATATGTTGAATTCTATAATGGAAAAATGGAGAATAATTTTTTTGAAGAGGTAGAATTACTTTGTGAAGATATGTTTGAATTTGAAAAATTAAATCTTACAGAAAACGAAAATTATATTGATGTAGGAGCCTGGGATGGAGATACAGTAATCGAATTTTTAAAATATACAAAAGGAAAATACAATAAAATATATGCAATAGAGCCAGATGACAAGGGATATAATATGTTGTCAAAAAAATTTAAAGATAGTATTAGAATTAGCTTATTAAAGATGGGGTTAAGTTCAACGAAAAAAACATTATATTCATCTAAAAGCAATACACAATCTATGCATTTGATAGATTCAGGTGAAGGAAAAATTGTGGAATGTAATACTTTAGATTATTTGTTAGATAATAATATTATTGAAAATAAACCAACTTTGATTAAAACTGCTGTTCCGTTTATGGATTTAGATGTTTTAAGAGGGGCTGAAAAAACTATAAGGATGATAAAGCCAAGATTAATATGTAATATTTCAACCGGTAATAAAGAAATATCTTCAATTATAGAATATATTTTGGGTTTGAATTTGGAGTATAAGATTGCATTTAGATATAGATTACCAGTTCCAACTCAATTATTGCTGTATGCTTTTTAGGAGTAGATTACTATGATTAATGTTCTAGTTACATCGATTGGATCATTTTCTTCAGAAATTGTAATAAAAAATTTAAAGGTTATTGGAAATAGAGTTGTGGGTACAGGTATTTATCCTAAAGAATTGATTGCAGAAGCGTTGTATGTGGATAGTTTTTATCAAGTTCCTAAATCAGATTCATTGGAATTTAAAAAAACGCTGTTAGATATAGTATATAGGGAACGGATTGATTTGATAATACCACTTACGGATATTGATGTAGATTTTTTTAATTCTAATCGTGATGCTTTTAAGAAAAGCATTATTTGTTTTTCAAATAAAAATGTAATAGATATATGTCGCAATAAAATGAAAATGATTGAATTTTTGAAAAAAAGCAAGGAACTTATTCAAGGACCACCAACATGGGCTTTGAATAAGTTTAAAATAGAAAAATTGGATTCTTCTTTTTTGTGTAAGCCTTATGATGGGAGAAGCAGCAATGGAATTGTGGTGACAAATAAAATATCAGAAGTGAAAGAACTGTTAGAAAGTGAATTAAGTAATAAATATATTATTCAACCTTATATTGAAGGACAGATTGTGTGTGTAGATGTGATTAGAGATGATAGATTTAAGCATTGTTATGCAATGCCTAGAGAAGAACTTATAAGGACACCTAAAGGTGCAGGATTATCTGTAAAAATAATTTGTGATGATTTTATAATCCAGAATAGTATTAAAATAGCGGAAAGATTAAATATTAAGGGATGTGTGTGCTTTGAATTTATTAGAGATAAAGAAGGAAAGTATTATTTTTTAGAATGTAATCCTAGATTTTCCGGAGGAATAGCTTTTTCATGTATAGCCGGATATGATTTTATAGGAAATACGCTTAAAATTTTTGAAGGTAAAGAGATTTGTAAAATGCCAGAATTAAAAGAACAGTTCATAGTTAAACATTATCAAGAAGTTGTTACGTGTAGGATGTAGGAATTTTGAATAGTACAAGTTATTGTTATGTTTGTGAGGTGAGAAAACATGGAGTGGAAAGAATATAAAGAAATAATAAAAGAAAAAATAATAAAAGATGAATTCATCTCTTCAGAAATGCTTGAAATTTTTAATAAAGATGTATTATGTCAAACAGATGAAAGTGAAATAATAGAAGATATTAGAAGTATGAAAAATATAGAAAAAAAATTAGAATCAGACAGTACTTTAGAAAAAATTTTAGTAAACAAATTACGATTGTTATTTAAACAGTTACTTGTGTATTTGACAGGTTTGTCGGGAGATTATTATGATTTTTTGCAGGAAATAAAAGAAGTAGATGATTATAAGGAGTTAGTTTATCTGTTTTTGCAAGCAAGATCAATGCAAATAGAAAATACCAATATAGTATCGAAAGAAAGTGACGCAATATTTTCTGATATTGATACAAAAATATATAATTTATGTAGAGAAAGAAAAAATGCAAATACGTCTCATTTAAGATATGAATTAAGAGAAAATAATGCAGTAGTTATTATAATATCAAAAATGGAAGATGAGATTGATTTAGAAAATTTAGAAGAAGTGTGTAAATATACGTATGAAATATGTGGAAAAAATATAATTGTTATAAATACAAATGATTATGTAACAGAAAACCATAGTCAGCCTTTATTGTTACCTTTTTTTAAAAGAAAAGACATTTTGGAGGGAAAAGAAGAATTTTCGTTTGGTAGTACAAAAGTGCAGTATATTTCTGTCCAAAATCTAGCAGAAGAAGCATTACAAATGGATATGCTAATAGATTATATTAGAGAAATAAAGCCATATTATATAATAAATTTCGGCGGAATAAACTATTTTGCAAGAATGGTAAATAGTGTAGTACCAACACTGACATTAACAACAAATAAACAGGAAGAGTGTACTAGTTTCAATATGGTTATAACAAGCAAAGAGGATATAAACAAAGGAATAAAAGAGTATAAATTTAAGGCAGATAGTTATGATTATGATTTTATTGAAGATATAAAAAAACATATAGTAAAAGTGGACAAGTCAAACTGGGTGGGGAGTGAAATATTGGTTTCAGTATTTACATTATCATACAATCACGAGCCATTTTTGCAAGAAATGTTAAATGGTGCGTTGATGCAAAAGACAAGTTTTCCTTTTGAAATTGTAATTAATGATGATTGTTCGACGGATTTGTCGGCAAAAATAATTAAAGCATATCAAGATGAATATCCAGAAATTGTGCATCCGTTATATCAAAAACAAAATCTTTGTTCCTTAGGAGTAGATTTTACTGATAAAATACTTTATCCAAATACAAAAGGAAAATATATTGCTTTATGTGAAGGTGATGATTATTGGATTGATGAAAACAAATTAGAAATACAAGTAAAATATATGGAAGATAATCCTGATGTAGCAGGGACTTTTCATGACGCATATATGAAAATGAAGGATGGAAAGTTTATAGAGCATAGTGATAGAAAGTTAGAAGAAGCCGATTATGATACATCATATTGTATAAGTAAATCACCAACTAGGATAGATACAGCAACTATTGTATATAATAAAGAAAAGGTTTTACCAATACCTTATTTTTCAAAATATGCAAAAACAGGTGATTATTTGTTGTGTATTACAATTTCTTTAAGAGGAAAATTTCATTATTTTCCAAGAGTTATGGGAGTATATCGAATGAGTGATAATAATTGGTCAAGTACGGTTTTAAAAGATCCTAAAAAATATAAAGAGTATGCAATGGGAGAAATAAGGTGGCTGTTAGATTTAAACGAATATACAGATGGAAAATATTATAATGAAATAGCAAAAGTCATTGCTGTCAGAGGTAGAGATTTAGCAAGGGTTATTGAATATGAGGAAACGTTAGATATGATTAAATGTTAGATATGATTTAGGAAAAAAAGATTAAATATAATGTTTCTCTAGTTTTAAAAAATATGTTTTTGCAGTTGCTTTTAATGTTTTGGAGGTAAAAATGATAGTGAATTTTACGTTTGGTTCTTGTGCCAATGATGAAATTATGTATTTAAAAGAGGGAAACCTAACTTATCCTTATGTGCAAGTAGGACGAGGCACATATTGTGGTGATATGGTATTTAATGATAGATTACTTACAGATGTAAGTATAGCTAAAAGGGAGTTTACAATGTTAGATGTAATAGGTAGATATACATCAATCGCTAAAAATATTAGAGTGTATAGTGATCTTAATCACAATATGGATGCAGTATATCAGGGAGTCATTCCAAATTATTGGTTAAGCAAAAATAATCAAACATTTATTGAAAGTTTAGGTCAAGTTGATGGATTTGAACATAAAGGAATGGTAAGAATTGGAAATGATGTATGGATAGGAAATGATGTTACATTGCTTGCGGATATTACCATAGGAAATGGAGCTGTTCTTGCCGCTGGAAGTGTCGCAGCAACTGATATTCCACCATATGCAATATATGGCGGAAATCCAGCAAGATTAATTAGATATAGATTTTCAGATGAAATAATATCAAAATTACAAAAAATTGCATGGTGGAATTTTTCAACAGAAAAATTAATAGAGATCGAAGAAGACATGAAGGGCAGAGTTGAGGATTTTGTTGACAAGTATTATCAACAAGCTGTCGAAGAGGATGATAAAATAAATAGTTTATTTGAAAAGAATACTGTGCCAATTTTTTTGGTGTTCGTAGATAATGAAACAGAATGGTTTACATATATAAATGTAATCTCAGATTTTATAGAGTCATTTTCTGAAGGAGAAGCTGAATTGATTGTTGCATATTCTGAAGCGGATAATCCTTTGCTAATAGAAGAATTAAATAAATTGGTAAAGCAACTTGATGAAAAGATAAAAATAAAAGTACAAAAAGTAAATGAAAAAGATGAAAGGGCAGCTATAAAGTCGTGTGATTATTTTATATTAGGTAGAACAGTAAAAAATGTTCAAAGAAGTATATATGCAGATATGTATTCAAAAAGAGTTATATCAGGGTGCAATAGACCAATTTTTTTGAAAAAAATCATTTCTCAGGTAAAAAAAGATAGTAAAAAACAATAGATAAAATTAAAAGTCTTCCTGTAAAAATTTTTGTAATGTAAAAAAATTTTTACAGGGAATTTTTTGTTATAAAATACCATAATTCCTATAGAATTACTATTATAAAAAAAAATTATTGCCAGTCATAATAAATAAAAATTATTACTATTGAAGAAGTAGCTGATATAATATAACATATTAAAACAGTAGGAATTGAAGAGGTTAGTTAATAAACTAAAATTTTTGGTCGTTAAATTATTTAAAAAATAGGAGTGGTAAAAATATGAAAAGAGGAATTAATACACGATGTTTGCATATAGAACAGGATGAAAAAGAAAATAACAGTTTTAATAATTTTGGTGCAATAAGCTATCCAATTTATCAGACAGCAACATATGCCCATCAAGGCATAGGAAAAAGCACAGGTTATGATTATAGTAGATTGCAAAATCCAACACGTAACCAGCTAGAAAAGGTGGTTGCTAATTTAGAAGAAGGAATTGATGCGTTTGCATTATCAAGTGGAATGGCAGCAATAACATTGATGATGGAAATTTTTAAGCCAGGAGATCATTTGATAGTTGAAGCTGATTTGTATGGTGGAAGTATTAGATTATTTGATAATGTTTCAAAGAAAAATGGTATTGATTTTACATATCTAGATTGCTCAAGTGAAGATATTGAATCTCATATTAAAGAAAATACAAAAGCAATTTATATAGAGACACCAACGAATCCTATGATGAATATTTCTGACATTGAAGAAATATCTAAAGTTGCAAAAAAACATAATTGTATTTTAATTGTTGACAATACGTTTTTAACACCATATTTTCAAAATCCATTAACGTTAGGGGCGGATATAGTTATTCATAGTGGAACAAAATTTTTAGGAGGTCATAATGATACTTTAGCTGGATTTATTGTGACAAATAATGAAGAAATCCAGGAAAAACTTAGATTTTTAATTAAGACAACAGGTTCAGGACTTGCACCGTTTGACTGCTGGTTGATTCAAAGAGGAATTAAGACATTAGGGGTTAGAATGGAGAGAGCACAACAAAATGCAATAGAAATTGCAGAATTCTTAAAAAAACAAGATAAAGTAACAGATGTTTTTTATCCGGGGTTACCTGAACATAAAGGGCATAATATTATAAAAAAACAGGCACGCGGATATGGTGCAATGTTGACATTTAATATTGACAGCGAGCAACATGCTTATGAAATTTTAGAAAACGTGAAGATGATAAAATTTGCGGAAAGTTTAGGCGGAGTTGAGACATTAATTACGTATCCAACAACTCAAACTCATGCGGATGTTCCAGAAGAAAAAAGATTAGCAAATGGAATTACTCCTAGAACTTTGCGAGTTTCTGTTGGTATTGAAGATGCGAGGGATTTGATTGCAGAGTTAGAGCATGTATTCGCAAAGTTATCGTAGAGTACTAAAAAGATAGGAAAGTGTAAATACGACAAAATTGAATTTTAGAAAGTAAGTATTAAGAGGTAGGTGATAAAATGCCAGAAAAAAATTTAAATTTTGATGAGATAATAGCTAGAAAAGGAACAGATTGTTTAAAATACGATTTCGCGTCAAGAAGAGGAATGCCAGAAGATGTATTACCTTTTTGGGTTGCCGACATGGATTTTAAAACCTCTTCATACGTTGAAGATGCGTTAATTGAACGTGTAAAGCATGGCATTTTTGGATATAGTGAAGTAGGAGAACCATATTTTAAAGCAATTGCCAATTGGATGAAAAAACACCATAATTGGGAAATTAAAAGAGAATGGCTTGTAAAAACACCAGGTGTGGTTTATGCACTTGCAATGGCTATAAAAGCTTTCACAAATGAAGGCGATAGTGTCTTAATCCAGCAACCAGTGTATTATCCTTTTTCTGAGGTCATAGAGGATAACAAAAGAAAAATAGTAAGCAATGATTTGGTATTAGGCGAAGACAATAAATATTATATTGATTTTGTTGATTTTGAAGAAAAAATAATTCAGAATAAAGTAAAGTTGTTCCTCTTATGTAGTCCACATAATCCAGTGGGGCGAGTTTGGACAAAAGAAGAACTTATAAAAATTGGAGATATTTGTCTTAAACATGGAGTACTTGTGGTAAGCGACGAGATACATAATGATTTTGATTATGAAAAAAGACATATTGTTTTTTCAAGCTTAAAAAAGGAATTTGAAGAGAATTCTATCGTTTGTACTTCACCAAGTAAGACATTTAACTTGGCTAGTATGTTGATTTCGAATATTTTTATCCCAGACAGAAAAAAAAGACATCTTTTTAGAAAGCAAATTGATGCATCAGGAATGAGTCAACTTAGCGTATTAGGACTAGTTGCAACTCAGACAGCTTATGAAAAAGGTGAAGAATGGTATGATGCTATGATTTCTTATGTGAAAGAAAATATAAGTTTTGCAAAAGAATATATAAAAAAAAATATGCCAAACGTGAAAATGATAGATATAGAAGGAACATATTTGCTGTGGCTTGATTTTAGAGAAACAGGAATTGATGTCGATGAATTAGACAGAAGAATAATTTATGATGCAAAATTATGGTTAGACAGTGGAAAAATTTTTGGAAAAAGTGGAGAAGGTTTTCAGCGAATCAATGTTGCGTGTCCAAGATGTTTACTTGAGGAAGCATTAAAGCGTTTAAAACAAATATTATAATTTGCTTTTATTTTGAAGCAGTAAAAGTATAATATATATTTTATAAGATATAAAACAGTAAAAAATATAATAATAAAGAGGATGAAAAAATGACAATACTACAATTGAAATACGTTATTACAATAGCTAATTCATCGTCTATGAGGGAGGCTGCGAGTAAATTATATGTTTCGCAGCCTGCTCTGTCTGCAACGATAAGAGAATTAGAACAGGAATTAAATATCAAAATATTTGAAAGAAATAATAAAGGAATAAATGTAACAGAACAAGGAAGAGAGTTTGTAAACTATGCAAAACAAGCGGTCAACCAATATGAAATAATAGAAGATCGCTATTTTTCAGGGGGAGAGAGAAAAAAACATTTTTCAGTTTCAATGCAACATTATGTCTTTGGAATTCATGCATTCGTAAATGCAATAAAAAAAATAGATTATCCCAAGTATAATTATTCAGTATATGAGACGAGAACAGAAGAAGTCTTGTCAGATGTTAGAAAACAAAAAAGTGAGGTTGGAATTATTGCATATACAAAAAGTAATGAAGCAGTAATAAAAAAATTATTTAGAGAGTTTAATCTAGAGTTTTTTCCATTATTTCATAAGGAATCATGTGCATATGTCTGGAAAGAACACCCACTTGCAGGTGAAAAGGAGTTGTCGCTTGAAGATTTAAGAGAGTATCCATTTTTATCATTTGATCAAAGTAGTGATAGCGAATTTTATTTGTCGGAAGAGCCTCTTAGTGATTACGATTTTCCCAAAATTATTAAATCAACAGATAGAGCTACTTCGGCAGAATTAATGGCAGCTTTAAATGGATATTCAATAGGAACAGGTGCGATGACAAAGAGTATTTCATTAAAAGATGAGTTTTTAAGCATAAAATTAAAAGAGCAGGATCCAGTCACAGTAGGTTATATTCTTTTGAAAAATCACAAATTAAGCGAAATAGGAAAAACTTATGTGGAGGAATTAAAGAAAATTTCCTAAGAGAATTTGGAATGAAATAGTGGAATCGTTTTTAGTGCCTTTTAGAGACAATTTAATAGAATTATTATTTGTGATACAAAAATATTATTACAGAAAATAAAATTTAGTAATTAGATAATAACAAAAATTTATGTTATATTACAATCAACATGAATCAGAAATAGTGTTAAAGAACTAGAGGTGAGTAAGCCTCTAGTTTTTTAATAAAATTTACTAAAAAGAAGGAGGGCAAAGATGATAAGAAAGCAAGCTAAAAAAATAAGTTTTATTATTTCATGGTTGCTTGCAGTGTTAGTTGAACTAATGGTAGAAAATGACGTGACACAGCCAGAAGCTAATGAACCATATTATTTGTATCTATTAGGTATAGTGGGAGTGATTATAATTGTTTGTTATTTAGGTTCTTTTTTTAAAAATAATATATCAAAAAAATTGGATGATTATTTACAAAAGAAAGCACCACTTTTTGCAGGAGGAATTTTATTAATAAATATTATTAATATAGTTTGTAGTAAATTAGCATTGCTTCCAGTTTTATTTTTCCCATCGCTGGATAGAATATTTGGAGCTTTAGTTAATGATAGAGTGTTGTTGGGTGAATGTATTTTAGCATCAGCAAAGCTTTTATTAATAGGATTTTTGATAGGAGGAATAACAGGTTTTTTTACAGGAATACTAATAGGATTTAACAAGGTTGCAGCATATTGGATAAATCCTTTAACCAAAGTAATAGGACCAATACCACCAACAAGTTGGTCGCCTCTAGTACTTTCAATTTTTAGTACATCTTATCAAGCAGCAATCTTTATGGTTGCACTTTCTGTTTGGTTTCCTATAACGGTAATGACAAGTAACGGAATATCAAATGTTAATCAGACATTTTTTGAAGTTGCGGAAACAGTAGGTGCAAGTAAAAGATATCAAATTTTCAAAGTTGGAATACCAGCAGCGATGCCAAATGTTTTTTTAGGATTGTTTTATGCAACAACAGGAGCATTTGTAACATTAGTTACAGCAGAAATGTTCGGATGTAAGTCAGGAATAGGTTGGTATCTAAATTGGCAAAAAAGCATGATGTTATATGCAAATGTATACGCGGGATTAATTGTTTTAGCTGTTTTGTGTAATTTGATTATAAAAATTTTATTCAAGGTTAGAACAGGATTGTTAGGTTGGCAGAAAGGAGTAATTAAGTGGTAGAAAAAAGTGGAAATATTGTAATAGAAAATGTATCAAAATATTTTGATCAGGCAGATGGTTCAGTTCTAACAGCCTTAGATGGAGTAAATTTGAATATAAAACCAGGGTCATTTGTTTCATTAATTGGTCCCTCCGGATGCGGAAAGACAACTTTATTACGCGCAATAGCGGGATTGAATTGCGCCGATAAAGGAAATATCTTTTTGGATAATGAATTGATAAAAGGGCCAAGCTATGAAAGAGGATTCGCTTTTCAACAAGCTAATCTGTATCCATGGTTGAATATAGAAAAAAATATTTCATTTGGTTTAAGAGCCAGAGGAATATATAAGGAGAAGAAAGAAGATGTAAAAGAATATATTGAAATGGTTGGTTTAAAAGGCTTTGAAAAGTCATATCCACATCAACTTTCAGGTGGAATGAATCAGAGGGCCTCACTTGCAAGGGCGTTGGTTGGGCATCCTAAGGTTTTATTATTAGACGAGCCATTTGGTGCGCTTGATGCTTTTACAAGAATGAACATGCAGGATGAAATATTAAGAATATGGAAACAGCAAAACATGACAATGATAATGGTTACACATGATGTTGATGAAGCAGTGTATTTATCAGATCAAGTAGTTGTTATGACTCCTAGACCTGCTAAAATTGAAAAAATAATTGATATAGAGTTATCGAGACCAAGAGCAAGGGGAAATCATGATTTTTTGAATTATAGAACGAAAATTTTAAAAATACTAAATTATGCAGGAACAAATAAAGAACCTGAGTTTTATTTATAGCATTATAAAAAAGATAGGAGGTAAAAGGAGAAAATGAAAGGAAAACGAAAAAAGTACATTGTAGGATTACTGTTGCTTACTATGACGGTATCTTTATTTTCAGGATGTAGCAAGTTTGGAAAGAAGAAGTCATCAAAAGATTTGACGGTAAAAATATTAAATAACAAAGAGAGCTTGTGCCTTGCACCGGTTCATATTGCAATAATCAATGGTTATTTTGATGAAGAATTCAAAGCAGCCGGTGAAAAATATAAGATTGTAAATTCGAATATTGATACAGTTACAGAACAAATTACGAGTGGTGAGATTAATGCAGGTTACGGCTTGACAGGTACGTTGATGCAGCCAATTTCAAATGGTCTTCCAATTTCGTTTGTAACTGGCTTACATAGAGGATGTACTAAGTTTTATTCGAAAAAAGGGTCATCAGTAAAAAGTCTTGAGGATTTAAAGGGAAAAACAATTGGCGTTCCATCGTTATCAGACTCATCCCTTATCCAAATAAAAAGAAAACTTTTTAGCCTTGGATTTAAAGTAAATGGAAGTAAACCAGATGTTACATTTGTAGCTTATGCTATGAATGATTTACCAACAGCATTAGATAAACAAGCAGTTGATGCTGTAGGTTTACACGATCCTGTTGCATATAATGCAGAAAAAAAATATGATTTTATAAAAATTCTAGATATAGGTGAAGATAAGGAGTTTTCAAATGAGTATTGTTGCCAGGCCTATGTATCTCAGGAATTGATTAAAAACAATCCAAAAGGTGCAGCTGCTTATACAAGAGCAATCCAAAGAGCAGCAGCTTTTGTGCAGGCAAATCCAGAAGAAGCAGCAAGACTACAGGTGAAGCATGGTTATATGCCAAGTGAAAGAGAAGAAGATGTTGTAAATTACGGAAAAATTTTGGCAAGCTTAAACTATGAGCCTTCTGTAAAGTTAGGTAGAAAAACTTTTGAGGCAACATTTAAAGATCTTCAAAAAACAAAAGATATAGATTCAAAGTTGGATTTGAAGAAGTTTACCGAAAAGGTTTATCCAGATTTGAAATGGGTACCGGAGGGATATACTTATGATAATAAAACAAAGAAATTTAAAGAAATTAAGAAATGAGGTATTTGAATATGAAAAAAGCAAGATTAAAAAACATTTTATTTGTGTTGACATCAATTTTTTTAGTGGTAGGGTTGTTAACTTTTGCCCATGGATGCGGTTATATGCATGGAGTGCATGGACCATGCTATAAAACAAAGGTAATTGCGATTATAAGTGCTGCAGTGCTTGTACTGATTTCGGTAATAGATTATTTTGTAAGAAGTTCTAAAGTTAAAAATTTTTTGAGTGTATTACAATTATTGACTAGTATTTTTCTTATTGTTTTGCCAACATACGTTGCACCAGTATGCCGAATGAAAACAATGCACTGCAACATTTATACAAAACCATTTATTATTTTAATTGGTAGTATCGATTTAGCAATTTCAGTGGTAGCAATAGTTGTAGGCGTTTTAGTAAATAAGAGGAAGGAAAATGAAGCATATCAATAAATTTTTTATAAGTTCAGTTTATAAAAATATGCTTTTTAAGAGCATAAATTCAAGATATTATAAATCATATGGAATTGGCTTTTTGGCTTTACTTGTAACTATTGTAACGTTTCTAGGAAGTGTTATTGTAAGCGGAATAAATCATGGAAGTGAAAATCTAGTTGCTCAAATGGGTGCGGACATTATTGTCGCACCTAAGGGCACTGAAAATGATTATGAAGGAATGCTGCTTACAGCACGAAAAAGTCAGTTTTATATGGGAAGAGAGAAATTAAAACAAATAAAAAAAATAGAAGGTGTAAAATCTGCAACAGAACAAACCTTTTTAATAACATTAGAAGCATCATGTTGCGATCAGTCAGTTCAGGTGGTTGGAATTAATCCCAAAACAGATTTTACAGTTAGTCCCTGGATAAAAAATCGATCAATTATTAATTCAAAAAATCAAATCAGTTTAAAAAATCATAGCATTTTGGTTGGAAGTAAAATTGCTTTAAAGAAGAATAGATTTAAAATGTTTGGAAAAGAATACAATGTTCAATCTAAGCTAGATGAAAGTGGAACATCCATGGACAATACAATTTATATAAATCAAAAAGATATTCCACAGTTATTAGATACAGCCAAAAAAGCCAGACAGGGTATTCTAAAACCAGTAAACAGAAATTCAATTTCAGTCGTACTTATAAAAGCTGATAATCAAAAAAAAATTCAGGAAATTCAAAGCAAGTTGTCTCTGTTAAAAGGCGTGGTTCCAATAAAATCCAAAACAATTTCAGCACAATTAACAGACAAAGTAAATGATAGTTACAGATTTTTTGTGATTCTTATGTTAGTAGTATGGATTGTATTTATCTTATTTTTCTTAATAGTGCTATATATAACAATAAATGAAAGAAAAACAGAATTCATCAATTTGAGAGTTCTTGGAATGAGTAGAAAAAATCTGATAAATTTTATACTTAAAGAAAATTGTCTTATTATTTCAGGGGCTACATTTATAGGTGAATTTTTGGTGATCCTAAGCTATGTTTTGTTTAATAAAGCAATATACATGAGTATAAATATGCCATTTATGGTTTGTAATGCTAAAGAATTAATCTTACATGGGCTTGTAAGTGCTGTTATTTTGATAGGATTTAGTTTATTATGTGTCAGAGTATTACTTAATGGAGTTTGCAAGGAGAATATTTATGAGTGAAAGCAATGAGAAAAAAAATAAAAATCATAGATTAATTGTACATGAAGTATCTAAATTTTATAGTGGGAAAAGCAGAAAATTTAAGGTGTTAGATCACAAGAGTTTTATGTTTCAGATTGGTGAATTTTACACAATTATGGGAGAAAGTGGAGTCGGAAAAAGTACATTGTTGAATATAATTGCAACTCTTTTGCCTGCTAGTTCGGGAAAAATTTTGTTGGATGATTTAGAAATTAGCAATATGTCAGAGCTTGAAAAATCCAATTTTAGGAATAAATATTTCGGAATTGTTACGCAAGAGTCTAATCTGGTGAGTTATCTAACATTAGAAGAAAATATGTTTCTGGCTTTAGAATTATGTGGGAAAAATACAGAGTCAAGAGCAACTGTTGAAAAATACCTTAAAAGATTAAATTTGCTTCATCTAAAAGATGAATATCCTAAAAATCTTTCAAGTGGAGAAATAAAAAGATCAGCAATAGCTAGAGCACTTGTAAAGGAATCTAATTTTTTATTGCTTGACGAACCAACAGCTAACCTAGATAGTAAGAATACAAAAGTTGTGTTACAACTTTTGAGAGAAAAAGCAAATGAAGGTATAGGCGTTATAATTACAACGCATGAAAAAGAAGCAGTTGAGTATGCAGATCAAAAAATATATCTTGATTTTTGTGAAAATGCGCGATAAGAAAAACTTATCACAAACAATAAGAATTAAACAATTTTCTATTCCCTACTACAGTGGTATGATATTAACAACTCAAAAAGAAGTAATAAAAAAACACAAGAAAATAAGAACTTTGTGTAAAAGAACTTCACAAAAAAAGAAAAATAAAAGGCAAAACAAGGAGGATAAAGTCATGGGAAAAATAGTAGAAAGCGCATTAGAATTAATTGGTGGAACACCACTTTTAAAATTAAACGGATATTCAAAAAAGAGAGATATCACTTCAGCAACAGTACTTGCTAAGTTAGAGTATTTAAATCCAGCAGGATCTGTAAAAGATAGAATTGCATTAGCAATGATTGAAGATGCAGAAAAGAGCGGAGTGTTAAAACCAGGAGCAACAATCATTGAACCAACAAGTGGTAATACAGGTATCGGTTTAGCAGCAGTTGCAGCAGCAAAAGGATACAAAGCTATTCTTACATTACCGGATACAATGAGTGTTGAAAGAAGAAACCTTTTAAAGGCGTATGGTGCTGAACTTGTTTTAACAGAAGGTGCTAAAGGAATGAAAGGTGCAATTGCAAGAGCTGAAGAATTAAATAAAGAAATTCCTAATTCAATTATTTTAGGTCAATTTGTAAATAAAGCAAATCCAAAAGCTCATAAAGAGACAACAGGTCCAGAAATTTGGGAGCAGACAGATGGAAAAGTTGATATTTTCATTGCAGGCGTTGGTACAGGCGGAACAATTACAGGTGTTGGCGAATATCTTAAAGAAAAAAATCCAAACATTAAAATCGTAGCAGTTGAACCAGCAACAAGTGCTGTATTATCAACAGGAAAACCTGGAGCACATAAGATTCAAGGTATCGGTGCAGGATTTGTTCCAGATGTTTTAAATACACAGATTTATGATGAAATTATTCCAATTGAAAATGAAGATGCTTTCGCAGAAGGAAGAGCTTTTGCAACAGCAGAAGGAATTCTAGTAGGTATTTCATCAGGAGCAGCATTAAAAGCCGCTGAAATTTTAGCAAAACGAGAAGAAAATAAAGGTAAAGTTATTGTAGCATTGTTACCAGATTCAGGTGACAGATATCTTTCAACACCTTTATTTAATGACTAATATAGTATGATATAAAACAACTATCCAAAATTTTAAACAACAAAAGGAGTAGAGATGAGTAGTAATTCATATAAAAATCTTCAAAATTCTCATCCTTGCTTCGGAGGTCAAAAAAACAATGCAGGTCGCATCCACTTACCGGTTTCTCCCGGATGTAATATAGCATGTAAGTTCTGCGACAGGACTATAAATGATGTGGATGAGCGACCTGGTGTGACTTCCAAAATCCTTCAACCAGAGGAGTGTGTTGAGGTCTTAGAAAAAGCTCTTAAGATATGTCCTAGTATAAAAGTGGCTGGAATAGCTGGACCAGGTGATACACTTGCGACGGATAACGCAATTAGAACATTCGAAATAATAAAAGAAAAATTTCCTAAGTTAATAAAATGTATGAGTACGAATGGCTTACTGCTAAATGAACGTGCAGAGGAATTAATAAAAGTTGGAGTGGATTCATTAACTGTAACTGTAAACGCAGTGGATCCAGAAATTGAAAGCAAACTAAATTCCTATATCATTTATCATGGGAAAAAAATAGAGGGAATAGAAGCAGCAGGGATTCTGATTAAAAATCAATTAGAGGGAATAAAGAAGATAGCAAAAGCAGGCATAACAATAAAAGTGAATACTGTATTAGTGCCTGAAATTAATGGAAATCACATAGAGGAGATCGCAAAAACAGTCAAAGAAGCAGGAGCAAGCATCTATAATATTATACCGCTTATACCACAATACCAATTGAAAGATTGTGAGGCACCAACTTGTCCGCAGATAGATGAAGCGAGAACAAGAGCTTCAAAATATATAGATGTTTTTAGACATTGTCAAAGATGTCGTGCAGATGCAGTCGGGATTCCTGGCAAATCTGAATATGGAGATCAAATATATCAAAGAAGATTAAGAATCAAGGAGACCTTTTCACATGGATAAAAAAGAAGATGAGAAGTACTTAGTAGCCGTGGCAACTAGTGACGGTATATTAGTTGACAATCATTTTGGACGAGCAAAAACATTTTATATTTACCAGATAGAAAATGATTTTGATATAAAAGAAGTAGAATACAGAAACGTATCTGCTGTGTGTGAAGGCGGAAGCCATGATACAGAAAAACTTATAGAAAATATTAAAAATCTTTCGGATTGTAGATATCTTTTAGTAAGTAAAATAGGGGATGTAGCTTTAAATATTGCAAAAAGCTATGGAATCACTCCTATTGAAATTCCAGGAAAGATAGAAGACTCGATTGAAGAATTAATAAAATTTAAAAAAATACAGGATCTTTTTCGTTGATAAAAGATGTTAAATTCTAAAAAACAATTAAAAGGGCATTATATATGCCTACAGAGAAACATAAAGAATATTAAAAAAAATTTAGGAAAGAGGAGTCAAAAAAGTGAGTGAATTAAGACAAATTGCCATTTATGGAAAAGGTGGAATAGGAAAATCTACTACAACACAAAATTTAACAGCTGGTTTAGTAGAACATGGAAAAAAAGTTATGGTAGTCGGGTGTGATCCCAAGGCAGATTCAACAAGATTATTGTTAGGAGGATTAGCACAAAAAACCGTTCTTGACACGATCAGAGAAGAGGGCGAGGATATCGAATTAGACAGAATCCTTAAGGAAGGATATGGTGGAACACGATGTGTTGAATCCGGCGGACCAGAACCAGGTGTAGGCTGTGCTGGTAGAGGTATTATAACATCAATTAATATGTTGGAAAATTTAGGTGCATATACAGATGACTTAGATTATGTTTTTTATGACGTATTAGGTGACGTAGTGTGTGGTGGCTTTGCAATGCCAATTCGAGAGGGAAAAGCTAAAGAAATTTACATCGTAGCAAGTGGTGAAATGATGGCACTATATGCTGCAAATAATATTTCAAAAGGTATCAAAAGATATGCAAGAACTGGAGGAGTAAGATTAGGAGGAATTATCTGTAATTCAAGAAATGTAGATAGAGAACTTGATTTATTACGAGCATTTGCTAAAGAATTAGGAACAAAATTATTATATTTTGTACCAAGAGACAATATTGTGCAACATGCAGAAATAAATAAAAAGACAGTTATCGAATATAAACCTGACTCAAATCAGGCACAGGAGTACAGAAATTTAGCTCAAGCAGTTATTGAAAATAAAGATTTCGTAATTCCAACACCAATGACTCAAGAGAGACTTGAAGAAATTCTTATGGAATATGGAATGATGGAATTAGCAGATGACTACAAGATTTAAGTGATTAGTTTTTATTAGGTTTTTTAAGAAAGGGATATGAGTATGGGAAAAATTAATAAATCAATAACAGAATTAGTTGGTAAGACACCTATTTTAGAGTTGACAAATTATGAAAAAAAGCATGATTTAAAAGCAAAAATTTTAGTAAAATTAGAATATTTCAATCCAAACCAGAGTATAAAAGATAGAATTGCACTTTCGATGATAGAAGATGCAGAAAAGAAAGGGTTATTAAAACCAGGTTATACAATTGTTGAAACAACAAGTGGCAATACAGGTATTGGATTAGCAGCTATTGCGGCTTCAAAGGGCTATAAATTTAGAGTTTATGTACAGGATAATGTAAGTAAAGAAAGATTCCAAGTTATTAAAGCCTTTGGTGGAGAAACGATAAAATTATCAGAAAATCCAGTTATTAAAGAAGTGCTTGAAAAAACAAACGGAGATTTTGTAGCAGCTATTGCGGAATTAAGAGAGAAAGTTTTATCAAAAGAGGAGAATATCTATTTTGTTGATCAAACAGCAAATCCAGCAAATCCAGCAATTCATGAACAAACAACTGGTCCTGAAATATGGGAAGATACTGATGGAAATGTAGACATATTGGTTGCTAACGTAGGAACAGGTGGAACAGTATCGGGAACAGGAAGGTTTTTAAAGAAACAAAATCCTAATATCAAAGTTGTTGCAATTCAACCGGGACCAAATTCATTACCAAGTGATGAAAATCCAAGTCCAGAGGAAATAACAGGTGTACATCCATTTGAAGGAGTGCCTGTTGAAAGAGTTCCAGCGACTATGGATTTGAGCATATATGATGAAAAATATGAAGTAGAGACATCAGAAGCTTTCCAGGCAGCAAGAGAAGTTGCAAAATCAGACGGAATTTTAATAGGTACTTCATCAGGAGCCGCTATATATGCAGCAACTCAAATCGCAAAAAGAGAAGAAAATGCTGGAAAAACTATTGTTGCAGTGTTGCCAGATACAGGACTTCGTTATCTTTCAACACCATTATTCGAAGAGTAGGAGAAGATTAAAAAGAGTTTAGAAAGAAAAACAAGAAAAGGAGAAAGAAATGTCAGTTAATTTAAATAATTCCAACTTGGCAACTCGTGAAAATCGAATTGGATCAATCACTGGATATGTTGGAACTTTAAAAGATTTAGCTAGCAAGAGTGAATGCGGAACACTAAAAGGATGTTCGAGATGTTTTTCTCAGTCAAGTACATGTTTATCAATGTGTGGTTTGTCACAGCTAGCAGGAATCAGAGATGTTGCAATTATTCATCATGGACCAGCAGGATGTTCGGTTACATCAGCAGGCTCATATTATATGTCAAAAGTTATGTCCAAAAAACGTAACGTAACAAGTAACACTGTTTATGTAGGAACAGATATGAATGAAAATGACACAATTTTTGGTTCAACAAGAGTTCTAAAAGATGTTATTTTAAAAGTAAATGAGAGATATTCACCAAAGGCAATTTTTGTTTCAAGTTCTTGTGCAACAGGAATAATCGGAGAAGATATCGATAGCATAGTTGATGAAGTAAAAGAAGAAATCTCGGTTCCTATTGTGGCCGTTCATTGTGAAGGCTTTAAATCAAGGATATGGGCAACAGGTTTTGATATTTCAGATCATGCGGTTTTACAGGCAATTGTACAGCCACCACGTGAAAATGCAAAAACAAATAAAATTGCATTTAAAAACTTCTTTGAAAGCGCAAGACCAGAAATTATCGAGATGTTTAAAAAATTCGACCTAGATCCAATCTTCTTATATTGTAATTCTACAGTCGAAGAATTATCACATTTATCAGAGTGCATAGCAACAACCTGTATCTGTGGTACCTTAGGAAACTACCTTGGTAATGCATTGGAAGAAAAATATAACGTTCCATATGTAAGAAGTATCAATCAGTGTGGTATTAAAGGCTTTGAAACATGGCTTCGAGAAATTGGAAAAGTAACAAATCGAAGCGAGGTTATCGAAGAATATATAAAAGAGCAAAGAGAAATATATCTTCCACAAATAGAAGAAGTGAAAAAAGAATTACAAGGGTTGACAGCAGTACTTGGAATGGGACCAGGTTATACATTTGAAGTTACTCGTGTTTTAAATGAGCTTGGAATCAAGGTTGTTTGGGCATTGGCTTGGCATTATGATAAAAAATATGAAAATGGTGATGTTCCACCATCAATGAAATATTTGCTAGATAACGACATTGATTTTGAAACAAGCGTAGCGGACCAACAAAATTATGAAGTAATGAATATTTTAAATAAATATCAGCCAGATATGTACTTGTCTCGTCATCCAGGTTCAACAGTTTGGGCAATCAAGAACGGTACACCAGCTGTTTTCGTTGCAGATGAATATACAATGTTTGGATACAAACATACTCTAGAGTTTGCAAAATCAATCTTAGATGCTACAAGAAACAGAAATTTTGAGCAGAACCTGGCAAAAAGAAGCAAACTTCCATATACAAAGTGGTGGTATGAACAAAACGTAGATGCATTTTTAGAGGAGGCTAAGTAATGGCAAAATTATTAGATAAACAAAGATACAAATGTGCCTTAGGTGCTATGCAATCTGTCCAGGCAATTGAACGTGCGCTTCCTATTCTACACTCTGGACCAGGATGTGCTCAAAAACTATCGGAGCAGATTGGTAGTTCGGGCTATTTTTCACCAAACATTTTTCCTTGTACAAGTATAAACGAAAAAGACGTAGTTTTTGGAGGAGTAAAAAAATTAAATTCAACAATTGAAAAATCATTAAAAGTTATAGATGCCGATATGTATGTGGTTTTAACAGGATGTATTCCTGAAATTGTAGGAGACGATTCGGGAGAAGTTGTTTCTAGATTTAATGAAGAAGAAAAACCAGTTTTATATGTTCCAACAGCTGGTTTTAAGGGGAATAATTATAAAGGACATGAACAGGTTGTTGATTCGATAATTGATCAGTTTTTAGAAAAATCTGAAGAGAAGGAAGCGGGGCTAGTAAATATTTGGGCAGATGTGCCTTATCAGGATTTATTCTGGCTTGGAAACTTGAGAGAGTTAGAAAATCTTGTCAGAGAATTAGGGCTTAAACCAAATACAATTTTTGGTTACAAACGAGGAATTGAAAATATTAAGAAGATACCAAAAGCACAGTTTAATTTATTGGTTTCTCCATGGGTTGGACTTTCAAATGTCAAAAAGATGGAAAGAAAACTTGGTATTCCATATTTACACTTGAAAACATTACCAATCGGTGCCACTGAAACAAGTAAATTTTTAAGAGAAGTCGGAGAATTTGCAGGTGTTTCAAAAGAAAAAATTGAATCAGTTATAAAAGAAAATGAAGATTATTATTATTATCTTATTGAAAGATATGCTGATTTATTTCTTGAAAACAGAGTAATTAACAAACAGTTTTCAGTAATTGCTGATGCACAGTATTCACTAGGAATTACAAAATTTTTAGTAAACGATATCGGACTGATTCCTGCAAAACAGTTTGTTGTTGATGATACACCTAAAAAATATAGAAAAGAAATTGAGGAGGAGTTTAAAAACCTAAATTATGGAATTAAGGCTGAGGCTTCATTTGAAACGGATGGATATTTAATTCATGAGGAAATAAAAAAACATGATTACCATGGCTATCCATTAATTTTAGGTGGATATTATGAAAAAGAGTTGACGGAAGATTTAAAGGGAAACTTCTTAAATATTTCATGGCCAGTTCAGGATAAGGTAGTATTTGACAGTTCGTATGTTGGGTATCGTGGCGGTATTAAGTTGTTAGAAGATATTTACACAGTAGCTGTACAGCGTTTTAACTAGAAATGTTGATTTTTAATAATTGTTTCTGTTGGTAGAGCACTTGTAACTTATAGAGTTTTTGTTGTTGGTAACTACTTGTACAGCTACCAACAACGTAAAGAAGAAATCTTTAGGAGAAATAAATAGTATGTCATATAAAATTGCGATTGGCTCTTCAGACGGTGTTAACATAGATTTGAAATTTGGAGAGGTAAGCGAATTTCTAATCTATGAAGTAGAGGGCATAAATTATAAACTAATTGAAAAAAGAAAAAGAGCATTTAAAGAAAACAATGCTGTGTCAGAAGATACATTTGAAAGTTCGTGTGATAGTGGTTGTTGTAAAAACGGAAACAGAAAGAAATGTCAGGGGCCTAAAGACATTACTTCGACAATTGAAGTAATTAAAGATTGTAGATGTATTTTGTGTAAAAAAGTAGGCTTCCAAGCACAAAAACAGTTTGAAAAAAAGCTGATAACTGTATTTGATATAGAATATCCAATCAATCAAGCTTTAAAAAGAATAGTTTTTTATTATAATTCAATAGATAATAATAGAAGTTGGCATTTATAACAAAATGTTTCAAGTAAGAAAATAATATTTTGTGTTGTTATCCCAAAAAAGTTGTATAATAATATATGAATGATAAATATTTAACAAGCAAAAACAACGGTAGATGATTTATCCGTTTTATGATTTGTTTTTGCAAGTAAACACACTAAGTTTTATTATTCTATAAGTAATAAAGGAAGCAAGAGGAGATAACATGAAATATCAAAATTTATTCGAGCCAATTAAAATTGGTAATCTAGAAATCAAAAACAGATATGCAATGGCTCCAATGGGCCCTTTGGGCTTAGGCGATTGTGAAGGTGGTTGGAACGACAGAGGAATCGACTACTATACAAGGAGAGCCAAAGGTGGTATTGGATTAATCATAACAGGTGTCACTTTTTCTGACACAGAGGTTGAAAAACCATCTTTTCCAAATACACCAAACAGTACATATAATCCAGTACAGTTTGTAAGAACTAGTAGAGAAATGACTGAAAGAGTTCATGCATATGGCGCAAAGATTTTCTTACAAATGAGTGGTGGATTTGGACGAGTTACAATTCCAACTAACTTGGGAGAATTTCCACCAGTGTCAGCATCAGCTGTTCCACATAGATGGTTAGACAAGACATGTCGTCCACTTACAGTTGAAGAGATTCATGGAATAGTAAAGAGCTTTGGTAAAGGTGCATATAATGCAAAAAGAGCAGGATTTGATGGAATCGAAATTCATGCAGTTCACGAAGGATATCTTATTGATCAGTTTGCAATTTCATTTTTCAATCAAAGAACAGATGAATATGGTGGAAGTCTAGAAAATCGATTACGTTTTGCAAAAGAAATAAGAGAAGAAATCGCAAGAACATGTGGACCTGATTTTCCAGTAGCGTTACGTTTTTCTCTTAAGAGTATGATAAAAGATTTCAGAGAAGGTGCTCTTCCAGGGGAAGAATTTGAAGAAAAAGGAAGAGATATCGAAGAAGGAATTGAAGCTGCAAAACTTCTTGAAAAATTTGGATATGATGCATTAGATGTAGATGCAGGTACATATGATGCGTGGTGGTGGAATCATCCACCAATGTATATGGAAAAAGCTCCATATAAAGAATTTGCAAGAATCACAAAAGAGCATGTTAATATTCCTGTTATTATGGCTGGTAGAGTTGATAATCCAGACACAGCAACAGAATGTTTAGAGAATGATATCTGCGATATGATCAGTTTAGGTCGTCCAACACTTGCTGATCCTGATATTGTAAATAAAATCAGATTGAATCAGTTAAGTAGAATTCGTCCTTGCATTAGTTGTCAGGAAGGTTGTATGGGACGTATTCAAACTTATTCATTAATAAATTGTGCTGTTAATCCACAGACTGGTAGGGAAAGATTAACAGAATATAAACCTATTACTAGAAGGAAAAAAGTTCTTGTTGTTGGTGGAGGTGTCGCAGGATGCGAAGCTGCCAGGGTATTAGCAGAAAGAGGACATGAGCCAGTTGTATATGAAGCTAAATCTCAATTAGGTGGTAATTTAATTCCTGGTGGAGCGCCAAAATTTAAGGAAGATGATTTGGCACTTGCAAAATGGTATGAAGATGAGTTGACAAGGTTAAACGTTGAGGTACATCTTAATACAAAAGCTGATAAAGATACAATTATGAGCAGTGGGTATGATGCAGTAATTGTTGCAACCGGATCAAGACCAAAGATGTTTAAACTTGGTGATGATGAAAAGGTTTATTCAGCAGAGCAAGTTCTTTTAGGACAAAAAGATGTTGGAGAAAAAACTGTAATGGTTGGCGGCGGTTTAGTAGGCTGTGAACTTGCTTTAGATCTTGTACAGAAAGGTAAAAAAGTTACCATTGTAGAGGCTTTGGATAAGATTATGGCAGTAAATGGACCTTTATGTAGTGCTAACAAAGAAATGCTAGAGAGATTAATAGATTACAATGATGTAGATGTATGCTGCAATGCAAAAGTTACAAACTATCAAGATGGTAAGCTAAAAGCTAAATTATCTGACGGAGAAAAGACTTTTGAAGCAGACAGCGTTGTACTTTGTGTAGGCTATTCAAGCGAAGATACTCTTTATAATGAAGTGAAAAATGAAGTTGAGGAAGTTTATTTGTTAGGCGATGCAAGACAAGTTTCAAATATCATGTATGCAATTTGGGATGCTTTTGAAGTCGCAAATCATATATAAATCGTATGTAGATTGAATGTAATAAAATAAATTTTTTAATCCTGTTTACTGGAAAATTTCTAGTAAGCAGGATTTTTTTTATAAACTTTTTATAAACATTATAATTTAAGAAGATTATTTCATATCCAACTATGGTTAAAAGTACACAAGATGACATGAGAAAAAAAGAAACGTTAGTTACTTTTTTCGGAGCTTAAGACATGAAAATCGCAAAAAGAATGTAGAAGATGGTTACGTTACGCTAGAAGGGAAAATTGATAATAGAATAAAAAAAGATGTTGAATCTTTAGGAATAAAATTCTATAACAATTATTCTTTTAAATATACCAAAAAGTACTCAGACACAGAAAAAAAAGAAAAACTTAGAAAAATGGTCAAGACTCTTGTATGTGTGTCAGCAATAGAAAGTTACGGAAAGTTAGATGAAGCTTTTGAAAAAATGAGCAATGTAAGAGAAATCAAGTCTTATTGCGGAATAGACAATAATAAAAGAGTATCTGTAGTAACACAAAAAATGAAGTCAAATAAATCAATGGCATCAATGTTCGTTTGGGTTGTAATTGTCATTATAGCGTTTTTATATGTGGTGTTCACAAAACAAACAATTCAAAAAGAATGTTCAGTATTAGGAACACTGATGGCTTTAGGAATCAAAAAAATAAATATTCTAATTTCATATATTATAGCACCTTGTGTAATTACATTTTTAGGAAGTTTAGTTGGATTGCTTTTAGGAGCAAAGGTATTATATTTACTTCCAATTCATAGCTTGTCAGGCTATTATAGCATACCAGATTGCAAAGTAAATCTTGATGCTGCAGTGATTTTAGTAGCAATATTTGCACCAGTAATATTAATTGCAATTATAAATAGTCTATCAATCTTAAAAGCTCTAAATAGAAAACCATTACAATTGATCAGACATGATTTGAAAAAAACAAGAGGCATGAATAAGAGCCATTTGAATTTTGGAAGCTTTGATTTTCGCTTTAGATTAAGGGTATTTGCAAGCAGTATGGGAGCATACGTTTTGTTGTTTATTGGAATATTCCTAGGAGGTTTCTTGATGATGTTTGGAGTAGGAATGTCATCTTCTTTCGACGGATATATAGAGGAACAAAAAAACAATTCTCTTTGTAAATATCAATATTGTGTATCCGATGGTTATGAAATAAAAAATGATGCTGTAGAAGAGGCAACAGTAGGAAATTTCGAATATACAGATAAAAAGCTTAAACAAACTTATAGTATTTCAGGTATTGGAGTTATTAAGAACAGTGATTTTTTCAAAAAAATAAATAGGTTAACATCTGATGAAATAATAATTTCAAAAGATACTGCTCAAAAATTTGTATTAAAGAAGGACGATGTTATAAAACTTGAAAATTCAGCAACAGGTCAAGTTGATAAATATAAAATCAAAGATGTAGTAGATTACAATCTAGGATTATGCTTTTTTACACAACAGTCGGAGATGAATAATATTTTGTTAAAAGATGTAAATTATCATAACTACTATTTTTCTAACAAAAAAATCGATATACCAAAGAAATATCTTGTTTCAAAATTAAGCGTAGAAGATTACGTTTCAAATGGACAAGTTATGAAAAATGCTATGAAGTCAATGATTATGATGTTCCCTACAGTTGCAGTGATAATATATATGATTATTATGTATATTTTAATAAAATTAGTTATTTCTCAAAATGAAATTGGTATTTCTATGCTTAAAGTCTTTGGATTTACTGAAAGCGAGATTAGGAAAATGTATATTAATACCAATACGATAATTACAATATTGTTTGTTTTAATATCCTTGCCTTTGCAATATAATTTCATGGTTTCTATATGGCCAGCATGTATTAAGACAATTCCAGGATATATTGGTTTTGTTATGGAAGGAAAGCATTTATTAATAATCGCATTAACAGGTATTGTATGCTATTTTATTGCAAATGTTACGTCGCTGAATAAAGTAAAGAAAGTCCCAATGGTAATAGCATTAAAGAATCAGGATATTTAAGGAGTTTAGAATATGAGTGAGAGCGAAAAAAAGGTTTATAAGATTTGGTGTGATGCCTTTAAAAGGGAAGATATATCTGTTGAAGATAATTTCAAATGCCTATTAGCAAGTTTATGGTATCTTGCTAGTAGGCGTTTTTAGTGTGTTTTACGACCACTTAAAGAGGCTTGCTTCGTCACTTTACGCGTTATAATTATTGTGATATCATAAAAAAAGTAACAGAAATCGTAAATAGTAGTGAGGGTATGAAATGAATACAAAAAACTTTAAGTGTTTTCAGATAGTGTACGAAGAAAAAAATTTATCAGCCGCTGCTAAAAAGTTATTTTTAACACCTCAGGGACTGGGAAAAATAATTAGAAATTTAGAAGAAGAATGTGGGGCAACTTTTTTTATACGTACAAAAGAGGGGTTTGTTGCGACAGAAAGTGGTAGACTTTTTTATAAAAAAATAATAGACATCAACAAGAGTCTTAATGATTTGATGATTGAAGTTGAACATTTAGAAAAAAAAGAAAAAAGATTTAAAGTAGGTTTTGCTTCTGGAACAATAAGAAGTATTGATATAGCAAAATTAGAAGAATTCATGGAGCAACATAAAGAAATTGAGCGTAGTTGGACAGAATGCGAGAATAGCTATGTGAAAAATCAAATATTAAACGGAGACATAAGTTTTGGATTTACAATTGGAAAACCTCAGGAAAAAAATCTTAAATCTGTTTTGATTGATTCAAAAGAAGTTGTACTGTATGTTTATAAGGGGCATGAATTTTGGGACAGAGCTAGCATAGATTTACAGGAAATAAGAAATGAAAAGATAATATCAATGAATGAAAAACATCACATTTATAACGATTTGTTAGATGCATGTAACTTATATGATTTCATTCCTAATATAGTTGCATTAGTTACAGAAGGAGAATCTATCTATCGTTTAATAAAAAACAGAATAGGAATCGGAATTTCTCCCAAATTTTATCCTGACACTGACGAGATTCGTGCAATTAAGATAAATGGTGGATATACATGGGATATTTATGGTGTTTATAGGGAAGATACAGCGGATAAAGAAATAGCAGATGAATTAATTGATTTTTTCTAAAATACATCATTAAGCGTTTTGAAAATTGCGTATTTGCTTGACTAAATTGCAATTTCATAAGATAATATAATTGATTAATTTTACTGTTTGATATGTTAGAAACATAGGAATTAGAAACTATTTTATTAATGAAAAAATAACAAGGAAGATTGGAGAAAAACATGAAAAAATTTGACGTTATCGCATTAGGCGAATTATTAATCGATTTTACAAGTTCAGGAGTTAGTTCACAGAATAATCCAATGTTTGAAGCTAATCCAGGTGGAGCACCATGTAATGTATTATCAATGTTATCTAAATTAGGAAAGAAAACATCTTTTATTGGAAAAGTTGGAAATGATGCATTTGGAGTTCAATTAGAAAAAGCGATTGTAGAATGTGGAATCGATTCTACATATTTAAGAAAAGATGATAATGTACATACAACATTAGCTTTTGTACAGACTTTAGAAGGTGGAGATAGAGATTTCTCATTCTACAGAAATCCAGGTGCTGATATGATGTTAGCAGAGTCAGAAGTTCCATGTGATGCAATTGCTGATTCTAAAATTTTCCATTTTGGAACATTATCAATGACACATGAAGGTGTAAGAGAAGCTACTAAAAAAGCAATTAAAGCAGCAGAAGATGCTGGAAATATTATCTCATTTGATCCAAACCTTCGCCCACCACTTTGGAATACATTAGATGAAGCAAAAGAGCAGGTGTTATACGGACTTGCACATTGTGATATTCTAAAAATATCAGATAATGAGATTCAGTGGTTAACAGGAGAAGAGGATTTCACTAAAGGTGTTGAATGGATTAAGAGCAGATTTAATGATATCAAGCTTATCCTTGTTTCTATGGGTGGAGAAGGAAGTAGAGCATACTACAACAATGGTATGGTAGAAGTTGCTCCATTCTTACAGGATACAACTATCGAAACAACAGGTGCTGGAGATACATTTGGTGCATGTGTATTAAATTATGTATGTGAAAATGGTTTAGATAATTTGTCAGAAGATAATCTTAAAGAGATGCTTACATTTGCTAATGCAGCTGCATCTATCGTTACAACAAGAAAAGGTGCATTAAGAGTAATGCCAACAAAAGAAGAAGTTGAAGCTCTTATTGCAACAAGATAATAGTAGTTACTCTTTTTTATCGATATTTTGATTTAATGTAACATTGTTACAGAGAAGCTCTTTAATTCTGTGATAATATTTTTTCAACGAAAGATAAACACAAGTAAGAAAGAGAGGAATACAAAATGTCAGAAGTGATTTTAACAAAGGATAATTTTAACAAAGAGGTATTAGAAAGCGATATTCCAGTATTAGTTGATTTTTGGGCAAGCTGGTGTGGACCATGTAAAATGATATCGCCAGTGATTTCAGAAATTGCAGAAGAATATGCAGGAAAAGTAAAAGTTGGAAAAATAAATGTAGACGAGCAGCCGGATTTATCAGCTCAGTTTAATATTGTAAGTATTCCAACATTATTAGTTTTCAGGAATGGTCGCATTGCAAACAGTAGCGTTGGATTGATTCCAAAGGATGCAATAGTAAAATTGTTTGATTAAAAAATATATAATACCTATATTAAGTAAGCTTTATAGATAAAATCGGTGAGAAAGGACAAGATGATGGATACTGTTGGTGAATTAGTTAAAAAACTAAGATTCTACGATAAATTAAATGATACAGAGCAAGCTGCAATTTTAAAAGGCTCTATCATTAAAAAATACAGTAAAAATCAAATTTTACATGACCAAAGTAGTGAGTGCCTTGGAATGATATTAGTTTTATCAGGAACGGTAAGCGTTACTATGCTATCTGAAAATGGACGGGAAATCAATTTATACAAGATAGGCGCTGGTGATGTAGATGTCCTTGCTGCATCGTGTGTAATACATGAACTGACTTTTGAAACATCAATAGTGGCTCAGCAGGATTGTGAGGTTTTGGTGATACCAGCATCAATAATTTCAAAAATAGAAAAAGAAAACATATACTTACACAGTTACATATTAGAAGTTGTTGCAGATAAATTCTCTGAAGTAATGTGGACAATGCAACAGATTTTATTTAAGAGAATTGATCAGAGAATAGCAATATTTCTCCTTGATGAATATACCAATAACCACAAGAGTCTTACAATTAAAATCACACAAGAGGAACTAGCAAAAGATATTAACTCATCTAGGGAAGTTATAGCAAGAATACTAAAAAGAATGTCAGAAGAAGGCTTGATAGAGTTGTCTAGAGGAAAAATTTTTATCAAAAATTTTGACAACATAAAAAAATTAGCAATTACGGATTAATAATAATTTGTTTTGCACGATTGTACATCTTATATATAAAAGAAAAAGCTTGTAATAGACGTTCTAATAATAAAAAAGAAAAATTAAAAAAAGAAAAATTAAAAAAAGAAAAGAGACCTCGCATTTACGGTAAAATATAAGAGAAGCCGTTAATGCGATAGTCTCTTTTTTTATATAATTCTAATATTCTGCAAATAATTGTTCTAATTTTGCAGTGTCAGCTTTTATAGTTAATGCTAATCTTAATAAAATAGAAGCTTTTTGAGGTGATAGGTTGTCAGCTGCAACGGTATTTTTGCAAAGCAAATTATCTTTTGTTATAACACCGTCGTCAATTCGTGAAGATATAACAACAGGAATCTTAAGGTCGTTAATTACATTAACCCATTTTTCACTGAATTCTCCAGCACCAGCACCAGCAATAACAATACCTTCAGAATTTTTTGCAGCATATTTTAATATTTCAGGATCTGCATCTACAGAAAAATAAACAATCGAAACCTTTGGAAGATTGGTTAATTTTGAAATATCAAATTCTGACTGTGAGGTATGTTTTTTGGCTGGACTTTCGTACAAGAAAACAGCTCCATCACGTACTATACCAATTGCTCCCATCTCGCCTGCTGAAATAGCTGTTACTTTGTATGTGCTAGTTTTTACAACAGAACGTGCTGAAAAAATCTTGTCTGAAAATACAGTGAGAACGCCTTGTCCTACTGCTTTATCAGATGCTGCAACACATACAGATTCATATAGGTTCATTGGACCATCAGCTGAGATAGATGTAGATGGACGCATAGAACCGGTTAGAACTACTGGCTTATCTGTTTTTACAACTAAATTCAAAAAATAAGCTGTTTCCTCCATGGTATCAGTTCCGTGTGTAACAACAAATCCTTTAACATCGTCTCTGGCAGACATTTCATTTATTTTTTTTGCAACTGTAAGCCATGTTTCGGCAGTGATGTCATCAGAGTTGACATTACATACCTGAACTGCCTCAATGTCAGCAACATTTTTTAATTCAGGGACAGCTGATAATAAATCATCAGCTGAAAGAGAACCTGGTTTATATCCGGCTGTTTTACCTTTTTCGCCAACACCAGCAATTGTTCCACCAGTTGCAAGTACCACAACTTTTCCTTTACCTTTAGTTGATTCATTTGAAGATGAAGAAGTTGTTGATGTTGTTGTTTTTTTAGAAGCACTTACGGATGCTTTAGTTGTTTTTTTCGCATTTTTATCATCGGAACCACAACCTAAAAGAGAAAGGACCAAGATAAAGCAAAGAAGTATGCGTAAAAGTTTTTTCATAATAGTCTCCTTCCAAAACATAAAAAACATAAAAATAACTTTGACTGGTATACACCAATATTAGACCAATAACAAAATCGATAATGTTAAGGTAAGTATAAATGATAAAATTGATAGTTTCAATATGAAAAAATATATGTAATTTATAAAAAAACATAAGTATAAAAATAAAAATATATAAAAAATAAATGATAAAATTATAAAATGTATAAAAAATAAACAAAGAAGTCAGAAAATAAATTGTAGAAAAATTAAAATTAACACAAAAAGAAGTTAGAAAATAATATTATTCTAGTTATCATTGTTTGTCAAATTGCGTTAAAATAATACTCGTAGATGAAAAACGTTTATAGCAATTGATATTTTTAATCTACACACCGTTTGTTTGAGCCTTGGCTTAGTATCATATAGCAACTCACTTTTAGCGGGGTGTCTGCCGAGGATAACAGCGATGTTTCTTTTTCAGTCATTTTTTTCTAACGAAAAAAGTGAATAAACGACAATTTGAATGGGGATTTTCCCGTACAGAAAGGAGTAACAAAATGGAAACATTAGAGGCAAAAACAAGAGTAGAAGGAGTTAAAGCAAAAAAACTTCGTAGAGAGGGATGGGTAACAGGTTCGATTTGTGGACATGAATTAGAGCATTCGCTTTCAATTCAGTTAGATGCAAATGATACAAAAAAATTCCTCAAAAATCATTCAGTAGGTAGTAAACTTACACTTAAGGTGGATGGAAAAAAACATTTGACATTGATTAAATCAATTGATTTTGAACCAGGTAGCAATAAGTTATTAGATATTAATTTCATGCAACTTGTGGCAAATGAAAAAGTTAAGGCTGTTGTTGAAATCGTATTTGAAAACGAAGATAAGGCAAGAGGATTCTTGTCATGTGAAACAAGACAGATTGAATATAAGGCTTTACCAAAATATTTAGTTGAAAAAGTCGTTGTAGATGTTTCACAGTATAAAGTTGGTGAGTCACTTTCAGTTGGAGATCTTGATATTTCAAAGAATAAAAATGTTGAGGTACTTACTCCTGCAGATATTAGTGTGCTTCATGTCTTAGCTCATAGTAAGATGAAAGCGGAAGTTACTGAAGAAGAAGTAGGAGAAAGTGTAGAAGCTACAGAAACTTCTAAGGCTTCATAATAAAACATCATAATTAAAAAAAGATAGATGTAAAAAACAGAATAATATAGAGATTCCCTGTTCATTTGTTAAAAGGAGATGCATTTGTGAGTTAGAATGCACTTCATATCAGATGAAGAGGGAATTTTTTTAAAAATAATAGTATAAATAATCAAAAGAATAAACATATAAGTAAGGTTTGAGATAATAAAAAAAATCCTCCAAAAATCCAAAAAATATTTCAAAATCCGTTTTATTGGACAGTATATAAAATATAATTCTTGTGAATGAATCCCTAGAATGAAAAACTAAACCTGTACTTTGACAACTGAAAATGGCTAAAAAAGTCTAGTTTACTTTTGCAACGACTTCTTCTAGCAGAGATGATATAGTAAAGATATCGATTACTATCTGCTGGAA
>Ga0256405_10002256_pt1 | contig 45511 bp, 55 predicted proteins | sample RumenRJG_02DNA_FD_189096 | JGI IMG/M metagenome (GOLD analysis project Ga0256405, IMG submission 189096) | Bovine rumen microbial communities from Lethbridge, Alberta, Canada - RJG_02 | ecosystem: Host-associated > Mammals > Digestive system > Stomach > Rumen | place: Canada: Alberta... | reverse complement strand
TGGTAAGGCTGCTAGAAGCGGTAAAGGAAGACACGTAGGTTCCATTGGTCCATGGTCTCCTGAAAGAACCATGTGGACCGTAGCTCAAGCAGGTCAAATGGGTTACCATAAGAGAACTGAATTCAACAAGAAAGTCTTGAAGATTGGAGACGCATCTGAAGTAGATCTAGTCAACCCTGATGGAGGATTCATCAAATACGGTCTCGTTAAAAACGATTATGTATTAGTAAAAGGCTCCCTCCCAGGTCCTACAAAAAGATTAGTCATTCTCAGACAGGCTATCAGACCTAAGAAGGCTGATGACGCAGCAGCTCCTCAAATCAATTACATAAGTACCAGTTCTAAACAAGGAGTATAAGAGGGTTAGAAAATGAAAGTTAACGTTTATTCAATTACCGGGGAAGTAAAAGAAGAAATTGAACTTCCTGCAATTCTTAATGAAGAATACAGACCTGATCTTATTAAAAGAGCTGTACTTTCCGCACAATCTGCAAGAATTCAACCATGGGGTAACGACCCTGAAGCAGGTAAAAGAACCACTGCAAAAGGATGGGGAACCGGTAGAGGTGTAGCTGGAGTACCTAGAATAAAAAACGGTGCAAGAGCAGCATTCGTTCCTCAAGCAAAAGGCGGTAGAAGAGCTCACCCTGTAAGAGCAGCTAAAAACCATCACGAAAAAGTAAACACAAAAGAAAGAAGATTCGCAATCAGATCCGCTGTTGCAGCTACTACTAATGAAGAGCTTGTAGCAGGAAGAGGTCACCGCATTGAAGGTCTCGAACAAGTTCCTATCATTGTTGAAGATGAACTGGAATCTGTAAGAAAAACCAGTGAAACCCGTGAAATCTTCAAGGCATTAGGTGTTTACGATGATGTTGTAAAAGCCAAGGAAAGCAAGAAGATAAGAGCAGGCAGAGGAAAAACAAGAGGACGTAAATACAAATCCGGCAAAGGACCTTTAGTTGTAGTCGGCGAAGACAAAGGCATTAGCTTAGGTGCAAGAAACCATGCGGGTGTTGAAATCGTAGCTGTCGAAAACTTGAATGCTGAATTACTGGCACCAGGTACCCATGCAGGTAGATTAACTATTTTTACTAAGTCCGCTATTGAAAAAATCGGAGGATTATTCCAATAGATTCTCTTGAATTTATTAGATAAGAAGGTGGATAATATGGATCAATATTCAATTTTAGTAAAACCTCATGTTACAGAAAAAACAATGAATTTAATTGATAATAATAATGAGCTTGCTTTTGTTGTAAACAGAAAAGCATCCAAGGCTCAAATCAAAAAAGCTTTTGAAACACGCTTTGAAGAGGATGTTGTAAGAGTAAACACTCACATCACTCCAAAAGGTGTAAAATTAGCTTACATTAAACTCGTTGAAGACGGAAAAGCAGAAGACGTAGCTGTTAAAATGGGAGTATTCTAAGGAGGCTTGATTATGGGAAAACGATTAATACACCAACGTAGAGGAAGAGGAACTCCTGCTTATAGAGTAGCTTCTCACAGATTCAAAGATAAGATCCAATACAGGGCTTACGATGACCTTGAAAAAGAAGGAAGCATCAAAGGTAAAGTTGTGGATATTATTCACGACCCTGGTAGAACAGCTCCTATTGCACTCGTTAAATTTGAAAACGGTGAAAAAAGACACATTTTAGCTCCTGAAAGCATTCATATCGATGATGAAATCGAATGTGGTGTTTCAGCACCTATCAGCTTCGGTAACACCCTGCCTCTTGCAGAGATTCCTGAAGGAACTCCAATTTACGATATTGAAAACAGGCCAGGAGACGGAGGTCGCTTTGTAAGGTCTTCCGGAACTTATGCTTCTTTAATCACTCATGATGCAACTCAGGCTGTAGTGGAATTGCCATCCGGTGAACTCAAATCCTTCAACCCTCAATGCCGTGCAAGTATCGGTGTTGTAGCTGGTGGAGGACGCAGAGAAAAACCATTCCTTAAAGCAGGTGTCAGATGGCACGCTCTCAAAGCTAAAGGTAAGAAATCTATGACCGTTAGAGGAGTAGCAATGAACGCAATAGACCACCCACACGGTGGAGGTAACAGACAACACCCAGGTCGTCCTACTACTATTTCAAGAAATGCACCACCTGGAAGAAAAGTTGGTTCAATTGCAGCTAAACGTACAGGAAAAAGACGATAGATTTAAGGAGATGTGTCATTGGCTAGAAAAATATTTAAATATAGAGGTTACACTCTTGAGGAATTACAAGATATGTCCTTAGAAGAGTTTATTGAACTTTTACCAGCAAGACAAAGAAGATCCTTGAAGAGAGGCTTCCTGCCTAGACAACAGGCTGTGCTGGATAAAATGAGAAAATTATACAAGGAAGAAAAGAAAGGTGGAAAACCAGTAGTAGTAAGAACTCACTGCAGAGATATGGTGGTTATTCCTGAAATGGTTGGAAAAACCTTCGGAATCTACAATGGTAAGGAATTCGTTGAAGTGACTTTCACTCCTGAAATGCTCGGAGGATTCTTCGGTGAATTCGCACCAACCAGAAAGAGAGTTCAACACGGTGACCCAGGTATGGGAGCTACCAGATCATCTATGTTCGTTCCACTTAAATAAGGAGATTAAATTATGGCAGGCAAAAAATATGCATATGATAATAAAGAAGTAGACGAATCAAAAGTCGCTCGTGCAAAAGCTAGTTCCTTAAAAATTTCTCCTAAACATTCAGTAGAAATTTGTAGTGCTATTAGAGGAATGGAAGTTTCCAAAGCAAAAGCATACTTGAATGATGTTATTGAAATGAAAAAGGCTGTTCCTTTCAAAAGACACAACCGTGGCGTAGGTCACAGAAAAGGAATGAAAGGATGGGCAGCTGGTAGATACCCAGTTAAAGCATCCAAAGCTATTTTAAAAGTTTTAGAAAATGCTGAAGCAAATGCTGAATACAAAGGCATGGATGTAGAGAACTTAAAGATTGAGCATATTTCATCTCACAAGGGAATGGTCATTAGAGGAGCTAGACCAAGAGCATTTGGTAGAGTAACTCCATTCAACACACCAACTACCCATATTCAAATAGTTTTAGTGGAGGCTTAAATAATGATAGAGAAAAATTTCGTTACAGAAGGTCTCAGAAGAAACCAAATTGACGAGTACTTAGAAAAGGAACTCGAAAGAGCAGGATACGGTGGAATGGATATCCAAGTAACTCCTTTAGGAACCATGGTAACCGTTTATGCTGAAAGACCTGGTATGGTAATCGGTAGAGGCGGAAAAACCGTCAGATCAATTACCCAGCAACTTAAAACACTCTTCAACCTTGACAACCCTCAAGTTGAAGTAAAACAGGTTGATGTTCCTGAGCTCAATGCTAGAATCATGGCTTCTAAAATCGCAAACAACCTTCAAAGAGGTATGCACTTCAGAAGAGTCGCTTACTCCAACATTCGCAGAATCATGGCAGCAGGCGCTCAAGGTGTGGAAATTACCATTTCCGGTAAAATCAGAGGTGCAAGATCCGCTGTTGCCAAATTCGATGAAGGATACATCAAGAAATGTGGTGAACCAGCAAGCAGATTCGTTCAAGAAGGTTTTGCAATAGCACCTTTAAAACCTGGTGTTTTAGGTATTTATGTTAGAATCATGCCTCCTGAAGCAGTATTGCCGGATAAAGTAGAAATTCTTGCTCCTGTTCTCGACGAAGAGCCAATCGAAGTTGTTGAAGAAGAGGAAGAAGTAGAAGAATCAATTGAAGAGCTTGATGAGGATTTAGAAGAACTCGAAGAGCTTGAAGAAGATTTAGAAGAACTTGAAGCAGATACTGGTGATGAATAATGGCGATTTTAAGAAGTAAAGAAATTTGGGAAATGGAAATCGAGGACATTGAGGAAAAATTGGTGGAACTCAGAGCTGAATTAGCTAAAAACATTTCCAAAAGTGCTGCTGCAGGTATTAATGAGAATCCTGGTAAAACAAGAGAACTTAAAAGGACTATTGCTCGTGTTCTTACAATTATGAACCAAAAACAGAAGGAGAATTAAATGTCAAAAATCTGTGAAGTATGTGGTCTTCCTGAAGAACTTTGCGTTTGCGAGGAAATCGCAAGAGAAGTTCAAACTGTAAAAGTATATACAGTAAGAAGAAGATTTGGAAAACTTATGACAATTGTCGAAGGAATAGACGAACATGATATAGACATCAAAGACCTTACCAAGACACTTAAGGCTAAATGTGCCTGTGGAGGTACCGCCAAGAAGGGTCAGATAGAACTTCAAGGCGATCATAAGGTCAAGGTCAAGAAGGTTTTATCCGATATGGGATTCTCTTCCGATACTATTGAAATTCGTGATTCCGACAAGAAATACAATAAAAAACGAAGACGAAATTAAGCTTGAGCTCCGTTTTATTATAATTGCTTTTCATTGTCACAATGAATCATATAATAAGATATCAAGCTGATGTTTTTTATCTAATTCCAGTTTGCGGCATTATTTTTTAAAGTCGCAATCATAAGTTAATTATTAATTCACATATTGAGGCTTAGAATGATAAGCTCAAATAATATATTCTATCATGAATTGATTGGTTTGGAACTTAAAGTGGTTGACAGCTCCAATGATTCCCTCATAGGAATCAGCGGAACAGTTGTCGATGAGACCAAGAAGACTTTCTTAATTGAAGCCGAACCCAGGAAAAGATGTGAAAATATAAAAACAGAACCTGGTAGGAATGCTCCAATTCAAGAAAGTTCCAATTTAAGTTCTGAGTGCACTCGAAAAGTCATGAATGATTTTTCAATGAGTTCTGATGCTGCTTGCAATCAAGATGATGTTTCAAAGAGCTCTCAGAAATTGATTCCGAAAGATGTTTCAATATTCGAGTTCAAGGTTCCCGATGGAACCATAGTTGAAATCGATGGAAAGATATTATTGAATCGTCCTGAAGATAGGATAAAAAAGAGATATAAAAAAATTTAATGGTGATAATATGATTGGCCTTAATGTTAAGGAACCAGAAAATACATGTGATGATCCTAACTGCCCTTTCCATGGTAATTTATCTGTTAGAGGACAAGTCCTTGAAGGAATTGTTACCACTAACAAAGCAGAAAGGACTATTACCGTAGAACGCAGTTTCTACAAATTCATTAGAAAATATGAAAGATACGAAAAAAGAAGATCAAGAATTAACGTTCACAAACCTGATTGTATTGATGTTGAAGTTGGAGATTCTGTAAAAATCGCAGAATGCAGACCATTAAGTAAGACAAAACATTTTGTTTTAGTTGAAGTCAAAGGAGATGAATAAGATGAAACCTAGTACTTCAAGCATTACAAAAGCCTTGCCTATTGGCGCTCGTCTTCAATGTGTAGACAACACCGGTGCCCGTGAGATTGAAATCATTTCAGTAAAAGGGTACAAAGGTGTACGCAGACGACTTGATGTAGCTGGAGTCGGCGACTTGATTGTTGCTTCAGTTAAGAAGGGTACTGCTGACATGAGAAGAGAAGTCGTTAATGCAGTTGTTGTAAGACAGAAAAAAGAATACAGACGTGCTGACGGTCTTCGTGTTAAATTCGAAGATAATGCAGCGGTTATCATTACCCCTGAAGGTCTTTTAAGAGGTTCTGAAATCAGAGGACCTGTTGCCAAGGAGGCAGCTGACAAATGGCCTAGCGTAGGTAGTGCGGCAAGCATTTTAGTATAAATTATTATGGTGATATGATGTCAATACAACCAAGAAAACAAAGAAAAGCTCTCTATACTGCTCCTTTACACATTCGCCGCAAAATCATGAGCGCTAATGTAAGTAAGGAAATCAGAGCAGACATTGGCAAGAGATCCTTGCCGATTAAAGTAGGAGACAAAGTTCAAGTTGTACGTGGAGATTTCAAAGGACAAGAAGGAAAAGTCGAATCCGTCGATGCAAAAAGATACAAGGTAACTGTTGAAGGAGTTACTTTAAGCAAGCCTGACGGAACTGCTGTATCACTTCCTATTCACCCATCCAACTTGATGATTATTGAAGCTGATTTAAAAGATGAAAGAAGATTAAAAGCGGAGGAATAATATGGCAAAAATGGGATCTAGAAAGCATCTTAAAAGATACAAAGCACCTAAATCTTGGCCTATCCATCCAAAAGAAAACACTTGGACTGTAAAACCTGCTCCAGGTACACACTCAATCAAGGATTCATTATCCTTACTTGTTATTGTAAGAGATATCCTTGGTGTTGCAGACAATGCAAGAGAAAGTAAGAGACTTATCAATACAGGAAACCTCCTGGTGGATGGCAGAGCTAAAAAAGATTACAAATTCCCTGTAGGCTTCATGGATATCTTATCCATTCCTAGAATTGAAGAAAACTACAGAATCCTTTTAGATACTAAAGGAAGATTAACCTTACACCCTGTCTCTGCAGAAGACGCAGAGTACAAATTAGCTAAAATCATGAACAAATCCCATGTCAAAGGTGGAAAAACCCAATTACACCTTCACGATGGAAGAAATGTTTTAGTTGACGAAGATGAATACTCAACTTACGATGTAATTTCCTTATCCATTCCTGAACAGGAAATCAAAGACACCTACAAATTTGAAGAAGGTGCAACAATCCTTGTAACCGGCGGTAAGCACACTGGTGAAATCGGAAAGATCCAGGAAATCATTGTAGACGAATCTTCAAAACCTAACACAGTATTAATTGAAAAAGCTAATAATGATACATTCTTAACTTTAAAAGATTATGCATTCGTTATTGGTCGCGATGAACCTGTAATCGACTTATTGGAGGTTAATCAATGAACCCAATGAATGAAGTCAAAATCGCCAAGGCAACCATCAACATCGGAGTTGGAGAAGCTGGTGAAAGACTTGCAAGAGCTATGACTCTTTTAGAACAAATGACCGGTCAAACCCCTGTTAGAACCTTTTCCAAAGTAACAAACCCTGAATGGGGTATCAGAAAGAAACAGCCAATTGCATGCAAGGTCACTCTTCGTGGAGAAAAAGCTGTAAAGGCTATTGAAATGGTTTTAGAAGGTATCAACAACAGATTACGTCCTGGCCAGTTCGATGCGCAAGGTAATGTTTCTTTTGGTATTAGAGAACATATCGATATTCCAGGTATGAGATACGACCCTGATATTGGTATTTTTGGTATGAACTTATCCATAACCTTTGAAAAACCTGGTTACAGGATAAAAAGAAGAAAGATTCAACAGAAGTCCATTCCAAAAAGACACAGAATCACTCCTGAAGAAACTATGAAATTCATGGAAGAAAACTTCAATGTAACTATTTCCGATGAGGAATAGATCAATATTATTAAAAGGTGATTATGTTGCCAAGAAAATACGGAAAAGCAGCAAAAAAATGTAGTCGTTGTGGAGATCACTCTGCTGTAATCAGCAGATACGGACTCAACTTATGCAGACAATGTTTTAGAGAAATTGCTCCTAAAATAGGATTTAAAAAATACAATTAAAAGGTGACTATTATGACTCTTATGGATCCTCTTGCTGATGCTTTAACAAATATTAGAAATAACGAGCGCCAGGTAAACGGCCACTGTACTATTTCTCCAGCATCCAAATTGATTGGACGTGTTTTAAGCACCATGCAAAAAGAGAATTATATAGGTGAATTTGAATTTATAGATGACAACAAGGCTGGAAAATTCGAAGTTGAATTGGAAGGTAACATCAACCAATGTGGTGTAATCAAGCCTCGTCATGCTGTAAAAAAAGATGAATTCGAGAAATTTGAAAAAAGATATCTGCCGGCAAAGAATTTCGGTATCCTTATCGTAACTACTCCTGAAGGAATCATGACCCACAGGGAAGCTAAAGAAAGAGGTATCGGCGGAAGACTGCTGGCTTACATGTACTAGGTGATTAAATATGGTATTAGCTGCAGCTATAAGGGAAGAAATTGAAATCCCTGAAGGCGTTGAAGTTATAATTGACGATGAAGTTTCTGTAAAAGGACCAAACGGCGAGATTTCAAGAAAATTCACATACCCTAATGTAACTATTACAAAGGAAGACAATACAGTTGTTCTTGAAACAGCTTTCCCAAAGAAGAAAGACAAGTCAATGATTGGAACCACCAAGGCTCACATCACAAACATGATCATTGGAGTAACCGAAGGTTTCACTTATCACATGAAAATCGTATTCGCTCACTTTCCAATGACTGTCAAAGCTCAAGGAGATGTAGTTACAATCGAGAACTTTATTGGAGAAAGACATCCTAGAACTTCCAAAATCGTAGGCGGCGCTAAGGTTTCCGTCAAAGGCGATGAAGTTACTATTACTGGTGTTAACAAGGAAGATGTCGGACAAACCATGGCTAACTTGGAACAGGCTACCAAAATCAGAGGAAAAGACCCTAGGGTTTTCCAGGATGGTATCTATTTAGTTAGCAAGGAATAAATAGTTATATTTGGTGATAGTATGAGTAAAGATTTTAAAAGACAGGAATATGCTACTTACAAAAAATTAGGTACCAAATGGAGACGCCCACGAGGTGACACCAGCAAGATGAGAAGATACCAGTCTGGTAAGCCTAAAATGCCTTCCATCGGAAGACGTACTCCAAGGGCAACAAGAGGTCTGCATCCATCTGGTTTCAATGATGTTCTTGTTTGCAATATGAAAGAGCTGGAAGCTTTGGACCCAGCAGCAGATGCTGCAAGAATAAGCGCTTCCATCGGTAAAAGGAAAAAACAATTGATGCTTGACAAGGCATCCGAATTAGGCATTAAAGTATTAAATGCAAATATTTAAATTTATGATCATTGGCTATTAGTTAAAATAGTTGATTAAAATCGATAAAGTCTTATTATCAGGAATAGTTGATTAAAATCGTAAAACTGTTTTAATGAGATAGTTGATTAAAATATAAAAATATAAAAATAAGAAAACGATGTTTTCGAAATTTAGATGATTAAACAAGAAATTTTTTCAAGAAAATTTGTTATAAAAAATTTAATTAGACTTATGAATTATGAAGGCTTACTTTAAGAAACTTACGGGCGTTATATAAAGTTGGTATGGGGTTATGGAAAATGCGTCTTTAACCTTGTATCACAACTTATATAATATTTTGATTCATAACTTAAATCAATTTGCAATATTGAAAAATGGATACTGAATAAAAATCCATAAAAATTTATAAAATCAAAATTCGAAATTTAAGTTATAAAATTGACTTGCGAAGGCAGGTTGGTTGGGCACACTGGTAAAATCAATAGAATATTCATTACGTGGAGTTATTTGGTAAGCATCCAAGAATATAATTTCATATGAATATGGAATCCATTTTCTTAATCAAAAGCCATGCAATTAAATTAAAACAAATGGGATTTAATTTATATTGATAAATTAAAGGGAAACTTGAGAAATGTTTATTCAAGTTTATCAGCTAATAACGGAGGATTATTAATGAATCTTACTACACAAAGAAGATTAGCTGCTAGTATTCTTAAAGTTGGAGAAAACCGTGTCTGGATAGACCCTAATGAAGCTGAAGAAGTTTCCAGAGCTATCACAAGAGAAAGCGTTAAACAACTTATAGATCAGGGCATAATTAAAGCCAGACCAAAAACTGGTATTAGTAGCTACAGATCTAAGAAAATAAAAGCACAGAAAGCAAAAGGAAGACGTAAAGGAAGAGGTAGTATTAAAGGGGCTAAAAAAGCTCGTACACCTAAGAAGCAAGTTTGGATGAAAACCATCAGGGCTTTAAGAACCGATCTTAGAGAAATGAGAGATGCTGGTGAAATTGATCCTACTACCTACCGTAAATTATACAAGATGGCAAAAGGTGGAGCATTCAGAAGCAAGTCTTACATGAAGAACTACGCCAGAGACCACGAATTACTTAAATAGGAGGAATTAGTTTGGCACACGGATCAAAATACAAAGTAGCATTCAGAAGAAGAAGAGAAGGAAAGACCAATTATGCTACCAGAATGAAACTGGTAGATGTGGACAAGGCTAGATTGGTTGTTCGCGTATCCAATGCTAATGTTATCGTTCAAGTAATCAATGTTGCAAAAGACGGAGATGTCACAGTAGCATCCGCACACAGCAAGGAACTTAACAAATTAGGTTGGAAAGCAGGAAACAAGAACACTAGTGCTGTTTACCTGACTGCTTACCTTTGCGGTAAAAAAGCTGTAGCGGCTGGCGTCGACTATGCTGTTGCAGACATCGGATTAAAATCTCCTATTAAAGGAGCTAAAGTATTTGCAGCTGTTAAAGGTGCTGCTGATGCTGGTTTAAATGTTCCATATGGTGAATCTATTATACCTAGCGAAGATAGAATCAACGGAGAACACATTGCAGAATATGCAGAAAGCTTAGATGAAGATGAGCTTAAGGCTAAATTCTCCCAATACTTTGCAAAAGGTCTCAACCCTGCTGATTTACCTGAACACTTTGAAGAAATTAAAAATAAAATTGACGAGGCTGAGGTATAATTATGGCTTTTAATATTGATGATTGGGAACCTACTACCAAATTAGGTCAACAAGTTAAGGAAGGAACCATCACTGATATCGATGAAATCTTTCAAAAAGGTCTCCCTATTATGGAATTGGAAATTGTAGATGCTTTGCTTCCTGATTTAGAAGAGGAAGTAATGGATGTGAACCTGGTTCAGAGAATGCACAAGTCTGGTAGAAAAGTAAACTTCAGAGTAATCGTTGCTGTAGGTAACAAGAACGGTTACGTTGGTTTAGGCCAAGGCAAAGCAAGAGAAGTAGGTCCTGCAATCAGAAAAGCTGTTGATAATGCTAAATACAACATTATCAAGGTAAGAAGAGGTTGCGGTGACTGGGGTTGCGTATGTGGAAGACAGCACACAGTTCCATTCAAGGTAACTGGAAAAGCAAGCAGTGTAAAAGTCACTTTAAGACCAGCTCCTGCTGGAGTAGGACTTGCTATTGGTGATGTCGGTAAGACCATTCTCTCCCTTGCTGGAATCAAGGATGTATGGTCCCAGGCAAGCGGTCAGACCCAGACCACAGTAAACTTTGCAAATGCGGTCTTTGAAGCTTTAAAAGAATCAAGCAGAGTAAAAGCTTCCGAACAGGACCTTAAAAATATGGGAGTAATCCAATAAGCGGTGGTATCATGTATTTGGTAATTAGAATTAGAGGTACTACTGGTGTTCTTTCAGGCATTGCTAGTACTTTGGAAATGTTAAGACTCAACAGAATCAGCCATGCTGTACTTGTAGAAGAAAACCCAAGCTATGAAGGAATGCTTCAAAAGGCAAAGGACTACATCACTTGGGGTGAAGTCAATGTCGAAACTGTTGCTGAACTCCTTGAAAAAAGAGGCAGATTAGTCGGCGGAGCAAAAGTAACTGAAGAATACTTATCTGAAAACACAGATTACAAGAGCTTTGAAGAGCTGGCTGAAGCATTAGTCAACAGTGAAGTTAAATTACAGGACATTAATATGAAACCTTTATTCCGTCTCCACCCTCCTAGAAAAGGATACAAGGGAATCAGAAACTCTGTCAAGGAAGGCGGCTCCCTCGGTTACAGAGGAGAAGCTATTAATGATCTTGCAAAAAGAATGGCTTAAGAGGGGTTATCATGAAAAGAAAATCTAAGAAAATATTAAAACAAAGAGGTAACAGAACCAACGGTGGAGGATCTCTTAAGAAACGCCGAGGTGCTGGTAATAAAGGTGGTAAAGGTAATGCCGGAGCTGGCAAGCACCACTGGACCACTACTGTTATCGAAAACAAGAACTACTTCGGTAAGCACGGTTTCAAAAGACCTCAGAAAACAATCCACAAATACGAGCCTGTCAACCTCAAATTCTTAAATGACAAGGCTGAAGAGCTTCTCGAGAAAGGAATTGCTACCAAGGAAGACGATGTAATCGTTATCGATGTCACCGAACTCGGATACAACAAGGTCTTAGCTACAGGCAACCTTGATGCTCCTATGGTAATCAAATCTCCTGATTTCTCAGAAAACGCCAGATTCAAGATCGAAGAAGCTGGTGGAGAAGCTGTAGATTTATAATTGAAAATACAAGTTCTTGAGATGATTAATAATAATGGATAATTCTTGAATGGTTTTTAAATTAATTCTGAATTTCTTATTAGAATTTTGGAATTGGTTTTTAAATTAATTCTGAATTTCTTATTAGAATTTTGGAATTGATTTTGGATTTATTCTTGAATTATTATTTTTTCATTAATCTTCTTCGAACTTATTATTTTTATTATTTTTCTATTGTTTTTTTATTTATTTTAAATTCAATCTTAACTTTCAATTATTATTAAAAATTAATCATTAACTGATTGATTTTGCATGCTTTTTTTCTTTTTCATTTTTAAAAATTATTCAAAATATCGAATACTTTATTTATAATGAAATTTATAACTATATATAATCTAAAATATTCATAGTTTGAGTAATGTCAAATAATGTTTATGCTTAAAAAGAAATTACTTTTCATTTGCTTGCGAGATTACTAATTCAAAAATTCAATTACTTGGATTGGAATCTTGTAATATTTTGGATTTAATTTATAATTTGAGAAAAATTCATTAGAAAAATAGTATTCTATTGGATTTAATTTATAATTTGAGAAAAATTCAAGAGAAAATGTTCTATTGGATTTAATAGATAATGATGAACGGGGAAATTATGTTTTTAGAAAATTTTAAACCGCTGTTTAAGTTGCTTCCTGAGGTTAAAACTCCTATCCACAGGCAGGACTTCAATGAGAAACTTAAATGGACGGCTATTGTTTTACTTTTATATTATTTTTTATCTGAGATACCTTTATACGGTTTAAGTCAAGCGGCAGTAGATCAATTCGCCCAATTAAGAGCTGTTATGGCAGGTAGCTTCGGGTCAATACTGACATTAGGTATTGGACCTATCGTTACCGCTTCAATTGTATTGCAGCTTTTAGTAGGTGCGAAAATATTGAAACTTGACCTGTCTCAGCATGAACATAAAGCGATGTTTCAGAGTACTCAAAAGATATTAGCTATTATTTTCACTATATTTGAAGCCGCTGTTCTGGTACTTACAGGAAGTCTGGTGGCTATAGACCAGTCTTACTATCCTATCATGATCGGCCAGCTCGTAATCGGTGCGATTTTGATTCTCTACCTTGACGAGGTAGTATCCAAGTGGGGATTCGGAAGCGGTATCGGATTATTCATTGCTGCAGGAGTAGCTCAGACAATCATTACAGGTACATTCAACTTCCTGCCTGCATCTGTGGCATCTTCAACTGCTTCAGGTATTCTTCCTGCATTTATCCAATCAATAGTCGGCGGAGCTCCTAACTTTACAATACTTATTCCATTGCTTGCAACAATTGTTGTATTCCTGATGGCTGTATACGGAGAATCTATGAGGATTGAAATTCCTATCTCACACGGTCAGGTAAGGGGTCATGGAAGAATCAGAGGTTCTGTTGGTAAATATCCTTTAAAATTCATTTATGCAAGTAACATGCCGGTAATTTTAACCAGTGCTCTTCTTGTAAACATTTCTCTTATGACAAGCGTGTTCCAGAAACTTGGATTCCCTATTTTAGGAGAGGTTTCAGGAGGCCGTGCAGTTAGCGGAGTAGCTTTATGGCTCTCCACTCCAAACAGCTACACAGTGCTCTTCACCAATCCGCTAAGGGTGCTTGTTTACGCTATCTTCTTCCTGGGATGCTGTGTGCTCTTCTCATGGCTATGGGTGGAAATCAGCGGTTCATTGAATGCAAGGGAAGTTTCCAAGCAGCTTTATAACTCTGGAATTCAGATTCCAGGTTTCAGAAGCAGCAAAAGACAGCTCTATCAAATCATGAGCAAGTATATTCCTGCTCTTACCATTCTTGGTGGTTTGTTCGTAGGTATTCTGGCATTTATAGCCGATTTAACCGGAGCTCTTGGTGGAGGTACCGGAGTGCTGCTTACTGTAGGTATTGTTTACAGATTATATGAGGAAATTGCTCAGGAGCAGCTTATGGATATGCACCCTGCAATTAGGAAATTCTTAGGAGACTAGTTATTAAATTAACTGGTCTTGATTTTTATTTTCAAGATTTTTATTAATTAGATTTATATATAAAATAAATTGAGGGATTTAAATGAAATTAATAGTTTTAACTGGAATTCCAGGATCTGGAAGTACTACTGTGCTTAACAAGGCATTAGAGCAAGTCGATTACCTTCATTTGAACTATGGGGACATCATGACTGAGATTGCTATTGAGGAAGGTATTGTGGATGACAGGGATGCTTTGAGGAAATTGCCTGCTGATACTCAAAAGGAGATTCAAAGAAAAGCCGCTATTAGAATCAAGGAAAAATCCGAAACCGAGAATGTCATCGTGGACACTCATTGTACCATCAACACTCCTGCAGGTTTCCTGCCGGGACTTCCTAAATGGGTGCTTGAAGGATTGAATCCTGATACTTTTGTCATGATTGAAGCAAATCCTGATGAGATCTTATACAGAAGGCTTTCAGATGAAACCAGACAAAGAGACAGGCAGAAGGCTAGTGAAATCGAGCTTCACCAGGAAATGAACAGAGCTGCCTCCATGGCTTATGCTACTTTGACTGGAGCTACTGTAAAAATCATCTACAACCATGACAACCATCTGGACTCAACTGTTTCCAAACTCGTTGATGTCTTAAAAATGTAGATTGTCATATTAAAAAATATTTAAGAAGATTAAAATTTTTATTTTAATCTCCCTTATCATTATTTTAAATTATTAATTTATAGATTCTTTTATTTATCTTAAAATTAGAATTTATAAATTAATAGTTTATTATAACAAACACTGAAAATTTTAATGCTAAATGCAATTAAAATCATCGTGTTATATTTATGATGTTTTTCACATCAATGTATGCACATATAAATATATACATTTATACATTTGTGTGGTTATTTAGAATTTTAAATAACTTGGAAAATTTAATTTGGATGCTTGAGAAATAAATAGGCATTTTTTAAAATTGAATTTTCAAATTGAAAACTTATAAATTTATAATTTACTATTAAACTTATCAAAACTTATGTGAGGAATGAAATGGCCTATCAAGGTAGTTTTTTATTAGGAATATCCTGGATGCAACCAGTATTTGATGCGATGAATGCGCTTTTTAATCCTTTAATGGCTTTAGATCCTACTCCTAATAATCCTGTTTTAACAGTATTTGTTATCTCAGCAGCTGTTTCCCTATTGACTGTAACAGCTCAGAAGTTATTGGTGGATCAGGACAAGATGAATGAAATGCAAGAGAGAAGCAAGACATTCAATAAGGAATTAAGAGAAGCTCAAGCAAGCGGAGATGGAAAAAAAGTAGCTAAATTACAAGCTCAGCAAATGGAAATGATGCAGGACCAGAGCGAAGTCATGAAAATGTCCTTCCGTCCTATGATCGTAACCATGATTCCGATTTTATTAATCTTTGCTTGGATGTGGCAATCCGTAATCAAGGATATGATTATCGTTCTTCCTCCAGCGGTTTATTATTGTACTTTCACTCCTCTGTTCCATGCATTTGGACAATGGATTTACGGAGGTAATATTACCACCATACCTTATGGTATCGGATGGCTGTTCTGGTATTTCATTTGTACTTTTGGTATGAGTCAGATTATCAGAAAATTCATGGGATTCAAGAATGGATTCTAATCCCTAAAACTAATCATTGGTATTATTAATTTATATCATCTTAAATTATTAATCTCAAATATCTTATTGAAGAATTATAAATTAAAGTGTTTAATGCTTGGTTGTTGATAGTTGTGATTTAAGCGATTTTACTTTGATTTATTGATTTGAAAATAAGATTAATAATTAAGTACAATAATGTGTAATACTAAATTTCAGTGATTAATGGCAATTGGCATGTTAAGTGGCTGGAGCTACTTAATTTGGGTTGTTGTTAAGATCTGGGATTTTAAAATCCTTTAGAATTTAATTCTAAAATTCGTTGTTTTTTTTTATTTTCAATAAAGAACAACAGAAAAGTATATATTAGTTAAAATCATATTTAATAGTGTTATCATTTAATAGCGATATTATAATTGATATCTTTACTTATTTTATGATGAAATTATTCTTATGATTTGTTGTATTGATTAAACTTTTTAGGCAATACGACTGATATTTACTTCAATCTAAACAGCTTAGCTTATTTGCTGTTTTATTAGCGAACTTTATTCATTGCTTTAATGCAACTTTATTATTGGATTTGCTTTAATGCATAAGAGTTTATGACTGTTTGGATTTAAATAAAACAAATTAGGTGAGAACATGCCTGCAAATAGATTTAGATCAAGATCATATAAAAGAGTAAACAGAAGAACCCCTGGTGGGAAAACTGTTTTAACATATAAAAAGAAGAAGCCATCAAAGCATGTATGTGCTGAGTGTGGTGCTGTATTACATGGTGTTCCAAGAGGACGTCCTTATGAGATTGCTAAATTGGCTAAATCTCAAAAGAGACCAAACCGTCCATTTGGTGGATACTTATGTCCTAAATGTGCTCGTAAACATTTCAAAGATGAGGCTAGAAAATAATGATAATTACAATCGGTGGAGTAGCTGGCAGTGGAACCACAACAGCTGCTAAGGTATTATCTGAAAAATTGAATTATCCATTTGCATCTGCAGGAGGCATCTTCAGAGAGATGGCCAGCGAATATGGAATGGATGTTGTAGAATTTAATAAATTTGCAGAAAATAATACTGACATCGATATTGAGATTGATAATCGTCAAGCCAAACTTGCAGAAGAATCTGAGAATCTTGTAATTGAAGGCAGGCTTTCAGCTTACTTCATTGATGCGGACTTGAAAATATGGTTTTCCGCTCCATTGGATGTAAGAGCTGAGAGAGTTTGCAATCGTGAAGACAAATCAGTTGAACAGGCACGGGAGGAGATTTTGTCCCGTGAGGAAAGTGAGGCTTTAAGATATAAGGATATCCATGGCATTGACATAACCGATATGGATATTTACGATTTAATTATTAATACAAATACTTTTGATCCTGAAAGTATTGTAGAAATTATTTTAACAACATTAAAGGTGATATAATGGCTGCTATAGAAGTAGGTAGACAATGTATTAAAATTGCTGGAAGAGAAGCTGGTAAAAAATGTGAAATTGTTGCAATCATTGATGAAAACTTCGTTGAAATCGACGGAGAAGAAGTTAAAAACAGACGTTGTAACATTAACCATTTAGAACCTATTATGGAATAAGCTTGCTTCCCGGTTTTAGATGTCTATAATACAAACTTTTTATATTTTAAAACATTAGAAAAATTAATTAAAATCTTCGGATTTTAATATATTTTTTTATTTTAAATCAATTCATTTTTTGATGAATTATTATCCAGTTTTACTGGATTAATCTTTTTCTTTTTTTATTTTACTTATTTTTAGCTATTTTTAGTATTTTATTTTAGTTTTAGCAATTTTTTTTAGTATTTTAGTTTTAGCTATTTTTTTTTAGTATTTTAGTTTTAGCTATTTTTTGAATTTTTCACTTTTTCTAATTGCTTTTAAATTTTATTTTTATACAAAATAGTTATTTATAATAAAAATCTTATTTTATAATAGACTAGAAATTACTTGGAGAATTTAAAATGGATGACTACCTGATTAAATCAAAATCAAAAACTAATCCTGACTATGGCTGCAATCCATATGAAAGGCCTATTGAAGAACATATATCCAAAGGCGTAATCAATTTGGACAAGCCTTCAGGTCCAAGCTCCCATGAAGTGGACTCATGGGTCAAGAGAATTCTCCATGTGAATAAAACAGGCCATGGCGGAACATTGGACCCCAAGGTAACTGGAGTGCTGCCTATTGGAATAGATGCTGCAACAAGAGTCAGCCAACTTCTTCTGCCTGCAGGCAAGGAATATGTATGTCTTATGACAATGCATAAGGAAATGCCAGAAGATCAAATATATGAAATCTTTGATCAATTTACTGGAAAGATTTACCAGACTCCTCCAGTTAAATCAGCGGTAAAGCGAGAATTAAGGGTTCGAACAATCTACTATGCAACCATTTATGAAATCAAGGGCAAGGATGTTCTATTCAGGGTTGGATGTGAAGCAGGAACTTATATCAGAACTTTATGTCATGATATCGGAGAGGCTTTGGGCTGTGGAGCCCATATGGCAGAGCTTAGGCGTACTCGTGCAGGGCCTTTCAATGAAAGAAATGGCGACCTGGTCAACCTGCATGATCTGACTGATGCTTATCACTTCTGGGTGGAAGACGGCGATGAATCCTATTTGAGAAATGCAATCAAGCCAATGGAAGTGGCTGCTGATCATCTTCCTCAGATATTTATCAAGGATTCTGCTGTAGAAGCAATCTGCCAAGGTGCAAAGCTTGCAGCAGGAGGTATCTCCATGCTTTCAAAAGGAATCAAGCGAGGAGACCTTGTGGCAATAAAGTCCTTGAAGGGAGAGCTTGTTGCATCAGGCATTGCTCTTGCATCAACCGAAGAGATAATGGATGCCGATTCAGGTTTGGTAGTGGATACAAACAAGGTGTTCATGCAGCCGGGTGTTTATCCTATGGCTTGGAAATAGTTATTTTATTTTTATTAATTTAATGAAGCATGGTAAAAAAATAAGTTGAAAGTTTTTTTTTATTTATTGCTTGAAAATAGATTTGATATAAAATTTTAAAAAGTGAGTTTTATGGTTACAGCAGATGATTTTAAAGATTATAAAAAAGGTTTTAACAACCAGTATGTTTGTTTTGAGTATCCTTTCCTCTGGAATGATATAAAATCTGAAGAGGAAGATGAATTTACAGATGTAGTTCTTCACGACAGGCAGCATAACTCCATAGTCAAGATTTCCACAAAACCCTGTACATTCAATACAGTGGATGAATTGAGAGAAGCTGTTGAAGTCGAGTTGAAGGAAAACAATTGTGAAATCCAGCAGTCCGCTGTTGAATCCCTGGAAAAACTTGATATTTGGGATGTTTTCTATACAACAGAGGAAGAAGGTCTGGAAATCGAGCAGTTCCATATCTTAAAAGACAACAACCTCTACACTCTTGAGTTATACACTAAAAACAACAGGGATCCTGTCATAGTCAATGAGTTTGTAAAGGTCATTCAAAGCTTTAAGATTCTAAAACCAAGCTACAAGATAACCGAAGAAGGTTATGAACACTTGGAGTAAGCTTATTTTTATTCGGAGAGTTTGTTTGAAAACTCTTCTGATTTTAAGTATTTTTTTTTACTTAATGGGAATATTCAAATTAAATTTTATTCAATTTATTTTTTAAATGGGTTTTTTCTTTAATTCCCAAACTCTTTTTATATAAATAAACCAATCAATATCATAATTGCTAAAATAATAAGACAGGCTATAAAGATGCCTCCGCATCCGCTACTTTCATCACTTATAAAAGCCTTGTCGTCATTGGCAATATCATCAAGCAAAATCAGTTCCAATTCATCATCTATCATGTTTATGAATATTTTTAATCTATTATTAATTTTTTATGATATTGTTAAGTTAGTAAAAATATTTTAGAAATATTTAATATGCTTAAGGAAAAAATAATTATTATATTATTAGAATTGAAATTGAATGCTTTATTATGGGATTTAATTTAAAAAAGATTATTATTAATGATATATGTTTAGGTTAAAGATTGAGGGATATCATGGAAGAAAAGGTTACTGAATACAGGGCTCTTTTAATTGATGAGAATAATAAGAAATTCAATGGTGTAGCTGTTTTTGAAGAAGACGGGCTTGTTTTAGAAAAAAGAAGCAGATTTAATGGCAAATTGAAGGAGTCTTTGAAAGTCTCTTATGACGATATTCCTCTTGATGGAATCAACAGGCTAGCTTTCAATAAAGTGGAGTTTAAGTTGAAAGATGAGCCATATGCTTTTAAAACAATAGATGAAGATGAACTGGATGAATTTGAAAGAAAATTATCCAACAGAATTCAAGGCATTGATGATGATGTGGATGAGAATGTTAAAATCATATATAAGGCTCCAAAAGAAGACATTCCAGACCAAATAAGGAAATATCATGATTTGTATAAGGATGGAATAATTACTGAGGAAGAGTTTGAATCTAAAAAGAAGGAGCTTTTGGATTTATAATTCTTTTTTTAATAATTTTCTTTTAAATAATTCTTTTTTCTATTAATCATTTCAATGATTTACAAGTCTTTGATTCTTTTTTTATAAATTATTTTAATTTTTTAATATTTTGTAATTTTTTTAAATTCCATTCAATCTTTTTCAATTATCATTTTCTTTTAAGTTTTCCAATTCTCTTTTTAATAAGAGGTAAATGCTTCGAGCACCAATCAAGTCCTCATTGATCTGCCAGTAGCTAGGATGCATGATAAATGGTTTTGTCTGAGTTCCTCCAAGACCTCCATGGCTTCCAACAAGCTCTTCAAATGCGGCCACTTCATCATTTTCCTCATCATAAAAGCTGTTAACCAGGATGTCAGGAACAGTGGAAAAGGAGTTTGTTCTTCTTAAATGGTCTGCAGCATTTTCTCCAAAGTCCTTTAAAGGATTTTCACCAGTATAAGTATCTGAATCTAGATAATAGACTCCTTTGTCTGAAATGACAATAGGGCCTCTTTCTTCAGTATCCACTAGTATGAACCCTATATATGGATTGTTTACAAGTCCAGGAATCAAATCCGGAAACAGGCCGATAATTGATTCATAGCTAAGCCTTGCAGTCCATTGTGTGAAATATATAAGTCCCAGATTGCCTGATGCAAGGACAATTGCATGTGAATCTTCAAGTTTTGTTTTCTTGTTTCTTTTTTCTACCTCGTACTTGTTGACATAAGTTAATTCATTGTCATAATTATTCAATATAGTGTCCCTTTGCAGCGAATATCTTTCAAAGAGAAAATCTTTTTGCCTTTCGTATTTTTCTACGATGTTCTCTTTCTGCTTTTCATACTTGTTTATCAGGTTGTCTTTTTGCTCTGTATATTTGTCCATTATATTGTCTTTCTGTTCTTCGTATTTGTCTATTATGTTGTCTTTTTGTTGTTCGTATTTGTCTATTATGTTGTCTTTTTGTTGTTCGTATTTGTTCATTAAATTGTCCTTCTGCTGGCTGAATGGAACATATGCCCTTTTCATATTGGTGTTGTCCGGATCAAAATCACCAAATACGTCCATGTCTTCTGGAAGAAGAGTGCTTACAAGTCCGTCCAATCCAACGCCGTTGTTTCTCTGCTTGAAAGTTGCGCCATTGCTTTGGCCGTGGTCTGACTGGATGACAAACTCGTATTTCCTTTTTGAATAAGATGCTGCATGCTCTATTCTTGAGAAATGCTTGTCCAATTTCTTCAAGTATCTGAAACTGTCCCTGTCTCTAATTCCTGAGTGGTGGGCTATTTCATCATAGCCGAGATAGGTTGCATAGATGATGTCAAGCTCTCCATCCATCATGTCCCAGATAATGGTTTTCGTATTGACTTCCCTAAGAATCACGCTGGCTCCTGCCCTAATGAATGCATATATGAATCCTCTTGAAATTCTAGGCCGCACATTCATTATGAACTGCCTTGCCTGGGACAGATACTCTAAAAGCACATCTTCTAAAAATAAAACAAAAATACGTGTGAAACTGTCAATATTTGAATATACGAGCCTCCATGCTTTATTATACTCCGCCTTGAAGCTTGAAATAATATCTGATGAGACATAAATCAAATTTCTGCTGTCGCCTGAAAATAAATTGCAGCGTCCTGCACCATTGGTTTTAAGCAATCCTTCATTATTGGATATTTTCTTTTCCATAATGGCCACATCGCTGAAGCTTCCGCAGCTCATTACTTTGTTCTTGTTTTTCTTGTCGACCCATCTGTAGGCAACTATGTCCGTGTTGTTTCCATGCAGTATTCCTGCCTGGCTCGCTCCGGTCTGGCTTGACAAGTCGGTTTCCCATCCGGTTATGGAATGGCTTCCCCTTTCAATCCAGCTTTTTAGTGTAGGCATGTATCCTGAATCAATAGCTTCTTCAAGTATTTCCCTTGCAAGGCCGTCTATTTCAAGAATTATCATGCCCTTCTTGCGTTTGACATGGTCTTCCCTTCTTTTAAGAGCATCTTTTGTAAATGACCTGTAATAAGTACTGTTGTCGTCAACAGCCAATATTTCAGACAGTGCAGTTGTAATTATCGCCATCAAGAGCGGTGTGAAAAAGAGTGAATAGCCTGAAGCTGTAAATCCAGGTATCATCCATGTCAGAAATTTAAGAAGCAGCGCATTCAATATGAAGCTTCCAACACCAAGAGTCACAAGTAGAAAAGGCATGAGAACTCTGGATACAATCGGCCATAAGAAGGAATTTATCAAACTTAAAGAAATTATGACAATCGCTCCTGTAAACATGCTGTCTACACTTATTCCTATATTTAACGGAACTAAGGCCACAAGACCTATGAAATTTCCTATTAAAAGAACAAGTGTTCTGGTTATTCCCTTTCGGTATGATATCTTCTCTATTTCAGGCTCATAGTCCTCAGGTGTTCTATCAATAGTTTTTTTAATACTTTTGGTATCAATTTTGAGTTTTCTATCCATAGAATCACCTAACAACTGGTCAATTTTGTTTGCAATAATTAGTTTGCAATAATTTAGTTATAATAATTTAGTTTACAATAATTAGTTAAATAATTTAGTTTACTATAATTTAGTTTACAATAATTAGTTAAATAATTTAGTTATAATAATTTAGTTTACAATAATTTAGTTTATTCCTTTTCTTTTCTCTCTATTTTCTCATTTAAAATATCAATAGTCTCTTTAATAGCAGGGTCTTTGCTTAAATCATATGCTATATTGAAATAAAACAATGCAGGAACCACTTTCTTAGCTTCGTCCAATTGGAATCCAAGTGTTTTGCAGATTGTAATTATTTCAATTGAAGCTTCATGAGGCAGGTTCCTGGATTTGAGATATTCCTTTATCTTTGAAATATCATACCCATCATCCTCTTTGAATTCCAAAATTGAATCAAGATCCAGTTTTTCCTCCAAATCCCCAAGTTCGCTAATAGCTGTTTTTGACTCGCTGTCATATTCCCTGCTTAATATGAATAGTGCGCAGGCAGTTTTCATATCTTCAGCACTGTATTTCTCCTTTTTATTCAAATAATAGTCTGAAATGTTTCTAAGGGCTTTGGCAAGGTTTTCAAGTGAATAGCTGTATCTGGCACAATCTATTGATATCTTCAAATATTCTCCAGGATTCCTATCCCTTTCAATTTCAGCAAGTATCAAAAGAGCCTTTACATTTACAGGATTGTATTTCAAAGCAAGGTCCAGGCTTTTCAAAGCCTCTTCAAATCTTGACATCTTAAAGAGTGCGATTCCATAATCAGCATAAAGGCTTGAATAATCCAGCATCAAAGGATATTTTCGCTTGATTTCTCCCTTTTTGAAAAATTGAAAAATGTATTCTTCAAGAATATTTTTAAAAGCATACTCTCCCTCGATGTATTTCTTATTCAAATCAATATTCTCCAATCCAAAAGAGCATGCCTCCTCGTATTTCTCCTCTTGAACCATTTTGCCGATATCTTCTATTATCTTTGGAACAGGTTTGATTTCCATGATTTAACCTCTTAGATTATGCTTTGTACTTTTGATTTTAATAATTTTGCTATTTCGTAATCTATATATTAAAATTTTATAATTTTTTATAATCTGGTTCGCGGATTCTGTAGAATTTTTTGAAATTCTTATAATTTTTTTAATTAGATTCTGTAGAATTTTTTGAAATTCTTATAATTTTCCTTAAAATGAGCATTGTCAGCCTGTTAATTTTCATTGACTTTCGAACGCTTGATTTTATATAAATTTCAAAGCTTGAAAAATTGCATCAATTAAAATTTTAATAACTTATATAAATACTTTTTCTTTATTTTCAAAAAAATCTTTAAATATTATGAAAAACTAAGAGTTATTTGGAAAGTTGATTTTTCAACTTAACTATTTTTTTTAAAAAACAGGCTTAAAAATACAAAGCTTTAAATACTATGATAATCTTATAGTTTAATAGTGTATTATATGCACACTTTATGCATATGATGCAGGCTATTGCCGAGATAGTCTAGCCTGGTAAGGCGCAAGACTGGAAATCTTGTGAGGGTCTCCTCTCCTGGGTTCAAATCCCAGTCTCGGCGTTTATTAGTATATAGCAATTTAATATAATTCAATGAGGATTATTATTGATGATTGATTTCATTAAGTTTAAATCCAATTCAATAAGCTTTACGAGTTGGATTTAAAATTTGCTTTTTTTAATTTGTAAAATATAATCTAGCTATGCTTATCTATAGCAGTGGATTAAATTATTAAATTGGTCATATAACTGATATTTATGCACTCTTGGTGCAGTAGCAGTTGATTGTAGATCAAATCTTGGATTTGCTCTGAATTGATTCAATGCTGTATCAAGTTTTATATTGTTGAAAACTGTGCTTTAATTTAAAGCATTCGAATCCGCAATTTTTTGCGTCTCGTGGGTTCGCTCTATAATCATATGGAGGTTACTTTAATGGAAGACGACTTTAAGCACTTAGTGCGTATATCCAGAAAGGATGTAGATGGAAATAAGAAAATTGAACAAGCTTTAACCGAAATTAAAGGTGTTGGATTATCCTTATCTAGATCTATCTGTCTTACCTTAGGTTTAAACTTAGAAGAACAAATCGGTTACACCTCTGAAGAAGATATTGCTAAGATTGAAGAACTCTTAGAAAATCCTAAAGAATACGGCATTCCTGATTGGATGCTTAACAGACGTAACGATTATGAAACCGGTGACGATCTTCATTTAATTGAATCAGATCTCGACATGACATTAAGAGATGATTTAAACAGAATGAGAAAAACCAGAAGTTACAAGGGAAGAAGACACGAAGTTGGTTTACCTGTTAGAGGACAAAGAACTAAATCTACTTTCAGACACAGTTCTACTGTCGGTGTAAGTAAGAGAAGGTAAATAACTGGGAATTTTTAGAAATTAGGAGATTATGGCGATTGATTGTTTTTGAATATTTTCAAGCGGAATCAAGCTATAAAATCAATATTATTTAATTTACGGAGATGTAAGAATGGGACATCCAAGAAAAGCAAGGAAGAAGTATGATACACCACCACATCCTTGGAATGCAGAAAGAATTAAAAGTGAAAATAAATTAATGGCTAAATACGGCTTAAAAAACAAAAAGGAAATTTGGAAAGCTGATACTTTAGTTAGAAATTATAGTAGACAAGCAAGATACTTACTCGGTTTCTCTGAAGACCAAGTCAAAACTGAAATCGATGAACTTCTCGGTCACTTGAAGAGAACAGGTATTCTCGATGAAAGCGCTCCTTTGGAAAGTATTCTTGATTTAACTGTTGAAGACATTTTAAGAAGAAGATTACAAACTGTTGTACACCAAAAAGGTTTAGCTCGTACTGCTAAGGAAGCAAGAATGTTTGTCGTACACGGACACATTGCTTTAGACGGCAAGAAAGTCAACTCTCCAAGTTACGTAGTTAAAAAAGGAGAAGAAGATTTAGTAGGATTCTACCCTACCTCACCTGTCGCTAAACAAATTGAAGAATACAATGCAGCAAAAGCTGATGATAATGAATAAGTAGGTGTGTAATTATGGCAAAAGATGAAAAATGGGGAATAGCTAATATTTATTCATCCTTTAACAATACTATTTTAACTGTTACAGATATTACCGGAGCAGAAACCATCTGTCAATGGTCTGGTGGTAGAGTAGTACGTGCAGACAGACAACAATCCTCTCCTTTTGCAGCTATGGAAGCAGCTAACAGAGCAGCTGAAGATGCTAAGGAAAAAGGCTTTGTAGGTTTACACATAAGAGTAAGAGCTCCTGGTGGAAATGGTCCTAGAAGTCCAGGTCCTGGTGCACAAGCAACTATTCGTGCTTTGGCAAGAGCTGGAATCAAAATTGGAAAAATTGAAGATATTACTCCTATACCTCATGATGGTACTGGAAGACCAGGCGGTAAAAGAGGAAGAAGAGTATAAGAAGGGTTTAATATGGAAATTGATGTCAAAAAGCAAGATGAAAATTCAATGGTTTTCATAATCCGTGATGCAGAAGTTCCTTTTGTCAATGCAATCAGAAGAATTGCAATGATGAAAGTGCCTAAATTAGCAATTGAAGATGTCTATATTACAAAAAACGACTCTGCAATGTTCGATGAGGTTTTAGCTCATAGATTAGGTTTGACTCCTTTGGTTTCTGATATAGAAGCTATTGACGGTTTAATGACTGAGGAAGAATGCAAAGCTAGCGGCTTGCATGATGAAAGCCAGGATGGCTACTGCAAAAACTGCGGTGTAGCATTCACATTAGTGGAATCCGGTCCAAAAAGAGTTTATTCCAGGGATTTGTCTTGTAGTGACTCAAAGATTAAACCAGTATATGATACCATACCTCTTCTGGATTTGGAAGAGAATCAAGATGTTGAATTGGAAGCTATAGCTAAATTGGGAATAGGAAAGGAACATGCAAAATGGATGCCTACAACAGTATGCGTTTACAAGCAGTATCCTGAAATCACATTCAATGAAAATGAAGATATTCCATATGCAGCTGCTGATGCTTGTCCTAAAGGTGTTTTAGTGGCAAACAAGGAAGAAGAGAAAATAGAAATCACAGATGTGGAAAACTGTTCCTTATGCAAAAGCTGTGTAAGAAAGGCTAAAGAGCTCGGTTCCAGATACATCAAGATCGGGTATCGTGAAAATGATTTTATTTTTAATATTGAAACTGATGGATCAATGCCTCCTAAAGAGGTTTTATTAAGAGCTTGTGATGTTTTAAACAGTAAAACAGATGAGTTTATTGATTTTAGTAAAGGAGGAAGCGAATAATGGCTAGAGAAATTAAAAAATCTAATCCTAACCTTATTTCACTTATTTATAATCTTAGAAAACAATCTTATGAAGAAGGGGTAGCTATTTGGAAAGATGTGGCTATCAAACTCGAAAAACCAACAAGAAATCATGCTGAAGTAAGTATTGAGCATATTAACAAACATACTGAAGAAGGGGAATCTGTTGTTGTACCTGGAAAAGTATTATCTGATGGAAAGTTAGATCATAAGGTTACTGTAGCGGCATTAGGTTTTTCCAAAAACGCAGAGGCAAAAATAGTTAATGCTGGAAGCGAAGCTATTTCCATTGCCGAACTTGCAGAGAGAAATCCGAAAGGCAGTAATGTTAAGATTATGTTATAAGCTTAGGGAATGGTGTTTATGATGATTATTAACGGTGAAGGACATATTTTAGGAAGACTTGCTAGCGTAGTCAGCAAGAAGCTTCTAGATGGCGAAGAGGTTGTAGTCCTCAACGCTGAAAAAATAATGTTAACTGGTAATAAAGATTGGGCTTATGCAAGATATAAACAGCGAGTGGACAGAAAAAGTATTTCCAACCCTCGTGATTTAGGTCCTAAATACCCAAGAAGACCAGAAGATATATTCAGAAGAACTGTAAAAGGTATGTTGCCTACTAAGAAGACTAAAGGTAAAGTAGCTTACAAAGGTTTGAAAGCATTCGTAGGAGTACCTGCTGAGTATGCTGATGCGGAACTCGAAACCATACCTGAAGCTGAATATAATAACATTAAGAAAGGAATGGAATTAGGAGAAATTTCCAAACTTTTAGGCGCTAAATTTGAATAAGTCTTTTGGAAATTATCTTAATCGATGTTATGCGAATTATTTTATAACAATGGAGTGTATTTAAATGAAAGTTGTTCATACAAGTGGTAAGCGTAAAACAGCTATTGCAAGAGGTACAGTAAGAGAAGGTACCGGTAAAGTCAGAATCAACAAGGTTCCTATCGAACTTTACTCTCCTGAACTTGCACGCTTGAAACTCACCGAACCATTGGAATTAGCTGGAGATGTTGTCAATAATGTCGATATCAGCATCAAAGTCAATGGTGGAGGAGTAATGGGCCAAGCTGAAGCTGCACGTATGGTAATTGCTAAAGGTTTAGTTCAATGGACCGGCGACATGGATTTAAAGGAAGTATATACTCAATACGACAGAACCATGTTGGTAGGAGATCCAAGACGTTCCGAACCTAAAAAATACGGTGGTCCTGGAGCAAGGGCTCGTAACCAAAAATCCTACAGATAATTTTATTATCCAATTAAAGGCCTTTTGCTTTTAATTATTTTTAGCAGTTAAATTCAAGACATGGTTAAATAGACAGATTTTCTCTATTGAGTAGGTTATTTCTATGGCATCTGTATTGTTTTTAACTGTGTAAAATTATTTGTATTTGTAAAAAATTAAATTTTTTATCAATTTATTTACTTTGCAATAAATGGTTGAATGAATATTCAGGATTTAACATCTGTTGAATCTTGTTTTATTAAAAAAGGAATTGATGATTTAATATGTTTAGTAATATGATACCTATACGATGTATAAGTTGTGGAAAACCAGTTTCTGCATTTTTTGATGAATATCAAAGTAGATTGGCTGATGGAGAAAATTCAAAAGATATTTTAGATGATATGGGTATTACAAGATATTGTTGTAGAAGAATGTTGATTTCTCATGTGGATCTTGATTAATTGATCTGACTTTCATTTTTTAAAGTCTTTTGGGAAATATTCTTTTTATGAAATTTAAAAATAGCTAAAAACTATTAATATAATTAAAATTGTTTTAATCATTAATTGTTTGTTGACTATTAATATTAATTAAAATTGTTTTTAATCATTTAATTGTTTGTTAACTATTAATTATTCTTTAATAATTAGGAGTTTTATAATGGCTGCAGAAAAAACCGTATCTAAAAAATTAACAAGATTTGAAAAAGCAAGAGTTCTTGGTGCCAGAGCTATTCAATTATCCCAAGGCGCAAAGCCTATGAAACATAAGGAAATCGATAAGTTGCTCAAGAAGGATGATATTGATTCCATTGACATAGCTACTAAAGAACTTGAATTAGGCATTTTACCTTTAAATGTTAAACCTAAGGAATAATTAAGCATTAGTCGACTTAATTATTCATTATAAATTTTTTTCAAATGTTATATTATCAATTTGTTAAAAAAATCATTAATCAATTTTAGAATTTGTTCGAATCTTATGATTTGGATTTTCTAAGAGTAAAAAATTATTTTAGAATTTGTTCGAATCTTATGATTTGGATTTTCTAAGAGTAAAAAATTATTTTAGAATTTGTTCGAATCTTATGATTTGGATTTTCTAAGAGTAAAAATTAAAACAATTGTGTTTTAAATTACAAATAAGTATTTAAATAATAAAATACTTAATAAAACTATAAATAACTTTATTTATTAAAATTATTTATTTCATAAATTAAGAATATCATAAGCAATCTATAAATCAACCTTCTAGTTTTTTTATGATTATTATTAATCCATTATAGATTTTATGGTAGGAGAAATCATTCGACTTATTAAAATCACAGGCATGAGATAATAGTGAATTCTAGGTTTATAATCTAAAAGCTATTCAAAAGCCTTTAATAAGAAGCTGGAAGTTATGCTATTCTTGATTTTTATATCTAAAAAACCTTGCGAGGTGTTATTTTTGGATAGTGTAATCGAAGATGTTCGAGTTAGAAAAATATTGGATAGCAGAGGAAATCCTACTGTCGAAGTGGACATAATTACCTGGAATGGATTCGGCAGAGCAGCTGCTCCTAGTGGTGCAAGCACAGGTTCTCGAGAAGTCGCCTCATTCCCAAAGGGAGGAGTGGATCAGGTAATCAGCGAAGTAGAAGATGTAATTTCCTCTGAACTTATTGGAATGGCTGCAGAAGATATATCAGACATTGATTCCGTATTAAAAGAAATCGATGGAACCGACAATATGTCTGCTATCGGAGGCAACACAACCGTTGCTGTTTCAATGGCTGCGGCAAAAGCGGCTGCCATGAGCTACAATCTGCCTCTTTACGCTTTCCTAGGCGGAAACTTTGTAAACGAAATGCCATATCCATTAGGCAATATGATGAACGGTGGAGCTCATGCAGGTCCTAATGCGCCGGATATCCAGGAATTCCTGGTAGTTCCAATCGGAGCAGCCAACATGACCGAAGCGGTATTTGCAAATGTGGCTGTCCACAAGAAACTGAAAGAGCTTATCTCCAAGAAGGATTCAAATTTCACCGGCGGAAAAGGAGATGAAGGCGGATGGATTCCAAACATCACCAATGACCAGGCTCTGGAAATTCAATCCCAGGCATGTCAGGAAGTTGGAGACGAACTTGGCTTTGCCATCAGGCCAGGCCTTGACATGGCATCATCAGAATTCTGGGATGCAAAGGCTGGAAAATATGTCTATGGACAAGACGGCATTGAAAGAGATGTCGGTGAACAGGTTGAATATGTCAAGGATTTAATTGAAACTTACAACATGATTTATGTTGAAGATCCCTTTGATGAGAAGGACTTTGAAGGATTTGCCGAACTGACTTCAAAAGTAGGAAAGAGATGTCGCATCTGCGGTGACGACTTGTTCGTTACAAATTCTGAAATCCTATCTGAAGGTATTGAGAAGAAAGCAGCTAATGCAATCATCATCAAGCCTAATCAAATAGGATCTTTATCTGAAACCTACAAAACTGTCAAGCTAGCAAAGGAAAACGATGTCATGCCTGTTGTATCTCACAGATCAGGCGAGACTACTGACGAGACCATTGCCCATCTGGCAGTTGCTTTCGGCGCTCCCATGATTAAGACTGGAGCAATCGGAGGAGAGAGAATCGCCAAGTTGAATGAACTTATAAGAATTGAAGAGGAATTATCCAACCCTAGAATGGCTAAATTATTCTAGATTAAGTATCAATCTTTGATTTAAAATAAGTATTAAATTTAATCGGTGATTTGAATTAAAAATAATGTTAAATTTAGGTTTTGCTAAATATTTAAAGTTTATAGTTAAATTTATAAATTATAAATTCTTAAATTATTAATAGATGCTTGTATTTGGGCGATATAAGTATTTTAAGATAATTTAATGTTTAGCAAATCGATTGATTAATAAGCTTTAAGGTACTTGAGTATCATGTTTATTAATTAATTTAATTAATAATAAAAAAGAAGAAAATGGTGTATATTATGTCAACTGTAACTATCGATACTAGTAAATGTGAAAACGCTGATTGTGCTGAATGTGTGGACATGTGTCCTATGGAAATCTTCGCTTTAGACGGGGACAAAATCGTAACCGACCACGAAGATGAATGTACTTTATGTGAAGTATGTGTGGATATCTGCCCTAATGGTGCAATTACTGTATCTGAATAGATGAATTGTTATTATAGAATCCTTTCAAGGATTCTATTCTTTTATTTTGTTAAAATTAATTAAATTAATTATTGAAGTCTAATTCTTTAATTAAATAATTATTTATGAAAAAATTATAAAAATATGGTGATAAATTGTCAGAATTATTAATCCCTTTAGATAATTACTTAGCTGCTGGTTTGCACATTGGTACCCAGCAAAAAACTCATGATATGGAAAAATACATATTCCGTGTAAGATCAGACGGATTATATGTTTTAGACGTACACAAAACCGATGAAAGATTAAAATATGTTGCTAAATTCCTGGCTCAATACGAACCAGATGACATTTTAGTAGTAGCTACCCGTCAATACGGCCAGGCTCCTGTTAAAAAATTCGGTGAAGTCACAGGCTGCAAGACCATTCCTGGAAGATTCATCCCTGGAACCTTAACCAACCCTAGCTATGCTAAATTCATAGAACCTAAGGTAATTGTTGTAACTGACCCAAGATCCGACTCCCAAGCTATTCTGGAATCCAAACAAAACGGTATTCCTGTTGTTGCTTTATGCGACAGTGAAAACCTGCTTGCAAATGTGGATATTTGTGTTCCTTCCAACAACAAAGGTAGAAAAGCTATTGCTTTAATCTACTGGTTACTTGCTAGACAACTCTTAAGAGAAAGAGGAGTCATCGGCGAAGATGAAGACTTGGATTTAGAACCTTCCGACTTTGAGTTAAAGTTCTAAGTTTGTAAATTTTTAGAAATTCTTTTGAATTTCTCTTCTTTTTTTATTTATTTTTCTATATTTTTCCTATTTTTAGCTATTTCTAAATGGAGATAGATGGTTTTTTATTTTTTTTCCTATTTTTAGCTATTTCTAACTGGAGATAGATGGTTTTTTATTTTTTTTTCATATTTTTTTCTATTTTTTTTAATGCTTTATTAAATTATAAGTACTATTAAATTAAAAATATTATTTAACGAAAAGAGGGATTATATGATTAGAGAAGCTTGTGTTGCTGGAAGATTTTATGAGAATAATGTCAAGTTGCTAAGAGAAATCATAGAAGACAGCTTTAATTGCAAAATGGGTCCGGGCTCAATACCAAAATTGTCTTTAGTTAAAAAAGGTGAAAGCATAGGCGCGATCATGGTTCCCCATGCGGGATATATGTATTCAGGCCCTGTAGCTGCTCATGCCTACTCAAAACTTGCCGAGGCAGGTTTTCCTGAAACATTTGTAATCATCGGGCCAAACCATACAGGTATGGGAAAGCCGGTATCTGTTTTCAACGAAGGGGCATGGATGATTCCTATTGGAAAAGTTGAAGTCGACGGCGACCTTGCAGATGCAATAATCTCAAAGTCAAAATATGCCGAAGCAGATTTTACAGCCCATATGATGGAACACAGCGTGGAAGTCCAGCTTCCTTTCTTGAAATTCTTCTCAAATGACTTTAAAATAGTTCCTATCTGCATGATGGACCAAAGTCCTCAAGCTTCCAAGGATTTGGCCCAGGCTATTTATGATGCGAGCAGTCAGCTGGATAGAAAAATAGTCATCATCGACAGCACGGACTTGTCACATTTCAAGTCCCAAGAACTTACAGAAGAGCATGACAGGCTTGTTTTTAATGAGATCGAGAAGGGAAACACAGAAGGATTGTATGAGACAGTTTCAAGAAACAATATCACAATGTGTGGATACGGCCCTACTATGGTTGCTATGGAGTATTCCAAGAAGGTTTCCAATTATGATTTCGAATTCCTGAAGCACGCAACAAGCGGAGACACCACACTGGATTATAAATCCGTTGTTGGATATGGTTCAGGCATTTTTAAAATAGAATGATTCGGAAATTTTTTAAAATCCTTTTTTTTCAATTTTGTTTTTTTATATTATTCTATCCCTTTTTTTAGTTTCATTCTTTTTATTCTATCCTTTTTTATACTTTCATTCTCTTTTTTCTATCCTTTTTTATGGCATTTTCTGCAGAATATCAAATAATTTTTTATATGATAGGAAATATAATTATATATATGATATTTAATTATGGAAAATCCATAATTGAAACAAACAATGGAGAAATATGATGAGACCTTATGAATCAGTAGCTACCGCCCCTGGGAAGACCATATTATTCGGAGAACACTCCGTAGTATATGACGAGCCTGCAATAGCTGGAGCGGTAAATAAAAGAGCTATTGTAAAAATTAGAAAGTCTCGAAACAAATACACTACTTTAAAATCAGATGACTTGGGATTTGAAGCTATTTTAAATACAAGGAAAGGAACTTACATCTTAAAAAGAGGACGGCCTGGAATTATAAGATACATTCTAAATGCAATGGGCAAATTCCATGACCACAGCGCCATAGATATGGATTTGGGGCTGACTTTGCCGGTGGGCTCCGGACTAGGGTCATCAGCTGCCGTCACAGTAGCTACCATTGCAGCCTTGCATGACTATCATAACGTGCATTTCACAAGGGAGACCCTTGCGGAAGAGGCACATAAAGTCGAGGAGGATGTTCAAGGCATAGCAAGTCCTCTGGATACATTGGTAAGCACCTACGGAGGTCTGGTTTACCTCTCAAGGGAAAAACGAATTGTGAGATTCGACAATAACCTTAACGCTCCATTTGTAATCGGATTTACAAATAAATACGGCAATACCGGCAAGATGGTCCGGGATGTCAATGCATTGAAAACCAAATATCCCGAACTGGTTGATCCAATTATTGAAACCATGGGAAAAATAGCAAATGAGGCAAGAATAGCTATTTTAAAAGAGAATATTGGCAGGATTGCAGACTTGATGAATCTTAATCAGGGATTCTTGGATTCCCTTGGAGTAAATACCTATGAATTGTCAAGAATGATTTATGCGGCCCGCAACAGCGGAGCTCTGGCATCAAAGATCACAGGCTCCGGAGGCGGAGGAAGCATCATAGCCTTATGCCGGATGGATAATGTTGATGAAGTCGCCGAAGGAATAAACCTGCATGACAGAACTATCAAGGTTAATTTCTCTAAAGAAGGTGTTCTGGTAAACAACAAGCCTGTTTATTAGTTGGATAAATAAGTTCAGGCGCGGATATTGAGGAAAGCGCGCCTATTTGATGAATTGAATTCAGTCGTGGTTTTTATGATAATTTTAAAAATTGGCGGAAGCATATTAACTGAAAAGGACTCAGCAAAGCCTGAAGTTGATTATGAAAGCTTGGAGAGAATCGCTGGCGAAATTGAAAAGGCCCTGTATTCGGATGAAATGAGCAACGACCTTGTGGACGGTCTTATTATTGTTCATGGAGCAGGCTCCTTCGGCCATCCTCCAGCAAAAAAGCACAGAATCGGAGAGCCTTTTGAAAGGCATGAATACCTTTCGAAAAAGCTTGGATTCGCCGAGATTCAAAACGATGTGAAAAAACTGAACTCAATCATCTGCGACTCCTTGATCAAGCATGGAATTCCTTGTGTTGGAATGCCTCCTTCCTCAACCTTGTCAATGTACAACAAGAGGATATACAATTTCGACCTTGACTTGTTGAAATATTATCTAAGAGAGGGTTATGTTCCAGTATTGTTTGGAGATATAGTTTTGGATGATGTTTTAAAGATGTCCATAATCTCTGGAGACCAGGTGCTCCAGTATGTTGCAAAGTTCCTGAAATCCGACAGGATAGTTCTTGGAACAGATGTGGACGGAGTTTATACTAAAAACCCTAAGACCCATTCTGATGCGGTGCATATTGACAAGGTAAGCTCATTGGATGATATAGAATCCCTTGAATCAACCACCAATGTCGATGTTACCGGAGGAATGGTTGGAAAAGTCAGGGAGCTTTTAGAGCTTGCAGACTATGGAATCGACTCTGAAATCATCGATGCCAACGAGCCTGGGGCCATTTACAAGTCTCTCCAAGGCATGAAAGTCAATGGCACATTGATATCTAAAAAATAGAGGATTTTGAAGTATATAAAATAACTTTCTAATTTTTATAATTTTTTAATTTAAGATATCTATTTATAATTTATAGAAATTTCCTTCTATAAATTTTTTAAAAATTTAATTTTATCAATTTTTTCTTAAACTGATATGTTTTTAACATTTTTTTAATGAATTGGCTTATTTTTTTTATTTTATTTTGATTAAATTAGAGTTTTTTTCACTTATTTAATCCAGCAGATACTTTTGTAGTGCGGAAATTTTTAATTATATTTATAACTTAATGTTTTTTATAAAATAAAATGGATGTCCAAAAGTATGATTAAACTTTTTATTATTTTTGAAAAATATTTTTTTTGGGAATTTTTAAATAGTATTTTATTTAAACTATTAGTATTACTTTATATTTTTTTTAAATCAGTAGTGATATGATGAATATTAAAAAACTTCTGTTATTATCATTTGCTTTGTTTCTTTTGATGGGTTTTGCTTGTGCTGAAAATCCTGTTGAAGCTGATGGCGGCTTTAAGGTTTCCAATTCTGCAGAGTTCCAGCTAAACTGCTCTTTTTCTAATGATTATGATGGCCTATCCTCTCAATCAGGGCTTGGTGAGGCTGATGCTGTTGTTTTGTCTGAGACTCGTGTGGTTGATGATGGCACATTTTCAGGCATTGAGGATGCAATTAGCGCTTCTAATCCTGGAGATACCATTTACTTGGGAAACAAGCGTTATGTTGGTGATGGAAGCGCTATTCATGTTGACAAGAATCATTTGAAGTTTGTTGGAGAGTCCAAGTCAAACAAGGCAACTCTTGATGCCAGAGGGCTTGGAAGAATATTCAACGTCAAGCAAGCAACAGACATCACCTTCAAGAACATACGATTCATAAATGGAAAGTATGAAAACGAGGGTTCCGGAATTGTCTCTTTTGGAACGGTTCATATTGAGGATTGTGAATTCATAAACAATGCTGGAGACAGCGGAACCTGCATATTCCTATCACAGGATGCAGACGGTTCAACCATTATAAACTGCACTTTTACAAATAATAAGGCATTGTATGGATGGGACGGCTGGGCTGAGGGGGCTGCGATAGACTCCCATGTATCCAATACAAGAATACTTGACTGCACATTCAAGAATAATTTTGCAGTAAACAGCGGCGGTGCAATAGCACTACGTAATGGAAAGAACAACATTATAAGAAATTGCATCTTCACCAGCAACACATCACCAATCGCCGGAGCATTATACCTTAAAAACACCACCGCACAGATTACAGGTTCAATTTTCAATCTTAACCATGGGAGTGACAATCGAGGTGGAGCCCTAGCTATCAGCGATTCAAGTGTGATTCTTGATGGTTCCAGTTTCATATCCAATAGTGCAGATTATGGCGGAGCAATATACAATTTCCCAGGCTCTGAGTTAACTGTTAAAAATTCAAACTTCATTAAAAACAATGCTGATAATGGGGGATGCATTTACAGCAGTGGAGAATTGTCCATCAACAATTCCAATTTCACAAGCAACGAATGCAAAAATGGAAAAGCAATCATATACTGCACAAAATCATCAAAGATAACCTATTCCACTTTTACAAGCAACTCCAGAGACACTGACTCCTATCTGCTCTACTTGAACTGCAACAAAAACATAATATCAAACAATAATTTTGAAAGCAATCAAAAAGCAACCTATGCCTTAAATGACAATGAAATCAGTTTTAATATATTCAAAGACAATAAGAATGGGCTTATTCTAAAAAACAATAATAAAATTTATTCCAATATATTTTTAGGCAATGATATTGCAGTTGATTCAGGAAATAACAATCAAATATATTTTAATGCCTTTGAAAATAATAAACATGCGATTGATTCTGATGATAATAACAGGATTTATTCAAATGTTTTCTCAGAAAACACTTTTGGAATTAATTCTGGAAATAACAATGAAATCTCATTTAATAATTTCTCCAATAATGAAAAGTCCTTATTTTCAAATAACAAGAACAATATTCTAAATAATACTTTTAAAAACAATGAAATAGGGATTGTTTTAAATGATAATAATATTCTTTCCTTTAATGGATTTTATAATAATTCCCTGGCTTTGAAAGGATTGAAATCAAACAAAATAAATAATAGCACATTTTCATATAATGAAAAAAGTGCTCAGCTTGCTGGTTCAAGCAATGAGTTATTTGATAATTCTTTTTCCTGTAATACAATTGGAATTCAACTTTTCAAATCAGATAATAATATTATAAAGTTCAATTCATTCTCCAGTAATTATCAAAATTCAATCAAGGGAACTGGATTCAGGAATCAGTTGAAAGGCAATAATTTCACTAATAATGGCTTAAGCGGAAAATACTGCAATGTCTACATAAGAGGAAATGAAAACAAGGCAATAGACAACATTTTCAAAAACAACAAGTATCATGCATTGCATTTCAATGGAAACAAGACAATAATTCAAAATAATGTCTTTAAAGACACTGGAAACATAAGCCTGCGCGTGAATGGAAACCATATCAAAATCAAAAACAACAGGTTCACAGGCAATAAGAACACCCAGATGCAAGTATTCGGCAATAACAACCAGATATACAAAAACATTATTAAAAACGGTCATGACAAGGGAATAAGCATATATGGAAACCATAATAAAGTCGTTAAGAATAAGATCAAATCCAACAAGCTCATTGGAATCTATGTTAATGGTAACCGGAACAATCTGACAAAAAATAATGTCACAGGCTCCAAAAAAGGAATCTTCATACATGGTGATAAAAACATAGTCTTTAAATGCAATATCAAAAAGAACAACAATATCGGGACACATATTCTCGGAAACAACAACCAAATATCAAAAAACAATATAACAAAATCCAATAAAGGATTATTCATCCACGGAAACCAGAACAACATTCTGCAGAATGTTATTAAAGGTAATAAAATGGGAGTGCACAACTACAAGTCAAAAAACAATAAAATCAACTACAACTATATTGTCAGTGAAAAGCATAATCTTTATGGGAACGGAAGTATTGATGCGGATTACAATTGGTGGGGAAAGAACAAACGGTTCAAGGTTTCCAAATCATTAAAAATCAAAAAATTTGTAGTGATGTACCTAAGCGCTCCCCACACATTAAAAATAAATAAAACCTACCAAATTCGCATAATTTTCAAGGACAATGAAGACAAAAAATTAAAATTGTCCATTCCTTCTCTTTCAACCAAACATTATTTCAATGATTATATAAAAACCAATAAAAGCAATATAAAAAATAATAATCTCAAAACTTCAATAAAAGTTATTAAGAAAAGAAACAATTATGAATTGAAGATTGTTTGTGACGGGCAGACACTTGTAAAAAATTACTATTTCAACAATGGAAAAGTCACTGACAAACAAGCAAGAAGCAATGCGGAATATGAGTTGCTTAAAAGTTTTTATGATTTCTTCAAGCTTTATGATAAATATCAGAAGGATTATGGAAATCATAAAAGTAAAAATTCCACATTTTCACCTAGGGAAGATTCTGACTTTTATCATAATCTCAACAGATTAGGGAAAAAGATAGAATCTTTTTCAAACAATAAGTTAATAATGTGGAATCCTGGACTAAGGGGGATTACCTATACTGTTGGCCGATTGATAAGAAATATTGGAGGTTCAAGGGGAGACATATGGTCATTCTTTTCACGACCATTCCTGACAATCCCAAATTATTCACGATTGGATCACATGCAAGGAGGTAAATTAATAAAAGCGTTAGCTTATGGGCTTTTTGACATAGATGAAAATGGAAATCTGAGCACAGGTGATTTTTTATTCAATGTGGTATGCCTGGTCCTTACTGTGTTTACTGGCGGAGCTTCAATACTGCCAAAATTAAGAAAAATCAAGAGTTTTAGTAAAATAGAATATAAAATATTTGGTTTTATTAGGAAAAGTAGGCCATATAAATACCTATCTAAAAATTGGAACAAACTATCTAATGTTTTTGGGAAAGTTGGTTTTGTTTATGAAATGATTTCAAATCCTATAAGAACTTCTGTTGTAAAAATTTTGAGTGTGTTTAGTGAAGATTTTAAGACATTTAAGTTAACTAAAGGTTATTATGATAATTTTTTAACTTTTATAAAAGATTATACATTTGGTTTCACTACATTTAAGAATAATGCTCTTTTTTTAAATAAGAGAATATTTTCTCAACCAAAGAAAAAATCAGAAGGTAATAAAGTCAACACATATATAAAAAAGCATCCGGAGAAGTTATATGTTGCAGCAAAAACAGCACAAAAAATAGTTTTTCCAAGTTATAAAGGTAAAAGAAATAAAAATAAAAACACCCTCCCTAAAAAACATTCCACAAGGAACATTCTATATAAAGGATTAAACTTTATAAAAAATAAAATTTTAAAAAATTCTTAAATTAATTTAAATAAACAGTTAAATGGTGGTTAAAATAATGTCTTATTTCGAGGAATTTTTAGAGGAAGATTTGGATAAATATTTTAAAAGATTAAATGAGTTTTCATATGTTGAGAATTTTGATTTAATTCATGATGGATTGTTGAATCTTCGTGATAATCAGCAGTTTATTGAGATGGGCCGTATTCCAAAGACAGGTTATAATAAAGAGGATCGTAAATGGAAGTTTGAGGAGGATAAGATTCCTTTTATAAAGGCTGCAAAAAATGGATTGTCTAATTTTCCACTTTTATATCTTCCTCCTTTAACCAAGATTGTGCAATATGATTTTTTCATTGCTCTCTATTCGATGATTCAGTTAAATTACATATATTGTGCTAATGAAAAACTGGATGATGATGATTATAAAAGCATTATCCTAGGTGATGTTGCAGCATATTTCACATATTTTGTTGAGGATTTCGAAAATCCTAAAACATTGCCTGAGCCTTCAGAAGATTTTTTCAAACAGATTACGAATATTAAGTATGAAACTAAGAATGTTAATAAATTTTTCAATTGCATTTGGGATATTATATCCCCATATACAAATGCTTATAGGACAGATATTAATTATTGCAGGACACTGGGGTTTGCCGCTCTTTACTTATGCGCCTGTTCGGCTTTGAAGAATAATCATGATTCAATCACTTTTGATGATGTTGTGACTGGTTATCTGACCATATTCAAATTGTTTTATATTGACATTCGGCCTCTTGTTAAAAAGGGCTATGCCAATTACAGAGGATTCTATTATAAGAATAAGAAGGCAGGTTATCCGAAAAAGATTCTTGGGGCGGATTATTACTCTACTGAAAAATAGATAAAGAATATGGATTTTGAGGATGTTATGTAAAGAATTTTGAGTAATGCAGTATGATATGTATTATGATTCCATAGTTAGGAAAATTGATTATTAATTTTTTTTCAAACTTTAGTCATTTCAGTTAATTTAATCGCTTGTAGGATGCTTAAAGAGGATGGGGAGGCATAATCTTTATGATGTTGTATCTGGCTAGCCGTGTTTAAGTTATCTAGGATGATGTGCTGCCTTTTGTGTATTCATTGTATGGATAGGAGAAGTCGATTCTCTAGAGTAGCTGGAAATAATATGGTTTTTTAAATTTTTAGTAATAATTATTGGAATCCCTTAACTTAAGCTTAAAAGAAAGAATTAATACCTCTTATGTTAACCAAATTTTGAATTTAAATTAAGGTGAATAAAGAAGGATTTCCTATATTCCCATAATTTTGCAAATTCATATGCTATTTTAAAACTTTGTTGATAATTTTTTATATATTATAATTTTGAATTTTCATGTTTTATCAGCAAAGTTTTTTAATCTCTCATTCTTCTAAAAATAAGTATATTTAAATATAATAATACATATAATATAAACTGATAAAAATCTATAGAACACTATTTATTTTTATTTTCAATTATTATCTAAACAGTTTTCACTGTTCTCAATTTTAAATATGCATTAGGGGATCCTAATTTTTGAAACACGCAAATGGTATTTAAAATGGATTTAAGTTATTCAAGGGGCTTAAACATATTATAATAACTTAAAAAATATCTTTATTTCCAAAAGTTTTTTGATGACTATTTAAAGGTTTACTAAACATGATAGTCCTTATTGTAATTTTATAAGATTTTTGAATAAATCATTTTATGCTGTTTTTTAATTAGGTCCTCAAAAAGAATAAACCAAGAGTATTAGTTCTGAAATTTCAATCAAGAACAATAAGCTCTCATTAATTAAAATTATCAAAGAGGAGAAAATGATATCCGATAGAAAATTAGAGCACATCATGATCTGCAAGAATTATGATGTAAGCTACAAGAAAAAGACTACAGGCTTTGAAGATATTGAGCTCATACACAGGGCATTGCCTGAAGTTCACAAGGATGAAATAGACTTGTCCAGCGAGGTTTTTGGTAAAAAACTGGATTCACCTTTATTTATCACAGCCATTACCGGAGGACATCCGGAATCCAAAAAAATCAACAAGGAACTGGCTATTATTGCTGAAAACAGAGGAATTGGGCTGGGACTTGGAAGCCAGAGAGCGGCTATCGCTCATCCCGAACTTGCAGACACTTACAACGTTGCCAGGGAATATGCTCCAAATGCATTGCTTTTAGGCAATATTGGAGCTCCTCAAAGCGAATTGGCTGAAAAAGCCATTGAGATACTTGATGCTGACATTCTGGCAATTCATTTGAATCCATTGCAGGAATCCATCCAGCCGGAAGGGGATGTGGATGCAAGAGGATATATTGATTCAATCGAGAGAATCTGCGACGAAGTGGATGTTCCTGTCATGGCAAAGGAAACCGGCACTGGCATATCTGCGGAAGACGCAGTTCAGCTTGAAAATGCCGGGATAAGCTTTATTGATGTTGAAGGAGCTGGAGGAACCAGCTGGGCGGCTGTTGAAACATACCGCGCAGAAGACAAATATCTTGGAGAGCTGTTCTGGGACTGGGGAATTCCAACTGCTGCAAGCACAGCGGAAGTTGTAAACTCAGTGAATGTTCCTGTTATTTCATCAGGAGGAATAAGGTCCGGCCTTGATGCCGCAAAGGCTATCGCACTTGGAGCCGATGCCGTAGGAATGGCATTGCCTGCGCTTAAAGGTGCTTACGGAGGTCAGGAAGCCCTTAATGAAATGGTTGACAGATTCAATGAATCATTGAGGCTTGCAATGTTCCTTGTCGGAGCAGACAATCTTGAAGACCTTAAGAATTCAAGCCTGGTTATCAAAGGAGAGACCAAAAACTGGCTTGAAGCAAGGGGAATAGACGTAAAACAATACGCAAGACGTTAAAAAATTATTATTAAATTTTTCTAGCAGCCAAAAGGCTGTTATTCATTATTATAATTTTTTGGAAAAAGAATTTATTATTTAACAGCAAAACAGCTGTTATTCATGATTATAATTTTTTGGAAAAAGAATTTATTATTTAACAGCAAAACAGCTGTTATTCATGATTATAATTAATTTGAAAAATACTTTTTTTCAAATTGGGGTAAATATAAAAAAGGAGGCAATTAATGACTGTAGAAGTTATTGCAGTAGGTGGATACGAGGAAGTCGGAAAGAACATGACTGCTGTCAAGATAGGAGAAGACGTAATCATATTCGACATGGGAATCCACTTGGATAGAATCAGCATACACGAAGACACTGATATTGACAGAATGCATAGTCTGGACTTGATTGAAAGGGGAGTCATCCCTGATGACACTTTAATGAAGGATGTGGACGGCCAGGTAAAGGCGATTGTATTCTCACACGGACACTTGGACCATATAGGAGCTGTAGCAAAGCTTGCACACAGATACAACGCACCTATCATCGGAACTCCATATACAATCGCATTGATTGAGAGAACCATCAAGGGAGAGCGCAAATTCAAGGTAAACAATCCAATAAGACCTTTGAATCCTGGAAGCAAGCTTAAATTGTCAAAGGACATAACTCTTGAATTCGTCCAGTCAACACACAGTATTCCACAGGCGGTCTTCCCTGTATTGCATACCCCTGAAGGAATCATCGTATATGCTCTTGACTTTAAATTTGACAATCACCAGAAGGTTTCTCCACCCCCTGACTACAACAGGCTTCGAGAACTTGGCCGCAAAGGCGTTCTGGTGCTTATTGTAGAGACAACAAACGCAACAAACCATACCGAGACAAAGACATACTCTGAAAAGGTTCCAAGAATCATACTTGAGGACCTGATGAGGGAGCCTTTGAAGGAAAAGGCGGGAATGATTGTGACAACCTTCTCATCACATGTTGAACGTATTCAAACCATTGTGGATATTGCAAAGAAAAGCGACAGGGAGATCTTCCTCCTGGGACGTTCCATGGAGAGGTTCTGTGGAATAGCTCAGAACATGGGAATCCTCAAGCTGCCTGAGAATGCCACAATATACGGCTCACCTAAAGCAGTAAACAAGGCTCTCATGAAGGCGGAAGATGACAGGGACAAGTATCTCCTTGTAACTACAGGCCACCAGGGAGAGCCTGACGCCCTTTTAACAAGGATTGCAAGTGGAAGAACTCCTTTTAATGTGAGAAAGGGTGACAATGTCATATTCTCAGCACCGATTATTCCAAACCCTACAAATGCTGCAAACAGACACATTCTGGAAAGCAAGCTCAAGTCAAACGGCGCAAGAATCTATGCAAACGCCCACGTATCCGGACACGCAGGTCGAGAAGATCATAGGGATTTCCTCAGAATGCTTCGTCCAAAGCATATCATTCCTGCCCACGGAAACCTTGAAATGCTTGTAAGCTATGGAGAGCTTGCTGAAGAAGAGGGATACAGGATTGGTAACAATGTCCATATCTTAAGAAACGCTCAAGCGCAGGTCTTCAATGGAGAGTAGACTTGGATTTGATTTTTATTTGTTAACTAAGTTAATCATCATTAAATAAGTATTTAATCGATTAAATCAAATATATAATTGATTAACTTTAATCCTTTAATTTGAGAATTTTATCAAAAATAATTAATTTAATAATTGATTTGTGATTTCAAGAGGGAAAATATGTCTGATGTTACTGATGTACTAAAAGAGTATTCAAAAGATATTATAAAAACTATCGAGGAAAATCTTGCTGTCATTGAACCTGAAGAGCTTCAAGAATCTTCCATTTACCTTACAAGGGCTGGAGGAAAAATGCTCAGACCTTCTCTTGCCTTGATTTCAAGCCAGGCAGTTGGAGGAAACAAGGAAGATGCTCTCAACACAGCAGCAGCTATTGAACTGATTCATACATTTTCACTCATCCACGATGATATCATGGATGATGACGATATGAGAAGGGGAATGCCTGCGGTCCACAAGGTATGGGACAATTCACTTGCAATTCTTGCAGGTGACACACTGTTTTCAAAGGCATTTGAAATGATCATATCCTCAAAGGACAACAATGCGGAGCCTAAGCGCGTTGCAGATGCTCTGGCTGTTGTTGCAGATGCATGTGTTAAAATCTGTGAAGGACAGGCTTCAGATATTGGCTTTGAAGGGGACTTCGATGTGAGCCAGGAAGCTTATTCCAATATGATTTACAAAAAGACTGGAGCTTTGATTGCAGCTGCTACAAAAGCAGGAGCTATCATGGGAGGAGCTGATGACGAGCAGGTCCATGCATTATACGAATACGGCCGCATGATTGGTACCGCTTTCCAGATTCAAGACGATTATCTGGATGTTGCAGCAGAAGCTGAAGACCTTGGAAGACCACTAGGCAGTGACATTGCCAAGGGCAAGATGACTCTCATGGTTGTAAAGGCACTTGCTGAAGCAGACGAATCCGACAGGGCAAGACTTGTGGAAATCCTTGAAGATGAAAATTCTTCACAAGATGATGTAGATGAAGCGATTGATTTATTCAATAAATATGGTTCCATTGAATATGCTCACAATGTTGCATTAGAAAACATCAATGGTGCTAAAGAAGTGCTTGAAATATTGCCCGACTCTGAAGCTAAACAACAGCTTATTGATATAGCTGATTTTGTACTTGAGAGAAAGTCTTAAATTAGTCTGATTTTTGAAAATTTAATGAATCTTATTTTAAGATTCTAACTTTTTTTTTAATTTTTTATTTTTCATTTTAGCTATTTTTTATGATATTTTTTTAATGGCTTGTTTTTTAGATTTCTATTTTTTCATGTCTTTTTAAGATA